>JAEEGF010983003.1_pt1 | contig 46188 bp, 40 predicted proteins | sample 9134171 | NCBI WGS metagenome assembly JAEEGF01 (sample SAMN16246542, study PRJNA631951) | gut metagenome | biome: gut microbiome; feature: rumen; material: AP-attached | host: Bos | place: Iran: Karaj | collected 2018-10
ATTTGACCGACGCCCAATGCGAGCTGCTTTTGGACGTGTTCGAGGACGAACCTCTGGACAAGCAGAGCCCGCTCTGGGACGCGGACCGCGTGCACATCACCCCCCACAACAGCTTCGTCGGCGACGGCAACGGAGAGAGGCTGGCTGAGTTGATTCTTTCGAATTTGAAGGATAGAGCATGAGCATTCAGGATTACCGGAAACTGTTAGCCAAAATTGATGGTTATGTTGAGGACAAGGTCCAGGCCGGGGAGATCCTCCCCAGCGGGAAAACGGGTATGAAGCTCCGCGCAGCAGCCGATTTTTTGCTTTATGGCACTTCGTTTTCGGAGTATTTCGCATATCGCTTTTACGCCCTCAACCGCGCGGAGAAGCTGACATTTATGACGCGCAGACACATGTTCCGTTTTTTCGACCGATATAATCCGAAAGAGCTGCGGGAGCGCATCGGCGACAAGCGTTTGACGCACCTCTACTACGGCGATCTGATGAAGCGGGATCAATTCGACTACCGCGAGGGTCTTGACTCTTTCCTCCGGTTTGCCGAAAAGCATCCCACCTTGTTTATCAAGCAGGCTGTCTCCTGGGGCGGCGAGGGCGCATATATTGCAGACGTGTCCACCCCTGCTCTCGCGAAAGCAGAGTGGAACAAGCTCAACGAGAACTGTGTGATCGAAGAAAGAATCGAGAACTGCGACAGCATCAAGCAGCTGAATCCTGGTTCGCTCAATACAATTAAGGTCCTTACGCTGTGGATCAATGGCAAGGCCGAGATTCAAACCGCCTTATTCCGTATGGGAAACAATACTCCGGTTGATAATGTTCATTTGGGCGGTATCTGTGCGCTGGTTGATATCGGATCAGGTACAGTGATTACAAAAGCCGTTGACAATCATTTTCGAGAATATGTGTTTCATCCGGTAACCGGCAGGCAAATTGTCGGCTTCGTGATCCCCATGTGGGAGCAGATCAAGGAGCTTGCGCTGAAAGCAGCGGCAGTCACGCCGGAAATGCGATATTCTTCCTGGGACATTGCGGTAACGGAAACGGGTCCGATCTTGATAGAAGGAAATTGGGACGCCGAGTTTTACGCAGAACAAATGCTGATGCAGAGAGGGACAAGGATACGTTTTTGCGACAAGCTGGCGGGCCTTTCTCTCTGATCGCTTGTAAGAGCAATCAGAACGGCTCCAGAAAGCATAAGCAGAACGGATAAAGGTGATTTCTTTGGCACATAACTGGAAAGAAAAATTATATGTTCGCGGATACCTGCTCACGGATGATACGGAGATCTGCAGCAGGGATATCGGCCTGAATTGGGATATGTGGGCTTTCAGTGATCTGGGTGAATTTCGCTTGTATGTCAGCAAGAAGGAGACTGCATGGATCCATAAAAGTGAAAACAGATTTTTTGTCCTTGTCGGACACGCGTACAACCCCTTCACCATGGAGCATGACGAAATCGCCATTCTTCAGAGCCTGGCATCCAAGTATGCCGACAAGGGCGCTTATCGGGAAGCATTTGATCAGCTGACCGGCGTCTTTACCTATTTCGTGCTTGCCGACGATCACATCGAGGCCATTTGTGACTGCGCCGGCATGATGGGAGCCTATTACGGAGTCATCGGCGGGAAGGTGTATTTTTCTTCTCACGCCCAGATGATCGCGGATCTGACTGCTCTGAAAGAAGATCCTTATATTACCGCGCTGAAAAAGCCAAGGACTTTTTTGCTGTACGGCCTGTATCTTCCCTACGATCTGTCTCCCTATGCCGAAGTCAGGCGAATCGTTCCCAATGTGGAAGTGCGGATCGAAAACAAGACCGTCACGCTGGAGCGCTTCTATCCTCGGGAGCAATACCGTGTTGAGCCGGACTATGCCTCCCTCGTAAGCCGGGCCGCGCAGCTGCTTCACAACAACATGGTTTTGATCGCGCAAAAATGGGCGCATCCGGCGGTTTCCCTGACAGGCGGGACGGACAGCAAGACGACCCTGGCCTGCGCTTCCGACGTTCAGGAGCGGTTTTTATTTTACAGCTATATTTCCCTCCCCCGGGAGGCAACCGACGCCTATGCGGCGCAGAAGATCTGCCGATCCCTGGGCCTGCAGCACGAGATTTACGAGATCGACACCGATATATCGCACTATGACGATTTCCGCGAAGTGGACGCGCTGATCGAGCGGCATTACGGGTACCTAGGAAAGGGCAATCGAAACGACGTATGTAAGCGGATCAGCCTCATTGACCAGTTCCATTCCGACATTGAGGTAAAGTCCTGGGTCTCCGAGGTGGCGAGGGCCAGCCGCTACGCCAAGTACAACAAGGACAAGCTGCCGCCGGTCATGACGGCCAGGATGCTGACCAGCATGTATAAGATCTTCACCTATGACCGCTGGAACGCGCTGCGGACAGACCGGGTATTCAAGCGGTATCTGGAAGAAACCAAGCTCGCGGAGGCGATCCGGGAGACGCAGTATCCGTGGAGCGAGTTTTTCGTGTGGGAAAACGTATTCGGCGGATGGGGCGGCCTGGCTCTGTCCGGCGAGCACAAGGTTTCCAACAACATCACGGTTCCGTATAACAATCGGGCGATCCTGGATCTTATGCTGCGAACGCCTCTGGAAAAGCGCAAATCGGATCAACTGCACAGGGACATCATGGACTGTATGGATCCCAGAATCAACAAGTTGGGGATCCATGTGGTCAACGGAAACGAAACAAAAAAACGAGAGATCCTGGAAGGACTGTATTTTGATATCCACTCGCATCTGCCTCTCTAGCAGGATCAGCACCGGAAGGTTGGGATACTATGAAAACGAGAAACGGACTATTTGCCGAGGTCCCCGAACAGCAGTGGAACGACTGGCATTGGCAGGTCGCAAACAGAGCGACGACAATTGAAGATCTGGACCGGTACGGCCTGACGCTGACAGAGGAAGAACGGGAGGGCATCCGCGTCACGCTGGGGCGGATGCGCATGGCGGCGACGCCCTATTACCTCTCGCTGATCGACCTGGACGATCCCCACGACCCGATCCGCAAGCAGGCGATCCCCACCGATAAAGAGCTGTATTTCGCGCCCTATGAGAACGCCGATCCCCTGGCCGAGGACGAGTACAGCCCCGTTCCCGGTTTGATCCACCGGTATCCGGACCGGGCGCTTCTTCTGGTTACGGACCAGTGCGCCATGTACTGCCGTCACTGCACCAGGCGGAGGTTCACCGGTCAGCACGATTCCAACGTCCCGAAGGAACAGGTCTTGAAGGGCATCGACTATGTCAGGAATCATCCGGAGGTGCGTGATGTTCTGGTCTCCGGCGGAGATCCGCTGATGCTCTCCGACGCGCAGCTGGAGTGGGTTTTTTCCCAGCTGCGTTCCATCCCTCATGTGGAGGTCATTCGCTTTGGTTCCCGCACGCCGGTCGTATGCCCGCAGCGCATCACGCCGGAGCTCTGCGCCATGATCAAGAAATATCATCCGATCTGGTTCAACGTGCAGTTCAATCACCCGAAGGAGCTGACCCCGGAGGCGGTCAAGGCCTGCGAGATGATGGCGGACGCCGGCGTCCCCGTGGGCAACCAGAGCGTTCTCCTGGCGGGCGTCAACGACTGCGTGTATGTGATGAAGGAGCTGGTAAACGGCCTTGTTAAAGCAAGGGTCCGTCCGTATTATATCTACGTCTGCGATCCCAGTCTGGGCCTGAGCCATTTCAGAACACCGGTCTCCAAGGGCATCGAGATCATGGAAGCGCTTCGCGGTCACACCTCCGGCTTCTGCATCCCGACCTTTGTGGTCGACGCCCCGGGCGGCGGCGGAAAAATCCCCGTAATGCCCCAGTATCTGATCAGCCAGACGCCGAGAAAGGTCGTCCTGCGGAACTTTGAGGGCGTGCTCACTACCTATACGGAGCCGGAGCACTACGAAAACGTCTGCTACTGCGAGGTCTGCAGAGGCAAGCGGAAGCCGCTGAACCCTCTGAACGGCGTGGCGGAGCTGGCCGCCGGCATCGAGCAAAAGAGCATGGAGCCGGACAAGCTGCTGCGGCGGGACAGGAAGAAGAACTGGAACCAAAAAACAAAAGAAAAACAACCTTACATGAAATAATATAGCAAAAGGACTCTTTGAATAATCGCGCAAGCCAAAAAAAGCACCAGTTAAGCCCAAAATGGACTTTGCTGGTGCTTTCGTTTACATCAGGTTTACATCAGATTATATAGCTGAAGAAAAATGAAAAACAGTGTAATAGGACAAATATTGAGAAGGTCGTATAATGCTTTTTTGCCGTCTCATTCGAATCTGTTGAGAACTCACTCCGCATAAAGCAACGACCACAATCGCTTGGCGCCTTTTCCATCTATAATAGTTTGCATACGATGTCCCATCTCGCATCTGCGATTGTAGTCATCCCTCAGTCTCTCAATAGCGCCAAGTATGCATTGAGCGGCATTGCCCTTCTCTCTCATGTCGCCGAGGTTTTCTGCTAATCCGAGCCGCTCAAATGCTTCTGCGCCAAGAATCTGGTTCTCTGCGATGACGTATGTAATCAGAGGAACGCCGCAGGCACAGATCTCATAAAGTGTTGAGCCTGCAGCAGCAACAGCGATATCCATCTTTTCAAGAAAGCTACGCATATCTGACACATTCTGATGAATGACAATATTGTTCCCGGAAACTTTCTTTATTCTCTCGCTGTCGGGGTTCAATGCACCAACCAAGATATGAAAGATGAAGCCTGACGGACATGCTTCCACAAATTGAAGAGCGATGTGTTCCGTGTCGGTTCCGCCGGTAGAAAGTAAAACATGGCAGACATCTCGCTTTTGAACCTTTAGAGGGACGTCTTGAAACATGCTGCGCAGAGGTGTATAGGCCGTACCAAGAAGCAGGCGCGGTTCTGATACTCCGCTTTCTTTGTACATAGAGGTATAGTCCAGACTCTGGCTGTAAACATTGTAGTTGACAACAACGTCCGCTGGGTAGGGAAATGCACAGAGGTCGTCCAAATAGACCAGCTTGGCCTTTCTCTTCAACGCCATCAGATACCCCGGCGTAACAAAATAGGAATCTACAAAGATCAGGTCAGGCGAAAAGGGCTCCCAGAAAGACAATTCATCTTCCATGTTCCGGTAATCTGTGTTTAGGACGATCGCTTGATGGCCTCTGTTTTCCACGAAAGCTCTGACGTTATCATCAGCCAAGACAAAGACCGCCTTTTGCTCCGACGCATCTGCCAAGGAGAGGCACCTCATCACGTGGCCCATTCCAATATGATGATTGGCGTCTGCTCGAAAATAGAGTCTCTGATTCCTACTGTTCATTTGTTATCAATTCTTTCTGATACACCCGGAAGTCCCCGCTTTGTTTCGATATTTTGAAACCAAGCTTTTCAGCGAATAAAACTGACTTCACATTTTCCTTATGGATAACCGCAGCAACGCGCCGCACATTCCAGCTTTCAGCGCAGAAATCCATGATTCTTTCGACAGCCTCATGCGCATATCCCATGCCGATGTATCTTGGATCCAGTAGGTAACTCACTTCTCCCTCAGCGGCAGACAGTCTTTTTGCGCCAAAGACACCCACTGCATTTCCAAGGCAATCCTCTCCGATCCAGTCATAACGATCTTCGTCGAAAACGTATTGAGTAGTATACCACCTCATATGCTCTTCGAGAGTTAATTTGTGAGGAGATAGAAAACATTGATAGATTTCAGGATCTGATCGAAGTCTAACGATGATTTCTGCGTCTTCTGCCCGGATTTCTCTCAGTTTAAGCCTCTCTGTAGTCAAAGTATACGTCTTTTTCATATGATCATCACCCTGCCAAAATCTACATCCGCGCTCCGGGCAGCCGTATTGCTTTTCGAAAAACTCATTTCAGACTGTCAACAAACGATTGAGTTATCGGTTCTCCCCGTTTGACAGCTACTGCAGCCTTTTTCCCGAGAATAGTTTTCAAAAGCTTTGGCGCAACCCCGTAGCCAGGACGAATACTCCGGACATTTTCAGTCGTAATTTCTTCTCCGACTCTGATATCTTCGACGGCAAAAAGGCTTCTTCGGAAAACGGTAGAGGCTCGTTCCTTCGGAGACAGGCGGTAATCCGGTCCATCTGCAATTCGACGCGCATTTCTTATGTCTCGTACCATCTCGGAAAATGCATCCATTGTCATACTAAACGCGCTGTCTGCGCTTTCGACGCCCTCAATCTTGACATGTTTCTCAACAACTTGGGCGCCGAGAGAAACGGCAACAACAGCCCCTAGACTTCCGGCGCTGTGATCGGAAAGACCAACATGAACGCCAAATTGCTTTCTCATATCGGGGATATTCCCGAGATGCATATCCTCCCATTCAGCCGGATACTCACTGCAGCACTTCAAGAGTACGATCTGATCGTTCCCCACTCTTTTGCACGCATCTACCGCGTCCTGGATCTCTTCAGGACTCGCCATTCCGCAGGACATGATCATCGGTTTTCCTTTCGCCGCAGCATACTCAATCAACATCACATCATTCAGCTCAAAGCTTGCAATTTTATATGCTTCGACACCCAGTCTGTCCAGGAAATCAACGGCCGTGAAATCAAAGGGTGTGGAAAGAAAATCAATCTCACACCGATCACATTCGTCCTTAATTGCTTTATGCCAAGAATAGGGCGTTCCCGCCTCCCGGTAAAGGTCGTAGAGTTTGTATCCGTCCCAAAGTCCGCCTTTGATTTTGAAATAGTCGTTATCGCAGTTGATTGTAAGGCTATCTGCCGTGTATGTCTGAATCTTCACGCAATCTGCGCCGGCCTCCGCCGCTTTCCGTACGATTTTCAGAGCGGTCTCCAGCTTTCCGCCATGATTTGCACTCATCTCGGCGATCACATACACGCCGCCATTTTGGATCTTCTTAAACATATGAAACATGTCTACTCTCCTCTATGAAGGACAGAATACTTTGCCTCTGCAATCTCCCAATCTGAAATGGTGTCAATATCCTGCACTTCTTCTTCCGGAAGAATGAAAGGTCTGGTATTCGGAAGCACAAGGCTGTGGTGCTTCAAGAAGGCTTCGGACATACAGAAATAAAACTGCCCACAATCATGATAAATCGGTACAAGGTCCTGACTGCGTGCTTTTTCGTATCGCGGAAACAAATAAGTCAGCTGGCCGTCTTTGACAACAAATGCTCTTTGCGGCGGAAAGCTGTATTTCACTACTGAGATGACCGCTTCGGCGCCTTCCAACAGTTTCGCAGCTTCCGCCAGTTTCTTTGATGTAACAAAGGGAGCGGTGGGATAGATGCACGCAAAGGACGAAAAGGAGATTCCTCTTTCCTGGTATTTTTCCAGAACCTCAACAATCACATCTGCCGTTGTAGCATAATCATTGCTTGTCTGTTCTGATCGCAGGAACGGAACAGACGCACCATAGCATATTGCGATCTGTGCGATCTCTTCCGAATCGGTGCTGACCATCACTTCGTCAAAAATACCGGATTTCAGAGCCGCCTCAATGCTGTAGGCAATGATCGGCTTACCGCAGAATTCCTTAATGTTTTTTTGGGGAATCCTTTTGCTGCCGCCCCGCGCTGTAATAATCGCAACTCTCGTAATATTCATTTCTTCCCATAAAAATCTAAAACTTTTCTGATTGCTTTGATGATCTGATCCTGCTGCTCATCTGTCAAGCCGTAAAACAACGGGATCGAAACCATCCTGTCGTACAGGCGCTCCGCGACAGGACAGGTGCCTTGCTTGTACCCAAGCTGCCGATAATAGGGAAAGCTGTATACCGGAATGTAGTGTACATTCACACCAACGCCCTCTGCTTTTAATGCATCATAGAGTTCCTTTCGCCCGCATGTCAGCATTTCCAGATTGAATTGCACAATATACAGATGCCTCACCGTATCCGACTCCGGGATTTCTTTCTGAACAACAATCTCCGGCATTTGAGAAAAGGCAATGTCGTATCGCCTGACTAGTTCTTTCCTTCTGTGTGCGAACTTTTCAAGCTTATCCAATTGACTTGACAGCAGTGCAGCTTGAATATCCGTTATCCGATAGTTGAAGCCGAGAAATAACTGCTGATAATACCATCCGCCCTCGCTCTCTTTATCCATCAGTTGTTGCGCTCTGGTGATTCCGTGCGTGCGGAAATGAAGCAGTTTTTCATAGAACCTGTCATCATTGGTTGTAACGGCGCCACCTTCTCCTGCAGTGCAGGTTTTTACCGGGTGAAAACTGAACTCCGTCATGTCCGCAAGGCTGCCTACTGGTTTCCCGGCGTATCTGGTGCCCAGTGAATGAGCAGCATCCTCAATAAAAACAAGTCCGTGCCTGTCGCAGATATCCCGGATCCTGCCGATCTCTACAGCCTGTCCGGTATAGTCGACAGCAACGACCGCTTTTGTTTTTCCAGTAATACATGCCTCCACCCTGTCTGGGTTGATGTTGTATGTTTCCGGATTGATATCGGCAAATACCGGCCTGGCGCCGCAGTACAACGAACAGTTTGCAGAAGCAGCAAACGTGATCGGGGTCGTAATGACCTCGTCACCAGGTCCGATTCCGGCAGCAAAACAAGCGGCGTGAAGAGCTGCCGTGCCACTGGACATCAAAACGGCATGCCTTGCCCCCGTAATCTCGCAGAGCTTAGCCTCCGCTTTGTCTATTTTGGGACCGCAGGTAAGAAAGTCGCTTCTCAGGACCTCAACAACCGCCTGAATGTCTGACTCATCGATGAATTGATGACTGTAGCCAATCATCTTTTCTAACACCGGAGTTCCACCAAAAATAGCAAGTTTGTCCATTCTTTCCACCATTTACTTGTGATACTCAATATCTGTCAGAAGCTTTTCTTTGATATCCTCGATGCTGAGCCATTCCGCATTATCTCCGGAACTGTAAACAAATCCCGGCGCCACTTTTTTCCCTCCGGGAATCAACTTGTCCGGATTCCACCAATTATAGTTTGGAAAAATGATGTAATGCTTGTCATACTCGTAAGTGTGTGCGGAATCCTCTGCCGGAATCATGACTTCGTGCAGCTTCTCTCCCTCGCGAATACCGATCTCTGGCATTTCGCAGCCCGGGAGCATCGCTTGGGCAAGATCCGTGATCCGAAAGCTCGGAATTTTGGAGATAAAGATTTCTCCGCCGCGGGATTCGTTTAGCGCCTTGATCACCAGTTTGACGCCTTCTTCCAGGCTGATCCAAAAACGGGTCATCCGATAATCCGTGATTGGAAGTTCTTTCCCGCCATGATCAATGATGTTCTGGAAAAACGGAATCACCGATCCTCTGCTGCCTGCAACGTTTCCGTACCTGACAACAGCAAATTTGGTGCCTTCAGCCCCCGAATAGGCATTTGCAGCGGTAAACAATTTGTCAGAAACCATTTTCGTAGACCCATAGAGATTCGCTGGACTGACAGATTTATCCGTACTCAACGCGACTACTTTTTTAACGTTCATATCCAAGCAGGCGTCTATCACATTACATGCGCCGGTAATATTGGTTTTGATTGCTTCGATAGGGTTGTATTCGCAAGCAGGAACCTGTTTCAGCGCAGCTGCATGTACAACATAGTCAACACCCGTCAAGGCGCGTGCAAGTCTGTCCTTATCCCGGACATCGCCGATGAAAAAGCGCAGTGTTTTCTCAAATTGTTTATATGCATTCTGCATATTGAACTGCTTATACTCATCGCGGGAATAAATTATTATCTTCTTAGGCTGGTAGTGTTTAAGTACATAATCAACAAAATGATGGCCGAAAGATCCTGTTCCTCCGGTAATGAGAATCGTTTTATCGTTCAACATTTTATTCAACTCCTTATGAATCAGCTTCAGATTCGTCTTTATTTGCTTTTATCTGCTCATTTTGCTTTCTGACAATGCTTCCAAGAGCGTCGTCCTTTTTTGCAAAGCCGATACTGTACTTGTATTTTTGACTGTTATTCTTACTGACGCTCAACCTCTCATTGATTCTTTTGCCAAAAGAGATTTTGAATACTTTTTGCAGTAAGAACATGGTTTGAACTATGACTTTTTTTGCTTTGCTTATTAGGAGTCTTCCATAGTTTTTGAGTGCTAATAGAGTCCTTGATCTGTCAAACAGCCAGAGTTGCTTGTTATCCCACGGAAACAGTTCCGGCATCAAGAGGATTCTTTCCAATTCATCGCATAGCCTGATGTATGACGGAATGTCTCTTTGCACGTCATAACACTGATGTATATACTTTTCTGATAGTGAGTTCTCGCAAATCGTGTTGGTAATATTCAAGAATTCCGCTTCATCGGAAATGAACGTTGCTCCTTTGTAAATGCACATATCTTTTTCAAGCGGAAATAATACTGGTCTAATGATAAAACATGGCTTATGTGCGAAGTATGCTTCAATGATCGAGGTGCTCATCCAAGTAACTATTGTTTCGCTTGCAAGGATCCATTGCTTGACAGATTCTTCTGAGATGACTACAAAGTTGGGGTATTTCTCTTCAAGTTTTTTGAGCTCTCCTGTCAAAAACTCGGAGGGATGCGGGCGATAAACAAAGTTTACATCTTGATGAATCGTCATGAAATCGTCAAACCATTTCAATGCGGCAGCATAAGAAGCTTGTTCCAATTCGATACGATTGTAATCAACAATGTATTTCCCGCTAAAGAATTTTTCATAATACTTGAAAGTTGATGATTTGTCGGTTGCATTTGTAAAAGAAGAAATAAATAATATCGTCTGCTGTTTGGTGTTCAGATTATACTTGTTTAACAGTTCGTCTCTGCTCAAAAAATAGTCGTGGAATTCATCTCTTAGAATGTCCATATGCATAGGACCGGTATCAAGCAGGCGATCCTCAGCAATGCCAAAATCGAGCAAATTCTGATGGCTCACTGGTCCCCAGCAAACTTGAAAAGCATTTTTCCCTTTCTCATTTGGATAAAGGAATGCGTGTTCCCTGGGGTTTTCCATAATCTCACTAATGTAGTATTGCTCCCACCTAAGGTTGACAATCTTTTCCACTCGTCCAAATGGGTAGTAGAAAAAATCCAACATTTCTCTATCGTGGTAGAAGGATGGAACTATCAAGACCCTGACATTGTTATAATATTTTTTTAACCTCTTATGATTTTTTAGATAGTTTGATTTATCTACATCGTAAAAGCTGGCGTATTCGACAGAATACCCTCTGCATTTTAACTCATTGCCAAGAATCAATATACTTTCTAATTCCCGGGTCGGTACTTCATAAAGAATAAAAAAATCTATCATATGAATCCTCTCCTACGAAAACGCAAAAGAAATGAACATATTGAAAAGAGAATAACACTTAGGATTTCAATGTTTTTTGGCTGGATCTATAACTATAGAGCACAGTTATTTGAATGCTCCGCCGTCTCGCCATTATGTTTATCTGTATCGGGCGGCGCCCCGTCCATATTCATACCGGAGTTGCTGGCTCTCCCCATACACCACGGGGAAAAACGGAACGGTCAGGACGAAGATCCCTTCGCTGATCACCAGGGCAAATGCAAACTCGATCAACAGGGCCGCTGCGGCAGGCATACCCATTTTGCCAAACACCACGCCCAGAGCCAGCGCCACCGGCTTATGCAGCAGCAGGATCGGGATCGTATCCCTTCCCAGCCTGCTCAACAGCGGACTGGGAAAAGTGAAGTCCGCAAGAAAACACGAAATACCAAGTACAAATAAGCCGCCGCACAGTGCATCCAGCAAAAACATGGCCGGATTGCCGAAGATCCTGTCAGAGACCTCCACATATTTATCGGATACGTTCGGCAGATTCAGCCGATATGTCAGCGTCAGGACGGCAAGCGCCGTCAGACCGATCAGCAGGCAGAGCCAGGGTTTCCCTGACAGCCTGTCCATGGTCTCTCTGGCCAGATAGCCCCAGATCATCAACGCCAGACCCAGCATGGCGATATCCACGTTCCAGGGATAGCCCAAGGGAAGCACGGGCAGGAAAAGGCCAAGCGCACCAAAGGCCAGACTCAAGCCGAAAAGGATCCACTTGCTGAGCTGTTTTTTGCAGAAGAACCACTGGATCCCCTCAAACAAGCAAACCGCAACAAACATACAGGACAAAAACCACAGAGGCGTCAGGCTGCCGGACTTGGAAATGCTGTTTTCGGTATTATACAGCAGCCAGCCCAAACTCTCCAACCTGAAGGAACGGGACGCCAGCGCCCGCCCAAGCGCGTAGAGCAGCCCCCACAGAAAACAGGGCAGCAGCAGCCGCAAAGCTTTTCTTGCCAAAAAGGCGCCGTTGAGAAAACCGCGCTCCTCGTGGGATTTCCGATTCCAAACCATGCCTGCGATGAGGAAAAAAAGTGGGATATGGAAACTGTAGATCCATTGCTTCACCGGATCCCAGACATGCGGGCAATGTCCCAGCACCACCAGCAGGATGCCGATCCCTTTGGCGATATCCAGCGCCAGGCTTCTTTTGTATTCTTGTCCGTACATTGAAATCACCTCTCTCGACAGCCGGAATCATGAAGCTCAATTCCCTGCCGCTGCTGCAAATGCTGTTTGAAGCAGGCCGCTGAGTACGTTTCCCGCCATAGAATACTTTACCACAAAACAGCAACGAAACGCAAGCAGTAGTTGCGCATATGTACAGAATGGTTTCCCCGACAGCTCCTGCGTTTCTGCTTTTGAAGCAGCGCGTATTCTCCCAAAAAGATTTGAGATCCGACAGTCTTTTCCTGTCATTTCGCTTTGAAGCATACTCGTTGCAGCAGCCGGACAGCATACTCCTTCCATGAAAGCCAGCTGGTGAAACGCGCCTGTAAATGGCAAGGCTTTTTTCGACTTCTTTATGGACATTATTATAATAAAGTGATATAATTCTTTTGTATGTCTATTCTGACCCTTTGAAAGACAGCAGATGGATTTCTTTGGTCGGACATCCCGAACAGGAGAAAGACTGATCCGAAAATGCCGGTCGGGTCCGTAACCGCAACCCGCATTGCTCTCCGATTTGAGTCGATCGTCGGAATCATACGGAGCGAAGAAAAGCTGCGGCATCCCGCTTCTATTTCATTTCTTGGTTCCATTTTGAGTGAGATGTTATGAAGATCCTTTATGTTGCCACCATGCTCAGCCATATTTGTCAGTTTCATCTCCCTTATCTGCAAATGCTGCAGGAACAGGGTCATGAGATCCATGTGGCGGCCCACGACAATCTGGGAGAAAAAAACGGTCTGCATCTGCAATACGCAGACCGTCATATAGAAATCCCCTTTAAGCGCTCGCCCTATCACCCGAAAAACCTCGCCGCCTATCGCAGGCTCAAGACGCTGATGGATCAGGAGCAGTATGATCTGATCGTCTGCAACACGCCGGTTGGCGGTATCCTTGGCAGACTCGCCGCGCGAAAAAACCGCAGGAACGGCGCGCGCGTGATTTACATCGCACACGGTTTTCATTTTTACAAGGGCGCATCAAAGCTGAATTGGATCCTGTATTACCCTCTGGAGAAAAGAATGGCGCGTCTGTGCGACTTGGTCGTCACCGTCAACGAAGAGGATTATCAGCTGGCGAAAAAGCGTTTCCCCGGCAAGGTCGCCCGCATCCACGGCGTAGGCGTCCGGGAAGATCGCTATCACCCCGCTGCGAATGAGGAACAGGTGGAAATGCGGCGGGGAGAAGGTCTCTCGGCCGAGGATTTCATTGTGCTCTGCACCGGCGAGCTGAACGCGAACAAGAATCAGAAAACGCTGATCGACGCCGCCTCGCTGCTGAAAGACGAGCTCCCGAACCTGAAAGTCCTGCTGGCAGGCAACGGTCCCACGGAGCAGGCGCTGCGTGAACGGATCGCGGAGAAAGGCCTGGAGAATACAGTGAAGCTGCTGGGCTATCGGACGGATCTGGAAGGCCTGGTTCCCGCAGTGGATCTTGTCGCCTCCTGCAGCAAGCGGGAGGGGCTGCCGCTGAACATCGTGGAGGCGATGCTCTGTAAAAAAGCCGTCGTCGCATCGATCAACCGCGGCAACGCCGAGCTGGTGGAGGACGGCGTTACGGGCTATCTCCTGCCGCCGGAGGACGCTTCCGCCTTTGCCGACCGGATTCTCCGTCTCTGCCGGGATTCCGCCCTCGCCCGCCGCATGGGCGAATCGGGATATGAGAAAGCGCAGGCTTATACGGTAGGCTCCGTCCGAAATGAAATCACATCGGTTTTGCTGGGAGAATAAAATGAAAATCGGCATTCTCACGCATTACAACGTTTATAATATGGGCGCGCAGCTGCAGCTGTCCGCCATGCGGCACTATCTGGAGGATCTGGGTCATCAGCCGATCGTGCTGACCTACGAGAAGAACTTCGACTTTCTTAAAGGCGAAAAAGAGAAAAACAGCGCTTCCCTGAAGGCCCTCCCCTATTACTTCAAACACTATCTGGTGGAAAAGGGTCCGGGGCTGACGCTGTTCAACGTACGGAAGGTACGGGCGCTGCAGGACGGGATGAGGCACTATGCCTACGCCCCCTATAACGACCAGGACTGCGACGCTGTCGTAATCGGCAGCGACGAGGTGTTCAGCATCGACGTGGGCTGCAATCCCATGATGTATGGCCACGGCATCGAGGCCACGCCGAAAATCGCCTACGCCCCTGCCTTTGGCCGCACAACCATTGCGCTTTTGAAAGAATACGGCTGCTGCGATCTGGTGCAGGCCGGCCTGCAGAAGATGGAATACCTCTCCGCCCGGGACCAGCACACCCAGGAGATGATCCGCGAACTCACCGGGCGGGAAGCGCCCCTGATCTGCGACCCGGTACTGCTGTACGACGGGCACGGCTTTCACGGCACGCACCCCGGTATCCGAGGCGATTACATGGTGATCTACGCCTATGACTGCAATATGACGGATCCCGCGGAGGTCGCCGCGCTGAAGGCTTATGCGAAAAAACACAAATTGAAAACGGTCTCCCTGGGCACCTACCATAGCTGGTGCGACGAAAACGTGGTCTGCGACGCGGACTCCTGGTATTCCCTTTTTGCCGGCGCCAAATGTGTGGTGACGGACACCTTCCATGGCAGCGTGGTCGCCATGAAAAACCACTGCAATGCGGCAGTATTCATCCGCGAAAGCATCAACGCCTTCAAGCTGCGCTCCCTGTTGGAGGAGACCGGCATGACGGAGCGCAGGCTGGAACGCATCACCGAGGCCGAGCTGGAGCGGGTACTGTCGAAGTCGACGGACCATGCGCGGACAGACGAACGCCTCGCCGCCATGGCGGAGCAGAGCGGCGCCTATCTGCGGTCTGCCCTGGACGAGATCCGGGCGAAGAGCGTATGAAACACATCGGAGAACAAACGAACCGCCCCTGCTCCGGCTGCGGTGCCTGTGCGGCGGTATGCCCGAGCAGCGCAATTGAATTATCGCTGAATGACGCTGGTTTTTTCCGGGCCGTTGTCCGGGAAGACCGCTGCGTTGACTGCGGCCTCTGCCAGTCGGTTTGTCCCCGCTTTTCGACGCCGAATGGCGGGAAGGACCTGCGCGAGTCGACGCTCTTCGCCCTGCAGAGCAAAAGCGAGGCGACTGTGCAGCGGTGCTCCTCCGGCGGGATCGCCCATGAGCTGGCGGCGGACTGTATCCGAAAGGGCTGGCACGTCTGCGGCGTGGTATACAACCCGGAGAGCGACCGGGCGGAGCACCGTGTGATCTCGTACCTGGAGGAGCTGCCCGATCTGGACGGCTCGAAATACCTGCAGAGCGATACCAGCGCCCTTCGTCAGGCGCTGGAGCTGGCCAGAGAGGGCGCAAACCTCGCTGTTTTCGGCACGCCCTGTCAGATCGCCGGCCTCGCACAAGCTGCCGAAAAGCTTGGCCTGCGGGATCGGCTGCTGCTGACGGAGATCTTCTGCCATGGGGTACCCAGCTACTTGCTATGGGAGCACCAGTGTGGACGAATGAAGCAAAAACTGCATGCGGAGCGCTTTGACCGCGTGCAGTTTCGATACAAGAAAAACGACTGGCACAGCTATTGCCTCCGGGCGGACGCGGGCGAGCGCAGCTTCTTCGGCGCCCGGGAGACCGAGCTTTTCTGGCAGGTCTTCTTCGAAAACGTCCTGCTGAACGACGCCTGCTTTGCCTGCGAGATGCGCAAGACCGTATCGTTGGCGGATCTCCGCCTGGGCGATTATTGGGGCCGTCGGTATCAGCAGCACAGCGACGGGGTCTCCGCCGTGTTCGCGCTCACAGAACGGGGCAAGGAAGCGCTCCGGCGCCTGGATCTTCGCCCTTTGGAGCCCGGAACGCCGGACGAGATGCTTCAGGCCCAGAACATGGACGGCTACCACGACCGGGCGCTGCACGACGGGGCCATGGAAGTGCTGCGCCAGACGCGGGACATCACTTCGGCGGTGAAGTACTATCGGTCCAGAGAGGGCAGCAGGCAGACCCTGAAGCGCGTCCTGCTCCAAGCCAGCGCGATCCTGCCGGACGAGCTGCGGGTCAAACTGCGCAAGGCCAACAGCAGCAGAAAGCTGAAATGATATTTCCGAAGGACGAAATCATGCCGACTTTGACGATCATCACCCCGACCTATAACCGTGCGGATTGTCTCCCTGCATGCTGGGACTCCCTGAAAGCACAGACCTGCAAAGACTTCCAGTGGCTGATCGTGGACGACGGAAGCATGGACGCCACGCCGGAAACGGTAAAGCGCTTTCTCATTGAGCACGAGGATATGCAGATCGATTATCTGCAGAAAGAAAACGGCGGCAAGCACACAGCGCTGAACGCGGCACACCCGCTGATCCAGGGCAAGTACGTCGTTATCCTGGACAGCGACGACCGTCTGGTGCCGGAGGCAGTTTCCTCCATCCTACAGGCCTGGGAGCGGTTTGAGGCAGATACCCAGGTCGGCCGGATCATCTTTCTGAAGGGCTATACCGATGACGAACCGATCTGCTATGTAAAGAACGAAAACCTGCCTGTGGACACGCTGCGGGAACCGCGGATCGCTGTCACAGGAAGAGATTGCTGTGACACTTTCCGTACCGAGCTGTTTCGCAAGTATCCCTTCCCCGTTTTTCCCGGCGAGCGCTTTATCGGCGAGGGTGCCGCTTTCTTTGGGATGGAATTGGAATCCAAAGGCGTTTATATCAACAAGGTCATTTATCTATGCGATTACCGGGAAGACGGCCTTACCAAAGCCGGTCGGAAAATGCGTCTGCAGAATCCGCTGGGCGGGATGTATAATTCCAGGACGTACATGCATCCAAAACTCCCCATGAAGCGCCGAATCGAAAAAGGGATCCTGTACAGCTGCTATGCGAAGTTCGCAAAAGTCCCCTTCCCGGAGGCGCTCCGCGAGAACCCCTATAAGGCCTTGACTCTGGCAAGCCATTTCCCCGGCGTTTTGCTATACCATTACTGGAACCGCAAGTTTTTCAAAGGAGATGATCCGACATGAGCCAAACCCCCCTGTTCAGTATCATCATTCCGATCTATAACACCGAAAAAGAGCTTCCCCGCTGCGTGGACAGCGTCCTGGCGCAGCGTTTTAAGGATTTCGAACTGATCCTGGTTGACGACGGCTCCAAGGACAGCAGCGGCGCGGTCTGCGACGCGTATGCGGCAAAAGATTCGCGTATCAAGGTGTTTCACAAGAAAAACGGAGGCAGCTCCAGCGCACGGAATTATGGAATCGAGGTGTCAAGCGGAGACTATCTGTTGTTTCTGGACAGTGACGACTACTGGGCAGGTACAGACGCGCTGGATAACCTGGCGGGGCGCATAGAAGCAGGGAAACGAGAGACGGACGTGATTTGCTTCGGAACCGTACTCTGCAGAGTCGATGGGACAGAGATCAAAACCAGGCTGCCGGATTCCCTTCCCTCTCCTGACAATGATAAGCAGGCAGTGCTGCAGCGCTTGATCTATTCAAACCAGTATTTCAGCGCAGCTTATGTCAAGGCTGCGCGGCGGTGCTTTATTCAGAGCAACGATCTGCTCTTTCGAGAGGAGCTTACAAGCGGCGAAGATATAGAATGGTCCGGGAAGGTTATGGTTCTCTGCAAAAACATGGACGTCTATTCAGACGCATTCTACATGAGGATCAGGGGCCGAGCGGGGGCGGTCACTTCAACTATCGGCGAGAAGAATGTGCTGGATGTTCTGGATGCGATTGAATCCGGTGTAGAATTCGTTGAAAGGCATTCGGAAACGCCTGCACTAAAGGATCTGTACTTGGAGTACTGGGCCTACCAGTATGCTATGCTTCTGGGCTTGGCGCATGAATTACGCAGGTCTGACAATTATCCCGCGATCTACAACAGACTTAAGAATCTAAAATGGCTGCTGAAGTATGATCACGAAAAGAAAGTTCGTGCGGTGCGCCTTTGCTCGGCAATTCTCGGCTTGCGCGCTACGATGAACATCATGCGGATCTATTACAGGATGTAGAGAAATCTGATTGAAAAATGATTTCTCTTTCAGGTGGCTCTCAGGAGTAAAGACCGAATAGAACATGAAACGAATATTAATTATTTCTGGCGGTCTGCACATGGGCGGTGCAGAACGCGTCGCTGCAAATATCAGTTTATATGCGCCAAAAAATGAGTTCGAATTTCACTATCTGGTGTTTGAGGGATATGACAACGTCTATGGTCCTGAAATCGAAAAAATAGGTGGAAGAATTATTACCGTTCCGCCGCCCTCATCGGGATATTCTGCATATATTAAAACGCTGTCCAGACTTATCAGAGAAAACCACTATTGCGCTGTCCATTCTCACACGATGTTCAATTCCGGAATCAATCTTCTTGTTGCAAAAGCCTGTGGTGTTCCTGTGAGGATCGGGCACTCCCATACCACCAAAACGGAGACCAGAGTCTCCATCGCGCAAAAATCTTACGAATGGATCATGCGAAAAATGATCCTTTGGTCGGCCACGGATTTATTTGCCTGCGGCGTGGAAGCGGGCAAATGGATGTTTGGCATTCGCGCTTTTTACAGCCGCGGACACATCATTCACAATGGAATTGATACGGATGCCTTTGCTTTCTCGGATGAAAAGCGGCGCAGGATCAGAGCGCAATATGGTTTTACGACCGACGACCTTGTGATCGGGCACTCCGGAACGCTGATTCCACTTAAAAACCAGGAATATCTCATCCGGCTTCTCCCAGATCTCCTCCGTCAGAATCCGCATGTGCGGCTGATGCTTTTGGGCGCTGGGGATGAATCGGAAAAAAGCCGTTTAGCTCAGCTCTCAGCAGATCTTCACGTCTCCGAGCGTGTTACTTTCTGCGGCGGGGTTATGAACGCAAACGATCACCTTAATGCCATGGATGTGTTTGCATTTCCCTCTCTGCGTGAAGGAACGCCTTTGGCTCTGATAGAGGCGCAGGCAAACGGTCTTCCCTGCGTGATTTCAGATCATATTCCTGATGATGCAGCCCTGACAGATTTGATCACTGTCGTCTCACTGGCTAAAAAAGACGTCTGGACGCATTCATTGCTTGAAGCCAAGCGCTCCCGCTCAGAACAGTACGCAGAAGTAATAGCTAGTGCCGGATACAGCATAACAAGCAGCTTTGACCAATTATACAAACGATATCGTCAAGAACCTCTCCGCTCGCTTCCGACGGTCAGTTTGTCCTTTGATGATGCCCGCGGAGACAATGCAGTTGTATTGGGAACAATTATGGCAAGATTCGGTTTCCCCGGAACTTTGAATGTCACTACGGGTTACGTGGACGGTACCTGTCCGCGGGAGTACTCCCCCAGCACCAAGGCCGCCATGACGCGAGAAGAAGTGATTCGGCTGCGGGAAAGCGGCAAAATTGAAATCGCCATGCACGGCGACCGGCATTTGAACACATTGTCCGATGCAGAGGCATGTAGGAAAAAGCTATCATCATGGTTCGGCGTATCGGATCAAACGGTATTCGGCTTTGCTAGCCCCGGGTCCGGCATGTCTCTTGAAGCGTTTCGTTCCTCCGATTATCGCTCATTTCGCTCTTCTATCTTATATATGCGCACCGGTTTGCGGATCTGCTCTCGGAAAAACCTTCGCGTCTTTTGCAGGAAGATGGGGCGAGTCGTTCACATTCCGCTTTTGTATGAGATCTCCTTTGCAGACACCATTATGCGGTTTCGAGACGGAAAGATCGTCTACAGTATTCCTGTGATGAAAGATGCGACGCTCGCGCAAATAAAAGCCGTTTTGAGACGCTGCATCGGTCAAGGCGGTCACTTGATCCTGATGTTCCACAGCATTTTGCCTGAGACAAGCAAAGAAGATAATTGGACCTGGAGCCAAGAGAAGTTCGAACGTCTTTGTACATGGCTGCAGAAGAAAAGAGACAGCGGAGAGCTTGAACTGCTCACGACTGCACAACAGTTCTCTAAGATGGAGTACTAATGATCAAGATTCTATTTTTTTCAGAGACCCTTGTCGGCGGCGGTGCGGAGAAGGTTCTGCGCGACCTCGTCAATCACATGGATCAGCATGAATTTGATATTACCGTGCAGACTGTCTGGCCCTGTGACGCGGAGCAATACCTCGCACCGGGTATCCGATACAAAGCCATGTATTCTTCCTACAACGGAACCAATCGCCTTCGCTATCGCCTGGAGGCGGAGAGCGGTCTGGCCTACCGACTGCATGTCAAAGGCAACTATGACGTTGAATGCGCGTTTCTGGAATCCGGTTCAACGAAGGTCATTGCCTCCTCGACGAACAAGAGGGCAACAAAAATAGCATGGGTCCATTGCAGTCTCACCCGCGCGTTGAGCGATTTCAGCGCATTCGAAGCCAAGGCCGCCCCCTGGTATCGAAACTATGACTGCGTGGCGTGTGTTTCACAAAGTGTGAAAGAGGACTTTGATCGGCTGTTCCATTCCGCCTTCCGTTCAGAAGTTGTATACAACGTCGTTGAGGACAACGTGATCCGAAATAAAGCGGAAGAAACCGTCCCAGACATGCAGAAACGCAGGCTCACCGCATTGGCAGTCGGGCGATTCATGCCGCAAAAAAACTATCCGAGGTTATTGAGAACGCATGAGAAACTGCTTGCATCCGGCGTCGCACACGATCTGTGGATTCTCGGCGACGGAGAACAGAGACCGGAGATAGAAAGGTATATCCGGGAACACAACTTGACTGATTCCGTTACCCTTTTTGGCTTTCAAGAAAATCCTTACCCCTATTTGAAAGCCGCAGATCTGATCGTTTGCTCCTCAAACTATGAAGGTTTCAGCACAGTGATAACAGAAAGCACCATTCTTGGAAAAGCCATCGTGACTACAGATTGTTCCGGAATGAGAGAAATCCTGGGTGACAGCGAGTATGGCCTTATCACAGAAAACTCCGACGAAGCATTCTATAAGGGCGCAAAAGCCATGCTCACGGATGCCTGTCTTCGGAAGGATTACGCAAAAAAAGCCGCAATACGCGGACAACAGTTTTCAACGGAAACTTTGGTCTCCCAAACTCAGGATTTCATCAGATCAATTGTCGATAAATAATTCCTTTCCACAGGCTTGAAATGTCCTGTTTTGAAGACGACACGACACATCTCGCCCGTCTTCCCGCTGACTACAAAAGACTCTGAGCGGTTCAGTACAATGATAGAGAGATTGAATCTGGCCATTGGAATAGGATTCTTTACGGAGAGACAATGAATAATAGACAGATCATTTTACTTGCAATCATCATGGTTCTCACCTTGATTTATTCATTGGGAGTACACGGACGCAGGCAAAAGCAAACCTGCATAGCTGCCATCACAATTGTACTAACCCTGTTCAGCGGTCTACGCAGCTGGTGGATGGGAGATCTGATCAAGTACTATACGCAATATCTTCGTTGCTCCGGGCCGGATTGGAAGAATGTTGTATTTGATAAACTGACAAACAGCGGCATTCGCATCTTTTTCCACTACGCCAGCGTGCTTGGTCTGTCTTATGAGGTATGCATTTTTATCATCGCCGCCTTTTCCGCAATCACTCTCGGCGTCTTGATTTACCGCTATTCTCCCTCGCCCTATTGGAGCTATCTGATGTATATCGCCATGGGCTTTTATCTCTTCACCTACAGCGGACTGAAGCAGACCATCGCCATGGGCTTTCTCTGCATCGCCATGATCGGACTTCTGGAGGGTCGGTTTTGGTCTTTCCTGATCTGGACCCTGGTCGGGGGGCTCTTTCACGCACCGGCTCTGATCTTTCTCGGCGCGTATTTTTTCGCGCGAAAGAAGCTGGATGCCAATTACGCGCTGATTCTGCTTGCTTTGTTTGCAGCGGTCTATTTTTTCCGAAACCGGATTGTTGAGATGCTGGAAGAAATGTACTATGACGACGAGCAAGCGCTGGAGGCTTCCATCAAGGTCGGCGGACGCTTCATGATGATGCTGCTTATTCTGGCTCTTGGTCTTTATCTCCGACCCCTACGGTCCAGCGACAAACAGTACGGTTATATCTTTAACCTAATGGTCCTTGCTGCGGCCCTGCAAACCTTTTCCATTTATGACAACAACTATACACGCCTGACAGACTATTACTTTCAATTTATCATCCTTTTTATCCCAATGATCCTGCAGACCGGCGAATCCCAGCTCGTCGAAATGCCAGAGCGAAAAGGCGAGATCCTCTATCACTCCAGGGATCTGTACTCCCTTCTAGGTGTAGGAATTACGGTCTTTGCGTTATGGTATTATCGAAGCTATGTGAATGCATCGTGGGCTTTGTTGAAGGATTTTAAGTTTTTCTGGGAGATTGATCCGTATGCCTTGTATGGCACTTGATCGAAGAGAATTATCATGAAATTCAGTATCATCGTTCCGGTTTACAACTGCATCAACGAGCTGCCTTCCTGCGTCGACAGCATCCGGCGGCAGACCGAGTCCGATTGGGAGCTGCTTTTGATCGACGACGGCTCAAGCGATGGAAGCAGCGCTCTCTGTGATGAGCTGGCAGAGCAGGACGAGCGTATCCGGGTCTTCCACAAAGAAAACGGAGGTGCATCCAGCGCCCGGAATCTGGGCCTGCAGCATAGACGCGGAGAGTATATTATGTTTTTTGACGGAGATGACACCGTGGAATCGGATCTGCTGGAGCAGGTTTCCGCCACCCTGTCAAAATCTTCTCCTGAACTAGTAATCTTTGGCATGGCCTTCGATTCATACAGCGCTTCCGGTCAATTGGAAAAGACCGAACTGTTCAGCGTGAGCCGCGCGGGACTCGTCACCAAGGAAGAAATCCTTTCGTCATTTTCTGATTACTTTGCGGACAACACGCTTTCCAGTGCCTGCAACAAGGTCTTCTCAGGCTCTATCCTTCAAAAAACCGGTCTGCGCTTCTCGGAAGAGATGACGCTGTATGAGGATCTGGATTTTGTGCTCCGCTATCTGCCCTACTGTGATCAGATCGCTTGCCTGGATCGCGCGCTGTATCACTACCGCATTCTCTCGGACAAACCTCATATCAACAGCAGGGTGCTGTACTTGGATAGTCTTGAACGCAACCTGGAGCTTCTGATCGGCTCCATGTTGGCATTACGTAGTCCCGAAGTTTCGCAACGGGCGGCAGATCTCTGCGCGCAGCTCTTTGATATGCATCTTATGGCAGCGTCTCATTCCCGGAAGGATATCCCGCAGGTGATCATGTCGATCCGCCAGAGCGCAGCCATCCAAGCCCTTTCCCAAGTCGCGATCAGCCCCTCCCCTTCCTCCAGCCCGTCCTGGTCCATGATCAGCAGCGGCGCCGCAGCCGAACTGTACGCTTCTCTGCGGAAAAGGAAACTGGTGAGCAAAGGCAAAGCCATCGTCAAGCCTGTGCTGAAAAAGCTTGGGCTGTATCATTGAAAGGTATTATGAGAGAAATCAGACTCAGAGAAATGCAGCAGATCGAGCTGGATCTTCTCGTGGCGCTGAACGCCGTCTGCAAAAAGCACGGCCTGCGCTACTTTATGGACGGCGGAACGCTCCTGGGCGCGCTGTGCTATGACGGCTTCATCCCCTGGGATGACGACATCGACATCAAAATGCCCCGCCCGGACTATGAGAAGCTTCTGATCCTGCAGACCGAGTTCCCCGGACATATTCTCTTGGATGCTCCCCGGGCAGAGCATTGTGAGTATACCTTTCTGAAGCTGATCGACAGCCGTACCGTTTTGGAGGAGCAGTATGGAGATCAGATCAAACGCACCGGCGTGTACCTGGACGTGCTCCCCATGGACGGGCATCCGGCAAATCCCGAAGCAGCCAAAAAGCATCTGGCGGAGCTCAGCCGCCTGAACAGCCTGTTCCACGCTTCCTTGTCCGCATTTTCTGAACTGAAGGCGTCAAGCTCCGTCATAACCCGGGCGAAGGGGCTTCTATACGGCAAGCTGTATTCTCCCTGGAAGCTGTACCGGCAGTTGACAGAGACGGCGAAGAAGTTCCCCTATGACGAAGCGGAGCAGGTCGGGCTCCTGGTAGAGGGGGATCCCATCCGCGAGCGCTTTGAGAAAAGCTGGCTTGAGCCGCCTGCTATGATGCTGTTCGAGGATCATCATTTCCCCGCTCCCAACGCCGCGGAGGAGCATTTAAGCATCTTCTACCGCAAGCCGATTTCCCGGGAACTCTATTATCAAAAGCTTCCCCGGATCGAATCGGATCATCACCACCGCGTGTACTGGAAGGAGTAGCCGAATGGGTTTTCACCTGAAACATATCAACAAATACCGTCGGTGGGTCAAGGAAACGCTGTCTGCTTACCGGGAAAACCGCCGCTTTGATCCTGGTTATGCCAAACGGGAGCTGGCGCTGCGGACGGCCCAGCTGTTGGATAAGCCCGCCAGGATCGAACGCGCGGCCCGGCGGAAGCATGAATGGGTGCTTGCCTATATGGAGAAGCACTGTTCGAAAACCATCCGCAAGTATCGGGATCTGCCTGCGCCGGAGAATCTCCGGCAGCCCCAGCGTGATCCAACTATCTGGAGCATGTGGTGGCAGGGTGAGGAGAAAGCCGATCCCCTGTTTCAAATGTGTATCAACAGCGCGAGGCGCCACACCCATCAGCCGGTGATCACGCTGACCAAGGACAACTATACCGAGTATTTCGAGATCCCGGATTATATCCTCAAAAAGCACGCCGAGGGCGAGGTCATGATCCAGCACATCTGCGATCTCATGGTAGTGTCGATCCTGGCGGCCCAGGGCGGCTTCTTTACCGGGGCCACGGTCTGGTGGTCCCAGGATGCGCCGGAAGGCGTTCTGAACGCGCCGTTCTACACCTGCCGTGCCGTCTCGAGCAGCAGCGAAAGCATGTCCCGCTCCCGCTGGGTGGGGTATTTGATGGGAGGCAACAAGGAGTTTCCGCTGTTCTCCTTCGCGCGGGACTGTCTGCAGGAGTACTGGCAGAACTGCGACCACGCGGTAGATTATCTCATGCTGGACTATGTGTTCGAGCTGGCTTACCGCAACATCCCCTGCGTGAAGGAAATGATCGACTCTTTCCCGGAGCAAAACAACATGCTGCGCAATGATCTAATCATGCACCTGGGAGATCCATACGACGCGGAGGCATTCAAGCGCTATACCGAAGGCGATACCTTCCTGTACAAGTTGTCCTGGAAGTTTGGGAAAAAGGACAGGGTAAGCTCTGATGGTAAGCCTACGAATTACGGACAAATGCTTGATGAACAGTATCGTGCGAATGCCGGGATAAATTGACACGCAGAAAGACGAAGGACATGAAACAAGGAGGCGTCAATGCCGATGATAGACAGAGAGAGAATCAAGTCAGCCCTTCCTTTCCTGGCCAGGTTTATCCATTGGATCAAGCAAAGGAAGAATGAGCTTTCAGCATTGCCTCGCCATCTGCGCAGGAAGCGTGCGCAGAAAAAGAATCCCCAGCTCAATCACGGGATCATCAAGGTCGTTTTTCTCTGTCAATACATCCCCGCCTGGAGCAAAAACAAGCAGTTGTATGAAGCTCTACGAAACGACGAGAGATTCGAGGTGACCCTTCTCTGCGTTCCGAACCGGATCAGCGCCAACCAGCTGCAGAATCCGGAAGATCTGTCCAATGACACATACGAGTATTTTTCTTTCCGGGGATACAAAGAAGCCGTAAACGCTTTGATCGGGAAAAACGAATGGCTGGATCTGAAAGCGCAGCACCCGGATTATGTGATCTGCAACCGCTATGACAGACCGATGCCCATTCCATATACATCCTCGGAGATCGCAAATTACGCCAAAATATGCTTTATCACTTACAGCGGCGTGGCGCTTCTCCGTGTCGACCAGACCTTGTTTGACAAGCCCTTTACCGCCAACACCTTTTGTTTTTTTGCGGAATCTGAAGGCAAAAAGAAAGAGATCCTGCATTGGAACCGGATGCTGTCCAGGTTCAACCTGAGCCACGCTGTTTCCTGCGGAATTCCTGCGGTTGAAAACGTATGCAAAGCCAAAGATGACCCCTGCGAGACTTGGGGATTCTCACAGAACCGTTTTCGTGCGATCTACGCACCGCGATGGACGACGAATCCCACCTGGGGCGGATCCAGCTTTCTCAAGTATCGCAGTACATTTTTCAATTTCGCCGATCAGCACCCGGACGTCGCCGTATTGATCCGACCTCACCCCCTAATGTTTGATCATTTCGTGACGACTCATCTTATGACTGCAGAGGAAGTCGCAGCATACAAGGCTGAGTGCAGTTTACGGCAGAACATCCAGTTGGATGAGAGCAAGGAATACCACACGACATTTTGGCATTCCAGCGTTTTGATCTGCGACTTTTCCAGTATTATTGTTGAATACTTTGTTACCGAAAAACCGATCATCTACCTGACCTACGACGAAACCATCGAGTATACGGAGATGATGCGGGCCATGCTCAGCGGCTGTTATCTCGTCAATAACGAGCAGGAACTGATCCAAGTCATGGAAGGCCTGCTCGCAGGCAAGGATCCTCTTGCGGAAAGACGCGCGGAGGTGTGCAGGGAATACCTCTTCGGAGGCGACAATGAGATGGCCGGCGAAAATATGAAACAGTTTTTGCTTGATCGATATAATGATTAGCGTTTCGTGCTCCAGGCAGGGAAAAGGTCCCTGAAGCAACGGCGTGGATCTATCAATCCAAAAGGATACAATATGAAATATCAAATCATCCCCATCACGACCATCGACTCCGGCTATGCCGGAAAACTGTCCTTTTTTGAGGCGTCCCGTGACGTTCCGTTTGAAATCAAGCGGATCTACTACATCCACAGCGTTCCCAACGGAGCCCAGCGGGGCGGACATGCCCATATCTCCCTGCGTCAGATCCTGTTCTGCCCCTATGGGAAGATCGAAATCATCCTGGACGACGGGCACCGGCGCGAGAGCATCCTGCTGGACGACCCGGCGAAAGGCCTGGTGATCGGTCCCGGCCTCTGGCGGGAAATGATCTGGCGCCAGGAAAACTCCGTCCTCTGCGTGGCCGCTTCCGAGTATTACGACGCGAAGGACTACATCCGTGATTACGATACCTTTCTGCAGTATGTGAATGAGGGGAAGATCCATGGTTGAATTCACCAGTCTGAAGCGTCAGTTTGATCTGTATGCACCGGAATACGAGGAAGCTCTCCTGCGGGCGGCCCGCTCGGGCTGGTACATCCTCGGCAGCGAGCTGCAGCGCTTTGAAGAACAGTTCGCCTCCTATCTGGGCATGAAATACTGCGTGGGCGTGAACTCCGGCCTGGACGCCTTGATCCTGGCGGTGCGGGCGCTGGACATCGGCCCCGCAGACGAGGTCATCGTTCCGGCCAACACCTATATCGCCAGCGTCCTCGGCGTCACCGAAAACGGCGCCAGGCCCGTGCTGGTCGATCCGGACGCCTTCTTCTGTCTGGACGCGGATCGGATCGAGGCCGCGATCACCGCAAAAACCAAGGCGATCCTGCCCGTCCATCTCTACGGCCAGCCCTGCGACATGGAGCGCATCTGCGCCATTGCGGAGAAGCATGGTCTGTACGTGATCGAGGACTGCGCCCAGGCCCACGGGGCGGCGCAAAACGGCCGGAAGATCGGGACCTTCAGCACCATCGCCTGCTTCAGCTTTTACCCCACAAAGCCCTTGGGCGCCCAGGGAGACGCCGGCGCGCTGGTGACCAACGATCCCCTTCTGGCGGAGAAGCTGCGGAAGCTGCGCAACTATGGCAGCGGGAAGAAGTATGTCAACGAACTGGTGGGCATCAACAGCCGTCTGGACGAATACCAGGCTGCGGTCCTGCAGGTGGGGCTGCGGCATCTGGAGGAGGGCAACGCCTGTCGCCGCCGGATCGCGGAGCGTTACCTGAACGAGATCCGCAATCCCCTGGTGGCGCTTCCGAAGACCCGGGAGGGCTGCTCGCATGTTTTCCATGTCTTCGCGGTCCTCTGTGAGCAGCGGGATGCGCTGCAGGCTTTTCTGTTGGAGAAGGGCGTCAAGACGCTCTGTCACTACCCCATCCCTCCCCATCTGCAGGAATGCTATTCTTATCTTGGACATAAAAGGGGGGACTTCCCTGTCAGCGAGCGTATGGCCAGGCAGGAGCTGAGCCTGCCGATCTATGTGGGCATGCCCGCGGACGAGGTCACCCAGGTGATCGAGGCGGTCAACGCCTTTCCGGGGGCGTGATCCCATGCAGATTCATCTGAGACCGCTGCGGCAGGAGGACGCTCCGCTCATGCTGGAGTGGATGCGGGACCCCTCCATCGCCCGCTTCTTCCGCTTTGACGCCGCCGGGATGACGGAGGAAAAGTGCCGCGCTTTTATCGCCTCTGCCGATGCGGACCCAGGCAGCAGGCACTATGCAATCGCGGACGAGAACGATATCTACCTCGGCACCATCAGCCTGAAGCATATTGCCGACGGACGGGCGGAATACGCCATAAGCACACGGAGCTGCGCCCATGGTTCTGGCGCCGCCCTGCAGGCGACCCGGGATATCCTGCGCATCGCTTTTGAAGAGCTGAGCCTGAAGACCGTGTATCTGAACGTGCTGGCGGAGAACCTGCGGGCCAACGCCTTTTACCGGAAAGCCGGCTTCCGCTATACCCACACGGAGCTAAACGCCCTTGAGCTCCGGGGAGAGCAGAAAGACCTGAACTGGTATGAAATCGGACGAGACGAATATTTAAAGGAGCGGAACGCATGAGCGATGATCGTGAAATCGCCGTCAGTGTAGCGGTCATTACCTATAACATGCAGGCTTATCTTCCGCAGCTGCTGGACAGTGTTCTGATGCAGAAAACGAGTTTTCGTTATGAGATCGTTGTGGACGACGACCACTCCCCTGACGATTCCCGGACGATCCTGCGGGAATACGAGGCCCGCTATCCTGACATCTTTGTTCTTTCCCTGCGGGATCAGAACGTCGGCGGAAGCAAAAACATGTACGGCGTCCTCAAGCAGTGCCGGGGAAAATACATTGCGATCCTGGAGGGCGACGACTGGTGGGAAGCGGAGGACAAGCTCCAGTATCAGTACGATTTCATGGAATCCCACACGGAATACATTGCGATGTACTGCAACTCCTGGTGTGAGCTCAGCCGCACCGAGGTCAGACGGTATCCGCGGCGCAAGATCGACGCCCCGATGGTGTTCGGGTATGCCGACTTTCAGAAGGAACACTTCTTTGACCGGCTGCCCAACAGCACCGACACGGTGTTTTTCCGCAACTTTTTCAGCGCAGCCCCTGAAGAAGAACTGGATATATTCTGGAAAGCCCACAAGATGGTCTGGGATCAGTCCCTTGCGCTGATCTTTTACGGGAAGGGGAAGGTTAACGTAGACCCCCGGCTCGTCAGTCATCACCGCACCATCGTTGAGAAAGGCGGGACAAACTACCAGTCCCGTTATGCGGTGGAGGATCACAAGGTCAGCGACGCCTATATGTACGCCTGTCATGAGGAGTACATGGAAAAGGTCCTGCATCGGAAATGCACGAAGTTCTATAAGGTGCGCGGCAAGATCTTTGCCGAGGCCTTCTGGATCGCAATGAAGAGCCACAAGGCGGAGGACTGGGAGAAAGCGAAACATATCTGGCAGCAGCGAAAGAAGAAATGGCCCCTGGTCTGGTGGGCGTTTCGCTGGGGCTGCGGCACTTTGGGCCGAAAAATCAAAGCGATAGCAGGAAGGTAATACTATGCCTGAACTCTCCATCATTGTTCCCGTGTATAAAGTCGAAAAGTATCTGCCCAAGTGCCTTGACAGCATCCTTGCGCAGACTTTCAAGGATTATGAATTGATCCTCATCGACGACGGCTCTCCGGATCGCTGCGGCCGGATCTGTGATGAATATGCAGTCAGAGACAGCCGCATCACTGTAATCCATCAGGGGAACGAAGGGGTCAGCTCTGCCAGAAACAAGGGTCTGGCTATTGCGAAGGGCCGATATGTTACCTTTGTTGATTCCGATGATGCGGTAGATACGAATGCATACGATGCGATGTTGCTGAAGGCCAAGACAAGCGCCTCGGACATCGTGTCCTGCGGAGTTCAGTACTATACGGAAAACGGAGTTTTCAAACGCAGAGATTTGACCGTAGAATGCGTCTGTAACCAAGCGGAAATGCTGGAAGCGATGTTTGATCTGCCGAATCGGCTCGGTGGGAGCTGCTGTAATAAAATCTTTCGGCGGGACATGATCGCAGACTTGCGGTACGAAGAAACGGTATCCATGGGCGAGGATTGGCTCTTCCTGTTCCAAGCCTTTCTCAGGGCGAAAAAGCTCTATAAAATGAAGGAAACCTTTTACTGGGTAACCGAGCATGCCAACAGTTCCGCCAGAAGACAAGATCCGGACATTCCTGTAAAAATCCTGAAATCCAGCAAACGTATGATGATCATGGCAAACCGCTATTCCCACCCCTTGGGATGCAAAGCAACGAACAAGTATCTTGACGACTGTTTTCGATATTCCAGGCAGATCAAAAAGATCGGTATTCAGGAGCACAAACCATATCGTTTGAAAAGAATCCGATGTGCTTTTGACATCATTGGAGTTCTGATCATTTCTTTCTTCTCCGGAAAACTCAGCAAAGAACAGAGACACAGGTATGTATATGAGCTCATCCACTACTAAAGAAAATGTTATGAACGAAAAAGAACAGTTTACCACCGTCATCACACCCAAGACAGGGTGGTTGGATATCAACCTGAAAGAAGTCTGGAAATATCGCGATCTGATCACACTGTTTGTCCGCCGGACCTTCGTGTCACAGTACAAGCAGACGATCCTGGGGCCGGCCTGGGCCTTTATCCAGCCATTTTTGACTACGATCGTCTTCACACTGATTTTTGGCAACATTGCCGGTCTGGCGCCGGGGGGGATCCCTTCGTTCGTCTTCTATTTTTCTGGCACGATCCTTTGGACTTACTTCAGCAGTTGTCTCTCACAGACAGCCAACACCTTCGTGGCCAACGCTGGGATTATGGGTAAGGTCTACTATCCTCGTCTCGTTACGCCCATTTCCACTGTCCTTTCTCAACTGATCAGCTTCGCCATCCAGTTCTGTTTTCTCATCGTTTTTGTTCTGTACTATGCGTTCACGAAGCAGATCCAACCTAACTGGTGGATCCTGATGACACCGGTTCTGCTGCTGCAGCTCGCCATGCTTTCCATGGGCTTTGGGATCATCATTTCATCCGTGACGACCAAGTACCGCGACCTGGCGAAGCTGGTAGGCTTCGGTGTACAGCTCTGGATGTACGGTTCGCCGGTGGCCTATGATATGTTCAGCATGGAGGCCTTTGCACCTGGAGGGAAATGGCATACGCTGTATATGTGCAACCCCGTCACCCCGATCATCAACATTTTCCGGTACGGATATCTGGGCTTCGGTTCAGTTGAATGGCGCTTCTACGGATTTGGGTGGATCACAACCCTGGTCTTCCTGTTTTTCGGTGTGATCCTGTTCAGCCGCGTGGAAAAGACCTTCATGGATACGGTATGAGGAAATAACATGGAAGAACTTGCAATCAAAATTGAGCATGTATCGAAAGAATATCGCCTTGGCGCTATCGGCGGCGGCACCTTGAAGGGAGATCTGCAAAGCTGGTGGGCCCGCACGCGAGGAAAAGAAGATCCTAACAGCAAAATAGGAAGTGCCCGAAACATAAAAATCGGAGATCGGTTCTTGGCTCTGGACGATATCAATCTGGAAGTCAAAAAGGGCGAGGCACTTGGAATCATCGGGCACAATGGCGCGGGAAAGTCTACCCTGCTGAAACTGTTGTCCCGAGTCACAGCGCCAAGCGAGGGAACAATCTCCATCAATGGGCGGATCGCTTCCATGCTGGAAGTCGGCACCGGTTTTCATCCGGAGCTCACCGGCCGAGAAAATGTCTACATGAACGGTGCAATTCTGGGTATGACAAAGGCTGAGATCGCAAGGAAGTTTGACGAGATCGTTTCCTTTGCCGAAATGGAAAAATTTATTGATACTCCTGTCAAGCGCTATTCCTCCGGCATGTATGTTAAGCTCGCTTTTGCGGTTGCGGCCCATCTGGATTCTGAGATCATGGTCATGGACGAGGTTCTAGCCGTCGGAGATATGAAGTTTCAGCAAAAATGCTTGGGTCGTATGGGAGATGCGGCAAGCGAAGAGGGCAGAACCGTCCTTTATGTGAGTCACAACATGAATACTATTCGGCAGCTGTGTACTCGATGCATTGTCTTAAATCATGGAAGACTGATTTATGACGGTGACGTAGACAGCGCGATCGGCCTATACACCGAATCCGGTGAAAAGATGAGAATGCATTATGATTATAGCGATCGTCCTGTCATGCCGCTGAAGAGTCGAAAACTTGAATTCTTAAGCTTGGACGTGCAACGAGAAAACTTGAATCCTATAGTTTCCGGGGAATGTGTAAACGCTATTCTTCAGTGCAAAGCCAACGACTCTTTTCAGAATATGTTTTTGCGGTTTGAAATCTTCGCCAATGACAACACGATTTGCGGAACGGCCTTTTCTGCGCAAAAAATCAACGCAAAGAAAGGTGAACTGTTTTCTGTAGCGATATCCCTTGAAACCAAACAATTTGCTCCGGGAACATATCGTTTTGACCTTCTTGCATTTGAAACAAACGATTTTGGGATGCAAGATTGGACGGATCGAGTCGAAGGCGCAATGATTTTGGATATCGTCAGAGCTTCTTCCCAAATCGAATGGCTCTCAAAATGGTGGGGCCATGTTCATTTCGAAGACTTTCAAATCAACCGAGAAGGAAACTGTTAAAATGTGACATCACACTTGTTTCCTGCAGTCCATGTATTATTTCAGACAAAGGAGATTGCCATGAAAGGAATCATCCTCGCCGGCGGAGCCGGGACGCGGCTCTATCCCCTCACCCTTGTGACCAGCAAACAGCTGCTGCCAGTCTATGACAAGCCCATGATCTTCTATCCCCTATCCACGCTGATGCTGGCCGGGATCCGGGACATCCTCATCATTTCCACGCCCCAGGATACACCGAATTTTGAGCGTCTCCTCGGCGACGGCAAGCACCTGGGTCTGCGTCTGAGCTACAAGATCCAGCCCTCCCCTGACGGTCTGGCTCAGGCCTTCCTGCTGGGAGAGGAGTTCATCGGCGACGAGGCCTGCGCTATGGTGCTGGGCGACAACATCTTTTACGGCAACGGCTTCGGCAAGCTGCTGCGCGCCGCGGTAGCCGACGCGGAAGGAAACGGTCGGGCGACGGTGTTCGGCTATTACGTGCCCGATCCGGAGCGCTTCGGCGTGGTAGAATTCGACGAGGCGGGAAAAGCCGTCTCCATCGAGGAGAAGCCCAAGTTCCCCAAGAGCAACTACGCCGTCACCGGGCTGTACTTCTACCCCAAGGGTGTGAGCGAGCGCGCAAAGGATGTGCGTCCTTCCGCCCGCGGCGAGCTGGAAATCACCACGCTCAACGATATGTACTTACAGGACTCTTTGCTTGATGTGCAGCTCTTGGGCCGCGGCTTTGCCTGGCTGGACACCGGCACCATGGATTCTCTTGCCGAGGCGACAGACTTTGTCCGCATGATCCAGAACCGGCAGGGCATCGTCATCTCCGCGCCGGAGGAGATCTCCTTCCGCAACAACTGGATCGACAAGGAAAGCCTGCTGGAGGCGGCGGCACAATACGGGAAATCCCCTTACGGAAAGCATCTCCGCGAAGTGGCGGAGGGAAAAGTCAGAGGCTAATCATTCTTATATCGAACAAAATTTTTACGGGGCAGAAGATGAATATCCTTGTCACCGGAGCAAGCGGGCAGCTCGGCCATGATCTTGTGATCGAGTTGAACGCACGGGGACACCATGTCACCGGTGTGAGCTCCAAAGAATTTGATCTGACCGATCCTGTGGCCATGCAGGCTTATATGACCGCCCTACGGCCGGACGCGGTGGTGCACTGCGCGGGCTATACCGCTGTGGATCAGGCGGAGGACGACGCGGAACGCTGCGACCGGATCAACCGGGCGGGAACCGAGGCCCTGGCGCAGGCCTGCGCCGAATTGGGGAGCAAGCTGCTGTTCATTTCCACGGACTACGTCTTCTCCGGCGACGGACTGCGTCCCTGGGAACCGGACGATCAGCCGAAGCCGCTGAATGTCTACGGCATGTCCAAGTACCGGGGAGAAGAGGCCGTCCGCAGATACGTTGAGAAGCACTTCATTGTCCGCATCTCCTGGCTCTTCGGCCTGAACGGCAAGAACTTTGTCAAGACCATGCTGCGTCTCGGAGCAGAGCGGGAACAGCTCACGGTAGTGGACGACCAGATCGGCTCCCCCACGTACACGAAAGACCTCTCCGTGCTGCTCGCGGACATGATCGTCACGGAGCGCTACGGCACCTACCATGCCACCAATGAGGGCTTCTGCAGCTGGTATGAATTCGCCTGCGCCATCATGGCGGAAGCAGGCCTTCCTGCCAGAGTCCTGCCGGTGTCCAGCGATCAATACCCCAGCCGGGCCAGACGTCCGGCCAACAGCCGTATGAGCAAGGACAAGCTGACGGAAAACGGTTTTGACCGACTCCCCTCCTGGCAGGATGCGCTGCGTCGCTATCTGGCGGAACTGAAGGAGAATGACAATGGCTAAGATCAAAGTGACCCCTTGTAAGCTTGCTGGCATGTTCGTTATCGAACCCCAGGTGTTCGGAGACAGCCGCGGATACTTTCTGGAGACCTACAATCAGCGGGATATGGCCGAGGCCGGGCTGAACATTATCTTTGTGCAGGACAATCAGTCCATGTCGAAGCAGGGTGTTCTCCGCGGCCTGCATTACCAGATCCGACACCCCCAGGGGAAGCTGGTGCGTGTGATCCGCGGCGAGGTCTTCGACGTGGGCGTGGATCTGCGCCCCGACTCTCCGACTTTCGGGCAGTGGCATGGGGAGCTTCTCAGCGCGGAGAACAAAAAACAGCTCTACATCCCGGAGGGCTTTGCCCACGGCTTTTATGTCCTGAGCGAGGAAGCGGAATTCTGCTACAAGTGCACGGATTTCTACCATCCCGGCGATGAAGGCGGGATCCGCTGGGACGACCCGGAACTTGCGGTAAAATGGCCCTTGATGGAAGGGATCCCGGTCCTGCTCTCTGAAAAAGACAGGAATCAGCCGTTTTTCCGTGAGCTGAAGCAGGGCTGAAAAATGGCGGAAGGAATGCAGCAGCCGCGCAAAAGGCGCGCCGTATGGCGCGTCTTTTGGCACGTCCTGGTTTCTGTTTTTGCTGTCCTGGCAGTGCTCCTTCTCTTTTTCATCCTCACGTCGCTGTCTCTCACCGTGGAGAACGATTCCATAGAGGCTCCGGTCTCCTCTCCCCTGCGCATCGTTCAGCTTTCCGATCTGCACAATGCGGAGTACGGAAAGCACAACGAAAAGCTCGTCAAGCTTGTGGCGGAACAGCATCCCGACCTGATCTTTATGAGCGGCGATATGCTCAACAGCGACGACATAAATACAGAAATCGTGACTTCTCTTATTTCCGATCTGTCCTCTATCGCCCCCATCTATTACGGCTACGGAAACCATGAGAAAAGCTGGGAACGGCGGTTTGGAAACAGTCTGCGTCCTGTTCTGGAATCCGCGGGCGCAATTGTTGTAGACAGCGACTATCTGGATCTGGAAGTCAAGGGAACCGAAATCCGCATCGGCGGCTATATGGGCTATTATCACGCTCCGCATTTGACGACAAAGGATAAGGCTCAGCAAAAAGTTGAACTTGCCTTTTTTGAGGATTTTCAGAATACGGACCGCCTGAAGCTTCTCATCAATCATATCCCCACCGGATGGGTGGACTGGAACTATGTGAACAAGTACCCGGTCGACATTGTGTTCTCCGGCCACTACCACGGCGGCATCGTTCGCATCCCGATCCTGGATCAGGGTCTGTACGCGCCGTATGTGGGCTGGTTCCCTCCGTTCTCAAAAGGGGTCTATACCGGAACGCACGCAACCTGTGTGCTTTCGGCGGGGCTGGGAACCGAACGCTTTATTCCTCGTGTCAACAACCCGCCGGAGATCGTCGTGGTCGATTTGATTCCGAAAAGCGCATGAAGACACTCCGTATATAAATTTTAGTGATGTTTGACAAGCGGTCTCATTTTCAGCAGTTGTAGTCAATCTCACTTATCTTAAAACGCACATACGAAGCTGGTGAATATTGATGGAGAAAAAACGCTTTTACTTGGTCGAAAACTTGCCATATTGGCTCGCCCTTATCCTCGCGCTGCTGACCATGGCGCCGACTGACCGGCAACGGATTGGATGGTATTGCCTCGCTGCCGTTCTTTTTTCGACCGTGCTTTTTTCCTGGATACATTTCGGTCCCAAGTATATATCCAAATACGTAAAGGAGAATAGCAAGCAGAGTATTCCGATACTTCTCTTTTGTATCGGTCACTCAGCCGTTCTTTCCAAGTCCTTTTATCTGATTTGGTTACCCTCCAACAAGCTCGCCGCGCTTGCGTCTCGCTTTCATCTGAGCAGCCCTCAGTTTTTGAACATCATCATCCTGCTTGTTTTTCCCTGCATGCTCTGCAGCCTGTTTGTTATTTTTTCTTTTCTGCTCAGCAAGTACCAGAAGGATGAATGCCGTATAGCTGAATTTGTGCTCATATTGTTTATCGCTCTGATTGCCTTTCAGTGCTCTCAGGGGATTACCTGCGGACTGGTCGGCAACATGCGGCTGAAACACATGTTTTGCGGTACTATGATCATTTTGGCCTTGATCGCCTTTTGGAACATCCTTTTTGCAAACAATAAGCTTTCTGTTTTGCTTGGGACTCTTCCCTTCCTGCTCTTTTCCACGATCAACTATTATGTTTACAATTTCCGCGGCCGAGAGCTTTGCCCCCATGACATTCTATCTATCGGGACAGCCATGAACGTTGTCAGCGATTATCAATTCTTTTTTTCATTGTTTGTACTGATCGGATGGCTGTCTTGGTTTTTCTTGATGACGGCTCTCTTTTTCACCAAACGCAAAGCTAAAAGCGAAAGAAAAACTATCCGGATTTATTCTGGTGCAATATGTCTCCTTTCGATTCTTCTGGTCTTCGTCCTGGAAAAAGACACTACTGTCAAATCATGGACGCTTTCAGGTTCTGCCGAAAACGGTTCTGTGCTCAACTTCTTCCTGCAGATACGGGACAGTCGGATAAAAATGCCAGAAAACTATTCAAGCGACATGCTGCAGAATCTGGAGGAACAGTATCGAACCAAGGAAAACGCAGAAAACGACCGGACTCCAGCTATTATTGTAATCATGGATGAATCTTTTACCGACTTCACCGTTTTGGGGAATCACGTTCAAACGGAGGAACCACTATTACCGTATATCTCTTCCATGGGAAAGAACACGATCTGCGGCTATTGCTATTCTTCTGTCTATGGAGGAAACACAGCAAATTCAGAGTTTGAGTTCCTAACGGGTAACAGTATGGCCTTTCTCCCATTTGGATCGGTTCCATACCAGCAGTACCTCTCAGAAGATCAATACAGCCTGCTATCCTTTCTCCACGCCGAAGGCTATTACTGCATCGCTACACATCCCTATTTCTCAAATGGATGGAACAGGCCTGCAGTATACGACTATCTCGGCTTTGATGAGATGACTTTTCTTTCTGATTATCCTCAAAACAACTTGATCCGGAAATACGTCAGCGATCAAGAGATGTTTGAATACATTATTCAACAATATGAAGGGCGAGATCAGACCAAAGGGTTCTTTTTGTTCGGGATCACCATCCAAAACCATGGTGGATACACCTATAACGATTTTGAATCCACAGTTCCACTTGATTATGCGAAGCACTATCCGGAAGCGGAACAGTTTTTATCTCTGGCGAATCTCAGCGATCGTGCAGTAGAATACCTGATTGGGTATTTCTCTGAAACTACCGATCCGGTTGTCATTTGCTTCTTCGGAGATCATCAGCCGAGAGTGGAAATCGGCTTCCTGGAATCTGTTCACGGCGGAGGTTTTGATGATTTGGACAGCGAAATGCTGAAGTATAAAGTTCCTTTTTTCATCTGGGCCAATTTTGAAATTACTGAACAACAGAATGTTGAAACCAGCATCAACTATCTTTCAACTTATTTACTGGAAGCTTGCGGATTTGAGCTTCCCGCATACAACCGTTTTTTGAGAGATGCAGAGCAATGTATTCCAGCAATAACTGCATATGGGTATTATTCAAAAAGCTGTGGTCGATTTCTCCCAATTTCAGAGGCAGCCGGAGAAGAAAAAGCGATGCTGAATCTGTATAACATTTTGGAGTATAATAATCTGTTTAACAAAGAGCAGCTAAGTCTCATATTTCAGCCGAGAAGAGATATCAACTGACGATATTCATGATGTGTTATCCTCAGAAATACCGTGAGGGCAGATTCAGAAATGCCGAAACAAGGTACAAAGCGAGCGCAAATAGTTTTTTTATCTTTTTTAGGTGGTCTTTCAGCTCTATTTTGTCTCTTGTCAATAGTTGAGGACGCAACACAATTCTTCCGGAACAAAAAAACAGCTGGGTGCAGGGAAGTCTGAATCTTTCCCTGCACCCAGCTATTGTCATTTTAATTAGATTTGCTCACGCGTCCTTCTGCTTGCTTCTGTGCGAGGATCCGTGGCTGGATTTGGAGGAGCTGTGCTCCGACTTGGAGCTTTTCTTCTCGTCTCCGCCGGTTTTGCCGGCTCCATACCCCTTTGCGCCGTATGCCTTGGCGCCGTAGCCGTAACTGCCGTATCCGTAACGCCGGTAGCCGTAATAGCCGTAGTAGCCGTAGCGGCCGCCGCGGGTATGGCCGCCGTTCAGGATGCAGCCGACGATCGGCGCGCCGGAGGAGCTCAACTCCTCCACGCCCTCAAAGATATAGCGGCGGCGGGCAAAGTCGCTCATCACCACGTAGGCGATGGCATCCACATAGCGCACCAACATCATGGCGTCCACCAGCATGGCCGAAGGCGGCGTATCCAAAATCACCACATCCGCCTGCTGGCGGAGGGTATCAATGGTGTTCTTCATCGACTCGCTGGTCAGGATCTCCACCAGACGGGCCTCACGCTCGCCGCCGGGCAGCAGCGTCAGCCCGACCGGCTCGCCGTGATCTTTGACCTCATACAGTGTCTCCCGCAGACTGCATTTCCCGCGCAGCAGCGAGACAAGGCCGGGGAACTGCTCCTCCAGACCGAAGATCTGGCTGACGGTGGGATTGCGCAGGTCGCAGTCCACCAGCACCACCTTTTTGCCCTTGAGCGCCATGGAGATCGCAAGGTTCGCGGCCACGGTAGACTTGCCCTCGCCGGAGATGGAGCTGGTGACCATGAGCACCTGCTTGCCCTCCATCTGGCGCTCCAGGCGGGTACGGATCAGACGCATGGATTCCACATAGTCCGAGTTCCCGCCCTCGGTGAGGATGTTGATCTCCATACGCTTTTGGCTGCGCCGCTGCTTTTTGTGGTAGAAGGGCAGCGTGCCAAGGAAGGGAACGTTCAGCAGCGAGCGCAGCTCGTTCTCATTGCGGATGGTCCGGAAGGTCAGAACATGAACCGCAACGAACAGAACGCCCAGCACGAATCCGATCAGCGCGCCGCGCTTGGTGGAGCCGCGGATCACCGATTCCCGTCCGCTGTCCGTGGGGACGCCGCTGTTGTCGATCTCCTTCAGCTCCGTCTGACCGACGACGAACTGCGTGACCTCCGAATAGTTTTCCAACAGCGATTCCAGCACGTCATAGGCCAGCTGCGCGTCCCAGGAGGTCACGGTGATGGTCAGCAAATTGGTGCCGGTAATGCTGCTTACCTGGATAGTGCCCGGAACGCTGTCCCGTTTCAGATCCTCCGCGATGATCTCTGACAACGCGCTCTGCTTCAATATATAGGGGAAGATCTTGCCCATTTGCTGGGCAGCGTTGCGGTTGCCGAAGGTACCTCCGTTGACAAGCTCTACGGAAACCGTAGCCTCCGCCTGGTAAGAGGGGGTGTAATGGGTGCTGGTCCGATAGTAAAACAGCGCAGCAACACCCACCGTCAGCAGCAGGACGACGAACCACAGGCGGCGGAAACGGTGCAGAAAATCATTGAAAAACGAAAACAGGTCGATTTTCTCAAATTCTGCAGTCTTTTTCGCATCATTCTCACTCATGACCGTACCTCTTTACTCGCTCTTTCCATAGCGGCCATACTCACCGTAGCGACCATACTTACCGTAGTGCCCGTAATGGCCATAGCGGCCGTAGCCGCCGTAGCCGCCCACTGTCTTTCTGGCGCCGGGCAGCGTACGGACCTGGTTCAGGATGCAGCCGGAAAACTCGGCGTGGCAGTCCCGCAGAGAGTCGATGGCGTCGTTCAGATCCTGGGCCAGCACCGCGTCGTACTTGACCACCAGGATACTCATATCCGAGAGATCCGCCAGAACCTCCGCATCGGCCATCAGGGACATGGGGGGAGAGTCGATGATGATGAAATCAAAGTAGTTGCGTACCACCGCGATCAGGCGCGCCATGTACTCAGAGGACACGATATCGGTGGAATTGGTATAATTGCGCTTGTTGAGCAGCAGCTCCAGTCCCCGCTCTTCGTCAAAGATCATCGCCTCGCCCAGGGTGGTCTGCCCCATGAGCAGCGCGCCCAGGCTGGCCTTCAGCTTGCCGTCCTCGTTCAGGAACAGGGTCTGCTGGGTGGGACGGCGCAGGTCGCCGTCGATGAGCAGGACCTTGTAGGACTGCTGTACCAGGGTCAGGGCCAGGTTCGCCGAGACGGTGGATTTTCCCTCATGCTCCTGCACACTGGTCACCAGGATGGTCTTGGCTCCGGTTTTATGGGCCTGGGCGGAGATGTGCGCGGCGATCTTCTTGTAGCGCTCCACAAACTCGAACTTGGCCGACAGCTCCGTCACCAGATACTTGCGCGGCTTGCGGCGCAGCCAGTCTCCCAGGGACTTGTAGCGCTCTTCATTGTGCAGCATACCCAGAGACTTGGCGGCCAGCTTATTCTCCAGATCCTTCTCGCTCTTGATGGTCTCCTTCCGGTAGGACAGGTACATAAAGGCGGCCGCGAAGACCGCGAAGCTCAGCAGGAACGCCTTTTCCGTCTGTTTGCGGGCGGAGAAGGTCGTATCCGCCTTGGTGGGGACCGCCGGATCCTGCAGAACCTCCATGACCATGTCCAGAGAGACGTACTGGGTCAGATCCGCCATGTTGGACATGATGGAGCGGGTGATCCGGTAGGTGTTCTCCGGGGTATCCGCCGTCACATTCAGGGTCATCAGATTGGTGTCGGGAACCACGGCGGTGCTGGCCGTGGCGTTGAAGGAGGACATCCCCAGCTCCTTGCAGACCTTCTTTTTCAGCAGGTTGCTGTTGAGGATGTTGGAGAAGCTCTTGGTCATGTTGGATGCCGCGGACAGATTGGAATAGGCGTAGTTGCTGGAGGTCTTGGAGGTCACGACAAAGGTGGCCGTGGTGGTATAGGTGCTGCGGAAATCGGCCCGGACGCTCATGTTGACGATCATGGCCACGGCGATGGCTCCCAGGAGGATGGCCCAGAGATTCCGCAGCGTGTCCCTCAGCACGCTGTAGAGATTTATCTTGTCCAGGATCGAGCTGAAATCCTGTTTGTTGTCGTTCATTTCTTACCCTCCACCACGATGATCATGGTCGTCGTTCCAAACTCGGTGCGATAGGTCCCGCCGGAGGCGTTGGGCGTACCCCGGGTCAGGCGGAAGGTGGCCTGATACACGCCCGGAACACGGTAATTGACCTCGCGGTCAGAAATGCTCACATCGTCGGGCGTGAAGCCAAAATCCTCGAACTTGCGCACATTGCCCGCCGTCCATATGCCGGTCAGATATTCGCGCAGGTCCGGATCCGGCCTCTGGCCGACAGGCACGTATATGATATACTCGCTCAGCGCCGGAGAAGCCTTGGAATAGCTGTCAAAGTCCTCGAAGGTGGCGATCAGCTCCAGGGACGAGGTGTCGCCGGCGCTGTTGGTCACCTGCAGATGCACATTCTGCACGCTGGTCGAGCCGCTGGCCATTTCCGTATTGCCGAAGGTGATCTTGATTTGGGATGTGATATTGCCGTCCAGGCAATCCGACGCGCGGATATGGCGCAGATAGTCATAGCTGGAGTTGCCGGCCACAAAGCGGAAGGGCTGGCTCATGGAGAAGCGGGGCGAATGGTAGTCGGTATAGACCAGGCGGCGGGTGTAGGTGCCCACGTTGTTGTTCTCATCAAAGGCCGCATAGGTAATGTGGCGGGTGTTGCTGGCGATGAATTTGGATTTGGAGACCACCACGAGACTGTCGGTCACGTTGCCGTCCAGATTGTCGTTTGCCATCATGCCCTTCAGCAGTTCCTCGTCGGTGACGGAGACGCTGGCCTCGATGGTGTCGCTGGGGGCGGTAATGACCGGCGCCTCGGCGTCTGAGGTCAGATACTCCCGAACGTTGGATACCGCAAACACGGCAAACACGGCCAGGAAAAAGATCAGCAGCAGTATTCTCAGCCTTCTCACGAGCGAATACCTCCTACATTGAATTACCAGAACGGGATGGGTTCATATCCCAGCAGCTCCCTCCCGTCCAGGATGCGCGCCGGGTTTTCTTCCAGGAGAAGTCTGCAGTAGGCTTCTCCGTATTCCATGGTCAGATAGTGCCGCAGCTCTCCCATGTGGGTGCTGCGCTGATAAGGGCTGTGGGCGTCGCTGGCGGCGCAGGCCGCCAGCCCGTGCTCCAGCAGCAGCTCCGCCATGCGGCGGGGCTCCGGCCCGAAACGGCCAAGGATGCTCCCTTTGTTGATCTGCAGCGCACAGCCGGAAATGCACCATTCAAAGGCGAGCTGGGGGTCGGCCTGGACAAACTCATACCGCTCCGGGTGCGCGATCACGGGTCGGAAGCCCTGCTTCCGGCAGCGCCGCAGGATTTCTCCGCAGAAATCCGGATCCTCCTGAAAAGCAAACTCCATCAGAAAGTATCTGCTGCCGTTCAGGGTCCAGATCTTCCCGTCCCGCAGGAGCTCGGGCAGATCCTCGGTGGCGAAGACCTCCATCCCGCGGCAGAGCCGCAGCGGGATCCCCGCTTCCTCCCGGGCCTGATCCAGCTCCTCAAACAGGGCGGTGAGAGCCGGGCCCGCGTAGTTTTCATACTCATCGGGGATGTTGCAGTGGGGCGTGGCCACCAGGGTGCTCACGCCGCTGTCCGCGGCCTGGGCCAGGAGGGCCAGCGACTCCTCCATGCTCTGGGAGCCGTCGTCCACGCCGGGAAGAACATGGCTGTGAATGTCGATCATCGTTTCTCGCTTCTCAAAAATCCATGGCCATACGGCTGGATTCCTCTTCACTCAGCTCCGTCACACGCTTGTCCATGACCCGGTACACCCTCTGGCAGAGGTTGAGCACCGTGGGCCGGTGGGTGGTGACGATGCAGGTTCGGTTGGGACGGCGGCGGGTGATGTTGCGCAGCAGCTGCCGCTCCGTTGCCACGTCCAGCGCGGAGGTGGCCTCGTCCAGCAGCAGGATCGGCGCGTCCCGCAGCACGGCCCGGGCGATGGCGATGCGCTGGGCCTGGCCCTCGGAGAGGCCTTTGCCCCGCTCGCCCAGCTTGCTGTTGAACGTATCCGGCATCCGGGACACAAAGTCCCAGGCGCAGGCGATCTTCAGCGCCTCCACCAGCTCCTCGTCGGTAGCGTCCTCCCGCACCATACGCAGGTTCTCCGCAATGGTGCCGGAGAGGACGGCGTTGCCCTGGGGAACGTAGGAGAAGAAGCGGCGTCCGTCGGCGTTGGCCTCCACCGCCGTTCCGTCCGCGGCATAGAGCCGCACAGAGCCCTGATCCGGCCGGACCAATCCCAGCATCAGGCGCAGCATGGTGGTTTTTCCCTCGCCGGAGGGCCCCACCAGGGCCACGATCTCGCCGGGGGCGGCGCGGAATTCGGAGTCTGCGATCACCTGTTTGTCCTCCGCATAGGCGAAGGAAAGCCCCTCCATCCGCAGCTCCAGCCCCTGCTCCGCCAGGGGGGACAGGCGCTCCGTCTCGGTCAGATGCCGTTCCCGGGGCAGCTCGATCAGCTCCCGGATGCGGTGGGCGGAGACCGAACCGGTCAGAAAGCCGGGGATGATGCCCACCATGCTGTTGAAAGCGCCGGAAAGGCGTACCCGCTGCTCCAGGAAGAGGGTCATGGTGCCGTAGGTGATCTGGTGACCCCAGAGGAGATACAGGCAATAGCCGAAGGCGGCGTACTGCACCAGCAGCCCGAGAACAGACATGAACACGTTGGTTTTGATGGTGAAGAGATTGTATTCCAGGCTGATCTTGCGGATTTTCTGCTGCCATTCCCGCAGCTTCCGCCCGTAGTGACCCATGATGCCGAAGGATTTGATGGTGTCCAGGTTGGCGAAGGTCTCCACCTCAAAGCCCATCATCGCGCTGCCGGTCTCCTTGACCTGGCGGGCGTAGTCCCGCTGCTTTCGGATGAAATATTTGGACATGAGCAGCAGAACGGGGGCGCTGGCAAAAGCCAGCAGGGACATGATCTTGTTGTAGTGCCAGATCAGCGCGAAGGTGACAACGAAGTTGTAAATGCCGATGATCACAGACGGCAGCCAGCTGATGGCGTTGCGGCTGACGGTGCCCACATCGCCGTGGAAGCGGTTGAGCAGATCGCCGCTGCTGTAGGCGTTCAGCGCCTTCCAGTCCACATCCACGATCTGATCGAAGATATCGGCCTGGATATCGTTGTTGATGCGGATGCTGAGCTTGGCGGAAATGCGGCTGATGGCGTTGGTGAACAGCAGGCTGAAGGCGGCGCTGCCCAGCATGATGCCGATCATCAGGCCCAGCCTGCTTTTATCGTAGCCGGTGATGATATCGATGGTGATTTTCCCGGCCACGCTGGCCACCAGGCCGAAGCTGGTGCTGACGACGCCCAGCACGGTGTAGAGCAGGATAGCCAGCTTATAGCGCTTGCTGTAGGTGAAGATCCAGCGCCAGTCCGCCAGGATCTCTCCGAAGGTCCCCTCCTGTTTCCGCCGCCGGAGCGTATGGAGCGAATTAAACAACGCCCTTTTTTCTTCCGTCGGATTGTCCATAAGCTCCCCATCCAGAAAACGTATAATCTCGACTTTAGATTATATCATCATAATGCCGGAAGTACAAGCATTTTCCGCATTCCGCCCGTTTCTTTTTCTTTCAGCAGGCGCCGCGGGAGGCGGCGGGAGTCGCCGTCGGGGCGCTGCTTTGGGCCGGGAACAGGAAAGCCCCGGGGACGCCGAAGCTTCCCCGGGGCCTGTGGATGAAACGCGGCCGCTCAATCCCCCGCCAGCTCGATGCGGCTGTCGCAGATTTCCAGCGCCGCTGGCCGGTGGGTCACAATCAGGACGGTCTTGTCCGTCATGGCCCGCAGATTTTGCAGCACCTGCCGCTCGGTCTCCGCGTCCAGCGAGCTGGTGGCCTCATCCAGCAGAAGGATGGGCCGCTGGGAGAAGATGGCGCGGGCAATGGCGATGCGCTGCATCTGCCCCTCGGACAGGCCCGCGCCGCTCTCGCCCAGAGGGCTGTCCAGCCCCTTCTCCAGCGCGTCCACAAAGTCCTCCGCGCAGGCGATGCGCAGTGCGCGGCGCAGCTCTTCGTCTCTCTCCATGGCCTCCCGGTCACCGAAAGCCAGGATCTCCCGGATGCTGCCCGAGAGCAGCTGGTTCCCCTGGGGCACATAGGCGAAGAG
>JAEEGF010357084.1_pt1 | contig 46178 bp, 43 predicted proteins | sample 9134171 | NCBI WGS metagenome assembly JAEEGF01 (sample SAMN16246542, study PRJNA631951) | gut metagenome | biome: gut microbiome; feature: rumen; material: AP-attached | host: Bos | place: Iran: Karaj | collected 2018-10
CACCTGGTATCTTGATGTATGGTTTATGGTTACTTTTATTTTCTATCCATTGCTTAGAAAATATTATGATGTATTTGTAAAGATTATTTGTCCATTACTTGCACTGTTCATCCTGGGTTATATGGCCCACGAGTATGATGGAATCGCAGGTGTTGATGCCTGGACTGGAATGTTCTATAAGTGTTTCCTAAGAGGTACTTCGGAAATGGCACTTGGATGCTGTACCTATAGTCTTACGAGACAGTTTAATCGATACGATTTTTCCAAGGCAGGCAGAAGAATACTTGGGATATTAGAGATTTTATGTTACGTACTTGTATTCAAATATGCATGTACCGAAATGGATGTAAATTATAGTTATCCAGTTGTATTTGTAATGTGGGTAGCGGTAATTCTTTCCTTTTCTGAGATTAATCCTTGCAACGAGTTCTTTGATAAGCCAATATTTGCTTGGCTGGGAAGGATTAGTCTTACTATTTATCTGAATCAGTTTTATGCCATCCGATTGGTGCAGGAGCTTCTTGATGATGCAAGCTTCCCTGTAAAGGCTATTGCCTGCACTGTGGTCACCTTCTTAGGCGCTTTTATATGTGATAAAACTATAGGATGGTTAAAAAAGAATAAACCTTTCAGTAGGTTAATTTTTAATTCTAGGGGAGAGTAAATTGGTTTTCAGCTCACTTATATTTTGCACAATATTCCTTCCACTTTGTCTCTTGGTTTACTATGGGGTTCCAAGAGTACTGGGGAAGGGACAGGAGCGCAAAATCATTTTATCTAATTACATATTGCTGTGCTTCAGTTTAGTGTTTTATGCCTTTGGAGGCGTGAAATATTTACTGCTTATTGCTGCGGTTATTTTTATAAACTGGTGCGCAGGATTTCTTGTATCAAAGGATAGACATGGCACTGTGGTAAGGCGCCTTTCACTTATAGGCGCAGTACTTTGTGACATGGGTCTTTTGTTCTTTTTCAAATATTTCAATTTATTTATAGCTACAATTGAAAACGTATTTTTTGCAGGCAAATTGTCAGGTGCAGAAAGAATGGCAGGAATAGTTTCAGGGACAGGAACAGGTGCCCTTGGAATAGGCCAGATAGTGTTACCTGTTGGTATTTCATTTTTTACTTTCCAGGCTCTGTCCTATGTAATTGATGTTTATACCAATACTGTTGAGGTTCAGGGAAATCTTTTTTATTTCGCACTTTACATTGCATGTTTCCCACAGCTCATTGCAGGTCCTATTGTTCATTACAAGGACATCGCTGGACAGCTTACAGAAAGAAATGTTGGTTCACACGAGTTCTCAGACGGTATAAAAAGATTTTGTTTTGGACTTAGCAAAAAAGTGCTTATCGCAAATACGTTAGCAGAGGTTGCAGACAAGGTATGGAATACTGATATTTCAAAATTGGATTCCACTGTAGCCTGGCTCGGGGCTATATGCTATACCTTCCAGATTTATTATGATTTCAGCGGATACTCAGATATGGCAATTGGTCTTGGAAAAATGTTTGGATTTGATTTCAAAGAGAACTTTAATCATCCATACAGAGCTGAATCCATTAGAGAATTTTGGAGACGTTGGCATATATCTCTGTCTACCTGGTTTAGAGATTATGTTTATATCCCTCTTGGTGGAAGCCGTTGCAGTATGGTCAAAACCTGCTGGAATATTTTTGTAGTCTTTCTTCTAACTGGTATTTGGCACGGGGCCAACTGGACCTTCTTAGTGTGGGGGCTTGTGTATGGAATTCTGCTGATAAATGAAAGACTTTGGCTTGGAAAAATTCTGGAAAAGAATCCAGTTAAATTTATAAACAGAATTATTATTTTTATTGTTGTAACAATCCTTTGGGTGGTATTTAGAGCAGGAACAATCGTAGATGCGTGGACATTTATCTCACGAATGTTTGTGGGCGGCTTCAAGCCAATTAATCTGCTTAATTACCTTTCAGGTATGAGTGTGATTGCATTTATCTGCGCAAGCATTTTTGGCGGTTTTGTACAGGCCCATATGAGCGTAAAGGCTGTAAAAGGAAATGCCTTTGTGTGTCTTGCACTTTTACTACTTAGCTTACTTTTCCTTGTGAACAGTACATACAATCCATTCATTTACTACCAGTTCTAAGGACCACATTAGTGGTGGATGATATATGCCTTCCCCTTGAGGGGAAGGGGGACCGCTTTAGCGGTGGATGAGGTGAAACATGAACTTTACTAATCTAAAAAACAAAATATTCATAATCATTTTTCTAGCCATCCTTACATTCCCATGGATAGCTGGGACCGCTTTGCGCCTAATCTCACCAGAGACCTATAAGTCAGTATCAGCTGTAGAAACTGAAAAGAGAGAAATGCAGCAGATAGAGTGCTCAAATCTTCTTAGCACAGGAGAAAGTCTGAGTGGATTTGTAGATGATAGAATTCCTTTTAGATATACTTTGATTTCCTGGTACAAATCTCTCAGTGATGCTATAGATGGCCAGTATCAGAAGGTGGCAGCTGTAGTGGGACAGAAGCTCTACACTGCAAAGGAAGAGCACGTAGTGGAGCGCGGTGAAACCAATAAACCAATCGTTCCAGGAGAAGAGGTTCAGGAAGTTGCTGAAGTCGAGCCGGAGATTCCTAATTTCTACCCTCTTAAGGTGTATCAGGATGTAATTATTGGTAGAGGCGGATGGCTGTTCCTTTACGGGGAAAATGAAATTGAATGCTACACAGGCACCAATATCCTCAGTGAGGAGGAGACCCAGCATTACATTAATATAACCAATCAACTTTATGATATGTGTCAGGCAAGGGGAAAGGAGCTATACATTTATTTTGCTCCTAATAAATCCTCTGTTTATCCAAACTTTATGCCTACCGTGGAAGTGGTGGAAAGCTATAGACGTATCCAGCAGCTGTATCAGAGAATGCAGCAGGATTGTAAGGCACCCGTTGCCTTCCCTCTTTTGGAGGAGATGCAGGCATCGAATCATTATCAGGTTTATTACAAATACGACAGTCACTGGAATCATATTGGCGCTCTTTATGGCACCAATGTACTCTATTCATATATGGGAGTGGAGCAGACTGATCCTGCCCAGTGGATTACAGGAGTTCAGGAGGCTGATAAGTACGAGCTATACACCTATATGGGTATTCCGGATTCTAATTTTGACCATGATGATGTGGAATGTGCAGTGGATTATCGACCAGAGGTAACTGTAAATGGACTTGATGTTGATAAGATGATTTGCCACACCACCAGTGATGGAGCAAATGAAAAGAAGCTGTGCCTGATAGGCGACAGCTTCCGCGTAAATATGATGCCATACATCTCAAAGGACTTCACAAAGTGTACCTTTGTACATCGTGACTATATGGGGGATGTGAAAAGCGACATCCTAAACTCTGATATAATCGTAATCGAAGCCGTAGAGCGTTATGACTACGAAGCATTCCACACAATCCAGCGTGTAATAAATATGATGAAATAAAAAAGCCCAGTAGCTATCAATCTCTGAGTGTTGCTCAAGGAGCCAATCTCGCGACGGAGCAATACTCAGGATTGAGAGCGTAACTGGGCTTTTTTTAATGTCTATGGTATGCAGGCATTAGCTGGAGTTTGTGGAGGTTTGCCACGTGCTTCTTGTCGATGGATGCACGCACATCAGCTGGAATATCAGCCTTTTCGTCAGAAATGTATTCATCAAGCTGAGCATATTTGAATCCGAGTTTGTCCTCGTCACTCATTCCTGAAAGTCCATCAGAAGGAGTCTTGTGAACAAGCTGCTGTGGAAGACCAAGGTATTCACCAATCTGAAGAACCTCAGTAACTGTGAAATCCTGAAGAAGTGAAACATCACCAGCGGAATCACCGTACTTTGTAGAGTAGCCTACATAATCCTCTGATGCGTTGCAGGTGTTAACAACGAATGAAGTTACAGGCTGGCCCTGTGCTACAGCGTAAAGTGTAGACATACGAAGACGAGGAGCAAGATTGATTTTAAGATCCTTTGTAACTTCAAATTTATCTGCCTTTTCGAATGTGGCGATAGCTGCATTGTAATAATCTGTAATAGGAACGATTTCATTTGGAATACCAAGGAAATCCACAAGAAGCTTTGCGTCATTTAAATCACTCATCTCGCCGTTTGGCATAATGATGCCTACAACTCTATCAGCTCCAAGAGCCTCCTTTAAAACAGCAGCTGTAACAGAAGAATCCTTTCCACCTGAGATACCGATAACGGCGCGGGTATTGTCGCCAAATTTGTTGAACCATTCTCTTGTGTACTGGATTAACTGTTTAGTTTGTTTTTCTACATCAAATTCTCTCATTTTATTTACCTTCCATCTTTATCTTAGAGTTCTGCAAGTGTTCTATATCAACTTATTAATGTTTGCAATAATATCTCTTGCTAATAGTCCTTTTATACCTACTTCCTTGGAGGCGATAGTGCCAGCTCGTCCGTGAATATAGGCACCTGCTGAAGCCGAGGAAATTGCATCCATTCCCTGACCAAGAAGAGCGCCAATGATTCCAGCTAAGACATCTCCGCTACCAGGAGTGGCAAGACCTTCATTTCCACTATTACAATAATATATCGTATTTACGTTAGTAATCACTGTTGTATGATTTTTTAGAACCAGGGTGCAATTGTGGGCTTTGGAAAAATCAGAGGCTACCTGTTCCATATTGTAATTGATATCAGCAAGTGGTGTGCCACAGAGTCTTTCCATCTCTTTTAAATGAGGAGTAAGAATGACGGGCACTCTTGAAGCAAGCGTATCTAGAAGATTAATCTTTTCTGCCAGCAGATTTAGCCCATCTGCATCAATTACTACAGGTACATCGGCATTTTCAGCGACTGTTTCAAGAATCGACTCTGCCATATCAGAAGTGCCGAGTCCAGGCCCGATTATAATTGCATCAGCCCAGCGGATTTGCTCTATTATTTCATCTTTATCAAAACGGGTATAGCCCTTGTACATAGTCTCCGGCAATGCTTGCTGAATAGATTCGATATTATTTTGATGAGTATAAATCTTTACAAGACCAGCACCGGTTACTAGTGATGCATTTGCGGCTAAATAGCAGGCACCGTAGATGCTTTCACTGCCTGCAATTACCAGGATTTTACCGCAGCTACCTTTGTTTGCAGTGGCTTTTCTTTTTGGAATTCTTTCCAGAATTTCATCATCAAGAAGTAGAGATATGGAATTGTCATTGCAATAAATTCCAACATCAGCAACAGTAATCTCACCAGCGGCTGTTTTGCAATCCCCGAGAACCAGAGCCTTCTTCATATAGGCAAAGGTAACTGTATGATTTGCAACAACACCAACATCACCTAAAAGTTTTCCACTGTCTGTATCATATCCGGATGGGATATCCACTGCTATAACAGGCTTTCCACTGCTATTGATATACTCCGCTGCGATTGCATATTCTGAAGCCAACCCACGGGTAAGCCCTATTCCAAACATAGCATCAACGAGAACATCACAATTCCTAAAGATTTTGGAAAGCTCTTTAGTGCTAATATCATCGATGTTCCAAGGATAAACGATATCTACTCCGTAGTTTCCGGCTATGGTCAACTCTTGGCGTAGCTGAGGAGAATATTTCTTTGAATCTCCTAAGATGAGAGCTTTGACGGCCAAACCTTTGTTGTGAAGGATTCTGGAAATAGCAATGCCATCGCCACCATTGTTTCCAGGACCAGCAATGATTCCAATACTTTTTTCAGATGGAAAAAGCTCCTGGAGTTTATCACACACCTGTAGTGCGGCCCGCTCCATCAACACAAGAGATGGAATACCATAGTGTTCAATTGTTTTTGAGTCCCATTCTTTCATTTGGGATGCAGATAGAATTGGTTGCATAAATCTCCCCTAAAATGACTTATTAGAACGCAAGTGATATAATACTCTTTACTATGACAATTATAGAATAATTAAATATTTTTTGATAGGAGAATTATTTTGAAGAAAAAGATAGTGGCAATACTTTGGATTTCTTTATTAATTTTAATCATTGTTTTTGCAACAATGCTTGTGTTGGAAAACAAGAAGGAGGCCAAGGAGAGAGCCGAGCAGATTCGTATTGAAAAAGAGCAGGAGGCTCAGCGAAAGGCTCAGGAAGAGGCTGAGGCCGAAAAAGAAAAGGAGCAGGAAGATTTACCAAAAGATGAGTACACCTTTACGGATATGGAAGCTACCTACTATGCTCAATCTAAGGCTACTGTTCGTGAAGAGCCTTATGACACAGCAGAGATTATTGGCACACTTACACTTGATTCCAAGGTCATGATTGTTGGAAAATGTAAGGAGAGCGATTTTTACAAAATTAAGATAAATGGAGACTACGGATATATTTCCTTCGATGATGTTTCGGAAGAATATCTCCCAATCCCTATTCCGGTATCAAGCTCAAAATCGGTTCCATCAGCTACAAAAGATATTTTATTTATCGGAAATTCCATCACACTTTATCCTGCTACAAAGGATTGGTGGGGGTCAGGCTGGGGCTGTGGTGCCACCGCACCAGAGAACGATTATGTTCATCTGACAGTAGCTGCAAAGGGATATAGCTCTTACGATTATATGTCTCTTAGATCTTGGGAATTTTCAAATACAAGAAATTATGAATTGGATGATTTGGACCCATACATTACAAAATATCAGTATGGCACAATCGTCATTGAGCTAGGTGAAAATGTAAAAGGCCACGAGAGTCATTTCAAGGAAGATTTGACAGATATGATTACATACATAAAAACCTACAATCCAAACGCAAGGATTGTGATGCTTGATAATTTCTGGGCATATAAGAGTATTATCAGCATGAAGAAGGAAGTGGCTTCTGAGCAAGGCCTCACTTATGTAAGTCTCTCAGATATTCAAGGTGTGCAGGATTATATGCTTCAGGCAGGTGATCAGTACACCACACCTGATGGTACCGTATATACGATAGGTTCCTTTCTTGCCGGCCATCCTAACGACCAGGGATTTGCAGCAATAGCCCAGCACCTTATAGGGGCGTTATAAACTTTAATTAAAATAAGTTCAGTTACACTATCAATCTTGAGAAATACCCAGAGATTGATAGTTACTGGACTTTTTTATTTGCCAAATATTTCCACTACAAGGTTCAGTTTTCCTTTACGGGATAATCCACCTTCTTCTACGATGTTGAACTTTCCAAAGCCTCGGACTGAGATGGAGTCTCCGGCAGAAAGGAGCTTGTCATTGTTTTCCACAATGTGCCCATTTACAGAAACCTTCTTTTCTGTGAAGTAAGGAATAGTATCCTTGCGGCTTAGGTTGTAAACCTTTGCAATAACTGCATCGGCTCGAGGAGACGCAACCTGAATCGTTGCTTCCTTTAAGGCTGCGCGTTTATAGGATTCTGGTAGCTCGGATATAGAGCATTTAACAGAGTTTCGACCTACAGAAACGAAATTTTCTAATAAGTAATCGGCGGTAGATTCGTCGGCATAGATGTAAGCATCCATGCCATCCACGAAGATGTCACCGAATTTTTTTCTATCAATTCCAAGACTCATAAGGGAACCAAGATAATCCCTATGGGTGTATTCCTTGGCAAATTTCTTGGCAAGTGGCTCTATCTTTATACATTTGATAGGAAAATCCACATCATAACCAAAGTCAGCTTCACTTCCAAAGCGGACCATTTTTCTTTCACAGTTCTCGTAGCCTCCAAACAAATCATAGGAAATAGGGGCAAAGCCCTTGTCTCTGGCAGCCTGATACATTACCTCTTGCTGGCTGAGGCTGAGAAAATCGCTAAAGGTATATATATTATTTTGATAAGCCCTGTTAGATAGCTCTATTAATCTTTTGTACAAAAGCTGTTCGTCGTCGTTCATAAATAATCCTTCCTGACAAATAATTGTGGATAAATAAGGAAACAAAGACCTTTGAGTTTTAATTATACTTAAAATAGGGTAAAATAGCACCTAGTTGATATTAGAAAGTAAGGTTAGTTTTATGGGAAAAATCAAAACAGATGGTATCATTTTTGACATGGATGGAACAATCTGGGACAATATTCCGGTTTTTGCTGATAGCTGGACCAGAGCTGCAAAGGAAATGGGATACGATATCGTATTTACCGGAGATATGCTTATGGGGCTTTTTGGAAAGACTATGACGGACATTGCAGATGCCAGCATTCCAGATCCAGACCCTGCAAAGCGCTATAAGACACTTGAGCTTTGCGAGGAGTACGAGATGGCAGATTTGGCTGTCAGTGATAAGGATACCACATATCCAGGGCTTGAGGATGTTCTTAAGGAGTTATCTCAGCGCACAAACCTCTACATTGTCAGCAATTGTCAGGCAGGCTATATAGAGACTTATCTTGAGCGCACAGGCCATGGAAAGTATTTTACAGACTTTATCTGCTATGGTGACAATGGCCTTGGAAAAGCAGATAATATAAAAGGACTTGTAGAAAAGAATAAAATCCAGCATCCAGTTTATTTAGGTGATATTCAGGGGGACAAGGATGCTTGTGATAAAGCAGGGGTTGATTTTATCTGGGCAGCTTATGGTTATGGTAAATCAATAGACAGCTATGTTGCCAAAATCGACAGCATTACTGAGCTTACAGAGATTATAGAATAAAAGGAATGGAGAAGGTGTTATGAACTACAATGTAGATAAAATATTTGAGGATGTTGCATATCTTAGCAAGGTTCACAGCAAAAATGAGTACGAGGGCAATACCAGACGTTTCAAGCTTGATAGATACGATGAGCTTTCAGATTTAGTACATGCTGATGATGTGGAGACAGAGGCAAAGCGATTCTGTGAGGATATATTCCTTAGCTTTAAGAAGTTTGGAAAGGTTCGCGGAACAGATCAGATGAACCTTAATTACTTTATGATTTATTATGTGTTCCCAACAATTCTTTGCGAGGAGCAAGAGGGCAAGGTGATTTGTGACACCCTCAGAGATACCTGGAATACATATTTCAAATGTAATATTAATTACACAGATTACAATACTTTATATGAGGGCTTCCAGACCAAAATCTTCGGAATCCCAATTGGAAAGAATTAACAATGAAAAAGATACTTATGATTGGTACAGGCGGTACCATTGCTTCAAAACAAACAGATGCTGGTCTTACACCAGGACTTACAGCAGAGGATATTTTGGCTTACATTCCTGCAGTTAAAAATGTATGTCAGGTAGAGACCATGCAGGTTATGAATATCGATAGTTCCAATATGACTCCTGTGATGTGGAAGGATATCGTAAATGCGATAGAGGAAAACTATGCCAGCTATGATGGATTTGTAGTTTGCCACGGTACAGATACTTTGGCTTATACTGCAGCAGCTCTTAGCTATATGATTCAGAATTCTGCAAAGCCTATCGTTGTTACAGGCTCACAGAAGCCTATCAGCAAGGATGTTACTGATGCAAAGACTAATCTTTTGGATTCATTTATTTATGCATCAGATGATGAATCACAGAATGTCAGCATAGTATTTGATGGTAAGGTTATCTGCGGAACAAGAGCTAAGAAGGAAAGAGCAAAGAGCTACAATGCATTTTCCAGCATTAATTTCCCTTATCTTGCTGTTATTCAGGATGGGGTAATTATTCGCTATATTCCAGAGGTTCCAGTGAGGGGCATTCCTAGCTTCTATTACGAAATGTCTGATAAGGTTACACTTTTAAAGCTGTACCCAGGCATGAAGCCAGATGTGCTCAGTTACCTCTTTGAAAATTACGATATCATCGTTATCGAAAGCTTTGGTGTGGGCGGTATGCCTCAGACTCTTATGGATACTTTCTATGAGGAAATGGAAAAATGGAAGGGTACAGACAAGCTGGCTGTTATGACTACACAGGTTGCTAACGAAGGCAGCAATATGACAATCTACGAGGTTGGCCGTCAGGTTAAGCAGGATTTCCATATGATTGAATCCTACGATATGACACTGGAAGCTACCATGACAAAGCTTATGTGGCTTCGCGGATTGAACTACAGCAACAAGAGGCTTAGAGAAGCTTTTTATACAGAAATTAATAGGGATATTCTATTTAGAAAGAATTAGTGATTATGAAAACAATTGCATTATATGATGACGATTCTTTTGCTATCGAGTTTTCTGCAGAGGTTATTTCCTGTGAAAAGCTAGAGGATGGCTACAAGGTAGTGCTAGACCAGACTTTGTTTTTCCCAGAGCAGGGTGGTCAGACCAGTGATGTAGGTCATATTGGCGAGGCAAAAGTTTCCGATGTTCAAATAGAAAATGATGTGATTTACCACTATTGTGACAGGGCTTTTACAGCTGGCCAGAAGATGGTTGGCGTTATAGACTGGGAGCATCGTTTTGGAAATATGCAGCAGCATACTGGCGAGCACATTTTCACAGGGCTGGCTCACAATATTTATGGAGCAGACAATGTTGGTTTTCATCTCAGCGATAATACAGTCACATTGGATTTGAACATTGAGCTTAGTGAGGAGCAGATTCGCCGTATTGAAAGAGCAGCAAATCTTGTTATCGCTAAGGATTTTCTTGTAAAAGCTTTTTATCCTGATGAGGCTACTCTTGCTGCCACAGATTATCGTAGCAAAAAGGAAATAGATGGTGCTATTCGCCTGGTAGAAATCGAGGGAGTAGATATCTGCGCCTGCTGTGCACCCCATGTAAATACTACAGGCCAGGTAGGGATGCTAAAGGTAATTTCATTTGGAAAGTACAAGGGCGGCACCAGGGTATATATCCTTTGTGGATTGAGAGCTTTAGATGATTACAATCATAAAATGAGCTTACTAGCTCAGTCATATCAAAAGCTAAATTGCCCAGAGGAAAATCTTCCGGACAGAATAGCTGGCATAATGGAGGAGAACAAGCAGCTTAAATACAGAATTTCCCAAATCAAAGGGGACATTCTGATGAATCAGATAGCTGGATATCCTTCGGACCTTAGTGATGTTACAATATTCACTGAGGATCTTGATGCTAAGACTATGAGAGACGGCGTAAATGCTCTTGTTGAAAAGCATGATGGCTTATGTGCAATCTTTTCTGGAAATGACGAGGCCGGCTACAATTTCGTCATCGGAAGCAGCACCAGAGATTGCAAAGCTATAGCAACAGGCTTGCGAGAATTATTAGGGGCCAAAGGCGGCGGAAGTAATCAGATGGCCCAGGGCTCAGTTAATGCTACCCGAAGCACTATTGAGCAGACTTTATAGAAAGAGGGATGAATTATGGAAGATGTAAAAGAGAGATTTTTGGATTTTATTGATTGGATGCTAGATCGTCGCGATGATCTTAGAGATTTCTTCAAAGAGAATCCAAATGTAAAAAGATGGTTAATAGAGGGCTGCATAGCAATAGCTGTCGGTGTTCTTTCTGCAGTGATTACCTTTAATATTTTAAATCATCAAAAGAAAACACTTGCTGTTAGTGAGGAAAATGCAGCTACACCTGTACAGGAACAGTCTGGTGATGAAAATATCGAGGCTGGTTCTTCTATGGAAGAAAAAGAGGAACAGGATTATGGAGATGTAGTTATTGAAGTGGTAGATCCAGGAGTATATGTTGGAGATATTGCAAACTGGTCACAGGAGGAGATTGCAGCAGCAGTTTCTGAGCGTGCCCACTATCTTGATGGAAATAAATACTGGTCTGCAGTAGACTCATATTGGCAGACAAAAGGCATTTCCGGTGATGCCCGTTTCTGTACATACTTATTTGATACAAGCAGCAAGGTATACTCAGCATCAGATTTTGAAGGGCTTTCTCCTGAGGTTATTCACATAGCAAAGAATGAGCTTTACGCTCGTCACGGCTACAGCTTCAGAGACGAAGACCTTAGCAATTATTTTATGGGACAGATTTGGTATAGCCCATCAGTAATGCCAGCAGATTTTTCAGAGAAGACCTTCACAGAGACAGAGGTTAAAAACCTGGATATGTTGAATTCGATAGATAAAATGTAAAGGAGTTTTAAGACAAAGATGGAAAAGTTTACTTATATTCCAAAGGGCGTTTGCGCCAGACAAATTGATTTTGAGATGGAGGATGGCAAGCTTCACAATGTAAAATTCACAGGTGGCTGCGACGGAAATACAAAGGCAATCAGCAAGCTTTTAGAGGGTGCTGATGCAGCTCATACAGTAGAGATATTAAAGGGAAACCTTTGTGGAATGAAGGGCACAAGCTGCGCAGACCAGCTTGCAAAGGGGATAGAAGGAGTATTAGGGAGATAAGTAGATATATGAACAACAAAACCCGCTCTTCAAATATAGAGTTACTAAGAATAGTGGCGATGCTTATGATTATTGCCTATCACATTATTCTTCACTGCGTAAATGTGCAGCTGGTAAATGTTACTTCCATTGAGAAGCTACAGAACGGCTGGTTTAACCAACCTATGTTTTTCAAGCAGCTTATGGCACTGGAGATGATGATGCCATTTGGTTTGGTGGGCAATGCTATCTTTATTTTGATTTCAGGATATTTCTTGATTGATAGGGAAATCGATATGCTCAAGATTTCCAAGAAGCTTTTGTCACAGCTTTTGTTTGCAGCTACAGCACTTGTGTTGGCGTCAGCCTTATTCATAAGAAATTACGCAAATACGGATGTTAGCGAAAATCTTTTTAGCTACATCAGAATCCAGTACTTTAATAAAATGTCCTGGTTTGTAGGATACTATTTTATCATTATGCTTGTGGCATTCTGTTTTCTAAACAGATTTATAGCAACATTAGACAGAAAAAAATATTTAGGCTTTTTATTTACAATCCTTGCTATTTCACAGCTCAGCTGGTCTGGTTCTCTTTTGGATGATTTGGCAAAGGGGCTTCGTACAGTGGTAATTGGTGTATTCCTCTATTCATTAGGAGGCTACATTAAAAAGTACAATCCATTTGAAAAGGTGCGAGGATATGTTATTTTCCTTGTGATTATCCTTATAAATATTTTGATAGGGATTTCTTATCACAACATAGTAATGGGTAAGATTCAGGCATATTACTACAATTCGACAGTGCAATCTGTACCAGCAACAGAGTTCACCCAGTCTATTCCAAAGTTTGATAATTACAGTATCGTTGTAGTTATCCTTGGAATATGTATTTTCGAGCTATTTAGAAGAATAAATCTTCCATCCCTTAAGATTTTAAATGGAATTGCTAAAGCCACATTTATGATTTATCTGATCCACGACAATGGATTTGCATATAGCCTTTGGGAGACCCAGGACTGGATTACGCTTTTATATGAGGATTTCTGGGGATTTATGGCAAAGCTTGGAATATGGACCTTAGGAGTATTTGTAACAGGACTTGTAGCTTACTACCTATTTGTATTGGGCGCAAAGCTTCTGAAAAAATGTAAAATATTGTTTATCAAAGAATAAGACCTTCGGGTCTTATTTTTTTATGAAATTCTTAGGATTTACAGTGATGTGTACAACTGTCTTGTCAGTGGACTTTACATGTGTTATAGTTGCTGTTAAATGACACCGGCTTGTAAAAGGAGAATATGTTATGAATACACTGGTAGAAGAAATTCGGAAGTTAAAAAAGGAAAAGGATGCGGTAATCCTTGCTCATTATTATGTAAATGATGAAGTACAGGCTATCGCAGACTATATTGGGGACAGCTACTATCTGGCAAAGGTGGCTGTAGGATTAAAGGAAAAGACTATCGTATTTGCAGGAGTAAAGTTTATGGGGGAATCTGCGAAGATTCTTAATCCTGAAAAGACAGTACTTATGCCTGACGAAAAGGCTGATTGCCCGATGGCTCATATGGCGGAGATAGAGCGCATTGAGGAAGTAAGACGTGAGTATGATGACGTGGCTGTAGTTTGCTATATCAATTCTACCGCAGAGCTTAAGATGCATTCGGATGTGTGCGTAACATCTGCAAATGCTATGAAGATTGTAAAGTCACTTCCAAATAAGAATATCTTTTTCATTCCTGACGAGAATCTTGGAAGATATATAGCTACAAAGGTTCCAGAGAAGAATTTCATTTTCAACGACGGATATTGCCATGTTCACAAGAACGTAACTGCAGATATGGTAAAGCGTGCTAAGGAGTCCCATCCAGAGGCAGAGGTGCTTATTCATCCAGAGTGTACATTGGATGTTTTAGAGTATGCAGATTATATTGGTAGCACATCTGGCATTATCGATTACGCTACAAATTCTGATAAGAAGGAGTTCATCATCTCTACAGAGCTTGGTGTTCTTTACCAGTTAAAGCAGAAGAATCCAGATAAGACATTTTATGCAGCAGGTTCAGTTCAGATTTGCCCTAATATGAAGAAGGTTACTTTGGAGAAGGTTAGAGATTGCCTGAGAGATGGCACAGGAGTTGTGGAAGTCAGTGAAGAGAAAATGGAAAAATCATTGAAGCCTTTAAAGAGGATGCTGGAATTAGCTAAATAGGAAAGACCCTCATCAGTCAGCTAGCGCTGACAGCTTCTCCCAGAGGGAGAAGCCAAAGGAGATAATTATGGATAAGAAATATGATGTGATTATAGTTGGCAGTGGCGTAGGAGGATTATTCTGCGCACTCAGTTTGCCTCAGGATAAAAAAATACTTGTAATCTCAAAGGATGCCTTGGATGGATGCGATTCCTTCCTTGCCCAGGGTGGTATCTGTATGCTCAGGGATGAGGATGATTATGATGCATACTTTGAGGATACTATGCGAGCAGGTCATTATGAGAATCGCAAAGAATCTGTAGAAATTATGATCAGAAGCTCACAGGATATTATTAAGGACCTGGAAGGCTATGGTGTAGAGTTCGAAAAGAAGAATGGCGAGTTCGTATTTACGAAGGAAGGTGCTCATTCCAATAATAGAATTTTATTTCATGCTGATATCACAGGAAGAGAGATTACCAGCAAGCTTTTAGCCAGAGCTAAAGAGCAAGAGAACATTACTCTAAAGGCCCATACTACTATGGTGGACTGGGTTTGCAAGGATAACGTGTGTTATGGAATTGTTGTGGCAGATATGGACGGAAAGACCACAGCTATTCAGGGAGATGTTACAGTATTAGCTTGTGGTGGTTTAGGTGGAGTATATCCACATTCTACAAACTATCGCCATATATCAGGTGATGCTCTGGCCCTTGCCATGTACCACAATGTAAAATTGGAGAATTGTGATTATGTACAGATTCACCCTACTACACTTTACTCAAATCAAAGTGGTAGAAGCTTTTTGATTTCAGAGTCTGTAAGAGGAGAAGGTGCAGTCCTTCGTGATAAGAATGGTAATCGTTTCACAGACGAGCTTCAGCCAAGAGATGTGGTAAGCAAGGCTATTTTTGCTCAGATGGAAAAGGATGGAACAGAGCACGTATGGCTTGATTTTTCGCCAATATCAAAGGAGGAAATTCTTAATCATTTTCCAAATATATATGCTCGCTGCAAGGAGGCAGGCTACGACCCTCTTGAGACATGGGTTCCTGTAGTTCCAGCTCAGCATTATTTTATGGGTGGAATTTATGTAGACAAGGACAGCAAGACTACAATGGAGCAGCTTTATGCAGTTGGCGAAACCAGCTGCAATGGTGTTCACGGAAGAAACAGACTTGCCAGCAATTCCCTTTTGGAAAGTCTTGTTTTTGCAAAGCGTGCAGCAGCTGATATCGTAAATACGAAGTCCTTTAAAACTTCAGAGGATTTTGATAATCTTGTAAACATGGATGGATATCAGGATCTTACATCTATTATGGAAAACTATCATGCTATGGTAGTTGGGGAAATTAAAAAAGAAGAGAATTTAAGAGCCAAGAAGGAGGCTATATAAAATGAACAATATTACAATGACTTTAAATGCAGATGAGCTCATCAAAATGGCTCTTAGAGAGGATATTTCAAGCGAGGATGTTACTACAAATTCTGTAATGCCAGAGGCTCAGCCAGGTGAGGTAGAGCTTATTTGCAAGCAGGATGGTATCATCTGTGGAATGGATGTATATGAGCGAGTATTCAAGATTCTTGACGAGGATACTATTGTAGAAAAGTATGTTAAGGATGGAGATGAGGTTAAGAAGGGCCAGCTTATGGGCAAGGTAAAGGGAGATATTAGAGTGCTCCTTTCAGGCGAGCGCGTAGCCCTCAATTATCTTCAGAGAATGAGCGGTATTGCTACATACACAAATCAGGTTGCATCACTCTTGAAGGGCAGCAAGACAGTTCTTCTTGATACAAGAAAGACTACTCCAAATATGAGAATTTTTGAAAAGTATGCAGTAAAGTGCGGTGGTGGACAGAATCATCGTTATAATCTTTCAGATGGAATTCTTTTGAAGGACAATCACATTGGTGCAGCAGGCTCTATTACAAAAGCAATAGAGATGGCAAAGGCTTATGCTCCATTTGTACGTAAAATCGAAATCGAGACAGAGACACTTGATCAGGTAAAGGAAGCAGTGGAGGCTGGAGCAGATATTATCATGCTTGATAATATGGATGTTGCAACAATGAAGGAAGCTGTTAAAATAATAGATGGTCGTGCAAAGACCGAATGCTCTGGAAATGTTACTAAGGAGAATATCGCAAACATTATCGATAGCGGAGTTGATTATGTTTCAAGCGGTGCCCTTACACATTCTGCACCAATTCTTGATATTTCAATGAAAAATTTACATGCAGTCTAATAAGGAGAAATCTATGGACGGACAGGCTAGAAGACAAAAGTTAATAGAGATTATTCAAAAATCTGATAAGCCTGTATCAGGTACAGCGTTGGCTAAGCAGCTTGATGTTAGTCGCCAGGTTGTTGTTACAGATATCGCCCTTATCAGAGCAAATGGAGTGGATATTACGTCTACCAACAGAGGATACGTAATTACGAATACCAATAAATGCAAGAGAATCATAAAGAGTCGCCATACTGATGACCAGATTTTGGATGAATTGTTTACCATAGTTGATAATGGAGGGGTGGCTGAGAATATCATCATCAACCATCGCTATTACAATAGACTAGAGGCTCCACTTAATGTGAGCTCACGCCGAGAGGCCAAGGAATTTATGGCAGCAATAGAATCCGGTAAATCAAAATCTCTTAGCTCCGCCACAAGTGGCTACCACTATCACGTAATCAGTGCAGCCGACGAAGAAACCCTCGATTTAATTGAGCAGGAATTAAAAGAAAAGGGCTTTTGGTTGCCGCTCGATAGCTGGATACTAGAATAACTAGCAAGTAGCTATCAAGCTCTGAGTGTTACTCAAGCGAAGCTTTCTATGCTGAGCGGAGTAATATCTCAGGCTTGAGAGCGTAACTTGCGGAAGGATTATAAGAATGTCAGCAATTTCAAATGATTGGCTGGAGCCACTGACTCCGGAATTTAAAAAGCCATACTACAAAAATTTATATGAGAGCGTCAAAAGCGAATACCATAGTCATCAGGTGTATCCACCAGCGGACGACATTTTCAATGCTTTTGATTTTACACCGCTTTCTCAGGTAAAGGTGGTCATAATCGGACAGGATCCATATCACGAGCCAGGACAGGCCCACGGCCTTTGCTTTTCAGTAAAGCCAGGGGTGAAGACACCGCCATCACTTGTAAATATCTATAAGGAATTACAGGATGACTTAGGTTGTTATATTCCAAATAACGGATATCTTGAAAAATGGGCAAGACAGGGTGTGTTAATGCTCAATAATGTCCTTACGGTAAGGGCTCACGAGGCTAATTCCCACAAGGATTTGGGCTGGGAGCAGTTCACAGATGCTGTAATAGATATTTTAAATAGGCAGGACAGACCAATTGTTTTCCTTTTATGGGGCTCACCTGCAGCAAAAAAATGTGCAAAGCTAAATAACCCTAATCATTTGATTTTAAAAGCACCACATCCATCACCTCTTTCAGCATATCGAGGTTTCTTTGGTTGTAAGCATTTTAGTCAGACAAATGCATTTTTAGAATCGAAAGGATTGAATCCAATCGATTGGCAGATAGAAAACATATAGTAAAAGCCTGTTATTTGCGGAAATACCGTAAATAACAGGCTTTTTTCACATATTATTCACGGTTTGTTTATTGTGTCAGTTTCCCATTTCAATTATATTTATATTAGAGTATTTTACGCTAGGATTACTGCGTAATGTTAGGGGGTTCTTTTTTCAATTGAAGTTTGCCATGAAGAAGATTACTGGTTTTGTAAAAAAATTTTTTAGCCCGGATTTACCTACAGATTTAATATTATTTAACATTATTACAATCATAGGCTTTTTAGGTGGTTTAATAGCGATTCCTTTTAATGCTATAAATGGGACAACACCTGCACTTACTATTATCATCGCTATTGCAATTATAAATGATAGTATCTGTATTTATGAGGCAAACTACAGAAACAGGCTGAAGAACGCCACTATTGCAGTTTGTTTTACAGTAGGAATAGGACTATTGCCGGTTATGTTTTTCCTTACTGGTGGTATTAACAGCGGAATGGTTTGCTGGTTCTCTATGGGAATCATCTTTATATTTATGCTGTTAGATGGCATGGATTTTGTGTTTATGCTTCTTACAGACGTGGCTATTATTATAGGCTGCTTTGTTATTTCTTACTATCATCCAGATTATGTAATAAGTCTGGATTCAGATAGAAGTGTAGTATTCGATGTTATTCAGTCTTTATTAATATCCGCATTTGCGATAGGAGCTATCATAAAATTCCAAAAATCTATTTATGTGAATTTGTATAAGCAGGCTTCAATTAATAACGATGATTTGCTGGAGAAGACACTTCAAGCAAAGAAGGCTGAGCGTCAGGCACAGACTGCCACTGAGGCAAAAAGTAGCTTCCTTGCAAATATGTCTCACGAAATCCGTACACCTATAAATACCATTATGGGTATGGATGAAATGATTCTTCGTGAAACCTCAGAAAAGGTTGTTGAAGAATACGCATTGGATATTAAAGCAGCTTCCCAGAATCTGCTTTCACTTATAAATGACATTCTTGATATTACAAAAATTGAATCAGGTAAAATGGGCTTAGTAAACGGTGAATATCAGTTTATGAGCCTGATGCATGACGTACTGAACAACGTTATGATTCGTGCAAAGGAAAAAGGCCTGGAAGTCAGACTAAATATTGCAAGCAACATTCCTTGTGATATGTTTGGCGATGATGTAAGAATTCGACAGGTATTAACAAATATTCTTACTAATGCAGTAAAATATACTCAGGAAGGATATATAGATATTTCTGCTACTTGTAAACGTAATTACGATAATACTGCGGATTTGACATTCTCTGTTCGTGATACTGGAATTGGTATCAAGCAGGAAGATATTAAGCGAATGTTTGAATCCTTTGAGCGTTTGGAGGAAAATAGAAACAGAAATATCGAGGGTGCAGGCCTTGGAATGGCCATCACTCAGAATCTTTTAAAGATGATGGGAAGTAATCTTGAGGTTCATAGTGTTTACGGCAAAGGCTCTACCTTCTCATTTACAATTAATCAGGAAATAGTAAATGCGGAGAATATTGGAGACTTTGATCAGAAACTAAGACAGCTAACCTCCAGCTACGAATATAGCACCAGCTTTGAAGCTCCAAAGGCAAAATTCTTAGTGGTAGATGATAACGCAATGAACCGAAAGGTATTTGTATCTCTATTAAAAGAAGCCAAGGTTCAGATAGAAGAGGCTGCAGGCGGAGAAGAGTGCTTGGCAAAGATTAAGAAAGAACACTACGATATGATTTTCCTTGATCATATGATGCCGGGGATGGATGGACTTGAAACATTCAAGCTTATGGCTTCACTTGAAGGGAATAAATGTCTGGGAACTCCGGTAGTAGCTCTTACTGCAAATGCTATAGCAGGAGCAAAAGAACGCTATATGACGCTGGGATTCCATGGATTCCTGTCAAAGCCTATAGTTCCAGCTCAGCTTGAAAAGATGATTCGTGATTTCCTTCCAGAAGATCTTTTGGAGTACCACGAGACAAATGCTACTGATGAGGCCAGAAAGAACAGGGTAAAGCAGGTTGAGCTTCCGGAGATAGAGGGAGTGGATTGGGATTATGCCTTGCTTCATTTCCCAGAGGCAAATATGGTTTTTCAGACTGCTGTTGATTATTATGATTCAATTGGATACGAAAGAGATGAAGTATTAAGATATTACAACGAGATTGATAGCGATAGCTTCCCAATTGAGGATTACAGAATAAAAGTACATGCCATTAAGAGTATGTCCAATACAATAGGAGCCACTGCGCTGGGCGGATTGGCGAAGCTTTGTGAATATGCTGCAAGGGACAATCAAATAGACAGAATAAAGGTGCTTACACCAGTACTAATTGATGAGATGGATATTATGAAGGACCGACTATCCGTTCTATCTTCAGAGGTTGAAAAACCAATGATTGAGGATATGGATGAGATGTTTGCTCTTCTAGAAATGCTTAAGATGTCACTTAGAAGTCATAATTCAGATCAAAGTGATAAAATAATGAAGCAGATTATGGCATTTAGATATCCAGATGATATACAGGTTAAGATAGACCAGCTAAATATACATATTTTGAATTTTGAAGAAGATGAAGCATTTATGGACATAGATGTTTTGCAAATGTAAGGACTAAGGAGAATAGAAATGCGAAAAATATTGATTGTTGGGGATTTTAGTAATGATACTAGCGATGTAAATTCATATCTTGAGCAGCATTTCCACACCCAGCTATGCACAGACAGTGGGAAAATAGTAAAGAGCATGCTGAAAATGTATGTGCCTGATTTAGTATTGATGGATATTGATGGGTTTGAAAATATAAACGAGGATGTGTTTGAGGCTATTCAGGAATATGATCCATCCCTTCCGGTTATCACATATGGAAGAGAATTAAAAAAGCAGATGTTCATTTCATACTATTACTCAGGACAATGCAGACACATTCCTCAGCCATCACGAGAAATTATAATTCGAGAAATCTGCAAAGAGTTTAATATGAACGCAGATGCCATCATAAATGCTATTGTGGATACAGAGAAGAAGCATATCATTGTGGTAGATGACAATCCGGTGCTTCTTCGAAATATGAGAAACATGTTGCAGGACAAGTACAGAGTGACTTTGGCTACATCAGCAGCACAGTGTATGAAGGCTATGGGGCAGGACAGTCCAGATCTTATTATCTTAGACTATGAAATGCCTGTGGTGGATGGTAAACAGACATTAGAGATGATAAGAGCCGAGGAAGACTACAGAAATGTTCCTGTAATTTTCCTTACAGGTATAGCTGATAAAGAGCATGTAGATGCAGTGTTGGATTTAAAGCCTGCAGGTTATTTTGTAAAACCACCAATGCAGACAAAAATTATAAATGCTATAGAAAATATATTTTTAAAGCAGGGAGAGTAAAACTGAATACTAGCATATAGGGACAAGTTGTTAGTCAGTTTAAGCTAAATGAATAGCTTTAAAATGCTAGACACAAACCCGCACTAATATTATCATATATGGGGAGAATTAATGTTAGGGAGATTGTATGCGTATTATTCATTGTGCTGATTTGCATCTGGACTCCAAAATGGAGAGCAATTTAGATAGAGAACAGGCGCTTCTTAGACGATCAGAATTAATAGAAACCTACGAGCGCATGGTCGAGTATGCAGAGGCAAATCAGGTTAGAGCGATTCTTATAGCGGGAGATTTATTTGACAAACCACACATTCGTAAAGAAGTTAAAAAGCGTGTGGTAGAGCAGATTGTTTCCCACCCTGAGATAGATTTTTACTATCTCAAGGGAAATCATGACAGATGTGATTTTATGGAAGAGGGAATTGATACAATTCCCTCTAATTTCCATATGTTTAATTCCGAGAGCTGGACTAGCTACACCTGTGAGGACGTTGTTATTACAGGCATGGAGCTCAATTCTACCAATGCATCCACATTGGCACAGCGTCTCGTATTGGATTCTGCAGCCACTAATATCGTTATGCTTCATGGTCAGCAATCTGATTATGATGGCAAGGATGGTGCAGAAATCGTTAATACCACCACACTTAAAGGAAAGTTCATAGACTATCTTGCATTAGGGCACGTCCATAAGTATATCTACGAGCAGCTTGATGACAGAGGCGTATACTGTTATCCAGGCTGTCTGGAGGGCCGTGGCTTTGATGAGACAGGGGATAAGGGCTTTGTTCTTATGGAAATCAATGATGGCAAAATCGAAGCAGAATTTATTCCATTTGCAAAGAGACGTCTCCACGAAATCGAAGTAAATGTTAAGGCGGAGATGGATCTGCAGGGAGCCATCAATAAGGCTAAACGTCTAATAGATGATGTGGACCCACAGGATATGATTAAGTTTGTCATCACAGGCGAGCGAGAGCTGGATGATGAGCTAGATATTGTTCGTTTCGTTAGAAATTTTGAAAACAAATATTTCTTCGTAAAATGCTATGACCGTACAAAGACCATGGTAGATTACGACAGCTTCCTCTATGACAAATCTCTTAAGGGAGAGTTTGTCCGTCTGGTGCAGGCACAGGATATGGATGAGGATGAAAAAGCAAAAATAATTGAGCTTGGAATAAGAGCCATTCTGGGGGAGGATATCGAATGAAAATAGTATCTTGTTATATCGCCCATTTTGGCAAAATCAAAGAATTTAAGTTCAATTTTGAAGATGGGTTCAATTCCGTTTTACAGGAGAATGGATGGGGCAAAACCACCTTCTCAGTATTTATTAAGGCTATGTTTTATGGCCTGGAGTATTCTCCAAATACAAAAAAGAAATTATTAGAGCGCAATCACTACCTGCCTTGGGATGGAAGTGTTTGCGGTGGAAATATAGTTTTTCAGGCTAAGGGCAAGGAGTACCGCATTGAGCGTACCTTTGGCCAGTCAGATAAGGATGATACCTTTGCTCTGTACGATAATGTAACAGGGCTTCTTTCTGACGATTATAGCGAGAATATTGGCGAGGAACTATTCCGTGTAGATAGAGATTCCTTCGAGAAGAGTGTCTATATTCCTCAGACTAGTCTGGCTACTGCAATGACAGATTCTCTTAATGCGAAGATGGGAAATCTTGCAGCAGCAAAGGATGATATCAGTAATTTTGATGTGGCATTAAAGAGTGTGAAGGATGCTAAAACAAACTACACACGCAATTCAAAGATTAATCCAGGAAAGCTTTACGCTGTTAAGATGGAAATTAATCGCTGCAAGGAAGAATATGAAAAGCTTCCTGCCATAGAGGAAAGTGTAGAGGCCATGAGTTGCCTGGTGGAGGAAAAACAGGCAAATATAGACAAGCTTACAGCCGATAAGGCAAAGCTTGCTGAGACAATCCAGCTTCAGAGTAAAAAGGAGCAGGAGCTGGGAGCTTACAAGCTGCACAAGGAAAACCTGGGCAAAGAGCTGGAACATATGGAGCAGCTTAATAGCTTTTTTGCAGCAGGACTTCCAACGGATGAAGAGCTGGTTATCTTGGAGCAGACAGAGCGCGACTTATCAGTTCACGAAAGAGCTGTGAACGTTCTTAATGATGAGCAGGAAAAGGAGACTCCTGTTTTTGAAAAACCTTTTGAAGACAGGATTCCTGATGAGGGAGAATTTGCTATCTGGAACAAGATGGCGTCTAATCTTTCGGAGCTTAGAGCGAAGGCAGAGCATGCTAAGCTTTCAGAGGAGTCTAATCGTCAATTAACAGAGTTAAAATTCTTCTTTGATAAAATGGTTCCTACAGATGAACAGCTGGCTCATATAGAGCACCAGACTACTCTTATTACAGGTATCAGCGCCAGAGTGGATCAGAGCAATGAAAGACTCATCACACTTATTGCAGAACGTGATGCAGAGGAGAAGCATAGCAAATCAAAGAGCATTACTGTATGGCATATATTGGGAACTATTCTTTTGGTTATTTTCATTCTAACTGGAGTGGTATTTACCAGATTTATCAATGATCAGGTAGGTCGCATAATAGAAATAGGCAGCTTTGTTGCTGTGATGTTGGATTTAATAATCCTTCTTATCTCTGGTCGTCGTGCATATAAGACAAAGATGGAAACGGCTCTAGACTATGCGGAGCGAATTGCAGAGGAAGAAGATGCACTGGAAGTCAGCAAGCTGGAGCTTAGAGAATTAGAAGAGGAGTGTGGAGAGTTCCTCTCTCATTTCCTACTGACCAGGGCATCCACAATGCAGGAAAATGTATATGAGATTCGCCGTAAGCTGGATCAATACAGGCATCTGATGGCTGAGGAACAGTCACGTCATCAGGAGGCAGAAGGCACACTTGATGAGCTGGCTGATTTGCAGTTGGAACTGTACACAAAGATTCAACCATTTGCGTCAGCCTATGGAATCAATCTTTATGATATGGGTGGCGAATATGAATTTCTTGCTCAGCTGAAAAAGGATGCACAGAGATACAGTGATTATCTTGCTAAGCTGGAAGAGATGGCGCGCCACGAAAACACTATTCGTACAATGACTGCTGATATAAATAACGTGCTGAAGAATTTTCCTATTGATGAAAGTCTCGATAGAGCTGAAAAGGTTCAGATTATAGGAATTAAAAAACGAGAGTATGAGGCAGTTTCTCAGCGAGTAAATCAGCTTAAGGAAGAAATAGCGAATTTTGAATCCATGTATGATGTAAATGAGCAGGTACAGTCTGTGGATGATTTGCAGCAGCAACAGATAGCGCTTGATGAGCAGATTATGGAGCTGAATCGTCAGATTATCCAGGAGAAGGACAATCTTTCTCAGGCCCTCGAAGAGGTGGAGCGTCTTGCAGATATTGCAGAGCAGATAGAACGCCTAGAGGAGCAGGAAAAGGAATATAAGAAGAACGCTGATATCCTTGCAAAGACAGAAGATTTCCTTCAGAAATCAAGAGAGAGCTTCTTGTCAAAATATATGCAGCCATTGCAGAATGGATTACACAAATATCTTAGTCTTTTGGATAGCCCAGATGGCACAAAGTCTGGCTATGCCATTGATGACTTCGAGCTTGATATGGATTTAAATATAAAGCTTTCTTATTCCGGCAGCACCAAGAGTGCTGAGTACCTTTCCCAGGGCTATCAGGATTTGGTGGCACTTTGCTCCCGCCTCGCCCTTGTAGATGTGCTCTACCCAGATGAGAAGCCAATCCTTATTTTGGATGATCCATTCACAAATCTCGATGACAAAAAAATAAAGGAGTCGTTAAAACTCCTTCATAAGATTGCAGCCGACAGGCAGACAGTGTATTTTACATGTCATGATAGTAGGTTATAATATTTAAGCATCTCGAATTAATTCGAGGTGCTTAAATTTTAGGATAAGAAAAAAGTTATGAAGTACGAAAAAGATTTAATTGGATATCACATTTTATTAGAGTCAGTTATAAGGGATAGAGGCGTCTTGCCAGAACAGGTTGGAAAAGGTTTATGTTCATCTACACAAATGCATTACATTCTTAATGGAGAAAGACTTCCAGATTATTTAATGCGAAATAGAATAATGGCCAGACTTGGGATTTCTTCAGAAGGGTATGAGGATTATGTTCAGTATGATGAGTATGAACGTTGGATACAAAAGCAGAAACTAATATGCTTGATAGAGGAAGCTAAATGGGAGGAAGCAAGAAAGCTATTTGATTTGATAGTTACTAGCTGGAATCCTGTCAGCGCTATTGAGAAACAGTTTCTATTAGATATGAAAGCTAGATTTACAGAACAGGCTGGAGCTAGTTCCAAAGAATTACTTAGTATATATGAGGAGATAGTTGGACTTACTGTTGATAAAGAGATTTTTGACTGTGATAGTTCGAGAATATTTCTGTCACCTGTGGAAATTTATTATGTTATCAAGTGGGTTAGCTATAGAGTAAGTGTCTCTAATGGCACAGATGTAAGAGAAATCATACTGAAATATGACAGATTTATAGATTTGGTAGAAGGTTCAGCGCTTGATGATATAGCAAAAGCTAAAGTATTACCATTTGCTGATTATGTTTTATTTCAAGGGGTAGGAAAGGCAAATATTTCTTGGGATTATAGAAAACTATGGGAACATACGGAACGAGCTATTCGAGTACTAAAAAACACAGAAAGATTTTATTATCTAAAGGAACTTGTAGGAGCAAGAGAAAAATTGGCATCAACTCTAAAATATCATTCAGATGAACTGATATTGGAGAAGGAAGTTGTTGAAATATTAGATGATTTTGAAGGGAAATATGCGACAGATATTCCTATGAGTCGGAGTGGATATATTTACAGAGATTCAATTATTTATTGTATAGCAGATGTCATTCATACGAGAAGGAGAATGTTTGGTATTTCACGGGCGGAGTTAGCGGACGGAGTTTGTACTGTAAGAACACTTGAGAGGATAGAGGCAAAGCATTCAAAACCACAGATGTATGTGATGCAAGGTTTGTTTTCAAAATTGAATCTGATAGGAGCGTATAGACGCGCCGAAATAATTGCTGATGATGTAAAAATGATTAGAACATTTAATAAGTATAAGGTCTTTATTAATCAGAAAAAGTATGAGGAAGCATTTGATATAATAGATTATTTAGTCTTTAGCTTAGATAAGAGTTATATCCCAAATAAGCAAGCTATTATTAGAATGATTAATGTAAAGAAAAGGTTCACAGAGGCTATTGATAAAGGGCAATATGTTAGAAATTTGCAGCAGGCATGGGCGCTATCAATAAATAAAGATGTTGCGGAAGCTCCAATGCATTTCTTGACTAGCGGAGAAACCGTATTGCTGTATAATATAGCAACACAGAAAGAGGGCGATAGCTGGCAAAAAAATATATTGGAGCAATATTTTGACAAGTTGACTATTGAGACTCTTTTTTCACATTTTTCTATCTATGACTTAGTGAAAGACTGGGAAGCAAGCATGATTGGTAATGCCGGTCAATATGATGATTCGAATTTGATTTCTGAAAAGATAATGCAAATTTCTCTTAGGTTAAAACGTTTTCACGGATTATATAGAGGAATTTTTAATATATATTGGAATGATTTTGAGGCTAACAAAAATGAAGCCACAAACATAACATACAACAAAGGAGTTATGATGTCTGTTAAGCTTTGCGACTTCTGTGAAAACAAGCTGACTGAAGTGTATAGGAAAGAATTACAGTAATAACTCGATTTGTTCACCTACAGGATTAAGCTGGCATTCGATTTCGGGTGGTAAGGAAGTTGTTAATACCAATAAAAGAGATGTAATAATAATAGCCTTTTTAATAAGTTTCATAATCATAAATACCTTTCAATTTGATAAGAGCATAATATGGGAAAAGTAAGTAGATTAACAGCCGACAAAGTTGTGAATTTCAAATTCACAACTTTGTCGGCTGTTTTATATTTGAGTAAATATGTAATAATTTGATATATGTTTAAAATCATACTTTTAAATAAAGGCGCCAAAGAGAGTAAAAGTTTTAAACAAAAATATATCAGCGAAAGGAGAGGAATAGTATGACGAATTTATCATTTTTAAAAGAGCTAAAAGAGACAGACTGTTTTGCTAAATTTATTGATTATTTAGGTGAACATGGTCATGGTCATTATCACTCTTCTAATATGATTATGTAATTTATTTAGTTGATATGTATAACAGGTTTGGTTAAATCAACCTGTTATACATAAATAGTATTTTAGAAATGGAGCGCCTACTATGGGAAATTATTATATAAAACAAAGAAAAGATAAAATTTTAGTATTGAATAAAAGAACAGGTGCCTGGTATATAGGTCAATATAACGATGAAGCAGGAAAGTCTGTTAATAGTATTGAAAATATCCAGGATGAAAAAATAGTGAAAATATTAAAAGAAGGGGGGATTGTAGATAATAGTTGCGTATGCATTGAACAACCTTTTTCTGACGAACTCACACTTTTGATATTAGACACTACACAGTCTTGTAATTTGGCATGTAAATATTGTTTTGTTGATGCACCAACACGAGGATTGAAAATGACGTTGGATACAGCTATTAAAGCATTGACATTAGCATTAGAGTATAAAAAATGTGCAGATACTCTTACTGTTGAGTTTAGTGGAGGAGAGCCTTTACTAAATTTTGACCTAATTAAAGAATTTATACCGTTAGCTATTGAAAAAGCGAGTGATTATGGGAAAAAACTGACATTTACAATACAAACTAATGGCACATTGTTGTCAAAAGAGGTATTAGATTTCTTGATGAAATACAAAGTAAATATTGGTATTAGTATAGATGGAACCAAGGATTTTCATGATAAGAATAGAGTATTTCCAGATGGTAGTGGAAGTAGTGATGTTATAAAAGGAAATATTAAATTACTACAATCGAAAGGATGTCACACAAGCATATTAGCAGTTATATCATCTCCAGAACAGTATGACTCTGTGATTAGGTTTGCAGAAGAAAATAATATTAAAGAAATAAGAACTAATTTAGTAACAAAAGCCGGAAGAGCTGAGGGTAATGATGATTATAGTGTTGATTACATTAAATTGGCGGAAAAATATGTAGAAATTGCGAAGAAGATGTTGAGTGGTAATCTTAACATTCATGATGCAACGTTATCATATTTTTTATGGAATTTGATATTATCACAACCCCATATGTGTTTTAGATCTCCATGTGGGGCTGGTACAAATCAAATCAGTATTACATCTGATGGTAATATATATCCATGTCAGGGATGGCGTAACATTCATGATGATCCAATAGACAATGTTATAAATATAGATTCCTTAGAGATGGCATTGGATAATAACAATAGAGTGAAGGAATTGAGACATCACAATGTAAGGAATTTGACGGTGTGTGAAGACTGTGAGTGGCAGGCTTTTTGTGGTGTATGTCCAAGAGAAATCTATACTATTAGAGGAAAGATGAATGAACGAATTGAATATTGTGATTTTCAAGCTAAAGTATTTGAAGAGTTAATGTGGATCTATAGTGATAATGCAGAACATATAAAATCATATTTATTGGGAGCGTTCTAGATGTATGATTAGAGTTTTTTGCGAAAATAAGATTGATAATGGTGAAAGAAATAATTTGAGCCCTATAAAAATAATCAGATATATAGAGAGTTGTTCAGATAGTTTTATTGTATGTAAAGATGAAATAATAGGGAATTATCTGGATGAGATTATGGCAAAATCTTCATATTGCAAAAATTTTTTTTATAATACTTCAATTGATATCTACATTATTATCGATAATATTGTGAGTTTATATTCTGAAAAGTTATGTGAAGGTTTTGCTTATAAGTCTGATGAAAAGTATCATCTTGTAATAAGTAGAAATTCAGATTATTTACATGTTATAGGACATGAAATAAGCCACGTAATTGTGAATGAATTAGTAAACCCTAAATTGCATATAAGCGGTGATGATTTGGAAAAGATAGTAGATGATATCCAATGTTTGTTTTTAGAAGGAAATGTGTTAAAAAACGAGGCACAAATTATTAAATATATAGAAAAATTCCAGGAGAATTATAAAGAAAATGCTTGGTAATAATATTTATAAGGGAATAATTAAGATATATAAAAATAGTTTAATATTCTATTATTTTATTTTATTAGTTTGTTTTGTAATTATGTTTTATTTTCCTATTAGTTTGAGTGACTATATAAATATTTGTATAAGAACGGGAAATATACTAAATGGAAAATTATTTTTTTTATGTATATTGATTGTCTTAGAATTATTGTTTAAATCTATTAAAGATTATTTAAACATATGCTTGTCAAATAAAATAACTTTTAAGCTTGAACAAGAGGTATCGGATTATCTTATTCATGCTGATTATATGCAAATTAAGGCATATGATGATGTATATCTTGCTCAACGTTTGAATAATGATTCAGTGGTGATAGGTGATTATGTATGTGAAAAGTTGCCCTATTTCGCAGTAAATATTATAACTATTATTGTCATTTGTTTTTATGTATTTTGGGCTAATACAAACTTGGGATGTATATTTATCCTTTTTTTAGTTTTTCATTTAAGCTTGTATTTCCTTACAAAGAGAAGTTTATTTAAACGAGCTGAGAAAATGTTTGAAGCCCAAGCAGATTTTTTTTCAATGCTTGGTAACCAGTTTAATAGTATTTTGATGATAAAAATTTATTCGTTATATAAGGAGAAGAACGCTGAATTTAAAAGTGTGGTAAGAAATTTTTATAGTAAATCATTATCGTATCTCAGATTAGAGCTAATCATTAAGAATTTTGGTGATTTTAGTAGTCGAGCACTATTGGTTTTTGCAGTTTTTATAACAGTTTTTAAAATGTCAAATAACACAATTACAGTGGGTTTATTGACTAGTTTAGTACTATACATAGAAATCTTGATTGAAAAAATAAACGAGGCAATAGTGTTCGGTGACGCCTTTCAAAAGTACAATTTGGCCCAAAAAAGAATATATGAATTGAAATCTTTTGATGTAGAGCATAATGGAGAAATAACACTACAATCATTAGAAAATGTAATTGTGGAAGATGTAATTGCTTCATTTGGTGAAAACTATATTACTTATCCCCAAATAAGGATGAAGAAAAATAGAATATATCTATTAAAAGGAGATAATGGTGCAGGAAAAAGTACATTAATAAAATTACTCTTGGGGATTGTATACCCGCAGGCTGGGAAGATTTTATATAATTCAATTGAAATTGAAAACATAAATCTTATGAATTTAAGACGTAAGCTTGTTGCTGTAAAAACTCAAGAACCATTCATAATTAATGGAAATTTAAAAGAGAATTTGGAGTATGGTATAGATAGGGAAATAAAGGATAATGAAATATTATTAAATAATTTTCTAGATTTTATTAATGATGACTTAAAAGAAGATAAGATATTAAAGTCAAAGAATATCAATATTTCTGGAGGTGAACAACAGAGAATTGCTATTTCAAGAGCCATATTTAAAGATGCAGATTTGCTAATTTTGGATGAGCCAACAAATGCGCTTGATGAAAAGGCTAAAGAAGAGTTGGTTAATTCTTTGTTAAAACTAACGAATAAAATTGTTTTAGTTATTTCTCACGACAAATGTTTTGATAAAATAGCAGATGAAATAATTTATCTATAAACTGAGTTAAGGAATAATTATAACGTTGGCCTATTTCGATACTCCAGATGACCCTCATTAACATCATAGTTTTCATTTATGAACTCTTTCACTTTTGGAAAGAGTTCTTTTTTCATGCCTAATTACATAGTAAACGGTAAACTACTATAATAGCGTTTACATATAATCAAAAAAGCAATTCCCACTAGTTTTTGGGGAAATGCTTTTTTATGTATTATTCAGTGATCGCAGGAACAGTCAAGTTTTCTACATCAACAGGAGTGACGATTTGACTATCTGTATTTCGTTTAATAAATCCAACGGCATATAGTGGGTAAGTATAAAATCCATCACCTTCACCAACATTTGTATCTGCAAATTTAATTGCGGGATGTTTTCCAAATCTTTTTGGGTTGGCCAATACAAATTTCATACTTGTAGAACGGGTATTGGAAGATTTGCATTCTACAATGGTGGTTTCTCCATTATTTTCAAATAAGAAATCTAGTTCAGGAGAACCGCTAGGAGTGTGGAAATAATATAATCCAATACCGTTAACGGTGAATGCTGAGGCTACCATGTTTTCAGCAATAGCCCCCTTGTATGAACCGAGATTTCCAGCAAGAATTTGCTGAGGAACCTCATCACCAAGTTGTGAAACAAGTAAGCCTGTATCAATGAAAAAGGCTTTAAATTCAGATGCTTTTTTTACACCTTCTAGAGGGAAAGATATTTCTAGTGTATTATATGAGCGCACAACTAATCCAACATCAACTAAATACTGAAGACCATCTGCTTTTTCTGGAGAATGTCCTTTTACATTTACAAGACTATATTGGAATTTTTTATATTCTTTGGATAATTGAACTGGCATAGAATCTAAGCATGCCTCAGCTCTGAGTTTTAAAACCTCATTTATACGATCATCTCCATTTGAGTCTTTGTACCTACCAAAATCATCTTTTATAGAATTGAGAATACGTTGCTGGATTTTTCGGACAGCATTCAAATCATGAGTGTCGAAGAATGCATTTACCGCTTCTGGCATGCCGCCGACAATAAGATATTGAAGATATAGTGTACGTAAGCTATTGTGAATAGTTTTTTCTATACTTTCGTGATTTTTTAGAGCATTATCCACGTATTCTAAAATTTCGGAACTGATACCTGTATTGGTGAGGAATTCCCTAAATGAAAGAGGATACATGGTAATTTGTTCTTCGTATCCAACTGGTATACCTCTAACATATGGTTCTCTGAAGCCTTTTACACCAAGAAAACTACCTGTAGCAATGACATCATATCTTCCGTCCATATCCCAATACTTTAAAGAGCTTCTAGCATTAGGACAGTCTTGTATTTCATCTAGAATTATTAATGTTTTTTTAGGAATGAATTTAGCTGATGTGTTAGCAGCTGATAGAGACATTACCATCTGATCAACATTGAAATCACCATCAAACGCGCTGTGAACCGACTTATCAGCTCGCAAATCTATGTAAACACAACTCTCGTAGAATTCTTTACCGAATTGTTTTACTATAAATGTTTTTCCAATTTGACGAAGTCCTCTAATTACTAAAGGATGATGGTTATTTTCTTTCCATTTTATTAAAGTATCCCAAATCTCTCTTTTCAGCATAAAATAGCCTCCTTTGAGATTAGTATATTATGTGCTTTGTCATTTTTCAAGGGTATTTAGAATAAGATTTTGTCATTTTTAAAAGGTTAAAATAGATAAATTTTGTCATTTTTAAGAGGTTAAAAGCGATAATTTTTGTCATTTTTAAAAGGTTAATGGAACCTTGTTTTGTCATTTTTAAAGGCTTGAGTTAAAACTCAAGCCTTTTTCTATACTCTAGATGTCCTTCTGTGACCCACTCGTGGACGATGGAACGGTCGATACCAAATTCCTGGGATATCATCATCTCATTGACATCGTAGTTTTCATTTATGAACTCCTTTACTTTTGGGAAGAGTTCTTTTTTCATACATTCTTTGCAAAGCTCATAAGGAGAGGTGACAGGTATACGGCAACCACAACGGCTGCAGAATTTTACTCTTGGGCCTTCATCATTTAAAAATCCCGAACGTGTAGTTTCCATATGATACACCTCATCCACTATAAACCAATTTGTTCTTTAAAGAAGTCACCACGCTGTTCGAAGTTTTTGAAGACTCCGTAGCTTGCAGCAGCAGGTGAAAGAATAACTGCTGTGCCCTTGCTTGCGTTTTCCTTTACAAATGCGCAGGCGCTGGCTAAATCTTCTATGTAATGCACATGCTCCATAAATTCTGGTGTAGCAACAGTAGAAAGCTTATCTAAGAGAACCTTTCCACTGTCGTACATAAGGATAATGTGCTCTAGTGTACGTGTCTGTAAAAATTCTACAAGTGGGTCGTAGTCGATTCCTCGGTCCATACCACCAAGAAGAATAGTTCCTGCATTAGGGATGGCCTTGATAGCGCTCATGCAGGATTCAACTGTGGTGGAAATGGAATCATCATAATAATCTACCCCATCCTTTGTGCCGATGAACTCAAGACGGTGTGCAAGGGTCTTGAAGGTTGCGAGAGCATCCATAAACTCCTTATCGCTGATATCGTAGCGGCGGCAAACATCATAAACAAAAGCTGTATTGAAAAGATTGTGAGTGCCGCGAAGTGTGACACCAGGAATCTCTTCGAAGCTTGAGAATGGAAGGTCGCCAGTTTTAACCTTGATGATGGCTGCCTTGCATTCGCCCTGTTTTGGAAGGAAATCTGGGTTGCAGAAAAGGAAATCGCAGTAGCCCTGATTTCTGTATAGGTTCTGCTTTGCATACCAGTATTTTTCTACTGTGCCATAGTGATCAAGGTGATCCTCGTAAAGATTTAAAAGGATAGCCTTTGATGGTGAGTAGTGAGCATATTCCAGCTGATGGCATGAAAGCTCAAACACGATAATAGTACGTGGATGAATCTGATCTGTAATATCGAAAATAGGAAGACCAATATTTCCACCAAAGAGTACATCCTTACCACATGTCTTAAGTATATGATATAAAAGTGAAGATGTTGTGGATTTGCCTTTAGTTCCTGTAATTCCTATTGTCTGAGCGCCGTAAACCTGCAGGAAAAGATCTGCCTGGCAGGTGATATGGCACTTATATTCCTTAATGTCCTTTGGAAGAACGATTCCAGGACTCTTGAAAACAACATCATAATCATCTAAAACATCTAAGTAATTAGCTCCTGTAATAACATTGTGCATAGCTGTAAGATCAGAACTGACTGCGTTTGCATCAGCTATATCAAGACAAGCGTAGCCTCCTACCGATGAAATCATTCTAAAGCTGGACTGACCTTCACGGCCGAATCCTAAAATCAAAACTTTTTTGTCTTTAACTAAATCTCTAATTGTTTCTTTCATTTTATTTTAAAGCGTCCTTAATTATATTTTCGAAAAATTCATTTAAGCCGTGCTCAGTAGAGTACTGAGTGGTGATGGCTTTAAAGGCAGAAGTGCTGGTGTCCTTAGAATCCTTGTAGTGAGAGAAAAGCACTGGAAGAACACGTCCCTTGGATTCGTATTTACGAATTGATTCTACGATAGAAGCATTAACCTCATCGCGACTACCTACACATTCAAAAGGCTTTTCTGGAAGGATTCCGCAAAGCTTGTCGAAATCTTCCATAAGTGTCTCGTCCTCAAACAATCGCTTGCCAAAGATGGCATCTAATTCCTCTAAAGAAAGGAAAGGAGAGAGGATGATATATACAAACAGGCACTTTGGGCAATGTCCACACCAGATATCCTGCTTGCTACCTACATTGCAGCTCTTGAAGATGCCGTGGTATTTCTTGAAACGAGAGAAAAGCATGGCAATCTGAAGCTCCGCAAGAGGGCGTAAAAAGCTGAAATAATAAACACCGCTACCGATGAAAGTGCGCTCGTAATATCTGAAATCCTCTTCGAATTCGTAGCTCTTAGAGTACTGATGATTTACATAGCTATCTGCAACGGTGGACTCATTGGCACTGCTTTCATTTGAAAGTGCTACAAATGAAAGGCCGTTTAAATATCCTGCTATAATGCTTGAGAAAGCAACAAGGGCAGAGAATGGAGTGTGGCCATTAAGGAAGCCCTTTGCATTTAAATCCAGCATGTTTTTATCCAATGTACGCTTAGCGTAGATAGTCTTATCTGTAAGCTCAGCTACCTGTACTGTGGCATCAGTGGCGCCACGGGAGTTGATAATGTAGCAGTTTACGTCAGCGTTATTTTTAAGAAGCTCGATGGAAACTACAGAATCCTTTCCACCACCAACAGGAATTAAAACCTTAGGTGTGCCATTAACGGCATTTCCCGTTTCAAACTTAGGTGGATTAGAAGGCTTGTCAGATTCACAGCTTACTGTCATAAAATCGGAGATATTTTCTTCTATTCCATTTGTGTAATAAAATTCGCCAAGTCCGCCCCAGTAAAGCTTTTTCCACCAGTCAATCTGCTCAGTAGAAAGCTTTCTGTCTTTGATGATGACAGTAGGTGGGCAGGCAATTTTCCAATAGCTGATTAGCTCCACCATACCAAGTGAGAATACCATCTCATCAATAAGCTTTTCATCAACAGAATCAATCTTATTAATGCGAGGAATGTTCCAGGTAGGATGAAATTCGCTAAGACCATCGATAGAAAAATCAAAGGTCATACTAATGCCTGTATCATTTAAATCATAGGAATAACCCTGATATGTGAAAGTAGGGTAGTCCAGTCTGCATTTTTTATAAAAATCTTGTCTACTCATATATTTCCTTTTAAACAATTGTTATTTCTTTTATACTTAACGTATGAATTATATCACAAAAAAATGATAATAAAATAGCGAAGCGGGGGATGGGAAAATGCCACACGTTGGAGGTCAGAAGCTAAAGATTATAAATGAATATCAAATCCTTATGGAGGAAAGTGATGAGCATCATCAGATTAATGCCATTGAAATGACCAGACGCCTAAAGGCCAGGGGGATTCCTGCGGAACGAAAAACTGTCTATAAGGATATGGAAACCCTTATGGATGCCGGGGTGGATGTAGTAAAGGGTGACAAAGGATACTACATAGGCTCCCGTGTGTTCGAGCTGGCAGAGCTAAAGCTTCTTGTGGATGCTGTTGGTGCATCGAAATTTATTTCCCAAAGAAAAACCAAGGCCCTTGTATCAAAGCTTACTACTTTGGCAGGAGTGGAGGATGCAGCCCAGCTTCAACGCCAGGTGGTGGTTCCAGAAAAGGCTACCTCTGCAGATGAAAAAATTTTCTATACAATCGATGTGATTTATCAGTGTCTGGATAACGATAAGAAAATGTCATTCAAATATCAGGAGTGGACACTTACAAAGGAAATGAAGCCTCGTCACGGCGGAAAGCTATATGTGGTCAGCCCTGCCTTTCTTATAAGAAATGATGAGAACTATTATCTGGTGGCTTATGATGATGAAAATGAAGAGATAAGACATTACCGAGTGGATAAAATGGTATCTGCCGAGATGCTGGATAAAAAACGTGGAGGCAAGGAGCAAAGGCAGGCCCTCAATCCTCAGGAATATGCAAGAAAGCATGTCAGTATGTTTGCAGGTGAGGAGTGCACTGTCACCATCAGATACAAGAAAAAGCTAGTAGGTGTAGTACTAGATAAATTTGGAAGCGAAATCGATGTGCGCCCAGACGGGGATGAGTATGTTAAATCCCGAGTGTCTGTAGCTGTATCGCCACAGTTCTATGGCTGGCTAACGGGAATAGGTGCTACAATCTGTTTTCCAGAGGAAGAGACCAGAAAATTTAGAGAGTATTTGGAGAAGCTGATTATTATTGAAGAATAAAAAGGGGGCTAAATATAGCCCCCATCAACACCGATGATTTGCCCTGTCATATATGATGGGGCATTTATTATGCTAAGAACAGTCTGAGCAATCTCTGATGGATCGCAGAAACGTCCTACAGGGATTTCCTCAGCAAGCTCAGTCTTTTCGTCCTCTGAAAGCTGTCCATTCATATCAGTATCTACTACACCGCAGGTGATGGCATTTACAGCTACACCATTAGGGGCAAGCTCCTTGGCAAAGGCCTTTGTAAAGGAATTTACTCCACCCTTGGATGCAGAATAGGCTACCTCGCAGCTGGCACCTACAGTTCCCCACATAGAACTGATGTTGATGATATTGCCAGCTCTACGGCTAACCATAGAAGGGGCCACAGCCTTTGATGTGTAGAAAACAGAAGATAGATTAGTGTTAATCACATTGTCCCATTCATCTATAGTCATATCTGTTAATAATCCGATGTGGGCAATCCCTGCATTGTTGATAAGTACATCTACCTGACCCAGTTTTGATAATGCATCCTCACAGGCAGGAATGGTAAATCCATAATCAGAAATATCCCCCTGGTAAGTATATACTTCCACTTTACATTCCTGTCGAAGTTCTTCTGCAAATTCATTTAATAGACCTATATTATTATGACAAAAAAGTGCCAGATGGTAACCTTCCATAGCTAATCTTTTAGCAATGGCCTTTCCGATACCTCTGCTGGCTCCAGTAATAATAGCTGTATGTTTCATTTAAAGCTCCTTTGATAAATGTATTTACAATTTATTAAGAAAATATTAATTATCAGATAAAATCTTGAGGTTTTTAAATTGTATTGATATACTATTTACATAATAAATCAAATCCTTTTTGAAAAAAAGGAAGAACTGATTTTGATTTATTAAATACTTCGGTAAAGGTGGTACGACATCATGAAAACAACAATCACAGGAAAAAACATCGAATTAACACAGGGACTTAAGGAAGCGGTGGAGGAACGCTTCAAAAAATTAGACAAATACTTTAATAAGGATACTGAAGCAATCGTAACACTAGACGTAGAGAAAGGACGTCAGAAAATAGAAGTAACAATCCCTATGAAGGGAAGCTATCTTAGAGCAGAGGAAGTAACATCTGATATGTATGCTTCAATCGAAGCTGTTACAAACACATTAGAGGCTCAGCTCAAAAAGCACAGAAATAAGATTATCGACAGAAAGCAGTCTGATTCAAGGGTAATATTTGCTCAGGATTTCATTGAGGAAAAAGTGGCGGATGAGGAGAAAATCCAGATTATCCGTACAAAGAAATTTGATATGAAGCCTATGTATGCTGAGGATGCATGCCTTGAAATGGAAATGTTAGGACATGATTTCTTCATGTTTAGAAATGCCGATACTGATGAGATTAACGTAGTATATAAGCGAAAGAACGGAGCGTATGGTCTTATTGAACCAGAGTTCTAGGATTTAAATTTCATAAAATTTTAATTAATGTATTTTAACCTCCTATTGATGTAACTAAAATCGTTATTTCAATAGGAGGTATTTTTATGCACAAAACAAGTTTTGGAGTTTTTGTAAAGTGGCTGAGAAAAGAATTTGAGCTAACACAACAGCAGCTGGCCGAAAAGCTGGATTGTGCTGTAAGTACGATAGCTAGATTTGAGGCGGGACGGGAATTACCAAGCAGAAGGATATTTATGAAATTAAATAGTGTATTTGAAACTATTGGAATTATTTACGATGAATTATGGATGGAAAGCGTATTTGGTTTTAAGGAGGCACGAAAGGAACTGCTTGAAGCTATAAAGAAGGGACGTGGAGATGAGATTGAAAGGAAGTTGGACAAGTTTAAAGAATTGATGGAAGAGGCGGAGGGAGAAAATGATGAGGATGAAAAGAGGGAGAATAGGCAGTATTACGCCTTGGGACATCTAATTTCTATAAGAAAAAGAGGATTGTCGGTAGAGCAGTTCTTAGACGAAATAACCCAGACCTTTGAACTGAGGAGGAAGATACCAGATTTTGAAGATTTGCCAAATGTAAAACTGTCACTGATAGAGTATCAGATGTTATACGAGATAGGAGAAGCCTATAGGATTATGGGGGATGTAAACACAGCAGAAAAAATATGTAAGGGACTTCTTGCTAATAAGATAGATCACAGAAGCCCTTTTGTAAAAGATAAATATATTGAAGCTTCCTTCGCTCTTGCAAAGGTTTGCGTGACTAAAAATGACTATTCATCAGTGGCTGATTGCCTGGAATATATCTTTAGCCAATATGTGGACAAAAGCGATACAAGAACCTTCTTTCATTCTTTGATGATTCAAATCGATGTGTTCGAATATTTGGGAGACAAAACAGGAGCAGAGCTTACAAAGCAGTTTTTAGAATCAGCACAGAAGCTTAAGAGACATATGCACTGGAGTAGTCGCATACATTTAAAAGAGCAATAATAGATACAATATGCAATGGCACTTGTATTTTTTCGAAAAAAATACTATATTAACGCAAGGTAAAATAATAATTTAGATAGATTGAAAGGTAGTTATATGGATATAGTAGTTTTGGCTGGTGGATTAAGCTCAGAGAGAGATGTTTCCTTCAAGTCTGGTACAATGGTAGCAAAAGCCCTTAGAAACAGAGGACATAGAGCACTGGTTCTTGATGTCTTTATGGGATACAAGGATGCAGATTGCGATATCACTGATATTTTTGAAAACAGTGAGGCATATTCTGTAAAGGTTTCTGATATTCCTACAGAGGCTCCAGATATCAAGGCTATTAAGGCTAGCCGTCCAGATCAGAGCCCAAGCTTTTTCGGACCAAACGTTATTAAAATTTGCCAGAAGGCTGATGTGGTATTTATGGCGCTTCACGGTGGCGAGGGAGAAAGCGGAAAGGTTCAGGCTGCCTTTGACTTATTTGGAATAAAATATACAGGCAATGATTATCTTTCAAGTGCCATTGCCATGGACAAGCAGATGACTAAGAATGTCATTGAAAAAGCAGGCGTTCCAGTTCCAACAGGCACATCCCTTAAAAAGGAAAATAGAAAGAAATTCAAGTTCGACAAGTTCCCTTGTATTGTTAAGCCTAACTGCGGTGGCTCTTCAATTGGTGTTACTATCGTAAACAAGCCAGAGGAGCTTAATGCAGCTCTCGATGCAGCCTTTGAATGGGAGGACGAGGTTGTTGTAGAGCAGTTTATTTCAGGTAGAGAATTTTCAGATGGTGTTATCGAAGGAAAGGCTCTTCCTATTATTGAGATTGCTCCAAAGCAGGGCTTCTATGATTACAAGAATAAATATGCTGCTGGCTCAGCTGTGGAGACCTGTCCTGCAGAAATCAGCCACAAGGCTACAGATAAAATGCGCAAGTACGCTGTAATGGCATACAAGGCACTTGGTCTTACAACTTATGCACGTATTGATTTTATGATGGATAAGGATGAAAATATTTATTGTTTAGAGGCTAACACTCTTCCAGGAATGACACCTACTAGCCTTCTTCCACAGGAAGCAAAGGTTACAGGAATGGACTTCGAGGATTTGTGTGAGAAATTAATTGTAGTTTCGTTAAAGAAGTATTCATAAGAATATTTTAAATTGTGGTCATAGGGACCATATCGGTTAGAGAGAAAGATATATGAAGAACATGACATTGGCACATGTTGCTCAGGTAGTAAAGGGGCAGCTTATATTGCCTGAGGGCAGGGAGGCCCTTAAAAATTCAGAGATTCAGGGTGCAGTTAACGACAATCGTAAGGTGGAAAAGGATTTCCTCTTTATACCTATGGTTGGAGCACGAGTAGATGGACACGATTTTATAGAGGATGCTTTTTCAAAGGGGGCATTAGCTAGTCTTTCTGAAAGAAAGCTGGAAAATGTTTCAGGTCCGTATATTATCGTTGAAGATACAAAGTTAGCTTTAAAACAGATTGCAACAGACTATAGAATGCAGCTTAACATTCCTGTTATTGGTGTTATTGGTAGTGTAGGAAAGACCAGCACAAAGGAGATGCTTTCATCTGTGCTTGCCACAAAGTTTAATGTGCTTAAGACAGAAGGAAATTTCAATAATGAGATAGGTCTTCCACTTACAATTTGCCGTATCAAGGATGAGCATCAGGTTGCAGTTGTAGAGATGGGCATTTCTGATTTTGGCGAGATGCATCGTCTTGGAGATATTGCTAAGCCAGATTATGTTGTGATGACAAATATTGGCCAGTGCCACCTGGAATTTTTAAAGAGTCGTGATGGTATTCTTCAGGCTAAGACAGAAGTGTTTGAGCATATGCCAAAGAACGGTACAGTCATCCTTAATGGAGATGATGACAAGCTTATTAATGCTGATACACTTGGTCTTAACAAGATTTTCTATGGTCTCAATGGGCAGGAAGTTAGCGCCAGCGATATTGTTGCAGAGGGAATGACTGGTACAAGAGCAGTTATCAATTTATTTGGTGAAAGCTTTGAGGCTACTATTCAGCTTCCTGGAACTCATAATGTAATGAATGCCCTTGCAGCATCTGCTGTAGGTAAGGTGCTTGGTCTTTCAAACGAAGAGATTAAGAAGGGCCTTGAAAAAGCCAGCACAATCGCAGGTCGTAACAATGTCATCGAGGTTAGAGACATAACAATAATTGACGATTGCTACAATGCAAATCCTGTATCTATGAAGGCTTCTATTGAGGTGCTTGGAAAGGCTCCAGGCCGCACTATAGCAGTTCTTGGTGATATGGGTGAGCTGGGAGATGACGAACGTCAGCTTCACTATGAGATTGGACAGACTCTTGAGGATAATCACATTGGATACGTATTTACAGTAGGTGATTTATCAGAGGAGATTAATAATTCTCTTAGTCAAAAAAATAGCTCCTGCATGGCACATCACTATACCAATGTAGAAGCTATGTTAGAAGACTTATTACCAATAATTCGTGGTGGCGATACCATCTTAGTAAAGGCATCACACTTTATGAATTTCTCAACCGTCGTAGAAGCAATACAAACAAGATTTGAGTAAATATTTAGATTAGCTTTGAATCAAGCTCAAGCTGAGTTTTCATAATGCCCTGGATATATGCGCCAGGGCGTTTTTTATTTTCACCTTCAAGAGTGTTTGGATCAATTGGTGGAAGGTAGGTAACTATAACTTTTGTGCGTTTGCACTTAGGCATATGAGCTTCTAAAACCTCACGTGTGTTTGTGAAGCATACAGGAACGATAGGGCTGCCGGTCTTTGTGGCAATCTTAAGTGATGCTTCGTGGAACTCTGCCATTTCACCTGTCTTAGAACGTGTGCCTTCTGGGAACACAAACATATTGATGCCAGCCTTTATATGCTCCTGTGCCTTTAGAATTAGCTTTAAATCCTGACGAGGATCTGTTCTTGTAAGGAAAAGGCAATAATTCATTACCATCCAAGTGCTAAGAAGTGGAACCTTTCTAATGTCATCCTTTGCAAGGAATCCTGTAACAGCAGGGCAAAGATGATAACCGATAACAACATCGAAGTAGCTCTGGTGGTTGCCAACAAATAAAACTGCCTTGTCTTTAGGAATGTTTTCAAGGCCGTGAACCTCGTATTTTGCACCAGCTATGAAAGCAACTACACCGAATGCCCAGGCTACGATTTTATAGCCAATAACATCTTTTGCACGTTTATTGAAAAGACCCAGGATAAATAAAATAGCCCAAATTGGGATACTTATAATCAAGAAAATAGTGATAAATAAAACTGTAAATATAGTTCTAACCATGTTGACCTCCAAGTTTTTATATACATTAATTATAAAATAGTCACTAGTAATAAGCAAATAAATGAAAATTAGGAAACGATAGCGAAACTAAAGACTTTAATTTAGTTTTAATAAGTGTTATAAACAATAACTATTTCAAGGCGCAAGAAGGTTTTTTTATTATAAATATTCAAAAAACTTGTATAAAATTTTGACAAATTACACAAAAAGTGATAAACTACAACCAGCAAAATATAAATTGCTAGAACTGCAATATTTATATTGCTAGAAAAGGGGGAGACATCATGGAACGAGAGGACTTTGACAAGGTGCGCGAATCAGTCAGATCGCAGTGCGGTAGTAGAGTTGTTATTCAGTTAGACAAAGGGCGTAACAAGGTTGACATTCAGCAAGGTGTTATTCAAGAAGCTTACCCAAGTGTTTTTACTATATTAGTTGACGACACCGAGACATGTCCATCACAGTTGTTATCCTTCAGCTATACAGACATCATTACTAAGGAAATTCGCATGAAACTTTGCTAGTTACAATTTCATAATGGCTTCAAACGCGACCTCAGCTTAGGCTGGGGTCGTTTTCTTTTTGTATATAGGTTGAAATGGGTTTCCATAACTTGTATCATAATATAGAGAGATTATGTAATAATGCCCTAGATATAGGGTTTGCCATTTTGGAGATATTAGTTATGAAATATGAAAAGTTAGCGAAGGCGGCAGTATGCGCAGTAGTTTGCATATCTATTCTTGCTTCGGATTCTACTGTAGCCAATGCGGTTCGCTCTATCAGGGAGATTGAGCAGGAACAGGATGCCTTGCAGGATGAGATAGATGCTTTAGATGCGGATTTGTACGCATTGGTTAGCCAGATTGCAGAGATTAATGCAGAGATTACAGATACAGAGGCGGAGATAGAGGATACGCAGGCTTCTCTTGCAGAGGCTACCGCAGCAAAGGAAGATCAGTATGCTGCGATGAAGCTTCGTATAAAGTATATGTACGAGACACCACAGGAGAGCGTTTTAGAAATGCTTATTTCCTCCGGTTCCATTACACAGTTCTTGAATCGAATGGAGTACGCTAATAGCGTTTACGATTACGATAGAGAAAAGCTAGATCAGTTTATTGCTACTCAGGCAGAAATTGAAGAGCTGGCAAAGGCCTTAGAAGAGGAAAAGGTTTCCTTAGAAGCTGCGAAAAAGGAATTAAAGACTCAGGAAGCAGCTTTGGAAGCGATGGTTACAGAAAAGCGCGGCGAGATGGATGATTTGGATGCCGAGCTGAAGCTGGCCAAGGAGATTGCAGCTAGAGAGGCTGCCCGTAGAGCCGCAGAAGCAGCTGCCAGAGCAGCGGCTGGTAATGGAGCTGTTAAGACTACTGGTGGTTATAATGTAAATGGAGATTTGAATCCTGGCTATAAGACTGGTACCAGTGGTTCTAGTGTTGTATCCTATGCAAATCAGTTTGTTGGAAATAGATATGTCTGGGGAGGAACATCCCTGACTAATGGTTGCGATTGTTCAGGCTTTGTGCAGGGCGTACTGGCAAACTTCGGTATCACTTATGGTTCGCGTATGACATCTGGTTCATTTAGAGGCGTAGGACAGGAAGTTAGTTATAATTATATGCAGCCGGGTGATATTGTTTGTTATCCGGGACACGTTGCTATTTATGCAGGTAATGGACTTATAGTAGAGGCTCAGAGTACGGCAACTGGTATTACAAATTATAGACCAGTTACATGTCATTCGATTATTACAATACGAAGGGTACTATGATTCTAAAAAAGCTTGTAAAACCGATAGTGCTTCTTATGTGCGTAGCCGTAGTGGTATACGCACTCATCACCATGGGGGATGGAAGAGGTCCCCTTATTTATAGTGAGCATTTGGATGATGTAGCTGTTACTGTGGATGAAAAAGAAGTGACTTTTAGGGATTTGGCCTTTTATATTCTTTATGAGGAGCGAAAGGTTGAAGAGCAGGCTAGAATTTATAATTCTGATTACACCAAGGATTATTGGAATCTTCATACTAATGATACTTTCATTCAGGAAGAGGCCAAGGATGTAGTCATGGGAATGGCGGTCCATGATTATCTGTTTTATCAGATGGCTATGGCAGAAGGAATGGATACCCTTACAGCATCAGAGGAAGATGAGCTTGCATTTGCAATTACCGATTTCTGGGAAGATATGCTGGATGTTCAGTGGGAAAACCTTCCTTGTGATGAAGAGACTATCAATGAGCAGATTAGGATAGTGGCTATTGCCGAGAAATATCAGGATTATCTGGCAAAGGAACAGGGGCCTAGTCAGGCTGCCTATAAATATGACGGTTATTATTATAGCCTTATAAGGGATGAACATTCTGTTAAGATAAATAAAAAGCTATGGCAAAAGTTTGTAATGGGTGATATAACTCTTGAACATACAAAGTTAAATTATATTAATGGATTAACTGATGCGGACAAGGAAAAGATTAAAGACAAGAGGTAGAAAGGATTTTAATATGATTAAGATAAATAGAAACGACCCTTGCTGGTGTGGCAGCGGTCGTAAGTATAAGCAGTGCCATGAGGCTATGGATAGAAAAATCGAAAGCTTTGCAGTGAAGGGCCACAAGGTTCCTACACACGATATGCTAAAGACACCAGAGCAGGTAGAGAAAATCAGACAGTCAGCAGTAATCAATATGGCTTGTCTTGATGCAGTTGCTGAGGCCATTCACGAGGGAATGAACACAGCAGAGATTGATAAGATTGTTTATGACACCACTACAAAAATGGGAGGTATTCCAGCACCACTTAATTACGAGGGATTCCCTTACAGCGTATGTACATCAGTAAATGATCAGGTATGTCACGGCTATCCTTCAAAGGATGTTATTCTTAGAAGCGGAGATATTGTTAACGTAGATTGCTCAACAATTCTTGATGGCTATTATTCAGATTCATCAAGAATGTTTATGATAGGAGATGTTGATCCAGAGACAAAGAAGCTGGTAGAGGTTACAAAGGAATGTTGCGACCTTGGTCTAGAGCAGGTTAAGCCTTGGGGCTTCCTTGGTGATGTAGGTGCTGCTATCTGCAAGCACGCACACGCTAATGGATATCAGGTTGTCCGCGAGATTGGTGGACATGGCGTAGGATTAGAGTTCCACGAGGAGCCTTGGGTAGGATACAACACACTTCCTGGCACAGAGCTTCTTCTGGTTCCAGGCTTTATGTTTACAATCGAGCCTATGATTAATATGGGAACACAGAAGATCAAGACTGACCCTAACAATGGTTGGGAGGTTTCTACTCTTGATGGAAAGCCTTCTGCTCAGTGGGAGTATCAGGTACTCGTTACAGAGACAGGCTACGAAGTAATTTCTTACTAAGGTAAATTGAATATGATGCGATTAGACAAGCTTTTGGTAGAATTAAATATCGGAACAAGGTCTGAAGTTAAGGCTCTTCTTAAGAAGGGC
>JAEEGF010914118.1_pt1 | contig 46152 bp, 36 predicted proteins | sample 9134171 | NCBI WGS metagenome assembly JAEEGF01 (sample SAMN16246542, study PRJNA631951) | gut metagenome | biome: gut microbiome; feature: rumen; material: AP-attached | host: Bos | place: Iran: Karaj | collected 2018-10
ATCCGCGTGTAAAAGTACGTATTGTTTTAGAAGATTTCTAAAAGCATGCTCAACTCTCAATTTTCAATTCCCCACTATCAGTTTCTGTACTGACACATTCTGTTCTGTCTTCACCTTCACCACATAGCTGCCCTGTGCCAGCTTGCTCACATCCAGTGTTGCCGACCGCACATCGCCGGTGTACCGTTCCGACAGAATCACACTGCCCAACATGTCCATCACCTCCACATTCCTTACAGCGCAGTCGGCCTCCACTGTCACCCTCGTCCTTGCCGGGTTAGGCAGCAGTCTCACGTTCCCCGCCTCTTTCTCCGGCGTTGTGGCATTCAAATACCCTTGCGGCCTGAGTATAGGGTAGACAAATTGAGAACTACTTCCATAAACAGTTTCAGTCATCGGTATTGCCACTCCATGAGGATGCCAGTCCAAGCCATCATAAATACCTTCAGAACTACAACATATAGAAGAAGAGCCACATGATATGTAAGCTAAAAACATTTTTTTATCCATATCGATGAATCCGGCATAACCTGAATGGCAGCAACTATTATTACACAATACCCCCATTGCTGTAACAAATGTATCAGTTGAATGTATCCCGACAAAGAAGTTTCCGTACATTTCTTGTGGCGAGTCGAAATAGAACTCAATCATCGGGAATTTCACTAAAGTGTCATGGAAAGGACTGGGGTTGCCCGATGCGTAATCGTATTCTTTAAATACCATGTATAAATCAGGACTTTGATCCTTCTCCACTGCAAATGTCTGGCTTTTTACCAATTGCACAAGGGAATCCCCCGGGGTAAAGCTGTACAGCAAAATGTCAAATGTTATCCGTCTATCCATCATGGGGGGGAGCGGAGGAACTCCGCTGGTAATCGGGATAACTGAGATTGCCACCCCGTATAAGGTTTGCATACTATCGGCTGTGCCGAACGGATTGACAACACACCCATTTTTTGTATAGGGTTCTTCACCAAAAGAAGTCCATATAAAATCACGATAGTAATGAGTGAATCCTGGAAACCATACTAAATCACCTCCACTGTTCCATCTGTATGCAAGATCACAGGGCTCCTCCCAATGCAGGTATGCTGGATTGGGGTATCGTATCTCTGGCTGCGCCACAGCTCGGTTTGTAAGAACCCCACCCAATATAAAAATCACTGCTGCTATTATTCTTTTTTCCATAATATTATTTATTTAGAACAATCATTTACAAAGTAGGTGTCACTAACAAAGGATGGATAAGATATGAACGCCATGCCATAAGACATAATTGCTCCCTCATCTATGTTCATTGCAGAATACTCTGCATCGATAATACAGTCTTTTGTCTCTACTTCAATGCAATTAATAGAAGAGGGTGTCACGGGTAGCGTACTCAGGTCTAATTTCAACCATCTCCCCCCAGCAGCGGCAATGCAAGTGGTAGACGAAATGGCTGTCAGAGATTTATATTTTATTTCCAGATTAGTGTCTAAATGATAGTAAAAGGGTGGCATATATAACGAACCTATCGGGATTCCTATAGGATATGGGTTAAGGCGGACAATATGTGATATGTGGGTCAGCGTACTAATTGTATCTATTACCATCAACGCCGAATAGTTGGGCATATACACCATCTCTTTTGGAGGCAGCAGTCGCCCAGTCGGATTGGGATATACACTCATGAGATGATGTTGATGGTGTAGCATCACAGCACCCGGAACCTTAATAGTAAACAGATGCATCCACGTGCGGGGGTCTATCTGGCTGTCGAAATAAGCGGCCATTACTACATCATCGTTTTCTATATGTGTGGCACGGACACCGCTCATAAATTTGTTAGTGCATAGGTAGCTATATCCGTTGTTGAAAAATGCTGGAAATGCAGGTATCACTGTGCCGACAGGCACTCGGCGCATTATCAACGTTTTGTCAACAGTGTCCGCCCCTGCCGTGACAAAATAATTGTTGGTCAGCACCACGTCCCAAAAAAGTTCATTGGGATTGCCCGGATTCCTGAATATGCACCCCGTCATTGAGGCATAGTCTTTGATATAGACCACCCTGTCTGCCCCGTATTTGTCGGGGTCAAGGCCGTTTTCCCTCCTCCCAATTGCCATGATTGAGACCGTGTCATTACCTTTAGCCTTATGCACTGCCAAACGATTAAGAATAGACATCATTGGGCAGATGTTGATGTCGCGATTGAAGTTAATGCTACCCGAGCCGGTCTGTAAGTTGGTTATATCGAAATGACCCAGCAGTGCAGTCCTGTCACTCTTGTCGATTCCGCAGAAATAGGCGATTCGGTTTACTACATGGAAGTCCCGGATAGACCACGTAGGAGGTGTTTTAATAGTGTTGACATTTCCCGAAAATGCAGACAAGTATACAAAGACTCCTTGCCCGTTTGCATCTTCGTAATAGGAAATGTTTTGTTCGCGGATAATACCTCGGGAGGTAGTAGCACCACCCATAATTTCGGTATAAACTTGGGCTCGCACATCGGTCATCGTTACGCCGAACGCCATCATTGAGCATAAAAATAATATTCTTTTCATACTTTATAATTTTTGGTTGTTATATATGGCGTTATGAATCATTTCTTTGTATTAGATCATGCGCTGAATCCACATCCAATCAACACTGCAAATATACACTTTTTTCAATCCGCGTGTAAAAGTACGTATTGTTTTAGAAGATTTCTAAAAGCATGCTCAACTCTCAATTTTCAATTTTCAATTCTCAATTCCCCACTATCAGTTTCTGTACTGACACATTCTGTTCTGTCTTCACCTTCACCACATAGCTGCCCTGTGCCAGCTTGCTCACATCCAGTGTTGCCGACCGCACATCGCCGTCGTACCGCTCTAACAGAATCACACTGCCCAACATATCCATCACCTCCACATTCCTTATGGCGCAGTCGGCCTCCACTGTCACCCTCGTCCTTGCCGGGTTAGGCAGCAGTCTCACGTTCCCTGCCTCTTTCTCCGGCGTTGTGGCATTCAAATACCCTTGCGGCCTGAGTATAGGGTAGACAAATTGAGAACTACTTCCATAAACAGTGTCAGTCATCGGTACTGCCACTCCATGAGGATGCCAGTCCCAGCCATCCCGAATACCTTCATAATTAGGACATGGATAGCTGCCATGAGATGTTATGTAAGCTAAAAACATTTTTCTATCCATATCAATGAATCCGGCATAACCTGAATGGCAGCAACTCCCATCCCAATCCCAATTGTCATAATCCCAAGGCATGCCCCTTGACCCTGTTGCTATATAAAAGGTATCAGTTGAATGTATCCCGACAAAGAAGTTTCCGTACATTTTTTGTGGCGAGTCGAAATAGAACTCACGCATCGGGAATTTCACTAAAGTGTCATGGACCGGACTGGGGTTGCCCGATGCGTAATCGTATTCTTTAAATACCATGTATAAATCAGGACTTTGATCCTCCTCCACTGCAAATGTCTGGCTTTTTACCAATTGCACAAGGGAATCCCCCGGGGTGAAGCTGTACAGCAAAATGTCAAATGTTATCCGTCTATCCATCATGGGGGGGAGCGGAGGAACTCCGGTGGTAATCGGGATAACCGGGATTGCCACCCCGTATAAGGTTTGCATACTATCGGCTGTGCCGAACGGATTGACAGCACACCCATTTTTTGTATAGACCTCTTCACCCATATTAGAAGGCCATATGAAATCGGTAAAATCAGCACCGGTTCCAGGAAACCATACTTCCCCTACTCCACTGTTCCAGAAGTATCCAAAATTATCAGTACAAGGCTCCTCCCAATGCAGGTACGCTGGATTAGGGTATCGTATCTCTGGCTGCGCAACAGCATGTCTGCCAGACAAGCCTGCCAAAACAACCAATAATGCTATAAGTAATTTCTTTCTTTTCATGATTTCTTTTTTTTGCTTGTTTATTCTTTTTCTGTTGGATTCATGGATAGGGGTGTGGTTTGTGTCTGATAGCATGACTGTATTGGGATGGATCCCAATATCCCTGTCTCTGCAAACAGCGGTCTATCGTAATTTACACATTTCCCGTCACCTATGGGTTCCGGAGAAACTATATTAGAGTTCAGACAATCCGTATTACGTGCAGAAATGCACCCATTCGTATAGTGTTCTGGTGGCAAACCACCTTGCAGGTCAAGCTTTATCCAGTTGGCACCCGCAGCAGCCATGCAACTGCTGGCCGAGGTCGCTGTCAACGAACTATAGTCTCTTTTGCAATCACTATAATATACAGGAGGAACATATAGTATCCCCCAGGGTGTTAGTACCGAGGGTGTAACATATGGGGTTAGTCTGACAAAGTGTGTATTGTTACTAATGCCGGTATATTCGTTTGGGGAATTTGTGTCTATTACCATCAGTGCCGTAGAGTCGGGCAGATAAACCATCTCTCTTGGTGTCATCAATCGACTTGTTGTATAGGCTATGTGAGTGTAATTCTCTTGTCGATATGCCATTTGAGCAGATGGGACATGGATGGTGTGCAAAGCCATAAAATTAGTTCTTAAGGAGGCATTGTCTATGTATGCAGCCATCACAATTGAATCGTTTTTCAGATTTGTCGCGCGAACACCGCTCAAAAAAATGTCAGGACATGGGTATTGGTATCCATTGGAAAAAAGTGACTGAAATCCAGAAAGCCCTGTGCCGAGAGGAACACTACGCATTGTAAACACTGATGTGTTAATACCGTCTGTTCCTGCAGTGACAAAGTAGTTCTCTGTCAATACCACATCCCAAAACAACTCGTTTCCATTCGATGGGGTAAAAATACAGCCTGTCATGGACGAATAGTCAGACAAATAAACCACTCTGTCTGCTCCGTCCATTTCGGGATTGAACCCTCTCGATTCCCTCCCAATAGCCAGAACCCCGACAGAATCTTTGTAATGGCATACTGCAATTCGGTTAAGTACTGACAACTTTGAAGCAATGCCGTAATCACGATGGAAGACAATACTGCCCATGCCATTGATTAGGTTTGCTATATGGAAATGCCCTAATAGTGCAGAAAAGTCGTTTGAGTCGATTCCACAAAAATAGGCAATACCGTCTACAACGTGGAAGTCTCGGATATACCATTTTGTCGGTGTTTCCACTTGATTATTTGTTCCCATGAGGGTTGGCAAATGAACAAAACAGCCTTTCCCGTTAAATTCATAATAGGCAATTCCTCGTTCTCGGATAATGCCTCGGCTGGACGGAGTGGGAGAACTTTCAAGTCCTGCGGTAGCAGACAACACAGTTGACTGCGCATGTATTGTGGCCAGCCCGAGCATCATCCCGCAGAATAATAGCATTTTTTTCATATTATTAACTGTTTACGGATTGTTAACTTTTTTGTGATTGTTTATGAATCAGCATATTGTAGCGAACCAAGTGCTGAATTCACGTCTAATCAACACCGCAAATATACACTTTTTCTATCTTTTGTGCAAATTTTTTTTATTTTTTCAGTTGTTTCCTTCCTCTCCTTTGTGGCTCAGGAAACTTCCACATAGTTTTTGTTGGCATAACGTTGTGATACGTCTTCGTGTTGTTTCAGGCAATTCTTCGTGCCGATTTTGCGGAATTCTTCCTTCGCTCGTTTTACCTCAGTTCTTCCTCCGTGGAGAAAGAACTGAGGTAAAACGAGCGTGGGAGGAGTGTCCGGACTGCGGGCGTTGGTGGGTTGATGGCAGTAGTGAGGGACTGGGGACTGACATTTTGGCAGTTGTTGTGTTCTGGTATTTTATTTGCACGGGAGTGTGGAGAAGAAAAATAGATTATTAACAAGTAAAAACCAAATAATATGACCTTAGACAAATTCACAATCAAAGCACAAGAGGCCGTTCAGAAAGCACAGGAGATAGCCACCGTTCGTCAGCATCAAGCCATTGAGACTGCACATCTGATGAAGGGTATGTTGAGTGTGGATGAGAACGTGACCCCTTTCCTGTTGAAGAAGCTGGATGTGAACATCCCGAGGCTTACACAGCAGGTTGATGCGCTCATTGACCGTCTGCCAAGGGTCAGTGGCGGCAGCCAGTACCTTTCGGGTGATGCCAATCAGGCTCTGGTGAAGGCCACACAGTTGGCCACGGAAATGGGCGATGATTTCATTTCTATTGAGCATCTGCTTCTTGGACTCTTGTCAGGTCGCGACGAGCTGGCTCACCTGTTGAAAGACGCGGGCGTGAGCGAGAAAGGCCTCAAGGCTGCTATCGCCGACCTGCGCAAGGGAAGCAAGGTGGGCAGCCAGAGCGCCGAGGAGACCTACAACGCCCTGAACAAGTATGCCAAGAATTTGAACCAGTTGGCTCAGGCGGGCAAACTTGACCCTGTTATCGGGCGTGACGAGGAAATACGCCGAGTGTTGCAAATCCTTAGCAGGAGAACAAAGAACAACCCCATCCTTATCGGTGAGCCCGGTGTGGGTAAGACCGCCATTGCCGAGGGTTTGGCACACCGTATAGTAAGCGGTGATGTGCCGGAGAACTTGAAGAGCAAGACCATCTACAGTTTAGACATGGGTGCGCTGATTGCCGGTGCAAAATACAAGGGTGAGTTCGAGGAGAGGCTGAAAAGCGTTATCCGCGAAATCAATGAGGCCGATGGCGAGATTATCCTCTTTATCGACGAGATACACACTTTGGTGGGTGCCGGTGGGGGAGAGGGTGCCATGGATGCGGCCAACATTCTGAAACCAGCTTTGGCAAGGGGAGAACTGCGTGCTATCGGAGCCACGACATTGGCCGAGTACCAGAAGTATTTCGAGAAGGACAAGGCTTTGGAGCGTCGTTTCCAAAGTGTGTTGATTGACGAACCTGATGTGAACGACACCATTAGTATATTGCGTGGACTGAAGGAGCGCTACGAGGTGCACCACAAGGTGCGTATCAAGGACGAGGCCATCATTGCCGCTGCAGAATTGAGCAACAGATATATCAGCGACCGTTTCTTGCCCGACAAGGCCATCGACTTGATTGACGAGGCGGCAGCCAAGCTGAGGCTGGAGATTGACTCGGTGCCTGAGGAACTGGACGAGATTGAACGCCGTATACGCCAGTTGGAAATCGAACGCGAGGCTATCAAGCGCGAGAACGACACCGACAAACTGGCCCAGTTAGGCAAAGAGATTGCCGACCTCAGTGAACAGCGGAATCAGATGAAAGCCCGCTGGCAGAGCGAGAAGACCATCGTGGAGAACATCCAGTCCGAAGTGAAAAACATTGAGAGTTACAAGTTCGATGCAGAACAGGCTGAGCGCGCCGGCGATTATGGCCGGGTGGCAGAACTCCGCTACGGCCGCATCAAGGAGGCCGAGAAGCATGTGGCCGACTTGAAGCAGCAGCTGAAGGAAATGCAGGCCGACAATGCGATGATCAACGAGGAGGTTGACTCGGAACAGATTGCCGAGGTGGTGTCGAAATGGACTGGCATTCCTGTAACTCGAATGCTGCAGAGCGAACGCGAGCGTTTGCTCCATCTTGAGGATGAGTTGCACAAGCGTGTGGTGGGGCAGGACGAAGCCATCAGCACTATCGCTAACGCCATACGCCGTAGCCGCACAGGATTGAGTGACGGTCGCCGTCCCATAGGCTCGTTCCTTTTCTTGGGAACTACAGGCGTGGGTAAGACTGAGTTGGCGCGAGCACTGGCAGAGGTGATGTTTGACGATGAGGATATGATGGTGCGTATTGATATGAGCGAGTATCAGGAGCGGCACAGCGTGTCACGACTCATTGGAGCGCCTCCAGGATATGTGGGCTATGACGAGAGTGGCCAGCTGACCGAGGCCGTCCGCCGGAAACCATACAGTATAGTGCTTTTCGACGAGATTGAGAAGGCGCATCCCGATGTGTTCAACACTTTGTTGCAGGTGCTTGAGGACGGTCGGTTGACAGACAATAAAGGTCGTACCGCCGACTTTAAGAATACGGTGATAATCATGACCTCGAACATGGGCAGCGATGTTATCCGCCAGCGGTTGGAGGGAAGTGCGATGAGTGAGTATGAGTTGGAGGAGACCAAGAATGCCGTGCTTGAACTGCTCAAGCAGCAGGTAAGACCCGAGTTTCTGAACCGTATTGACGAGATTGTGATGTTCCGTCCGCTTACCAAGAACCAAATCCGCGAGGTGGTGAAGATTCAACTGAACAATGCCGCCAAGATGCTGGAGAAGAACGAGATTCTGATTTCAGCCACCGACGAGGCTATTGACCACTTGGCCACGATAGGTTACGACCCTGCTATGGGCGCAAGACCGGTGAAGCGTGTCATTCAGCGAGAAATCCTCAATGAGCTGTCGCGCCAGATTCTTGAAGAGAAAATCAAGACCAACGATACAATTATTATCGACGTGATTGATGACCAGTTTGTCTTCTACAACCCCGTAAAAGGAACCTGATGTAATGTGTTAATTCGTTAGTGCATTAATTGTTAATGTGTAAACGTGTGAATCTGACATACAAATTCACACGTTTTTTTATTTGAGGATTCGAAGGATTAACTTACGGATTAACGCGTTCTATCATGTTCGTAAATCAAAGCATTCCATTGTTCCGTTGGAATAGACGGCGTAGTTGCGATGCAACAGCCAGTCGCCTACGTTGACGTAGGTGGAGCGGTTGCCGTTGTCGGCTACGATTTCCCTTACTAAAGGTGTGTGCCGGTGGCCGAAGACACAATAGTCGAATGGTTCGTTCAGCAATCGTTGGCGACAGTAGATTACTATGCCTTCGCGGTCGTCGCCTTGGTATTCGAAGATGTGGGGATTTTTTTTGATGTGTCCTTTCCTGCTGTTACGGCTCCATCCAGTGGCCAGTCCGAAGGTCATCCATTCGGGCAGGATGGAGAAGAGGCGTTGGTTTATGGGGCTGCGGAAAATGCGGCGCAGACAGTCGTAGCGTTTGTCAAGGTGTCCTAACCCGTCGCCGTGGCCGATAAGGAAGCGTTTGCCGTCGAACTCAAGGGTGTCGGGTTCGTTGTGCATGGTGATGGCCATTTCCTGCTTCAGATAGTCGAACATCCACATGTCGTGGTTGCCGACAAAGAAGTGCAGTTCGACACCGGTGTCGGATAGCTGGGCCATGCGCCCGAGAAGGCGGGTGTAACCTTTCGGAACCACATATTTGTAGGTGAACCAGAAGTCGAACATGTCGCCAAGAAAGACAACCATGGCGGCATCGGTCTGCATGCGGTCAAGGAGCAAGCAGAGCTCTTTTTCGCGTTGCAGAGAGTCGTCGCCGGCACCGAGGTGGGCATCGGTGATGAAATATAGTTTATTACCGGGCATACTGGAATCGGGTGCGCTCCACTTGGTTTTTGAAGTTGAGGGTGTGGGGGTTGTCGGGAAGGCTTTCTTCCAAGCCTTCGAGCACGGCTTCGTAGAATTCGAAACTGTCTTCGGGGTTGATGAGAGGACGGTTGTTGAAAGGTTTGTAGAGGGCGATGAGGGTGGTGAGAGAGCCGAGGTTGTCCTCGATGAAGTTGACTACGTAGTGTTGCTGGTCGGCAAAAGCGGAGAGGTAAAGGGAGTCGGTCAACTGCCGTGCGGCGGAGTATTCGGCTTCGGTAATGGTGCCTTCGCTGAGGAGCTGTTGGTTTTGCTGGTCGGTAGCAACGATGTCGCGAAGGGCTTGGCTGCCATGATTGGAGTAGTCTTGCAGTTGCCACAGCAGTTGTGATTCGGAACCGCCTTGGAGGTGATAGGTGTTGGAAAGGGAGTCGTAGCTGCCTTCAATGGTGATGGTTTCGCCCATGTCGGGGAGGAGCACTATGTAATCGGCGTCACTCACATGCACGTTGTAGAAAGTCTTGTAGGGCATGGAGTAGCGGAATTTGAAGTGACCTTTGCTGTCGAGAGTCACCGAGTCCAGAAATAGTCGGGAGTCGGGAGTCATCTCCTCAATATAGATGACTTTGCCTGCACCTCCGGCAAGGGTGCCTTGGATGGTGATGTCGTCTTTGTTGCCACACGATGCAAGGGCAAGGATTGCGGCGACAATCATAAGTTGGATTTTTTTCATGCTTTATGGCTTTAAACTGATATTTTTAATACGATTTTCCATCTTCTGACAGCCATTGCAGAAACAGGTCGGCAACGGCAAGAGCAGCCATGCTTTCCACAATGACAGGCAGTCGAGAACTGTGGTCAATGTCATGGCGGCCATGGGGTGAGACGTTTTGCAAGGAACCGTCGGGCATTCGGCATGTCATGCCTTGTGGATGGGTGACGGGGGGATGGAATCCGACATGGAATACTACAGGCATGCCGTTGCTGATGCCTCCCTGCACACCTCCGCAATGGTTGGATGAGGTGAGGGTCTCGTTCTGACCGTGGGCATTCCATTGGTCGGGATATTCGTTGGTGGGCAGTCTCCAGTCGTCGGGCTGGCTGCCTGTGCAGAAATTTACTGCCGAAGGAATGGACAAAACTGCATAGGAAAGCCTTGCGTTGAGACGGTCGAAAACGGGGCTTCCAACTCCAGCAGGCAGACCTGTTACGGTGCAGGTGACCAAAAAGCCGTGATGGACAGCGTTGAGGGCGATATGATGCTGAGCAAGCCATAGCTTGGCTATAGCCCCTGCCACAACACGGGCAACCGTTTCGCGCCCCGAGGCACGACCACCGCCACGGTAGTCGCGGTGATGGTATTTCTGTTGATAGGTGTAGTCGGCATGGCCGGGACGGCAACAGTCGCGCAATGATTCATAGTCCTCCGACCGACAGTCGCTGTTGGGAACGGTGAAGGCAATGGGAGTGCCGAGTGTGCGGTTTTCGAAGATACCGCTGAGCCATTCCACAGGGTCAGGTTCCTTGCGCATAGTGGTGAGCGTCGAAGAGGTGTCGCCTTCGCGACGGCGACGGAGCTCTTCAGCGACAAAATCGCAGTCAATAAATAATCCGGCTGGACAACCGTCGATGATGCCTCCCATTGCTGGGCCATGTGACTCGCCGAAGGTTGTCAGCCGGAAAAGAGTGCCGAACGTATTCACTTATTTACGGATTACCTGAATGCCGTTGTTTTGGTTGTTCCCAGGAATGATGTCGAGCAGTTCGACTTCGAAGATAAGGGTGGAACCGGGAGGAATGGACCCCATGGGCTGTTCGCCATAGGCCAGATTGTAGGGGATGTAGAAGGTGTATTTGGAGCCAATATCCATCAGCTGTAGACCTTCAGTCCATCCGGGAATGACTTGGTTGAGGAAGAATTCGGCGGGTTGACCGCGTTCTACACTGCTGTCGAACACTTTTCCATCGAGCAACTTGCCTGTATAGTGGACTTTTACTTTGTCGGTGGCCTTGGGTTTCTTGCCGTTGCCTTTTCTTTCAATTTTGTATTGCAGGCCGCTCTTGGTCTGGTAAACCGATTTATTGAGGGAGTTTTCTTCCATGAATTTTTTTCCTGCAGCAATGTTGTCGTCTTTGCTTGCCATCATTTTTTCCTGTTCTTCGCGTTGGCGTTTCTCAAATTCCTGCTGGAAACGGGTGAGCAGGGGACGCATTGTGGCTTCATCCCAACGGTTCTGCCCCTTGTAGCAGTCAATCATGGATTGGCCGGCGGCCTGTCCATTGATGCCGAGATTCTGTTGAAGCCAGTTTTGGTAGATGTCCTTACCGATGGCATAGGAGGCAGAGTCGTTGAAGTTTTTCAGTTCGATGGGACGATACATGTCGTTCATCTGTTGCTGTTTCTGGTAGGCTGCCAGGGTCTCGTCAAGAGTCTTCTGGGTCTTCTCGTACAGGTCGGCCTTCTGTTTCAACAGATTGTAGTCGGCCTCACTCATAGTAACTTTCCCTCTTTTAATCTTCACCTCTTGGGCAGTGGCCATGGCTCCCACGGTCAAAACTGCCAAAAGAATCAGTACTTTTTTCATCTTTGTACAAGTTATGTTTTATTTATAAATTAATTTGTTATTGTCTGACATACCACATAACATTAATGTCACCCAGCGTTAAGCAGGCTGACATTAATGTTATGTGTTCCGGAACGGAACCGGTTTGTTTATTTGTACTCTTTGGGTGCAACACCGTCGAGAATCTCTTTGCCACAGATGGCCAGAGCAAGCATCTCGTTTTCGCCTTTGTAAACCTTGACGGGGGCAATCCAGCTGACGCGGTCGGTAATCATCTGCATCCAAGGTTTGCTGTAGGCGATACCGCCTGTGAGAAGGATGGCGTCGACTTTACCGCTTACAACAGCAGCGAGACGGCTGATTTCCAATGAGACTTGGTAGCAGAAAGCATCAACCAGAAGCTGGCATTTCTTGTCGCCGGCAAGGGCTTTCTTCTCCACCTCGTAAGCGTCGTTGGTGCCGAGGTAAGCCACAAAACCACCTTCTGCGGTGACAATCTTCTTCAGCTGGGCTTCGGTATATTTGCCGCTACAGGCCACTTCAATCAGCTTGCTGGCATTGATGCTGCCGCAACGGGTGGGAGAGAAGGCTCCAAGACCGCACAAAGCACGGTTCACTTCGACACAACGGCCATGCTCGTGGATACCCACACTGACACCTCCACCCATGTGGGCGATGATAAGATTGAGGTCTTCGTAATGTTTGCCTAACTCACGGGCATAGAGTTTGGCTGTCATCTTCTGGTTTAGGCAGTGCCAGATGACACCTTCGTGCGAGGGGTCAAGGTCGAAGATGGGGTGACCGGTAATCTTTGCATATTCGGGACGCTCATCCACAATGCCGGGGTCGGCAATATAGGCGCAAGGCAGTCCAATTTCGTTGGCGATAGAGTCGCTTATCAATGCACCCAAATTGCAGGCGTGCTTGCCTTGAATACCGTCGTGGCATTCTTTTTTCATCAAGTCATTCACGCGATAGGCACCGCTTTCGCAGGGACGGGTAAGACCGCCACGACCCATCACTACAGCTATCTCGTCAGTGCCGATACCATGTCGTTTCAACATATCAAGGATGGCACCCTTGCGATAGTCAAACTGGTCTGCCACTTCGTGGAATTTCTGTATTTCCTCAATGGGATGCGATAAGTTTTCAGTAAACACTTCCGTTTCTCCATTGTAGATGGCAGCCTTTGTCGAGGTTGCACCCGGATTGATTACTAAGGTGTATTTCTTTGTGCTCATAATATATTATGTTTTCGTTTTTTTATTATTTCATTTACATTATCAAGCATACACATAGAAATGCATTATACTTCGGTTTGCAAAGATATAAAAAATATTTGGTTTAATACAAATCAATGTGATATTTTAACAAAAAAAACATATTTTCACTGGTGTTTACTTCTCTTTAAAAGATAAGGGAGCAACACTTGATTCATTCCAAGTCCTATGTCTATTGGCTGGTAGTCAATTCGGTATTGGATGGCGTGACGTTTCAGGTCGGCAGTCTGCTGATGCATGAGGTCTTGATAGCGTTCCATCACCTCCGACGGCATCACTTTGAGATGCCGGCCGCTTTCCAAATCGATAAATTCAGTGGGACGGTTGGAAAAGTTGAATTCTACTTCTTGGGCATGGTGCAGTGTGTGGAACAGCAACACTTCGTGTTTGCAATGACGTAGATGGCGCAGCGCATCCATTAGTGGGTCTCGGTCGGAAGGCTTGACAAGAGCGTCGGTGAAAATCACCACCATCGAGCGTCGGTGCAGCCTCTCTGCTGTCAGATGAAGGGCTTCGGTGATCTCTGTGCCACGGTTGGTACCGATTTTGTCATTTGTTTTGCCTTTGGTCGGTGCTGCAACTCTCAATTCGGTCTCAAGTAATTGGAGAATATATTGTTGGAATGCACGACTACTGCGACAGTCAGTCTGCAAGTCAATACCCTCGCTCACCAGCGAGAGACCGAAAGCATCCCTTTGCCTCACCAACAATTCGGTGAGTACGGCTGCTGCATAGCACGAAAAAGTAAGTTTGTTTGGATGTTGGAGGTCGCCTTGCCCCTCGGTGGGAAGCAGCATTGAGCCACTGTGATCAATGACCAATTGACAGCGGAGATTTGTCTCCTCCTCAAAGCGCTTCACAAAAAGCTTGTCCGTCCGTCCGTAAAGCTTCCAGTCGATGTTCCGGATTGATTCGCCTTGTGCATATTGTCGGTGCTCGGCAAATTCGACCGAAAAACCATGAAAAGGACTCCTATGCAAGCCCGCGATGAATCCCTCCACCGTTTGGCGTGCATAGAAGTCCAGCGACTTGTATCTTTCTAAATCTTCGAACAATTTTGTTACAGCAGGGCGTCAATCTTGTCAGTGAGAGTTTTCTTCTGTACGGCTCCCACGCTCTTATCCTTCAGTTCACCGTTTTTGAAAAACAGAACGGTAGGGACGTTGCGTATACGGAATCTGCCAGTAACTTCCGGGCATTGGTCCACGTCGGCCTTACCTACAGCCGCACGACCGGCATAGTCGTTGGCAATTTCCTCAATTACGGGTGCAAGGGCTTTGCAGGGGCCGCACCAGGTGGCACCAAAATCAATCATGACGACGGCATTGTTCTTCAGTACTTCGTCGAAATTCTGTTCTGTGATAGTGATTTCCATAATAATAAAGATGTTTGTTCCATTTTGATGATGCTGCAAAAATACAAAAAAAAAACAAGTAATGTCCCTTTCCCGTATAAAAAAAATTTTTTCTTGACTGTATTGGGTGTTAATTTTTATTCCATCAACATGTTGTGTGTGAATAACTATTTTCCGACATCTAACCGTTGGTAAAAACATCCAATTTTATTTTGTTATAAAAGAAAATATGCGTAATTTTGCATTTCAAATAGTAAAACAAATATAGAATCAATGCCTTTTCGACATGCTGAGGGATAGACTTTTCACCGTCGTCCACCCCGTGTCAGGCCAATACAAACACCTATTCGAGTTACCTCATCCGAACCTATGAAAAAACTTATATATTCCATCGTCATCCTGCTTCTTGCCGCACCCGTGGCAAGCGCACAAAACCACCCTGTCAACCAAGAAGCCCTCGACATGGCCGACCAGTTTGTCACCAACTACGACAGCCTTCTCAACAGCTATGTCCTCAGCAAATACACTTCTACTACACGTAGACATCATGCCAACATTAATACCGACTATGCCTTCGACCAAATACCCGATTCGGTCATAGCCAAACGCCTTGCCTCCCTGCATACGGTCATCCCCATGACCTTCAACCAAGAGGTACGTTCCCACATACGTATGTACCTCAACCGTATGCGCAACCGACTTGATGTTATGCTCACCCTCTCTGAATATTACAACACTCTCTTCGAAGAATCGCTCTCACGCTACGATGTGCCTGAAGAACTCAAATACCTCACTATCGTCGAATCGGCCATGAATCCCCAAGCCACTTCACGTGTCGGTGCTGCCGGCCTCTGGCAATTCATGTACACCACTGGCAAAAACTACGGTTTGGAAGTCAACTCTATCATAGACGAGCGTCGCGATGCCTACAAGTCATCCGATGCCGCAGCACACTACCTTCACGACCTACACAGCGTTTTTGGCGACTGGCACCTCGCCATCGCTGCCTACAATTGTGGTCCAGGCAACGTCAACAAAGCAATAGCCCGTAGCGGTGGCAAACAGAACTTCTGGCAAATCTATCCCTACCTGCCCCGCGAAACCCGTGGCTATGTGCCAGCCTTCATCGCTGCCACCTACATCATGAATTTCTATCCTGAGCACGGCCTTCATCCCAAACGGGTCACCCTCCCGCTCCGCACTGACACCGTCATGGTGGAACGCAACATGACCTTCTCCAACATCAGCAAATATATCGGCATAGACATCGAAGAACTCCGTGCCCTCAACCCCCAATACCGTGCCGACTATATTCCCGGACAGAATGGCTCCTATCCCCTCTGCCTGCCTACCAGCAAGATGAACGATCTCATACAACATGCTGAGGAGATTTTCCGTGACTCTGAAGATTCGCTGAGTATCAAACCTGTCACCGTGGACCCTGTCGAGGAACGCCCCATAGTGACCAAGAAAAAAAATTCCGGGCGACACAATTCCAGTTCCAATTATCATAAAGTGCGTCGTGGAGAAACACTCTCATCCATTGCCGCCAAGCACGGCACCACAGTCCGCAATCTCAAAAAACTCAACAATCTCCGTTCCGACCGTATACGCTATGGGCAACGGCTTAGAGTGCGTTAACAACCTTTCCTCTGTACACGCACTGACAATATATACTTGATTAACCCATCTTCCTCCACCATGAAAAAGACCCTCTTGATCATTTGGCGCATTGTCAGAAACAAATATGTGGCCGCCACACTTATCTTCCTTCTTTTCTTCCTCTTCTTGGGAGAAAACAACGTCATGGTCACCCACAAACTCAAACGTGAAGTCTCCGAACTCAACAAAGAGGCTAAACTTATACGCCAAGGAATCGAGCAGGACAGTATTGCAGCCGTATCGCTTATTGACAACCCCGATGCCATTGAAACCTATGGCCGTGAGCACTATTATATGAAACGTCAAGATGAAGACATCTTCATCGTCAAAGACTGAGTTTCCCCATGCGCAAAACCATCCTCATCATTCTTCTTACACTCTTCTCCATTGGTCTTTTCGCATCGTGCGAAAGCATGAAACGTTTCCTCAATCAAGACTTGGAAGAAGAAGACTATACCATGGGCGAGCTTTATGCCGACGAATATGTCAAGGAAGTGCCCTATATCCCCACAGTTTCCGAAGAAGCCCGCCGTAGCGGTAATGTCAACGCACTTGGTATTGAGCGCGCACCCGGAGACAACGAGGCTCTTTATGATGCTATCCAAGCGTGGATGGGTACTCCTTACCGCTACGGTGGCAACGACAAGGCTGGTGTCGACTGCTCTGGTTTTGTAGGCCACATCTATCGTCAGGTCTATAATTACAATCTCCACCGTGTGGCCAACGACATGCAACAAGATGTCGTCCTCATCTCTAAGAGCGAGCTGCGCGAAGGTGACCTGGTTTTCTTCACCAACAGCAAAGGCAAAGTATCACACGTGGGCATTTATCTGAAAGATGGACTCTTTGTCCACTCGTCCACCTCTCGTGGTGTCATCATCAGTCGTCTTGACGACAAATACTGGAGCAAACATTTCTACAAGGGAGGTCATCTCGAATAAGCAACGCATCCTCTCATCCCTTTCCTATATTTACGAGCAGTACGCAATCCATAGGTGCATATCAGTGGCATCCCTCGCTGATTATTGACCTGTATGTGCAAAATTGTCGTGTGATTCTTCCATCACTCGTTCATCTATCCGTTTACGTTACATGTACGTTTATTTATACTTCGGTGGAGGTAAAACGAAGGTATAAATGAGGTAGAAGTGAGGTATAACTAACGAGGGAAGAACGACGGTGGTGTTGGGTAAAAACATCTTTACATTTGGCGAATGACAAATGTAAGGCTTTGGTTGTTATGGCTATGTATTCCTTTATTTGGCTGGATAGCCGAGGGATTGAAGAATGGTGACAAGGCGGTCACGGAAGTCGCCTTGGATAATGATTTGGCCGTCTTTAACGCTTCCGCCAACGCCACAGCGTGTTTTGAGGGTTCGTCCAAGATCGTTCAGGTCGTCATCGCTGCCGATAAAATTGTCCACCACCGTGACGGTTTTACCGCCACGTCCGCTACGCTCCATGCGAATATGGAGTTTTTGTTGAGAAGGAGGCAGGGTTTCGGTCTGCTCGCAGTCGTCCTCGTACTGGTATTGGTAGTCCGGATTGGTGGAGTAGACCACACCGACAGCGGTGCGATTTTTTTTGTTCTTCGACATAATTTATTTCTTTTTAGGGAAGAGCTGGCTACCAGTCATCTCCCATTGGTCGCGGACTAACTGCAGTTGTTCGGAGGCTTTAGGGGAGATAAGGGCGCGTTTCATGTCGCGTTTGAGAATCTTGAGGCTGCGGGTGTGATTGACAAAGTGTAATTCATTGCCTACATTCTCGCCTTCACCGTCGATGTTGACCCATTTGTCGACATTGCCTGCAACGAAGACTTCGTGGGCTTTGAACATTTCGACATGCTGACTAAGTTCAAAGTGGTTGGCGTATACAAGGGGGCCGGTGACCGGCAGGTGTTCGATGGGTATTTTGTCGACTATGCTGATGTCGATGAGACCGTCGTCGAGTTTAGCTTGGGGTGCTACGGCTGCGTTGTAGCCGAATTGGTTGCTGTTGGCAAAAGTAGTGAACCAGGCTTTGCGTCGGATTTCTTTGCCGTCGATGACAAGGGTGTAGTCTTTTGATTCGTAAGTGGGGTATTCGCGGACAATGAGGTTGAGGTAGGCGGAGAAGCCGCGCATTTTAGCCGCTTTCATGAGGCGTGCAATATAGGCGTCGAAGCCCACACCAGCGATGCTGGCGATGTAGAACTTCTCGTTGAGGGTGATGGTGTCGATGAGACCCGGGTTATCTTGGTTGAGGACACGGATGGCAAAAGCCGGAGTGAGGGGTATTTTCATGCATCGTGCCAATCCGTTGCCACTGCCACATGGGATAATACCGAGGGTGGCGTCGCTGCCGTGCATGCCTGTAATGATATCGTTCACGCTGCCGTCACCTCCCACGGCGGTGATTACATCGAAACCTTCGTCAGCTCCATGTCGTGCCAGTTCAGTGCCGTGGTGTATGTGTTCGGTGTAGCGGACTTCGTAGTCGTAGATGTCTTGGTTAAGATTGGCATTGAGAAGTCGTTCTATTTTTTTCTGTCGGCCAATGCCCGAGATGGGGTTGACTATGACAAGCATTTTTTTCTTCATGGTTAGTGGATTTGGTTGTTTATGAGGCGGTGGTTGTATTGTTGGACAATGGCTTTGAGCAGTTGTATGTTGCCGTTGCCCTCTTCTTTGTCCTGCGACAGGACGGCTACGCCTTCGGGGGTTTCGAGTTGGTAATAACTGTTGCCGTAGGCGATTTGCCAGCCGTTGTCAGGATTGCGGAAAACACTGGTGCCGAAACATACTGTGTTGGCCCGGATGCCGAGGTAGTCAAGCAGTGTGGGCATGATGTCGGTTTGCTGCATAAGGCGGCTATAAACATGATGCGGCGGATTGTTGGCAGATGAGTCTGTGGCAGAATGGGGAAGATGGATAATCATCGGTATGCGGTACCAGCCGTTGTAATCGTTGTATTCGCGGCTGAGTCCTTGTCCGCTGTGGTCGGCAGTGACGAGGAAGACCGTATGCTCATACCAGTCCGTTTGTTTAGCGGCTTCGAAGAAGAGTCGCAGGGCATTGTCGGAATAGGCGACCACTTGGCAGAGTGGGTGCGGACCTTCGGGGAACTGACCTTCGCGTTCGGGCTGCATGGTGTAGGGGTGGTGCGACGAAATGGTGAAAACACCTGCAAAGAAAGGCTGAGGGAAATCGTTCAAGCGGCGTGCCATGAATTGTAGAAAATGTTCATCGAAAATACCCCACACACCGTCATAGTCCGACTCTCGGGAGCGTCGGTCGGCCATATATTCGTTTTGTCCGTAGTATTCGGAGAATCCCATGCGGGAGCATAGTTTGTCGAACGACATGACACCGTTGTAGCTGCCGTGGAAGAAAGCGGTATGATAACCATTGTCGCGCAGGATGCCGGGCAGAGAATGGAGGCTATCGTTAGCATAGTCACTCATCGTGATGGGGAAAGGCATAAGCGTAGGCAGCGAACTGAAAATTGCCGGAATGCCCTCTATAGACTTCTTGCCGTTGGCACGCCCCTGATAGACGAGGCTGTGTTCAGCCAGTGAGTCGAGGAAAGGAGTGAAAGACTGCATGGCACCATGATTGTAGCACCCCATGTATTCCTGCGAGAAACTTTCAAGGACTATAATTACAACGTTGTAGTATTGACGTTTGATAGAGTCGGGAGTGGCATTGTAGAAGTAACCCGCATTGGGAGCCCAAGCGGGAGTCCAAGGTATCGTGTCGGCAAAGTCGACGGGTGAATAGACGGGGTTGAAGAGTTGGCTGGCTTGTGCGTCGTTCATGTAGTTGACTTCATTCAAGGTGCCGCCTCTGAACGTGCGGACGATGTTGTAACCGCTGTTGGTAACCAGAGCCGAATTCTTGGCTTGACAATACTTTGTCGTATCGTGCCAGTCGATATTCTTGCCGAACCCACCACGGAGGAGGAAGATGACAACAGCAACGCCCACTACAAGGCCGACCAAATCGTTGATGCGGTGATTGCGATATTTGTTGCGGCCTATGAGGCGTATTTTATTTCCAAACCAAAAAGTGAGAAAGATGAGCAGGAAGCCGAAGAGAGTCGAATGCCAATAGTCGACAAGGAAGTGTGGCCACAAGCTGCCCATGTTGCCGCTAATGCCGAGATATTGGAATATCTCGCCAGTGAGACGGCGGTAAGTATACTGGTAGTAGGAAGCGTCGCAGATATCGCTGATAATGATGAAAAGGACGGGAACGTAAAAAAGCAATATTTCGGTAAGACGGTGGTATAGTTTGTTCCAACGGAACTTAAAAGGCAACAGATTGGCTACGAAATAAGGCAGCAGAATGCATCCTATTGTCGCTATGCCGAAAATAATATTGCCCCATACAACGCCTATCCATTCTTTAAAGTCGGCGACATGGAAAATTCGGGTATTGGCGAGGTAGAAAAATGCTTGGGCGGCAAAAAGGAGAATCAGCGCCAGCAAAGCCTTGCTGAAAAGATAACCATAAATATTGCTGGTGTAAATCCAGCCGCGTTTGCGTTTAGCAGTCATTTGGGTCTGTAGTTTGATTGGGTGAGGATTTTCTGGGCATCAGTCTCTTCAAAGAGCTCTTGTATAGAGTGATTGGTATTTTTCATATAACGGCTGACAATGTGCCATCCGATATAGTCTGTAGTGCGAGGTGAGGAATCGCGGAAAGCATTCGTCTTCGGAGCATCGTCGATGAGGTTGTGAAAGCGCATATAGTCGGTTTCGTAGAGGAGTTTGGTCTGCAGCAGGTAGGTCCAGACATTCTCCTCGTTGCGTTCCATCCAGTCCAACTGTTGGTCGGTGTAGCGAAGCAGGATGCTGTCCGATGTTTCGGGGAGAGTCTGTTGGGCGAAATAGATGGCCTTTCCTTCGGAAATCATATAGTCGAGCAACGACATTTCCCGGTCGGAAGGAATGGCAATATGTTGTCGGGCGATAGCGGTAAGACAGTCGGCCGGTAGGTATTCTCGACGGCTTTGAAGAACAAGGTATAGCGGATTGTTGAAATAATTGTAGCGTGCAGTGTAAGGGAGGATGTATTGGTCGAGGCTGATAATAAGTTCATGGCTGTTACATCCTACGCGCATGTCGTAATTGAAAGTGCCCGAAAGATAGGTGTAGACCTTGTCGTATCGGATGGTAGGGCATAGCTTTTCGGCACGTGCCAAGGCATCACCCAAGACAATGGCTTCCTCTTTCATGTCACCGAACGTGCTGTCTGCAATGCGGTAGATGTCGCGCATTGTAGGGTCTTGAACAAAACCGTTGAGCATCTGCATGAAGTCGGGATTGTCAAGTTGGAGGTTAAGCAGGTCAGTGCGGTACTCATTTGCCACCCCTTGCAGCTTGGCGGGCAATTGGTCAACAGGAGTTTCAAAAAGCACCTTGTCGAAACGGTGGATTGTTACCGCTTCGACAGGTGCTTGTTTGCAACTTATTGTTAGTATCGTGTATATGAACGAACAAAGAGTGAATAGAATAACAAACGATACAGAAAACCGCAGAGGCAAGAATCTCTGTTGTTCGGTATGGAACCGGAGATGGCTTTTCTTCACAACGATTCTCCTCTTTACAGATTATTCTTTGGTTTCACTTTCTTGTTCTTTGGCTTCGGCGGCTTCGTCGAGAATCCGTATCTTGGCTTCGAGAAGGGCTATCTGCTTGCGAGTGTTGTCCATTTTGCGTTCGAACTCTTCTTTCAGGAGATCGGCTTGTTTGCTGTTGGCAAGGAAACCGAGGTTGTTTTCCCAGAGTTTCAGGTCAGAACGCATTTTTTCGATTTGGTTGAGAAGTTGGTTCTTCTCGCTGCCGAGGAAGTGTTGGTTGTTGCCGTTAGAGTGGTTGCGGATGCGTTCGCGATAGTTGTTCTCGTCGGCTTCGCGGGCAGAGATTTTGAGCTGTTCAAAGATGTTGTTGATGAGAGACCTGTATTCCTTTTGAATGTGGTCTTTCTCTTTCATGGGAACATGGCCAATTTCAGCCCAGCGACGTTGGAAATCTTTGATGGCGTTGAGATTCTCTTCCTTGTTGTCACCAAACTGATGGGCTTTGATTTCTTCAAGAATGGCCGTTTTCTTGGTGAGATTTTCGCTCTCGCTGTTGCGGATGTCTTTGAAGAATTCGCCTTTCTTGGCAAAGAATTCATCGCAGGCACTGCGGAAACGATGCCATATCTTGTCGCTCACTTTGCGGCTGGTAGGACCAATGGTTTTCCATTCAGCCTGAAGCTGCAACAACTCTTCTGTGGCTTTTTTCCAGTCTTCGCGCTTGGCGATAGCTTCGGCACGTAGGCAGAGATCTATCTTTTTATTGTAGTTCTCTGACTGCTCGTCGCGCATCTGTCCAAAGTGGAGTTTCTTGTCGGCATAGTGTTTGTCGATGATGCCTTTGAACTGTGCCCAGATGGTTTCGTTCTGTTCACGGGGAACGGGGCCAATGCTCTTCCACAGTTTCAGCAATTCGTCGAGAGCTTCTGTGGTGTCATTCCATGCTTTGGTGGATTGGGGCTGTTCCTGCGTTATTTCGGAAGCTTTCTCGATTAAGGCCTGTTTGGCAAGGAGGTTTTGGTCGAGTTCTTCTTTCCGCTGGTCGTAGTATTCGCGGCGACGTTCATCAATCTGGTTGGCGGCATTGTTGAAACGTTGCCAAGTCTCCTCGTTTTGTTCTGTGGGGACTGGGCCAATCTCGCGCCATTGGGCACGAAGTTCCTGAAGAGCTTTGAAAGCTTTGACTACAGAAGTCTCCACAATGAGCTCCTCAGCGCGCTCACAGAGTTGGATTTTCTGCTCCAGATTGCGCTTCAAGTCAAGCATGCGCAGCTCTTTGTTTATCTTTACTTTGTTGAAAAATTGTTCAATGAGGAAATGATAATTCTGCCAGAGGTCGTTCATTTGGTCGCGAGGTACTTCACCGATGGATTTCCATTTTTCTTGAATGGCGTTGAACTCGTCGTAGGTCTGTTTTAAGGTTTCCTCATCCTTGTCGATAAGGGTGCGGAGCTCCTCAAGGATTTGTTTCTTGGCCTCGAGGTTGGCGGCTTTTTGGGCGTCGATTTCCTCCTGCTTTTTCTGGCGACGGGCGCGGTAGCCATCATAGGCTTTGTAGAACGCTTCGGCAACGGCATCGTTGGCGGGTTTGTAGTCGTCTTTGTCCCCGCCTTCGGCCAGAAAAGCTTCGAAAGCCTGTTTCTCCACTTCCTTGTTGAGGATGTTAAATTGGTTGCGGATGGCACTTGCTCTGTTGCGGATGAGAGTGATGTCGTCGTTCATCAGCTCGTTGAAAGCGGCGAGCAGGTCTTCGCGACCCATGGAGGTGTAGTCCACTTCGGGTTCGGATTCGGCCTCGGTGTGTGTTGTCCCCTCGGCTGCCGGTTGTTCGGCAACGGGTTCGGAGACTGTTGTTGTGTTGTTTGTGTCAGAGTCGTTCTCAACGGTAGCAGGAGCTTCTTGCTGAGCAACGGGTTGCAGTGTGTCGTTGGTGACATTTTCCTCGGTCGAGGGGGTTACTGCATTTTCATTCAGATCTTCCATTTTGATGGTGTATTGTTTTTAGAATTAGTTCTGTAATATATAGTTACAGACGTTTGATTGGATTATTGTGCCAATGTGGCAAAATGCAAAATTACAACTTTTTTTTTAATGAATGGGACAATGTTGATTAAAAGGATTTAAAATTTATTAATTATCGCCATTCGTCACATTTCTCCTTAGTGTGTCTTGGGTTGACATGACAGAAGCCCTCGGGTGACGTTGCGGCGAAAAGCCACGAGTTTGTTCCCTTTTGCGAACTGCAGTTTCAGTGCGAATGAACACCACAGCACCAGTGTGCCTCCCCACTTAATGACCTCTTTGAAGAGGCGGTTAAGGTATTTTTTTCGCGAAATCTGAAGTGTACGGTAGCGTTCGCTTACTCCGATGCTGTATGTCAGTCGGTCGAAATAGTCTTGGGTTAGCTTGTGTGGCGGGATGATGTGGTTGAGGATGGCTGTGGGCAGGTAGTAGAAGTGCATGCCGTGGGTGGTCATTTTGTCGAAGAGGTCTTTTTCTTCGGCACCGATAAGGTTGTTGCCTTTGCGTCCCAGTTCAACGTTGAAGAGCCCCACGGTGTCGAAGACACTCTTGCGGTAGCATGCGTTTCCTCCACCGGGGAATGCCCCGCGGGGGAATTCTTTTTCTTTGTTGCCCAGATAGAGTCTGCCGGTAATGAGCTGTCGGGTATAGTGCGACATCCATGCAGGCTCTTCGGTCTCGTAGAGGGGCAGGATAGGGCCTCCCGCGGCCACAGCGTTAGGGTGCTGGGCAAAAAAATCGGCGTATGTACGTAGATACTCTTTGTTCACTGTGGCATCGTCGTCTACATAGGCCAGCAGCTCTCCCTCCGACTGCCGTATGCCGCAGTTGCGGGCAAACGAAAGACCCTGATTTGTCTCCACGCAATAGCGGAAACGGATGTCGGGATAGTCGGTTTGGAAACGTCGGCACTCGCTCTCGGTCGAGTCGGTGCTGTTGTTGTTCACCAGCACTATCTCGTATTCGTTGTGTGGCAAGTCGTTCTCGGCAACGCTTTTCAGCACATTATAAATGTATTTGTCGCGGTTGTAGGTGCAGAGGATTACGGATATCAGCGGTGAGCTGTCTCCTGTATTTTTAACGGCATTGTCTGTGTTCATTTCTCAGTTTGTGTTTTGAAACCACTTATCATAAGTTTAATATCCTGAAGGGGTACAGACCTTTTCAACCCTTAAACTATTCTTGTTTTATAGCTTTTCCCTTCCTGTCATCGGTGGATTTTCTCCGTCGGTAGTAGATGAAGAGAACCCCACCGATAATCAACACCGTGGCAATTGAGCAAATGAGTGTAATATTGTCTAACCTGTGCATGGTGGGAGCCTCATTGCGGAACTCAATGACGTGGTCGCCTTCGGGTATGACCATAGCGCGCAGTATGTAGTTGGCGCGGAGATACTCGGCGGGTTTGCCGTCTATATAGGCTTTCCAGTCGGGCTCATAGTATATCTCGCTGAAGACTGCCAACTGAGGCAAGCGGCTGTGGCTGCGATAGGTCAGTGTGTTCAGGTCGGTGGGATGCTTGTGCTCCATCACGATGGAGGCAGTGCTGTCCACACCGTTTGCCGCCATGCCGTCAATTACCACTTTGGGCAGACCTTGCAACTTGTCGCCCATCTCGGCCACATTTATCACGGCACATTTGGCGGGATTGAATGGCGTATAGGTGGTATCGACGTCGCTCAGCATCAGTATCTCGTCGTTGGCGTTTTCTGCCCGGCGTATGGTTTGTACAAACCAGCAGTTGCCCAGCGCATCGGGGTTGCGGTGCACCTGCCCGTTGTTCATCACGATGTAGCGGGTGTTGAGCATGTTCAGCACATTCTGGTTGATGCGGTAGCTGATGTAGAAATCAATCAGGTCTTGGTAGCGGCGCAGCTTGGCGGCGCTGTATCCGCCCACCTGGTTGTGGAAAGCCGAGGGCTTGGAGTCGTTGAAGGTGTTCACCGCCAGATTCAGCACACGGTAGTCTTGGTCGCCTGCCTGTAATGCCATGGCGTCGATGTCACGGTCATACTGTGCCGGCTGCATCTCCAGCATTCGTGCGTTGCGCACATAGTTGTCTTTGTTCAGATAACGGCTGTTCACGCCCTGCAAGTCAATCACTGTCAGCACGGCCAACACAGCCACCACAGGAAGTACGGCCTTGGGTTTGGCAACCCACCGTTTCAGATAGAGCCACAAGGTTGCGGCAGCCAGCAGTATGAATATGATGCTACGCCACGAGTCGCTCACAAACAATGCCTTCCGGTCTTTAATGAAAATGTCTTGAATCATTGGCCATTGGTCGCCGTACTGGCGAGCCATCTCCGTGTCGCCGAGACCGCTGTAGCTGAAACTGCCGCTCATCAGCAATCCCAACAGGATACCTCCCACAGTCACACCTGCCGCGATGTAGAGACCGCGCAACAACCGTTTCACTTCGCCTTGCTCACGCAGCGTGGTGGCCTCTTTCAGCCCCAGTACTGCCATCAATACAGCCAGTGCGTTGGCCAGCACCAAACTCATCGACGGGGTACGGAATTTATTGTATAAAGGCAGGTGGTTGAACATCCATTCGTTGAATCCCATAAAGTTCCTGCCCCACGAGAGGAGGATGGCCAGCAATGTGGCTGCCAGTATCCACCAACGTTCTGGTCCACGCACCACTATCATGCCGAACAGGAACAGGAACACCACGATGGCTCCAAAGTACACGGGACCGCTCGTGAAAGGTTGGTCGCCCCAGTACAGCGGCACCTTCTCTTGATGGAAGTTGCTGTACGAAGCGCTGCTCTTGCTCACCGGCTCAATGCTGCCGCCGCCTTTCGCACCGGGCACCAGCAAGGTGTATGTCTCGCCTATGCCATAGCTCCAGCTGAAAGCATAATTGATATCCAAGCCTTTGTCGTTGGAATTGTTGTTGCGGGGGAAATCCTTGCCATACAAATCCTGCGGAGTGACGGTAATCTCGCTGCCCCCACGCATGGTGTACTGCATGTATTCTTCGTTTACCAACAGATGGCGCGTGTTGCACACCAGTGCCAGCACTACACCCACAACCAAAATGCCTGTGGAAAGCAAAAAACGGACAAAATACTTGTCCTTTATGGAAACAATGGCGTAGACAATACCCATCAGTATGCCTCCGATGGCGGTATAGAGGGTGATCTGTATGTGGTTTAATGCAATCTGCAATCCCAATGCCACCATGAAAAGTATGCCTCCCCATACCAGCATCTGGATTGACCGTTTGCGATCCGAGCCCCATACACCGGCACCTTTCAGGCACAGCAATTCGCCTGCCAACACCGGAGCCATCATCGCCATAGCCCATGCCTTGGTGATATGCCCGGCTTCGATGATAATGATATTGTAGCTGCCCAGACCGAATGCCAGACCGCCCAGCAAAGCAAGCCACGGGCTTATGCCCAAGGCCACGAGTGCGATATAGAAGCCCAGCAGGTATAGAAACAACACTCCCATGTCGTTCTGCCGGCCGAAAATCTGCAATGAAAGGATGTTCTTCACGGGGGTGAACACCGAATGCTGCGGGCTGTTGGTAATCTGGTAGCCGGGCATGCCGCTGAACATGCTGGGGCACCATGTGGCATACTCGCCGGTGGCCTCATGGTAGTCTTTCTGTGCTTTAGCCATGCCTTCATATTTCTGCAAATCGCCTTGTGGCAAGGCCTTGCCTTGCAGGATGGGCATAAAGTAAATGGCGGAGATGGCCAGTAACGCCACCACCATACCGATGTGAGTCAGAATCTTCTTCTTCATTATTTTATTTTTTGGATTCGTTAAATTCGTTGATTTGTTGATTGACCGACATATTCACGCATTCACGTATTCACACATTCATGCATTCTTCACCACAGGGTATGAGATACGTGCATGATAGATGCTCAGCATTTTTGTTTTGAGCATCTTCTTGACACGTGTGATGTCGCCGAATGTCAAGTCGCAGTTCTGCAGTTGGTTGTCACTGATCTTGCTATCCACAACTCGGTCGACCAGTTGGTTTATCGACTCGCTATCGTGATTCTTGAGGCTCTTACAGGCTGCTTCCACACTGTCCACAATCATCACCACTGCTGTCTCTCTCGAAAATGGGGTGGGACCGGGATACTGGAAGTCGGATGGATTGATGGGCTCGTCAGGATGCTCGTTCCGTTGTTTGGCGTAGAAGTATCCCGTCATCGTGGTTCCGTGGTGTGTGCGGATAAAATCCTGCACGGTAGTGGGCAGGTGGTATTTCTTAGCCAACTCTAATCCGGTGCGGACATGCTGTATGATGATGGCTGCGCTTTCGCGGTAGTCCAGTTCGTCGTGGGGGTTGAAACCGCCGTTCTGATTCTCGGTGAAATAAAGAGGCGAGGCGACCTTGCCTATGTCGTGGTATAGTGCGCCGACTTTGGCCAGCAGGGCGTTGCCGCCAATCTCGTTGATAAGGTCTTCACTGATGTTGGCCACTTGCATAGCGTGCTGAAATGTGCCGGGGGCATTGCGCGACAACTCTCGCAATGCCGGGGTGTTGGTTGAGGAGAGCTCCATGAGTGTCAAGTTGGTGGTCAGTCCGAAGGCGCGTTCGAAGAGGTAGATCAGCGGGTATGCCAGCAGGGTAAGCAAAGCGTTGAGGAAGAAAACAAGATAGCGTCCTGCGGTGATGCCTTCGAGTGTGCTTTCCTGACTGAGTACACCGAACGTATAAATCAGCGCGTAGGAGAGGAAGATGACCCCGCTCACCAAGAAGAATTTGCTGCGGCTCTCGAAGTTCCGCACCGTCACAATCGACATCATACCGGCAATCAACTGGTAGAAGATAAACTCGAAGGGGTTGGGCACCATGTTGGCCAGGATGATGATAGTGGTGACATGCACATAGAGTGCCACGCGCATGTCAAAAAACACGCGCATCATGATGGGCACGATACATAGCGGCACGATAAGCACCAGTTCGGGGCTTTGGCTCGAGACCAGTGCTGTGAGGGCGGAGATGAGCAGGATGAGCACCATGACAAAGGTCACCTTGCGGTTGTCTTCCAATATGGGGTGGCGGGTGTTTTTCAGGAACATGTAAAGGGCGATGAAGGAGATGATGCACAGCATCAGTTGTCCGGCATAGCGCCCCCAGGGATGATAGTTTTCGCGGAACAGTTTGTCGTTTTCTTGTTCAAGCGAGGCTATGATGCGGGCGCGTTCTGGGGTGACGGTTTCGCCTTTGGCAATGATTCGTTCGCCCTGCTTCACCACGCCCGACGAGGTGAGGAGTTGCGACATCCGCGAGTCCATTTCGACCTGTGTGCGGTTGATGTCGTAGACGATGCTGGGCACCAGTACGCTGTCGCGTAGCAGGCTGTTGGTCACGTCGAGGGATGACACATACTCGCCCGTGGTGTGCTCCGAACCCACGTTGCCGTCAAGCAGCACAAGCGTGTGGTTCTCGTAGTCGGGCATGTCTTCGGGTATTTCCAAATAGCCAATGGTATAGATGCTGTCCACTGTGCGGCGCATCTGCCGGGCATTAAGCTCACTATGGGTGCGGGTGAGCGCATTGAGTCGTTCCACGGCCTCGCTGTGGGCTGTGGGATTGTAATGATAGTAAAGGGTCACGCCCGACAGTGCCATGGCGGTTTCCTGTTCGATTTCGCTTTGCGACTTCTGCACGGCAAAGTCGAAAGGCGCCACCAAATCGTCATTTCGCCAGATGCTGCCTTCGGCGTAGTCATAGTGTTCGCCCTGCCCGTCGCTTGGAAACATCAAGGGGATCAGGGCCGATGTCACCAGCATCAGTATCACTTTGGTCAACAACGGTAAATGCTTCACCGTGGCAAAGATTATATTTTTCAGTTGCATAGGCATTTTTTAAATGTGTTAACCTGTCAATATGCGAATGTGTTAGTCGATTTACATATTAACACATTAACGAATTTGCGAATCCAAAAAGAATCCATTGTTTAAAAATGCAAAATTACAAAAAAAAAGTGACGTAACGATTTTTTTTAATGTGCGAGGGTGTAAACGTGTAAATGTGTCAATGTGTTAATGCGTTAATCAGATTGAAGAATTAGCACATTGACGAATTACCGTATTCAAAAGATTGACCAAATCAAAAGGCTGACGAATTAACGCATCGGCTGATGAATGAGTTAACACATTATCGGATTAACCTATTGGCACATTCAACGTATTCATACCCTCGTTTCTTCGTGTTTTAATAAAGGTTTGATATACCATCGTTTGTCCCTTTGTAATGGGAGAACGATGGGAAAACGATGGGAGAACGATGGGAGAACGAGCGAAGGAAGAGCTATGGTTGGGGGTTGTTTTTTCGGGGGGATTACTCCAGTTCGTCGGGGTTGCTCAGGTGCCACTCGAAGGTCTGGAAAGTCGACGACAGGAATTGCTTCATCCGGCCCAGGTAGGTGGTGAGTTTGCGCGGCATGGGTTGCTGGGTGTCGGGGTGGAGCGAGGTGAGGGGTGTACCGTTGGGTGACTGGAATGAGAAGGTGGCGGCATCGATGATGTTCTCGCTCATCCGCGACAGGGCGAGCCAGTGTTCGTGTTGCAGCAGTTCGTCGGCAGGCGGTTCGGCAATACGGGTGGTGACATCGTCGTAGAACTGTTGCTGGAACTGCAGCGCGTCGCGTCCGCGCACAATAAGCATTTTGTCATACAGGTCGAACACGGGGTCGGAAGTCTGCGACGGCGAGCGGTCGAGCATGACGAAGGAGAGGAGCGTGGTGTCGTCGTGGTAGATGAAGCAGGGATACGCTGCATCACCCACGGGGCAGTCGTCGATGCGCAACAGTTTCAACCCGTAGCTGCTGTTCAGCGCCATGGCAAATTCAAAGTTGAAGAAGGTGGTGTTGAGCATCACCACTGCGCTCTTGTTGAGGGTGAAGACGGGATCCTCGAAATATCGGCTGGGCGGGGTCTGTGCTTTTATGTCAATAGGTTTTTTGTCCATGGTTTTTGAATGATTGTGGGGTTGGGAGGCGGACAGTGCCGCTTATTGCTTTTTTTGGGGTTCGAAAGCCTCCTGGCGGGTGAAATCGGGACGGTAGCATGCTTCGGCCTCTAATTCTTGAACCCATCCGCGAAACAGGCCTACGTTATAGAAGTGGTCGGTCACTTGGTCGTACTCTTCGCGTGTCAGGGTACGGTTCAGTTCGTCGGGCAGGCCTTGGCAGGGCGGGAAATACTGCGCCATGAGGGCTACATGCAGATTGGTGGAGAGGTCGGCAAGGGTGTCGAGAACCCCGAGGCTGTTTTCCACTTGCCCGGGCAGCACCAGGTGGCGGACAATAATGCCCCGATAGGCCAGTCCGTGCTCGTCGGTGGGGAGCGACGAACCTTTTTGGTTGTACATCTCGCGGAGGGCGGCGAGGGCCACCTGCGGATAGTCGGCGGCATGGCTGTAGCGGAGAGCTAAACTGGGGTCGGAGTATTTGAAATCGGGCAGATAGATGTCGACGTAGGGGGCAAGGGCGCGGAGGGTTTCGACACTGTCGTATCCACCGGTGTTGTAGACTATTGTGGGGAAAAGACCGCGAGCATGCAACCCCTCTACAATGTCGGGGACACTGTCGGCGTAATGGGTGGGGCTGACCAAACCCACGATGTTCTCCGTCGCGGGCAACAGCGCGGCAATACCCTCCACAATGGCCTCCACGCCCACAAAACGCGGTGAGAGGGCAGGGGAGAGGTCGCCACGGCTGATGTCGCGGTTTTGGCAATAGACGCATTGAAGATTGCAGTGCGCAAAAAACACATTGCAAATGCCCCGCTCACCACAGAGAGGAGGCTCCTCACCGCGGTGCACGCAAATCGTAGCCGCCTCGGGCAGAAGGCCGGCACGGCAAAAGCCAAGTGGCTCAACACGGTTGGTGGTGCAATGGTGTGGACAGCGTGTACATTTCATGGTGCAAAGATACGCTTTTTTTTGTGATAAATGTTCGTGGTTTTAAAAAAAAAGTGTATCTTTGCAGCGTCAACCAACTGAGCTCTTGACGGGTAAGCGGGTGGGAGACAGGTTATAATAAAAAAGACGTTGAGCGAAACGTTTTATCTTCGGTTAACCGAACTTTGCAAATTCGTTATCCCGCTGCATAGTAAAGCAAGTGCCAGCGACCATCGTTGCATTAATATAACAATCAATATAACTAATAATAACAACAAAAATGAAGAAAACTTTAGTAAGTCTATTGAGCCTATTGGCATTATCAAATCTATTCACCCTCACCTCTTGCCAGAAAGAGCAGATGGGTGACGGCACGCAGTTCCGTGCCACGATGGAGGTATGCACCGACCAGAACGGTAAGACCGCCCTCAACGGTACCGCGCTCAACTGGGTGGAAGGCGACCAGATTGTGGTGTATGGCACCGAGGGCAACGGCCTTTATCGTGCCACTCCACAGACTCCTGCCACCGTGGCAGTGTTCAACAACGTGAGCGGTACGGTGGGCAATGCTCCCTTCCGCGCCTATTATCCCTCAACGCTGACCACCGACGGCGTCCATGTGACGCTGCCCGCAGTGCAGACCACCCCTGACGGTTCGCTGACAGGGTTCCCGATGTATGCCCAGAGCAACGACGACCAGTTAGCCTTCAAAAATCTGTGCGGTGCGCTGAAACTGCATTTGACCAAGGCTGATGTCAGTGTCAGCAGCATTGAAGTGACTGCCAACACGCCCATCAACGGCCAATACATCCTGCGCTATATGGGTGTGCCGGTAATCTACTACGAGAGCGACGGTAGCAACAGCACAATGTTGCAGTGCGAAACCCCGCAGTCGATAGCCAACGGCAAGGATTTCTACATTTACATGCCTCACGGCAACTACACCGATGTGGAGTTCACGATTACCGCCACTGACGGCACGGTGTGCACCAAGCGCAGCAAGACCGACGTGGCCATCTACATCACCCGCAGCCAGTACACCACGGTTAATTTGGGCGAGAACGACCTGAACTTCGTCAATCCGTTGCCCGAAGGTGCATTGCCCGGTCTGTTCACCATCAATGCCGACGGCGACCAAATCCGTTTCTCCAAGGGCAATCTGCAATATCAAGCCAGTACAACCACATGGCGTTTTGCTGAAAACCAGTACGACTTTGTGGGCAATAACTACTTGGGAAACGTCTATGAAAACGGCGTAAGGTGCAGTAATGAACTTATCGATGCGAACTATTTTGGTTGGATTGATCTCTTCGGTTGGGGCACGGGAAACAATCCAATATTGGTCTCCATGACCTCTACTGACTATGGCACCTTTGTGGACTGGGGCAGCAATGCTATCAGCAACGGAGGCAACGCTGCCAACCAGTGGCGTACGCTCTCATGGGAAGAGTGGGAGTATCTGTTTGATAACCATCAGTATGGTATAGGCAATATCAACGGAGTTCATGGAATGATTCTCTTGCCCGATAACTGTACACTGCCTTTGGGTTATTCATTTGCAACGGGCTTTGCAACTACTTGGGAAGATTGGACACATAATAGCTATACTCTTGATCAATGGGAGCAGATGGAGGCTGCCGGTGCAGTGTTCCTGCCTGCGGCGGGTTACCGTTGGGGTGCATATGATGTTTCCAATGTGAGTTCCTGGGGCTACTATTGGTCGTCCACACCCTCTTCCGATTGGAAGATGACTTTCAATAGCTTCCGCTGCACTGTGTTAAACTATGGTGGGCGCTATTATGATGGAAATTCTGTACGTCTTGTCTGTGATAATGATTAGGGTAAGTGGCGTAGCCATCCGCAACAACAATAGGAATCCCCGTCGATATGGCGGGGATTTTTATTATCATATACACACATGCCTTGAAGGGTTTTATTCTCAATAGTCCCTTTTTTCGAACACGCTAATAATGTTAAAATAGTCAAGGAGAGTTACTTTTTTTTCGCGTTTTAACAAATAATTCAAAAAATATTTGTATCTTCGCAGACATCATAGAATAATCAACAAAACAATAATAATATGACAATTAAAGATTTAGAGCCAAAAGAACTGTGGGGTAATTTCTATAACCTCACTCGTTGCCCCCGTCCCTCGAAGCATGAAGAGGCTGTTCGCGATTATCTCGTGAAGTGGGCAAAGGAACGTAATATCGATTGCCGTGTCGACAAGGTCGGAAACATCATTATGAGTAAGCCCGCCACTCCGGGCATGGAGGATGTGTGTCCTGTGGTGCTGCAAGCCCACATGGATATGGTTCCGCAGGCTCGTGCCGGCAAGGTGCACGATTTTCTGAAGGATCCCATCGAGACGAAGATTGTTGACGGCTGGGTCTATGCTTGCGATACCACACTGGGTGCCGACGACGGTCTGGGTGTGGCTGCAGCGATGGCTGTGCTGGAGAGCAAGACGATCAAGCACGGTCCTATCGAGGCCCTTATCACCACGGATGAGGAGACCGGCATGACCGGTGCTTTCGGTCTGAAACGCGGCGAGTTGAAGGGTCAATATCTGCTGAATCTGGACAGTGAGACTGAAGGTGAGCTGTATGTGGGTTGCGCCGGCGGTATAGACGCTACCATTTCTATCCCCTACGCCACCGAGGCTGCACCCAAGGATTATTGCGCCATGCGCCTGATTATCGGCGGTTTGAAGGGTGGTCACAGCGGTATGGAAATCAATACTGGACGTGCCAATGCCAACAAGTTGTTGTTTCGCCATATCCGCTGGGTTGCCGATTGCGGTATCCGCCTGATTAATGTGGATGGTGGCAATATGCGCAATGCCATCCCGCGCGACGCTATGATTACTTTTGCTATGCCGAAGGCACACAAGGAGTGCATTGTGGCAGAGCTGGAGAAGGTGGCTGGCTGGGTGAAGAAGGAGATTGGCCGCGTGGAACCTGATTTCTTTATGAAACTGGAACCTGTGCGCATGTATCCCAAGGTCATGACCGAGGCCGACACGCAGAAGATTATCAACACGGTGATGATTGCTCCCAATGGTGTTATCCGCATGAGCAAGGATATGGAAGGTTTGGTAGAGACCTCGCTCAATCTGGCTATTATGAACACCAATGGAAAGAACTTTACTATCAAGGCTCTGTTGCGTAGTTCGGTAGACAGTGCCAAGGATGCACTGGCAGAGCGTCTGGTGTGCTTGGCTGAGTTGGCAGGCGGCAAGTGCCAGTTGACGGGTGCTTATCCTGGTTGGAAACCCAACATGGAGAGCGGCTTGCTGAAGACTATGAAGCAGACCTATAAAAAGATGTATGGCAAGGAACCCGCTGTGGTGGCTATCCATGCCGGTTTGGAATGCGGCTTGCTGGGTGGCAAGTACCCCGATATGGAGATGATTAGTTTCGGCCCGACACTGAACAGTCCCCACAGCCCCGACGAGCGTGCCAATATTGAGAGCAGCAAGAAGTTCTATGACTACCTGCTGGCAGCTCTTGCCGCTATGCCTAAGGTGAAGTAATTTGAGTTTTTCGGAGTAATCTGAATTATCTGATTATTCAGATTGCTCCGATTATCCCTAAAATAATAAAAGATATGATAGCAAAAGAACTTTTAAATCCCCGCAGCATTGTTATCTGCGGCGCATCGAGCGATATACACAAACCCGGAGGCAAGGCCTTGAAGAATCTCCTTGAGAGTAATTTCAGCGGTCCTGTCTATGCGGTCAATCCCAAGGAGACCGAGGTTCAAGGCATTAAATGTTTTGCAAAGGTCGAGGATCTGCCGCAGGTGGATTGTGCCATCCTGTGTATTGCAGCCAAGTTCTGCGCACAGACTGTCGATGTGCTGACGCAGCAGAAGGGTACGAAGGGTTTTATCATTGTGAGTGCCGGTTTCTCGGAGGAGAACGCCGAGGGTGCCGCTATTGAGAAGCATATCGTCGACAGCATCAATGCTGTGGGCGGTTCGTTGATTGGACCCAACTGCACGGGTTTCCTCAACACCAATTATAGCGGATGTTTCGACACGCCTATCCCGAAGCTTGACCCCAAGGGTGTGGATTTTATCACGGGTAGTGGTGCCACCGCTGTGTTTATCAAGGAATATGGCATGACCAACGGTCTTAAGTTCAACAGTGTGTGGGCTGTGGGTAACAGTGCACAGCTGGGTATCGAGGATGTGCTGGAACATTTAGACGAGACTTTCGACCCGGAGACATCAAGCCATGTCATCATGCTGTATATGGAAAAGGTTGGCGACCCGCAGCGTTTGCTCAAGCATAGCCGTAGCCTTATTAACAAGGGCTGCCATATTGCCGCAATCAAGAGCGGTGGCAGTGCAGCCGGTAGCCGTGCTGCCTCGAGCCACACGGGTGCTTTGGCCACAAATGATGCCGCTGTCGATGCTTTGTTCCGCAAGGCAGGTATTGTCCGTTGCCAGAACCGTCAGGAGCTGACCACGGTGTGCGGTGTGTTCATGTATCCTGAAATCAAGGGCAACCGTTGCGCAGTTATCACTCATGCAGGCGGTCCTGCAGTTATGTTGACCGACGTGTTGAGCAACGGCGGCATTGAGGTGCCGAGTCTGAAAGAGCATCCCGCCAGCCCCGCCTTGTTGGAGAAACTGTTCGGCGGTTCATCGGTGGGCAATCCTATCGACTTCCTCGCCACGGGTACGGCTGAGCAACTGGGTTATATTATCGACACGGTGGAGAACGAGTATACCGACATCGATTTCTCGGTGGTTATCTTTGGTTCGCCCGGACTGTTCTCGAACCGCGAGGTGTATGCCCTGCTTGACGAGAAGATGAAGACTTGCAAGAAGCCGATTTTCCCTGTATTGCCTTCGATTATCAATGTGAAGGACGAGATTCAGGAGTTTATTGACCGCGGCAACATCAACTTCCCCGAGGAGTGTGTGCTCGGCAACGCCATTTGCAAGGTGTACAATACTCCCAAGCCCCAGCCTGAGAATGTGGAGCAGCCTGCTATCGATGTGGCTCGTATCCGCAAGACTGTGGATCGCTGCGAGAGCGGATATATGGAGATAGCCGATTACAACGAACTGCTTGATGCAGCAGGAATCAGCCGCAAGAAGAGTGTGGAAGTGTCGAAGGTAGAGGATGCCATCGCCTTTGCCAAGGAGGTGGGATGCAGCAAGGATGTCCCCTTGGTGATGAAGGTCGTTGGTCCCCTGCACAAGAGCGATGTGGGTGGTGTCACCCTCGGCGTGAAAGATCTTGAGACCGTCGAGAAGGAGTTTAACCGCCTGATTGTCATTCCCGAGACTTACGCTGTGGAGATGTATCCTATGCTGGATGGTACGGATGTGTATATCGGAGCCATTAAAGACCCGAAGTTCGGCCATCAGATTTTCTTCGGCTTGGGCGGTATCTTCATTGAAGTGCTGAAAGACGTGCAGAGTGCGCTGGCTCCCATCAGTGCCGCTGAGGCCAAGGAGGCTCTTACCAAACTGCGCGGTTATAAGATTCTGCAGGGTGTTCGTGGACAAGAGGCCGTGAATATCGACCTTTATGCCGATCAGATTGCCCGTGTGAGTGCACTGGTTCAGGCAGCCCCGGAGATTGCCGAGATGGATCTCAACCCGTTGCTGGGCAATCCGCGTTATGTAACCGCTGTGGATGCCCGTATCCGTTTAGAAAAGTAGTTTTATGATTATGTTTATAGAGAAGTAGTTTTATGGTTATGTTTGGGAGGGCGTCGTGATGACGCCCTCTTTTTTCTCTGGGTTATCCAATATTGTACGCTTCGAACTGCGAGAATTTTTAGATTTATTGATGTTTTTTTTTGCACATGTTTTGGCTGTTGAGAAATAAAAAAAAGCTCCTGAGCAGGAACTATTTATATCTTCCCCATGCATCATCAGTATGGGGTAGAACAAGACAATGAGAGTGCATGCCGGAGGCACGCACTCTCGTATAATCACAGTCCTATTTCTTGGACGATTGGGGTTTTCCTGGCCAATTGAATGAATTATCGTTGTCGGAACCAGGGTAATAAGGGCCTTTCCACTGACTTGGGTCGTATTCAGGCAGAGGTTCATCCCATTTCTTGAAATAAAAATCGGCTTCGGCTTTGCGTCTTCTTACCAACCCATCAACAACTTTTCCATCAGCATTGACCCATTTTGCAAATTCGTCTTTGATGGTTTTGTCGTTAGGATTGTTGTTGACTTTTTTCAACAGGGTTGATCTGCCTAAGTTGAGGGCACCCACATTGTAGGTGAATGAGATCAATGCGTCTTTCTGATTGGGGTTTATCTGGGCAGTGACCAGTTTCTCAACAGAGGCTTCATAGGATTTAACCATGTTTTTTAAAAGTTCTACAGCTTCCTCCTTTGATTTGAGTTTGTCGCCTTCTTTAACTTTCGACCCATCGAGATAATGAGTGGCTCCGTAACCGATAGTCCATTTTCCGGCAGGACATTTATACGCGGTCAGTTTGCAGCCTTCGAATTTCATGATAAGTGCAAGTCCTTCGTCTGTCATAGCTCTTTGTTTTTAGGTTTGTAATTTATTTTTTAAGTTTGTTATTTATTTCCCATGTTTCTTTTAAATGAACATATAGGTGTGTTTTATATATATATATAATGAAAATCAATTTCTTATCTAAAACATCTAAAATGTATATCAATGTTGCAAAGTTCGTAAAAAAAAATGATTGTTACAAGTATTTTCTTAAAATTTTTGAAAATAAATGCAAAAACATGTTTTTATAGGGGAGCTTTAACGGGATTTTCGGGCATTGAAATTATTATTTTGATGTCAATTGTATTTGATATGCTTTAATGGTAGTTGTACCCTTGAAGTGGTCTGTGTTTCAAAGAGACTGCAGGTGATTCGTACTCATGTGATGAGATTAAATAATAACTTTATATAAAAATAATTTCGTCATGTCGCGAAAAGTTAGTATCTTTGCAGTCGGAAAATAGTGCTTGAAACAATAGCATGAACATCATATTATTAGAAGATAAAAACATATAATTAATTCAATCACACACAAACTATGTCAATCATTAAACCTTTTAAGGGATTCCGCCCGCCCGTCGACATCGTCGAGAAACTGGCCTCACGTCCCTATGACGTATTGAACTCTGAAGAAGCCCGCGTTGAGTGCGAGGGCAACCCCTACAGCCTGCTCCATGTGACTAAGGCTGAAATTGACCTCCCCAAAGGCACTGACGAACATTCGCCCGAAGTGTATCTTCAGGTGGTCAAGAACTACAATCTGTTCAAAGACCTCGGCTGGCTGGTCAAGGATGAGGAGGAAAAGCTCTACATCTATGCCCAGAGCATGAACCCCAAGGATGCCGACGCCAAATGGCAGTACGGTATTGTGGCTTGCGCCTATAGCGAGGACTATGTGAACAAGGTCATCAAGAAACATGAGCTTACCCGCAAGGACAAGGAAGAGGACCGTATGAAACACGTCCGCATCACCAACGCCAACGTGGAACCCGTTTTCTTTGCCTACCCCGCCATCGCCCGTATTGACGAGATTGTGGCCGGTGTGACTGCTAAGAAACCCATCTATGACTTTATCGCCAAAGAGGATGGTTTCGGCCACCGCTTCTGGGTCATCGATGACAAAGCCACTATTGCCGAGCTCGTCGACATTTTTGACAAGCAGGTTCCCGCCATGTACATCGCCGACGGTCACCACCGTAGTGCTGCCGCCGCTCTCGTTGGACAGGAGAAGAAAGAGCAGAACCCCAAACACACTGGCAAAGAAGAGTACAACTACTTCATGACTGTCATCTTCCCCGACAATCAGCTGAATGTTATTGACTACAACCGTGTTGTCAAGGATCTCAATGGTCTCAGCAAGGAGCAGTTCATTGCCGCTGTTGGCGAGAGCTACGATCTGCAGGACATGGGCACCGAAATCTACAAACCCGCCAAACTGCACGAGCATAGCATGTACCTCGACGGTCACTGGTACAAGATGACTGCCAAGCCCGGCACCTACAATGACAATGACCCCATTGGCGTGCTCGATGTCACCATCCTCTCCAATCTCGTCCTCGACAAGGTTCTCGGCATTAAAGATCTCCGCACCGACAAGCGCATCGACTTCGTTGGTGGCATCCGTGGTCTTGGTGAGCTGAAACGCCGTGTTGACAATGGTGAGATGAAGGTCGCCTTCGCTCTCTATCCTGTGAGCATGAAGCAGATTATTGACATTGCCGACACTGGCAATATCATGCCCCCGAAGACCACATGGTTCGAGCCCAAGCTCCGCTCTGGCCTCGTGATTCACGAACTCTGTTAGTCAATTTTGAATTGAGAAGATGTTGATAAGTTGATAAGTTAATATGGCGCAAGTCGTATAAATTTATCAACTTATCAATGTTTTAATGATTCCCGACAGGTCTCAATTTTCAATAATTATTTATTCTCAATATTCAACAATATTCAACAATCCTATGAAAAAAACAATAACCCTTATTGCAACCGTGCTGCTTATAGCGGGAACCTGTTTTTCACAAAACCACATCCTCCGCACTTTTGAAGGGAAAAAAATCCCCGCCAAGCACGTCAAATCAATCCCCCTGACCACCAAACACGTTGCCAATCCTTTTGGCTCAAAAAGTCCAGGCGACACCATCACCAGCTTCCCCTGGATCGAAGACTTCGAAGACACTAACACTATTTCGGGATATACTTTTATCGATTACGACAACGACGGATTCAACTGGTGGTTAGGAGCTAGCGAGGAATACGCCCATTCAGGCGAGACAATGGTTGTTTCCGAATCATTCGATGTCGATGCAGGAGAATTGTCCCCCGACAACTGGATGATACTGCCCACATTCGTAATCCCCGTCGACTCCACCAATATGGCCCTCTTTTGGTATGAAGGGACACCATCTAATTTTTTTACCGAATACTATAGTGTCTATATAGATACCACCGGACGCACCGTTGCAGACTTTCTTGCCACCACCCCCGTTTTTTCAGACTCCACATCAGGCAGTTGGGTAAGAAAATCCGTCGACCTTAGCAGCTATGCGGGAAAAACCATCAACGTCGCCTTCCGTCACCACAACGTCACCGGCGAGTATTACCTGTTCATCGATGACATCAAAGTCAGCAATATCGAAATACCCAATCTGGCCATTCGTGGCCCGCGTACTATCCGTGTGGGCGACACCGTCGTCTATACTGCTCTTGTCGATGCTCCATGCACATTGTCATGGTCCCTCTCTGCCGACTACAGCCTCGAAGAGGGCAACACCATGACTGCAGTATGGAACACCGCAGGAACATACACCGTGATAGTCACAGCAACCAATGTCAGCGGTTCAGTCAGCGACACCTTCTCTGTCGAAGTTATCAATTGCGAGCCCATAAGCACATTCCCCTTTGTCGAGAACTTCGAGACCGGTATCCCCTGTTGGAAAATGGTTTGTGACGACCCCAACAACCCCAACGAATTTGGTCTTGTGGAGACCGATGGAGCCATTGAAGGAAACAGCATGTTCAAATTCTCCAGTTGGGTAAGAGCCATCGACTACAACCAATACCTCATCACCCCCGAACTCCAAATACCCGCATCCGGCGATTTCATGCTTAAATTCTACTATTATGCCGATCGCTCGACCGAATCCTTCAAAGTCCTTGCCTCGACAACCAACGACAACTTCAACTCCTTTACCCAAGTGCTGTGCGATTACGAAGTAACCATACCCGAAGAGCCCTGCGAGGTAACCGTCTTCCTGCCAAACAGCACAAAATACATCTGCATCAACTATTATACCGAATATGGCTATAACCTCTATATCGACCAACTGAGTATAGAACCTCTTAGCGTACCTAACGTAACCCTCGATGGCCCTGCCGAAATAGGCACCGGCAACGAAGCCACCTTTATTGCCACCAGCAGCCTTGCCGAGAGCTATGCCTGGACTGTCGATGGCACCCCTGTCTCCGAAACCAGCGCAATTCTCACCCACACCTTCACCACCGCCACCCAACACACCGTCTCTGTAACCGCTATCAACCACATCGGAACCAGCGAACCTGCCACCATCACAGTCGACGTCTTTAGCTGCGATGGCATCACCCTCCCCTATGCCCCCGACTTCACCGAAGGTCTACACTGTTGGACCAACACAAGTCTGGAAGAAGAGGGGCTGGGATGGTTCACCAGCCAGGAAGCCTTCGAGAGCGACCCAATCGGACAAGTCCTTTCCATGTCGGCATTCTCTTTTTGGGGCATGATGTTCGACGAGACCGTCGACAACTGGCTCAAAAGCCCCCTCATCGCCATGCCTGCAGGCGTAAACGGCATGATTAGCTGGAAAGTCCTGCCCTATGCAACCGACTATCCAAACGACCACTATGGAGTGTATGTCATCGACCAAAATGACGAGCCCACCCTGCTGTTCGAAGAGACACTCACTTCCGCCATCACCGACTTCGAGCAGCGCACCGCTGCCATCCCATCCTCCATCACCGGCAACTTCCGCATCGCCTTCCGTCACTACGACAACCCCGGCGACGGCTATGCAATCATCATCGACAGCATCCAGATTGTCGAAACCGTTGGCATCGACAATGTCGAAAACAACACAGTCAACACCTATCCCACCCCCGCCAACAGCATCCTGAACATCACGGGCAACGGCATCCGCAACATACAGATGTTCGATGCCTCTGGACGTTTGATGTTGGAAAGCACCACTGGTGGCAGATACGACATCGGCAACTTTGCCAACGGCGTTTATATTGTCCGTGTGACAACCGACAACGGAATAAGCACCAAGAAAGTGGTGAAACACTAAGCCTGTCACTCAGACTGAACACTGAACCCTTCAAAAACTCGCCAGCATAACGTTGGCGAGTTTTTTTTCAAAAAAGTTGTCATGTAAGATAAAATGTGTATTTTTGCAATCCAAAAGAAACACAATGGAAATGAAAAAGACAAAGACTTTATCAATGCTCGCCGTCATCATCCTTCTCGGTGCGAGCGTAATCAGTTGCAAACAAAAAGGAATGGAAAACCTCGAAGAGTCGCAGGCCGAAACAACCACCGACACGAATCCCATGATGGAACAGGACCATGACGAGTTTCTGGCAGCTATCGAAGCCTACCTAATGACAATTGGCAGACAGTATGCTCCAGGCGAAGTATGCATTCCGAGCTACACCGTCGTAGCCATCAACGATAGCGACACCAACTACACTCGTGCATGGGGCGACTGGTGGGTGTTCAACTACAACATCGTGGGCGACACACTCAAGTGCGTCTCCGGAGGCAACCATCCCGGCCTGATGTACCTGAAGCAGAACAACACACATGAATGGTTTGTGTCCTCCTTCGACCAAGTGGAAGACGGCTCACGCAACCTTCCCAGTGCCAAGCGCATCTTCGGCGAATACTATGATACATTCCACAAGATAAACAGCGACCAGCATCACCGCGACTCCGTACGCCTCACACAGGTGGCATATTACGTACAGAAACACAACCTCCCCGTCACCATGCTCCAAGACTACGGCTGGCCCGCCGTCGAACTGCCCCTAAACCAATAGCCCCATGACAACAATCCTACTGCTGGCACTCCTTGCCGTCGTCGTCTTTTACTTTTATCACAAGACAGACTCTGGTAAAAACAATATCAAGGAGCTCTCCAATACCTCCGTCGACCGCGTCATCCGCGTCTACGACATGGATAAAGAGCAACTGAAAAAAGCCATTGATAGCTTCTCCGACATCAGCGAAAACGAGGGAATCACCTCCATCACCCCCGAAGGCGACAACCAATTCCGCCTCACCTTCAACCCATCTCTGGACTACATCGGAATGTGCTACTGGGTCAATTCCCTCACCTACTCCGACGAGAGCGTACAACGTCGCTTCCTTGTCCGCGGCTGGTACCCCTTCGGCGAGGTACAATTAAACGGTGAACTCCAACCCTTCTGCAATCAGACCGTGATGATATACGTCGACAAAGACGACACCGAACACGACAACGTCTCCTTCGTCACTCCCGACGGCAAGCACTACCTACAGCCATTCTCCATCGGCAACAACTTGAAGCCCCTCGACAGCGGAAATGAGAAATATATACCCATGAATGAATAATAATGTGTTAACTCGTGAACGTGCTAATACTTGAATGCTTAAGGGAACTTCTATAAATCACCTCGGAGAGGTGAGACCTTTAATAACACGGTACAAGCCGAAGGCGCTGTGCCGTGACAATCAGTAACTATGGTAAAGCGTCCCGAAAGGACGCGACAGTGAAAACGAATTAATAGAACCAACCTTTATAAATTGAAAATTGGAAAATGAAATGAAAGTGAAAAGAATGTGTTAACGTGTAAATCGATTAACGAATTAACGAAATAACGCATTCAAAGTTCTCAATTCTCAATTCACCAAGTTCTCAATTTTCAAGCAATCAAAGACAATCAATCATTATGAAACGCCATATACACCCGTTCCCATTCCTACTTGTCGTCACACTGTTCTACCTTCTTACAGGCTGCACCAAAGAACCCATCCCCAGCCCCGACAGCCACAACGATGAAGCCTACATCACCGACTCGGTGCACTACGCATCCGACCACATGATGGCCTACAACTTCGTCTACCCCTCCACCGACCCCGACGGCAACCCCGTGATGCTCTCCGGCACCATCACCCTTGGCGACAAAATCGTTCGCCATCAGCCCGCCAAAGGACTGGCTCTCTACAATCACTTCACCGTCTATCGTGCCGACCAATGCCCCTCGCGTGGCGACCTCAGCATCCAAAAAGTCATGGCTCGCAGCCCCCTCATCACCATCTCACCCGACTACTACGGCTTCGGCATCACCGAGTCCAAGCCACAGGCCTATTGCATCTCTGCCGCCAACGCCCAGAGCAGCGTCGATGCACTCATTGCTGCCCGCAAACTTCTCACCAACATGGGCTACTGCTGGGAGAGCCACCTCTTCAACTGCGGCTATTCCCAAGGTGGGCAGACCGCCATGGGGGTCGTCAGGCTCGTTGCTGAACATTATCCCGACATCCATTTCGACTATACCTTTGCCGGAGCAGGTTCCTACGACATCCCCGCCACCTATCGCCAGTTCATTCTGGGCTCCATTTCCGGAATGCCCTCCACCGTCATCAGCGTTCTTTTAGCCTATAACCATTTCTTCCGCCTCGGTATCCCGCGCGACAGCATCTTCATCGAGCCCCTCCTCAGCCACATCGACGACTGGGTGCTCAGCAAACGATACACCCGTCAAGAAATCGATGCCTTCATCGGCACACTCGTCGTGGCCGACTACGTCACACCCACCATGCTCGACCTCCAGTCATCCATCTCACAACGATTAATCGCCGCCATGCAGACCGACAACCTGTGCCAAGGCTGGACACCCCGTCCCATCGAACCCATCTATCTCTTCCACAACACACTGGACATCACGGTCCCGGCCGTCAACACAACCAACCTCTATAACTACCTCACCTCACACGGGGCCACCAACATCACGCTCGACATCGACGACTACGGCAGCTCCGACCTGCTCCCCGCCCATGAAACCGGTGCCCTCTACTTCATGATGCACTCCGTCCAAACCATCGCCGACATCCTCGGCATCGAACCCTGGAGCATACTCTGAATCACTCCGTCATTCCATACCAAAGAAGCCCCGCCACCAACAACGGGACTTCTTTATTGATTATGCACATAAATCATAGTTTTAATTACCAATTAAAACTTCCTTTAATTAGTAATTAAAACATAATGATAACACTTAACAAAAGATTAAATACCTCAACAACTAAACCACACATGAGTAGAAGAACTCTATATATCAAAGCAAATCTTCTTGGCCCTGTAGTGGATAATGCCCCAAGCAATTACCTTCATCATTTTGTCTTTAAGAATATAAAATAGTGCTATTTATTGTATTTATATATATAAATTTGTGCTATTTTTTTATATTATAAAATATAATTTGTATATTTGCAAATTGAAATCAAAAACAACAATCATTATGGAAGATATTGAAATTCGTTCACTTATAGATAACTATCATCGTAAGATTAATAAAATATCGCTTCGATTCAAGAGGTATTTATACAATCAAATTAACTGGGATGTCAGAATAATAGGTATAAAAGGGGCTCGGGGTGTCGGCAAAACCACATTGATGCTACAACATATATTAGAGAATTATAAAGATATTGACCAAGTTATTTATGCCTCATTGGATGACTTTTGGTTTTCCAATCATTCTTTGTTTGACTTAATCGACTGGGCATATCAGCATGGCTTGCATAGGATTTATCTTGACGAAGTTCACCGATATGCACAATGGCAACTCGCCTTGAAGAACATATACGACAATTATCCTGATGTCAACATTGTTTACACTGGAAGTTCCTTACTCTCTATCGACTATGCAGTTGCAGACTTGTCTCGCCGCCAGACATTATACACACTACATGGACTTTCTTTCCGAGAGTATCTTGCCTTTGAGG
>JAEEGF010487906.1_pt1 | contig 46150 bp, 41 predicted proteins | sample 9134171 | NCBI WGS metagenome assembly JAEEGF01 (sample SAMN16246542, study PRJNA631951) | gut metagenome | biome: gut microbiome; feature: rumen; material: AP-attached | host: Bos | place: Iran: Karaj | collected 2018-10
TACCAGCTTGATAAAGTTCGCCACGGTGATCGGCGCGGTCTCCGCGTCCAGCTCCACTTTGATCACGCCGTAATTTTTCACGGTGATCTCCGCGTGGCGCAGCTTGCCGTCCGATTTTCCGCAGGCGGCCAGCGTCAGGGCCGCCAGAAGGATCATCAGCCATATCCATCCCTTTTTCATCTTGCTTCTCCTCCGTTTTCCGTTTCGGCTCCGCCGCCCGGCAGGGCGTAGAGCGCTTCGCTCATCAGATCTCCCCACAGCCCCCAGCGGGCGCACTGCTCGCGGTGCTCTGTCGGATAGAAATAATAAAGATCGTTCTCAAAATAGGTTTCAAACTCTTCCCCGCAGGAAAAAGGCAGGGCTTTCAGCATCGTTGCGGAGACCGCAAAGGACAGCGGCTCGCCGTCCACCTCGCCGGCAAAGGAAAATCCCTCTGAATTCAGCTTCGCCGTGCCGCTCCCGCTCTGCTCCTCTTCCTTCCGGAAGCGCCGCACCGTGACCTCGCAGCTTAAGTCTGGCCCGCCTTCCCGGAGCTCCCGCGCCTCCAGGGCGTGGTACAGATCCGCGACGTTCCGGAAGCCGTACGGGTTTTCCGCAAAGGAATAATCCTCGCCTGCCGTCAGCTCCATGCCGCAGGCGCCGCAGCGAAGCACGTTGTCCTCCGCTTTGAGCGCGTAAAGCGCCCCGCAGGCGGGGCAGCGGTAGATCAGGTCCGGCAGCCCCTGAAGAAGGTTTTTCTTCGGGAAGACCGTTCCGCTCTCTTTTGCCCAGGCGAATTCGTCGTTTTCGATCCCGCGGCAGATCCGTTCGTTCACCTCGTCCGGCGTCATTTTTTTCAGTTCTTCCGGCGGGATCACCTCCCGCAGCTCCATCCGCACGGTCTGCTTGATGAAGAACGGCCGCCATTTCGGCTTGTTTAAGTACGCGCCGCGCAGCCGCACGATCACCAGCGGCACGCCAAGAAAGCGCGCGAAGGAGCCGGCGGACGCGATGATCGGATAGGTCTCACCGGTGATCGACATGCGGCCTTCCGGCGCCATATAGAGGCTGTGTCCACCCTTGACCGTCCGTTTCGCCTTCAGGATCACCGCGCCTTCGTCCTGAAAGAGCTTTTTCGGGATCACGCCGATCCCCAGCAGCAGCTTTTTCAGAAGCCCTTTTCGGAAATAGTACTCGTTGGCGATCGGGACCACCCGGCGCGGCCAGATCTGGCAGGCCAGGCCGAAATAGTCCATCGACGAAGGATGATTGCTCACGTAAAGCGCCGGTCCGTCCGGCAGGGAAAGACCGTTCGTTTCAAACCGATAGCTGACGCGGCCGCGCAGGAAAAGCCTTACGCCCCGGCACAGGACAGGATACCAGGCGCTGTCCGGCGTGCCGGCGCGCGATTTTTTGCTTTTGTTCCGCGCCGGGTCCTTTTTTGATTCTTCCACGTAAATGTTTATCCGTTTCCGTCTCCGGGAAAACGCTCTCCCGGAAACTGTTTTATTTCAGAACGTATACGTCTATCGTCTGGTTGTAGACCGCGCCGAGGACCGTGCCGTATTTGGGAGACTGCACGACCACGTACCGTTCGTAGCCCCGCATCAGCATGGCGCCGGTAAACACGTCGACCAGATCGTACTTGCCGCCGTCGTTCCGGACGGAGAGCCAGCCGTTGTTCCAAACCTTCGAGCCCTTGATCTCATATTCCTTCGTATTGAAGTTGTAATATGCGGAAGTCTTGCCGACGAAGAAATCGAAAATATTTGCCGCGTTCTTGTCAAACTCGCCCAGGATCTCGCCGTCCTCACGGACAAACAGCCAGCCGTCATCCGAAGTTCTGAGCTTCAGAACGCGGTGAAGCTCGTCGTATGCGGTGCCGAAGGTCTCAACTTCCTTCTCCGTTATAAGCTTTCCGTCCAGGCTGTACGCGTGGTAGGGCTGGCTGAATCCGTTGCGGACAAACAGGAAGGGACCGATCGTCATGGGTGCGCTGATGCCCTGCACCTGGATCTCCGCCGATACCGCCTGACCCTTTTGATTTAACAGCGTGTAGCCGTAGCCGTCGCCCAGCTTCCGGCCGGAAAAATACCCGTAGCCGCCTGTATCATACGAAAGCGTGCTGTCGTTCGGGTCAAAGCTGAAGACTTCCGTCCCGTCTGCCCGGTACAGGGTCCCTTTGGAGGGCTCCGTCACGGTATAGCAGCCGTTCTTAAAGACTTCTGCGCCGGACGGCAGCAGGCTTCCGTCCGCCCGCATATACCTTTTCCCGTCGCTGGTTTCGATCAGTTCGCCGCAGAGAGCAGATCCGTACTTGAAGCCGTCGTATTCTGAGGCTTTGGTTCCGGAGAACCCCGGCACGGGCTGACCGGTCTTTAAGGAGACCAGCGTCCATTCCCCTTTGAAATACACATTCTGATTGGAAGAATCGTTTTTGTCAAATGCATCGGCATAGAAGGAAAGGACCGCCTCTTCCGGGTCCGCCGTTTCCTCCGTCACTTTGATGCACAGTGCGTAAAACTCGTTGCAGTCCAGGATCTCCGCGTATTCCTCCGGGAGGATCTCCCGGCCCTTCGGATCGATGATGCCGTAGCGGTTCAGGGACTCAGCCGTTTTTTCATATTCGCTGCCGTTTTGGGAAACGATCAGATACTTTCCTGCGTAATCCTCGCCCGAACCGTACAGGCCGCCCTTGGGATAGAGCGCTCCCGTATCGCTGGCACCGTCGTAAGCCATAAGTCCGAGCAGCTCGTTTGCTTCCTCCAGATACGCCACGCCGGCGGCTGTCAGTTCGTAATCCCGGCCTTCTTCCATGGTCACGGACATGAGCTTTTCCAGCTCGCCCTTAAGCGGTTCCTTCTCCGTCTCTTCCGGGGGTGCTTCCGTGGTTTCCGGCTCCGTGGGAGCTTCCGTCGTCGCAGCGGGCTCCGCCGTCTGCGCTTCTTTCGAAGGCTCCGTCTGTACGGGGACCGGGTCCGTCTGCGCGGGCTTCGTATCGTTGCTTACGGCTTCCTGCGTACCGGCCGCGGAGGTTTTCCGGCTGCTTTCCGTCGGATCCGTTTCCTTTCCCCGGAACACGCCGGCGATGGCTAGAACCGCGATGATCAGCAGGCAGGCGGCCGGAAGGATCCAGACGAGCGGATTCAGCTTTTTCTTGGCGGGCTTTACCGCTTCCGCGCTTATTTGGCTCCCGGCGGCGCCGGCATTCGTCCCGGAGATCCGCTCTTCTCCTCCCGCATAAGCGGCCGGACCTGCGGCGGGCGCTTCCGCCGGGACCGCGTCCGTTTCCTCCGGTCTCCGGCACGGCTTCAGCATCTCGGCCGTCAGGATCTTATTCAGGAACTCTTCTTCGGTCCGGTAGTTGTGGCGCAGGATGCACTGCTGCGCGGAAAGCTGCAGCTCCATGCCGGGAGACATCTTCGTCTCCTCCAGCAGGATCCCGAGGAAGGGCTTCCGCTTGGAAAGGGCGTAGGTCACCTCCCGCCGGCAGTTCGGCGAGTCTATGGATTCCGGCGACACGAAGGAGATGACTGTCCGGCAGCCGTTTAAGTGTTCGGCGATATACTCCGGCCATTCGCTGCCCGGCGCGATGCCGTCGTCGTACCAGACGCGGTAGCCGGCTTCGTGCAGCTTTTCCAGGATCGGGATGACCCGGTCGGAATTTTTATGGGCATAACTGATAAAAATGAACGGATCCTGCCCTTCGTAAGGCATAAAGTTCGCTCTTTTCACGTTTGGTTCCTCTGTACGGGATTATTTTATGATAGGATTTTACGGCGGAAGCGGGGCCGTGTCAAGCTTTTGCCCGCGCGGCGGGAACAATTCCCGTGCCGGACCACGCCCGTCCGCCGCCTTATTTCAGCACCCATTTCTTTCCGTCCGGCGCGGTAAAAAGGCTGCCGGGCAGCTGCGCTAAAACCTTCCCGTCCGGGATGCGGCGGATCACGGTCTCCTCCCGGTAGTCGGGGTCCTCGTACCACTTCGAAAAAAGCAGCACGTCTCCGTCGCGGCTGTCCAGGGATTCCGACGGGGCAATGGCAAAATCGCCCTGCTCCGGCCAGATCAGCTGAAAATCCAGCTCGTGTCCCTGACGGATAAGCGTCAGCGGCGCAGCCGTCAGCTGCAGGTTGTAGCAGTCCTTCACCGACGACAGCGGCAGGCGGACGAGCTCGGTAAGCTCACCGGGCGCTTCTGCCGTCGGAGCGGGGCTGTTTTCCTCCGTTCCGCCTTCTTCCGGCTTCCAGCCAAAGACCGTGACCGTCTCCTGCCCGAAATCCACCAGCGGGAAGCAGAAGCTTCCCTCGTAAAAAACCGGCTGGCCCAGGTACTGGCCCGGCAGGACTTTCACCGGTTCCCGCAGACTTCCCTCCGGAAAATGCAGGAAGATCAGGCGGTTTCTGGTGACCGCGTGTCCCTCCCGGTACAGTTCTTCCGCTTCATACAGATCGCCTGCGGTATAATCCATCCCCCAGTACCAGCCGGGGGCGCCGTCCAGCGCGCTCACAAAGGAGATCCCGCCGGTATCGATCGTTTCGTACTGCTTCATGTGACTGCCTTCCTCCGCGGCCTTCAGGGTCCGTCCGCCGCCGGATGATAAAGTGTTTTCTTCGGCTCTTACTATATCACAGAAATCCGCGCCGGAACAGTTTCTGACGCAGTAGATTTTCGGGCCGGTTCATGGTATTATTTGAGACGGCTAACCGGATTTTTCTGGCGGCCGGAAAAGAGGCTTCTTCATGACGCTGAAAGAACTGAAAATCGGAAGATCGGCCCGGGTCCTTGCCGTGGGCGGCGAAGGCGCGCTGCGCCAGCACTTTCTGGATATGGGGATCATCCCCGGCACGGAGGTGACGGTCGTCAAATACGCGCCGATGGGCGACCCGCTCCAGCTTCGCCTGCACGGCTACGAGCTGACTTTACGGCTGGACGACGCCGCGCAGATCGAAGTGACCGAGCTGAAATCCGAGGAGGAGACGCAGCCGGTCCCTCTGAACAAGGAACCCGGAAAGACCGCGCCAACAGACAAAAAAGCGGGCAAAGCCGCCCGTCAGAAAAAGGCCTTCCACCCCGGTCTGGGCGAGGAAGGAAAATTCCATCCGAAGGGCAGCGGCGATCCGCTCCCGGAGGGCACGATCCTCTCCTTCGCGCTCGTCGGCAACCAGAACAGCGGCAAAACCACGCTTTTCAACCAGCTGACCGGCGCGCGCCAGCACGTCGGGAACTTTCCGGGCGTCACGGTGGACCGCAAGGACGGCGCCATTCGCGGCTACGACAACACGCTGATCACGGACCTGCCCGGCATCTACTCCATGTCGCCCTACTCAAGCGAGGAGCTGGTCTCCCGCGACTTCGTCCTCAAGGAAAAGCCGAAGGCCATCATCAACATCGTGGACGCGACGAATATCGAGCGGAACCTGTACCTGACCATGCAGCTCCTGGAGATGGACGTCCCGATGGTGGTCGCCCTCAATATGATGGACGAGATGGCCGGCAACGGCGGCTCCGTGGACGTGAACGCGATGGAGGACCTTTTGGGCGTGCCCGTGGTGCCGATCTCCGCCGCCAAGAATCAGGGCGTGGACGAGCTGATCCGCCACGCCGTGCATATCGCGAAGTATCAGGAAAAGCCGCGCCGGCAGGACTTCTGCGGCCCGGACGAGCACGGCGGCGCCGTACACCGCTGCCTGCACGCCATCATCCACCTGATCGAGGATCACGCGCGCGCCGCCGGTCTGCCGATCCGCTTCGCGGCGAGCAAGGTCATCGAAGGTGACGGGCGCATCCTGGAGCAGCTCAAGCTGGATCAGAACGAAACGGAGATGCTGGAGCACATCGTGCTGCAGATGGAGACGGAACGGGGGCTCGATAGCAGCGCCGCCATGGCGGACATGCGCTTCCTGTATATCGCAAAGGTCTGCGCGCAGTGCGTCATCAAGCCGAAGGAAAGCCGCGAGCACCTGCGCAGCAGCCGGGCCGACACGATCCTGACCGGCAAATGGACCGCCATCCCGATCTTCATCCTGATCATGGGGCTGGTCTTTTTCCTCACCTTCAACGTGATCGGCGCCTTCCTGCAGGATCTTCTGGCCTCCGGCATCGAAGCGCTGACGAAACTGACGGACCGCGCCTTAACGGCGGCCGGCGTCAACGACGTTCTGCACGACCTGATCATCGGCGGGATCTTCGAGGGCGTCGGGAGCGTTTTAAGTTTCCTGCCCATCATCGTGACCATGTTTTTCTTCCTGTCCTTGCTCGAGGACAGCGGCTATATCGCGCGGGTCGCCTTCGTGATGGACAAGATCCTGCGCAGATTCGGGCTTTCGGGGCGGAGCATCGTGCCGCTTCTTATCGGTTTCGGCTGCACCGTGCCGGCGGTCATGTCCACGCGGACCCTGCCCAGCGAGCGCGACCGCAAGATGACCATCCTCTTAACGCCCTTCATGAGCTGCACCGCCAAGCTCCCGATCTACGCCTTCTTCGTGAACGCGTTTTTCCCGAAGCAGGGCGGCTTCGTGATGACCGGCCTGTACGTGCTGGGGATCCTGATGGGGATCCTGATCGCGCTGATCTATAAAAAGACGCTGTTCAAGGGCGAGGCGGTGCCCTTCGTGATGGAACTGCCGAACTACCGCCTGCCGAGTCCGCGCAGCGTGCTGCAGCTTCTGTGGGAGAAATCCAAGGATTTCCTGCAGCGGGCTTTCTCGGTGATCCTGATCGCGACCATCGCGGTCTGGTTCTTAAAGAGCTTCAGCTTCCGCCTGGACCCGGTGACAGATCCGCACGAGAGCATGCTGGCGCAGACCGCCGGCTTACTGGCGCCGCTCTTTGCCCCGCTGGGGCTGGGCGACTGGCGCATCGTGACCTCGCTCATCAGCGGCTTCCTCGCGAAGGAAAGCGTCGTCTCCATCCTGGGCGTCCTTTTCGAGACGGAGGGCGGCATCGCCACGGTCTTAAGCAGTCTCAGCGCGGCCTGCCTTTTGGTCTTCAGCCTGCTCTATACGCCCTGCGTGGCAGCGACGGCCTCCATCCGCCGGGAGCTGGGCCGGGGGTGGGCCCTGTACGTGGTCTTCGGGCAGTGCCTCATCGCCTGGCTGGCGGCGCTGATCGTTCGGCTGATCGGGCTGGCGTTCGGACTGGGGTAAGGAGGATCGCATGGGACCTGTCGATATCATTTTAATCATTTTGATCGCGGGAGCCGCCGCGCTGGCGCTCCGCTCGGTCATAAAAAGAAAAAAACGGGGCGGCTGCGGCTGCGGCTGTGCGGACTGCCCGCAGAAAAAGACCTGCCGGACAAAACCCGAAACGGAGGATTGATCCGTCACATAGGACACTTTCTATATAAGGAGAACGTTATGGAACCGTTAATGAGAAAAGACGTACCCGTCGAGGAGACCTGGGATCTGTCCCTGATCTACCCGACCGAGGAGGCCTTTGAAGAGGCCGTAGAGCAGTTTAAAACGCTGGCGGACGATATCTGCGCCAGGTATCAGGGGAAACTCACCACGGCGGACAATATCGTCGCCTGCCTGGATGAATTTGAGGAGATCGAAAAGCTGGCCGGTCTGATCGGCAGTTACTCCGGCCTGGCCGTGGAAGTCGACTATTACGACGGCGCCGCCTTAGAGCGCGACCGCCGCGTCCGTTCAATGGACGCCGAGATCTTCAGCCGCCTGACCTTTATCCGCTCCGAGATTCTGGCGCAGCCGGAAAGCGTGATCGAGGAAGCCATCGGAAAAACGGTCAAAGCCAAAGGGTATCTGAAAGATATCCTCCGCGCCAAGCCGCACACCCTCTCCCCGGAGACCGAGCGCGTGCTGGCCGCCTTCTCACAGAGCTTCGAAACCCCGTACGAAATCTACAACATCACCAAGCTGGCGGACATGAAGTTCCCGTCGTTTACGGTGAACGGCAAGGAATACCCGCTCGGCTACTCGCTTTTCGAGGATGATTACGAATACGAGCGCGACACCGACGTGCGCCGCGCCGCTTTCAAAGCCTTCTCCGACAAGATCCGCCAGTACGAAAACGTAACAGCTGCCGCTTACAACGCCTGCGTCACGCAGGAAAAGGTGGAGGCGCGCATCCGCGGCTATGAATCCGTCTTCGACTACCTGCTCTTCGACCAGAAGGTCACCCGCGAAATGTACGATAGGCAGATCGACCTGATCACCGAAAATCTCGCACCGCACATGCGCCGCTATGCGAAGCTCATCCAGAAGATCTACGGCCTGGACAAGATGACCTTCGCGGACTTAAAACTCCCGCTGGATCCGGACTACGACCCGAAGGTGAGCATCGCCGAATCGCATAAACTGGTCCGGGAAGGGCTTTCCCTCCTCGGCGAGGACTACGTCTCCATGATCGACGAGGCCTACCGCGACCGCTGGATCGATTTCGCGAAGAATCAGGGCAAATGCACCGGGGGTTTCTGCTCCTCGCCCTACGGGCGCGGCTCCTTCATCCTGCTCTCCTGGAACGACCGCATGTCCGACGTCTTTACCATCGCGCACGAGCTGGGCCACGCCGGCCACTTCCGCAACGCGAACTCGCACCAGTCTCTTTTCGACACCGACGTCTCCGGCTACTTCATCGAGGCGCCGTCGACCATGAACGAGATCCTCTTCGCGCACCATCTTTTAAAGACGAACGACGATCCGCGCTTCAAGCGCTGGGTGCTGGCCTGCATGATCGGCAACACCTACTATCACAACTTTGTAACGCATCTGCGCGAGGCCTGGTACCAGCGCGAAGTGTACAAGATCATCGACGAGGGCGGCTCCGTGGACGCCGAGACGCTGTCCGAGATCTTCAAAAAGAACCTGGAGCTCTTCTGGGGCGATACGGTGGAGCTCACCGAAGGCGCGGAACTCACCTGGATGCGCCAGCCGCACTACTACATGGGCCTGTACTCCTATACCTACAGCGCCGGCCTCACGGTAGCGACCCAGGCCGCTCTTCGTATCGAGCGCGAAGGCGCGCCGGCCGTCGAAGACTGGAAGAAGGTCTTAAAAGCCGGTTCGACCCTGGATCCGGCGGGTCTGGCGAAGCTGGCCGGCATTGATATCTCGACGGATCAGCCGCTGCTCGATACCATCGACTACATCGGTTCCATTGTAGACGAGATCGAAAAGCTGACGGAAGAGATTGAGAAGAACGCCTGCTGATTCTGGCATAAAGGAGAAGCGCTTTGGAGGAGATTTTTCGTAAAGAGAATATCCGTCTTCTGTTTGAGGCGCACACGCACGGAAGCGAGTTTATAGCCGAAACGGGCGATAGCTTTTCGACCTTTTCGGAAAAAGAGCGCTTCACGCGCGACTGGGCCTGGCAGTTCCCGGCCGGCCGCTACGTGATTACCATCTACCAGCGGCACTCCCTGTACCAGGACGGAAAGGCAGTCTGGGTCAATCCTTCGCCTGACGCCTCGGTCGGGAGAGACTGCCGTTTCGGCAGGCCGCTTTACGTGCTTGCCTTTGACCGGGCGGGAGCGTATACGGTTCCTTCGTGGGGAACGCACAAACTGGTATCTCACATTCTCCACAGTGAAGCGGATCCGCTCCAGCCCCTTCTGTTTTCACTGAAAGAAGCAGAAAACCGTGCGGCCGTGTATTCCCGCGGAGGGCAGGCGGCAGTTGTTCTGTCGTGGTATGCGGATTTCGATATGTACTGAAGCGTCCCCCGGACGAGAGAGATCTTCCGTCCGCAGCAAACTGCCGGGCCTTCCCGGTGAAAGGAGAACCATGCGTGAACTCGCCGGAGATCCGTTTTACAGCCTGATCCGAAGATATGACCGCTGTATTATTGAGTATTGTCTCATGGTGGACGATGCGCCGTATCAAAGGCTTCTCTCCCATAAAACTGCCATAGAATTTGCCATACGGAAAGCGGGGGAAGAAAGCTGGGAAGATCAACCGCTCGCCGAGGAGCGTCGGAGAAAAGAGGCCTCGAAGCTGCTGTTACCGTGGACCTGTGACTTGGAGAAGGCGCGCGCGGTCCCGAAAGACGCCTCCTCATTTCTCTTCGTTCCGGAGATCCTGCGGAAAGAAAGATGGGGAAACACCGTTTACGGCAGCAATTGGGATAACGATAACACCGGCGGTCCGATCCCGTACTGGTACGCCTTTCTGGAACCGCCGCACGGCTCGGGCTATACGCCGGAAGACCTCCGTCTGGTCAATTCGGCTCTGTTCCCGGCCGGACCGGATGCACTGGAAGTGTACGAGTGGACAACGGACTGGTCCGACTATTTCGAAGACGGCCATGAATGGTGGGGCGCTGCGTGCTGGAGTGTTTACGACAAGCAGCTGCAGCGTTTTGTGACACTGCTGGCTTCGGCAACAGACTGATTGAAACCTGACCGGCCCTTGCCTTCCGGTTCTAAAACGGTTTTTACAAAGGAGTTTCCATGCCGTTTGAGATCATTCGAAACGATATCACAAAGGTGGCGGCGGACGCCATCGTGAATACGGCCAATCCGGCGCCGGTCATCGGCGCCGGAACGGACTTTGCCGTCCATAAAGCGGCCGGACCGAAGCTTCTGGAGGCGCGGAAAAAGATCGGGGAGATCCCGGTCGGCGGCTGCCGGAGCACGAAAGCGTATGATCTGCCGGCCAAATACGTGCTGCATACCGTCTCGCCGGCCTGGCAGGACGGGACGCACGACGAACTTGCCCTCCTGCGCCGGGCTTACGATGCGGCGCTGTCCGAGGCAAAGCGCCTGCGCTGCCGCTCCGTGGCCTTCCCTCTCATGGCCGCCGGCAGCTATGGCTTTCCGATGGATCAGGCCTTAAGCATTGCCATCCGCGCCTTTACGGATTTCCTTCTCACGAATGAAATGAAGATCACGCTGGTGATCTTCAACGGGAAGGCGTTCTCGTTGGCCTCGGGCCTGTTTGCGGATGTTAAGAGCTTTATTGACGAAAATTACGTCCGGGAGCAGAACGAGGAGGAATACGCCCGGCCCCGTCCCGGCAGACGATTTGATGTCCGCGAAGAGCGCGCTTCTTATCAGAACTTCCGTCCGGCTTCCGCCGTCATGGGATCTGCCGCCTCCAAAGCCGAAAAAGAATCGTCCGCTTTTCCGGCTGCCGTAAAGGCAGAAAAAAAGACGGCTGCCAAACCGTCTTCTTCCTTTGCCGCCCGTCCGGCGGCCCCCCGGCCTGCCGCCTCTCCGGCCGCACCGCAGTCGGCTTCTCTGGACGACTTCTTAAAGCAGACCGAGACCGGTTTTGCCGAACATCTGATCAGCCTCATCGACGAAAAAGGCCTGAAAGATTCCACGGTCTATCACCGCGCGCAGATCAGCCGCCAGCTCTTCAACAAGATCATCAACGTCAAAAACTATCAGCCCGGCAAAAACACCGCCATTCAGCTGGCCCTGGGCCTGGAGCTGGATCTTGACGAAACGCAGAAGCTTCTTGGCAAGGCCGGCTACGCCTTGACGCGCGCCAGCAAAGCGGATCTGGTGGTGCAGTACTATATCGAGCGGAAGCAGTACAGCATCCCGCAGATCAATATCGCTCTTTTCGACTGCGGCCTTCCCCCCTTGAAGACCGGTCTCCCCGCATAGCGCTTCTCTTTCCGACGAACGTCCGGCCCCGGCCGTTCCTGAAACAGCTCTCGCACAGGCCGAAAGGCACGTTCCAGGGCAGAGCCTTCCCGCAGACCGCGCAGCGTCTGCCGTGCAGCGACTGTCTCGCCAGGATCTCCGTCATTTTCGCGGAGATCCTGTTTTTTCTGCGCATGATCTCCCCGCGCCATTCGGTGTGGTCGAACTTCTCGCAGTAGCCGAACAGAAGGTCGCAGAGCCGGAAGGCCTCCTCCAGCTCGCTTAAGTTGTCGGTATCGTCTATCCACTTCTCTCCCGGCAGGGCGTTCTCCACGCCGTACACCTCTCCCGCCGCTTCCTTCGCGCACATGACGCGCCAGATCTGCAGAAGATCCGCCGACTCTTCGTCAAAAGTCATGCTGATGCAGTCGTAAAGGAAACGCTTGTCCTCCGATAAAGGCTCGATCATCCGGCAGAGCTTTAACATCCGCACCGGATCCGCCCGCGTGTAGCCGGGCTTGATCTCCAGCTGCGCCCAGCGTTCGATGATCTCCGACAGCGGCGCGTTCACGCCAAGCAGCGATTCCGGGAAGTCGATCACGGCTTCATGCACCGTCTCGCTGCGGCTTTCCAGACCGGCCCGGATGGGATTTTTCGGCTCGGTCGAATTGACGAGTCCCTCCGGATAGATCCCGTAGCGGCCCGCCCGGCCTGCTATCTGCTTGACCTCCTCCGCCTTCAGCTCCCGCACCGAGATACCGTCGTACTTTTCCTGCTCCAGGAACACCACGCGGCGGATGGGCAGGTTCATGCCCATGCCGATGGCGTCCGTCGCGACCACCACCTCGTTCTCCCCGCGGGCAAAGAGCCTCGCCTGCTCCCGGCGCACGTCGTAGGGCAGGGCGCCGTAGATGACGCTGCAGCGCAGGCCGTGCCGCTGCAGGAAAGCCCCGACCGCGTGCACGCTTTTCTTCGAAAATACGATCAGTGCGTCCCCCGGCTGCACGTCCTCCTCCAGGGAGAACGGCTCCCGTTCGAGCTTTAAGGGCGTCATGCGGTGATGCTCCACCACCGTGTAGCTGTCTCCGCAGTCGCGGATCAGGCGGATCAGCAGTTTTTTCGCGATCGGCGCCGCGCAGACGTGGATCTCCTTCGCGCACACGCCCAGGATGGCGCTGGTCCAGGCGCCGCCCCGGTCCGGATCGCCGATCATCTGCGCCTCGTCGATGACGGCGACCTCATATTCGTTCCGTGTGTTCAGCATCTCGATGGTCGAAGCCTGATAGCGCGCCCACGGGTCCTCTATTCTTTCCTCGCCGGTCACGAGGCTGCAGGGGAAGCCCGCCTCGTTTAAGGCTTCGTACTGCTCGAAGGCGAGCAAGCGCAGCGGGCCTAAGTAGATCCCGTTCTCCGCCGCCTTCAAGGCTTCGACGGCGTCGTGCGTCTTGCCGGAATTGGTCGGCCCGATGTGCAGCACGAAGTGCCGCTCCATGGCGCGCGCCAGCGGGAACAGGTCGATATAGTTGTCCGGGATGGAGTTGACGATGGCGGTCCGGACCGCCGCGTTTCTCTTTTTGCGCAGGTTTTTCTCCCGGTTTTTGACCCTGCCCTCCTCCTGCGCCGCCTCGCGGTCCGCGCGGATCTCCGCCTCATAGGCTTTGGCCAGCGTCCGGAAAGCCGTCCGGTCCGTTTCGCAGCGGTACGCCGGAACGAATTCCGTACGATACTCGCTTTTTTCCAGCTTCGGCTCCCGGCTTAGGGCATACTGCTTCTTCAGCGCCGGAGACAGGCGGATCTTTTTGCTGTAGAACAAAAGTCCGATCTCCTCCGCGCTGTAGCGCTCCTTCAGGGCCTCCAGCTCCGCCCGCTTTTCTCCCGAATAGTACTTTCCGATCTCGCCCTCGTAGGGCACTTCTTTTGCTTTTTCGTCCAGTTCCGCCAGCCGGGCGGCCTTCGCCGCCTGAGAATCCCGAAGATAGCGCTCCCGCTCGCCGCGGATCTCCTCCGCCAGCGCGCCGTAGCTTTCCCGCAGGTCCTTTCCCGTCAGCTGCCAGAACGGGGCCGGCAGCAGCACCTCCAGCGGCGACGAAAGCGAGAGGCCGATATCGTCCCTCAAGTGGTCCGCCATCTCGCCCGGCCGGTTGAAGCCCGCCCGGAGGCCGTGCTGAAAAGCCGTTTCCGCGACGGCCCGTAGGATGCTTTTATACGCGTCCCGGAAGATATCCTCTGCCTCTTCATGCAGCGGTTCCGCCAAAAGCGCGCCGTCCTGACCCGTTACGCCCACGTAGATCAGGTCCGATACCGTAAGGTTTTCCGGAAACGCCGGCCCTAAGGCCTTCGCTTCTTCGGACAGCCGGAAAACGAGGAAGGCACCGAGGCAGTCCCGTGCCTCTTCCCCGTGCTGTTTGATTTCTTCTTCCGCTATCTCGGCGGCTGCGCAGTACTGCGCGAGCGGCTGCAGCGGCGTCTTTTTGGGGTTTATGCCCCGGATCTGATAATAGTCTTTCATGGCTCTCATGCTACCACAGAAGCGGCCGAATGTCAAAATTGTCAACCGGCAGTTGACCTGAGCGGCGTATAGATCCGGTATCCTTCCCGCAGAAAGCAACAAGGAGGACCCATCATGAACAAGAACCTGACCGAACTCGTATTTATCTTAGACCGCAGCGGCTCCATGGCCGGCTTAGAGAGCGACACCATCGGCGGCTTCAACGCCCTCATCGAAAAGCAGAAAAAAGAAGCCGGCGAAGCCTTCGTCTCCGTCGTCCTCTTTGACAGCGAATGCGACGTCATCTACGACCGTGTCGACTTAAAAAAGGTCGAGCCCATGACGGACCGCCAGTACTACGTGCGCGGCTGCACCGCCCTGCTGGACGCCGTCGGCGGCGCGGTGAAGCACATCGCAAACGTCCACAAGTACGCCCGCGAGGAGGATAAACCCGGCAGGACACTCTTCGTCATCACCACGGACGGCCTCGAAAACGCCAGCCGCCGCTGCTCCGCCGAAGAAGTGAAGCGTCTGGTGAAGCGTCAGCAGGAAGAATACGGCTGGGAATTCCTCTTCCTCGGCGCCAATATCGACGCCGTTACCACCGCTTCGCACTTCGGCATCCGGGCCGACCGGGCTGTGCGCTACAACAGCGATCATACCGGCACCGCACTCAACTACGAAGTCGTCTCCGAAGCCGTCTGCCGCGTCCGCGCCGGCGCGCCGCTGAAAGCAGACTGGAAGGAAAAGATCGAGGAGGATTACGAGGCACGGGGAAAAAAGGGCAAATAAACGAAATGCCTTGACACGGCAGGCATCTCCCTATATATTCAAATCACCAGATGCCTGCCGCGGCAGGCGGCCCCCTACGATAATAAAGGAGAACCCATGCCTTACTTAGAGAACCCCCAACAGGCCGGAAACGTCATCCAGGCCGGCAGCACCGCCCAGTCCGACGACGTCCTGCTCTGCAACGACGGCACCTACCGCTGGATCTACGAGCTTCCGATGCGGAAGAGCTTTTTCCTGCTCTTCGAAGTCTGGCGGGCGCTGCTGATCGCCGCCGTCGCGCCCTTCCTGCTGATGATCATCTTCACCGACGGGACCTTCCTGGAGCGGCTCAAATACGCCGCCATCACCCTGCTGATCGTCGGCGGCATCCTTTTCGTGCTGTCCATCCCGGCCTACTGGATCGTGACCAAGGCCAACAACGGCAAATACACCGTTCTGTTCGAGATGGACAACCTGTGGATCGCCCACATCCAGATCAAGAACGAAAAGGCCGAAGCGCTGAACATCCTGACCATGCTGGTCGGCGGCGCCGCCGGCAATATGACCACGACCGGCATCGGCATGATGCAGCTGGGCGGGGGCAGCCTTTCCTGCCGCTACGATAAGGTCCGGCGGCTCGCCGGCATCCGCCGCAAGCACCTGATCAAGGTCAACACTCTGCTGAAGCACAATCAGGTCTACGTTAAGGACAGCGATTTTGATTTTGTTTTCAACTACATGAAGGAGCGCTGCACCGGCGCGAGGATCAGCCTGCGCTGACGCGCCGCCTGCAAAAAACGATCCGGAAAAAGGAGAACGCCGATGCGGTATCAGCGGACGGTCACGTTGAAAAACGGAACGAGCTGTATCATAAGAAACGGCACTGCGCAAGATGCGCAGGCCGTTTTAACGAATTTTGTGTCAACGCACGGACAGACGGACTTTCTGACCACCTATCCGGAGGAGTGCACCTTCACCGTCGAGGCGGAGGGAGCGTATCTGAATAAGCAGACGGAAAGCGCGCGGGACGTCGAGCTGGTCGCCGATATCGGCGGCGTCATCGCCGGAACGGCGGGCGTCGACAGCATCCGCAACGCCGAAAAAACAAGACACCGGGCCGGCTTCGGCATCAGCATCGACAAGGACTGGTGGGGGCTCGGCATCGGACGAGCGCTCACGGAGTCCGCTATAGAATGCGCCCGGGCGGCCGGCTATCTCCAGCTGGAGCTGGAAGTCGTCGCGGCCAACACCCGGGCGTACTCGCTGTATCAGAGCGTCGGTTTTGTTGAATACGGCAGAAACCCCAGAGGCTTCCGCTCCCGCTTAAGCGGCTGGCAGGAAACGGTGCTCATGCGGCTTGAGCTGGACTGATCCTCCGGATCATTCCGGATTCCGGCCGCTGCAGAGATAAAAGACCGTCAGCAGGCCCGGACCGCAGTGCGCGCCTATGACCACGCCCAGCTGCGTGATGGTGATCCGGCCGACCTGCGGATAAGCCGCTTTCACCTCGTCGCGGACCCATTCGGCGTCCGCCAGACAGTCCGCGTGCAGGATGTGGAACTCCGTTCCGGTGGGATCGATCTTCGAAAGGTCGCTTAAGATCCCGTCGCGGATGGCCTTTAAGGCAGCTTTGCGGCCCCGCGCCTTCTTGACCACGTCCAGCGTCCCGCGGTCCGGCACGTACAGCACCGGCTTGATCTGCAGCAGCTGCCCGATCAGCGCGGCGGAATTGGAAACGCGGCCGCCCATCTTCAGGTATTTCAGATCGTCCACCGTAAAGCGGTGGGCGATTTTTAGTTTGTGCGCTTCGCCCCAGGCGATCACCTCGTCGAAGGAGGCGCCGGCTTCCTTGCGCCGGACCATCTCGTCCACAAGAAGGCCCAGGCCGCCGGAGATGCAGCGCGTATCCATCACGTAAAGTTGCTGCCCCGGGAACTCTTCCCTGATCCGACGGGCCGCCTCCGCGCAGTTCTGGAAGGAGGCGGACATCTTCTCGGACATATCCAGGAAGATCACGTTTTTCCCTGTCTGCATCAGCTTTTCAAAGAACTCGTGATAAACGAAGGCGTTGATCATGGAGGTCTTTAAAAGATCGCCTTTGCGCATGCCCGCGTAAACGGCCGCGCGGCTCTCCTCCCGGCAGTCGTCCTCATAGACCTTATCGCCCACGGTGTAACTGTAAGCGATGAACGGGACCTGATGCGCATCCAGCCAGGTCCTCGGAAGGTCCGAGGTGGATGATGTTGCGATGATGTAATCAGCCATACGTTTCTCCTTTCCGCTCTTTTTCCGGTCTCAGTCTTCCCGGATCTGTTTCAGGTGCCGCTCCAGCCGCCCGAAGAGCATCTCCAGAGCCACCTGGTTCCGGCCGCCTTCCGGCACGATGACGTCCGCCTTCTTTTTGGTCGGCTCGACGTACATCTCATACATGGGCTTGACGGTCGCGCACCACTGATCCAGTACGCTCTGCATGCTGCGGCCGCGCTTTTCCACGTCCCGCCGGATCCGGCGGGCCAGGCGGATGTCCGCGTCCGTGTCCACGAAGATCTTGATATCCATCTGCTTTAGCAGCTCCGGCTCCGCGAAGATCAGGATCCCCTCCACTAAAATGACCGGCTTCGGTTCGATGGTGACGGTCTCGGGCTTCCGGTCGTGGATCGTGAAGTCGTAGATGGGGCATTCCACGCTGCGGCCTTCTTTTAAAAGCTGCAGCTGCTCGATCATCAGCTCGTTTTCGAAAGCCTCCGGGCAGTCGTAATTGAGATGCGTTCTTTCCTCGTAGGTCAGATCGTGATGCGAGCGATAGTAATTGTCGTGATGCACCACCGTCACCTGGTCTCCGAAACGGGCGATCAGGTTGTTGGTCAGGGTGGTTTTTCCGCTGCCGGACCCGCCGGCAACACCCACGATCAGGATATCTTTCTTCATACGCCAACTCCTTTTGCGGAAAGGCTTCCCTTTCCGCTACAGTTTTAGCACATAATGCCGTCTTTTTTCAAGTCCGCCCCGAATATCCCCTTATTCTTTGTCCGGATCCTTGTCTGAATCTTCCTCCGGGTCTTTATCCGGGTCTGCGTCCGCGTCTTTGTTCGAGCGTTTGCGGAAGATCAGCACCAGGACCGCCACGACGGCGGAGGCGCCCAGCACGATGCCCCAGCGCGCCAGATCGTTGCTTTCGCCGGTATCCGGCGTATACGGCGGCGTGGTCTCCGTCGGCGTCGTTTCGGCCGGCGTGGTTTCGGCGGGGGTCGTGGTTTCTTCCGGCAGAGTCTCCTCGGGGGTGGTTTCCGCCGGGGTGGTCTCTTCGGGGGTCGTCTCCTCCGGCGTAGTGGTCTCTTCCGGCGTGGTCTCCGGCACGTAGGTGTTGGTGAATTCCGCCTTGTTGTTCTTTAAGCCCTCGACGGAGGCAGCCAGCTGGCCGGAGCCGTCGTCCGTCACGGTCACCGTGACCGTATAGACGGTGCTGTCGTAGGTCCAGCCCTTTTCGCCGCCGGCTTCTTCCGTGATCTCAAAGGTGTAGACGCCCGTCTTGTCAAAGCTGAGCGTCTTAAAGGCGGCTTCGCCTGCGCCTTTGACCGTGACCGAGTCGCTGTAGTCCGCGCCTGAGGTCGTTTCCTTTAAGATAAAGGTGAAGCTGAGCGTATCCTCCGGCTGGCCTTCGATGAATTTGCGGCCTCCGAGATCCACCGAGACCGGCTCCGCCTTGTAGCTGTTTTCCACGGTCAGGGAATCCCTGCCGTCATACTTGACCGCCGCGCTTAAGGCGTTCGTGTTTTCGTCCTTCGCCACCGTGACGACGACGCTGTACGCCGCCGTATCGTAAGTCACGCCCGGAATGCTGCCGGCGGTCTCGGTGATGGTATATTCGTAGGTCCCGGCCTTATTAAACGTGATCGTACCGAAGCTGACCTTGGGCTGCGCCTTGGTCGCCGTGCCCGTTACCGTCGCCGGCAGCGGCGCGCCTTCGGTCACGGCCGCCAGCGTGAAGGTGAAGGAATCATCGTCCTTCCATTCGCGGCCCGTTAAGGCCTTGGTCACTTCCGGAGAGGCTTCCGCCGGCGTGAAGGGGTTGGTGACGGTCAGGCTGTCGGCGCCGTCGTACTTAACCGTCGTGCTTAAGGCGTTCGTGTTTTCGTCCTTCGTGACCGTGATCACGACGCTGTACGCCGCCGTATCGTAGGCCACGCCGTCCGCGCTGCCGGCCGTCTCGGTGATCGTATATTCGTAGGTCCCGGCCTTATTGAACGTGATCGTGCCGAAGCTGACCTTGGGCTGCGCCTTGGTCGCCGTGCCCGTTACCGTCGCCGGCAGCGGTGCGCCTTCGGTGACGGCCGCCAGCGTGAAGGTGAAGGAATCGTCATCCGTCCACTCGCGGCCCGTTAAAGCCTTCGTCACTTCCGGAACGGCTTCCGCCGGCTCGAAGGTATTGGTGACGGTCAGGCTGTCGGCGTTGCCGTACTTTACCTCCGCATGCAGGATGAGTCCGATCTGCGGCGGGTCCTCTCCCGGGTTCTCCGGCTCGCCGTAGATCTTCTCCTCCGTCACGGTGACCGTGACCGGATAAGACGTTGTATCGTAGGAGACGCCGTCCGCGCCGCCGTTCACCTCGGTGATCGTATAGGTGTAGATTCCCGCATCATAATAGGTAATCTTCTCAAAGAGCGCCGTCGGATCCGCCTTTGTGGCGACGGCCGTCGTTTCCTGCGGCATCGGCATATTTTCACCGTCAGCCGCCATCTTGAAGGTGAAGGACTCCGCCGCGCCCCAGTCGTTGATCTCCTTCGTGACCGCAAGGCGCACGGAGACGGAGCCCGGCTCGTCGGCCGGCTCGTTCTCAAGGTGCAGCTCTGCGATGTCCGCCGTCACCGTCCCATCTTCCGCATAGACCGGAAGGGTCACATACATCGGATTAACGGGCGCCTTGACCTTGTTGTTCGGCTCCTCGATCAGAAGATACGTTCCGGGCTGCAGGGTAATGGCTGCGTAGCCGGACTCATCCGTAGTCACGGAGCCCGCCTTGTTCGCCGCTACGGCATAGGCTGCGATCTCCTCCTCGGTCGGGGTTCCGCTCACGTCCTGTCCTTCGGGTACCGTGTAAAGCGTAAAGACGATCCCTTCGATCGGTTTGCCGGTCTCTTTTTCGGTCTTATAGATGCGGATGCCGGCTTCGATATCCTGTTCAAAAACGAAGGAATCCTGCGCCTTGACTTTTGTGGTGCCTTCCGCGACGCCGACCAGCGACTGCGAAGCATCGTAGCCGCCCTCCGGCTCATAGAAATACACGCCTTTTTTCAGTTCCTGCGTGCCTTCCGCGCTTACCGTGATCGTGTCGCCGTATTTCGCCGTGATACTCATCTGATAGCTGGTCTCTCCGGACACGCGGACGGAATCCGAGCCGTTCGGGCCGGAAACGGTCAGCGTGACCGCATCGTCGGCACCGGCACCGTGATTTAAGATCACGTTGAGGCCTATCGTGTAGGTGTCGTCGCTTCCGGGCACCATATCCGTGCGGGTGATCCGGATGTCAGAGATCACAAGCTGGTCATCCGAAGCCGTTTCGCCGGGCAGATTGATGAGATAGTTGAAAAGGGCCGTGATCTTGTCATACGCGTCCTGCTCGTAGGTCTGATACTTGACGTGATTAGCATCCCACCAGAACCAGAGATCGTTCCGGTAATCATTGACCGAAGCGATCAGACCGTAGGCAATCGCGTTCCACGTCCAGCCGTAGGTCGTATCATCATGCAGATGGCCGTCGTTGGCCATGCGGTTGGAAAAATACCAGACCGCGAACTGCACGCCCGCGATGATGTCGGACTTATTGAGATCCTTGGCACCTTCCACGCCGGCGGCGATCAGCTCCGCTTTCATCGCATCCATGGTTACAAAAGGATAGGAGCGGCTGATGATCGCACGGATCTTTCCGGCCTGATAGGAGTTGAAGTAACTGCAGTCCTCCAGATTGACGCGCTTATAGTGCGCCTTGAATGCCGTAGGCTCCAGCTCGTCGCAGCAGTAGGTCAGCTCGTAGTTGTTCGTCCCGTAAACGTAGGGGCCGTCCGGAGTAAAGCTCGTGGCATCGCCCGAGCAGTCCGTTACGATCAGGATGCACGGCATATCATAATCGATCGTTGAATGCTGGCTCAGCTCATAGGACAGCCATGAGTTTGCTCCGATCTGGACCATTGAATAGTTGTATTCGTTCGTACTCGGCTCGATCTCATAGGAAGCCGTGCTGAACTTGTTCGAAAGGGTATCCGTCAGCTTTTTGACCAGAGCCGGATCCAGCTGTGCCTTCTGATCGTCGCTCAAAGCATCGTACGCCGCCTGCGCCGCCGCCCGTTTTTGGTTCATGTCAGCCAGATAGTCCGCATAACCCTGCTGTGCCGCCTGATGCTCGGCCACGCTGGCTTCGCTGGAAGGATCAAGCTTGCCTGATACCGTAAAAGTCTTCCTTTTATCCTGCATCTCCTGCAGAGAATCGATCCCCTTCAGCATTGCAATAACGGCTTCGACCTCCGCATCCGCACCATCCGCCTTCGGATCCGCTTCCGCGGCCGGTTCTGCGGGCGCTTCCGTGGTTTCCGCTTCCGGATTTTCCGCTCCCGGCGCCTTATTTTCTTCCTGCGCCGCTTCTCCGGCTGCCGGCTCTTCCGCTCTTACGCGGGGGACCGAAAAGCCCATCACAGAGACCGTCATTACAACGGCCAGACACAAAGCCCATACTCTTTTCTGACGCCGATTCTTCATACGTTTTTCCTTTCTGTAATCGTCAGAATCTTTTTCAGTAAAGCAAAAGCAAGCAGCCCTACTCTGCCGCATAATATTATAACACAAATCCGGCAAGCGTCAAATAAAAAGAAAGTGCCGGCAAATATTTTTCGAAAAAAATGAAGCTTTGCCGGTATAAAAAAACAGCCGGTAGCTAAAAATCTGCTGCCGGCAAACGCAAAAAAAACCAAAAACCGTACGTTTTTTATCTTGGTTATGATCTTGTTTCTTTCATAACCTGTTCTATTTATCTGTCAGGAATAAACACAACGGCAAAAGTGATTTCCGTAAAATCAGCGGACTTTTCTTTCCCATAGCGCTTAAACAGCCCCCTCTCCTCTCCCCTTGCTTTAAGGCGGTCTCTTTTACTGTCAACATTTATACAGTTTTTTCTCAGTACCCGACCGCCAGGCCGAACAGCAGAAGACCCGCCGTCAGGACCAGGTTCAGCGCCTGGAACTTCCACGAGAACTTCGCCCACTTGCCGTAGCCCACGTCGGCCAGCCCCAGCGCGATCAAAAGCCCCGCGTTCGTCGGATAGAACACGTTGCTGAAGCCGTCGCCGAAGGCAAAGGCCACGATGCACAGCTGCGGGCTGACGCCGAAGATCTGCGCGATCGGAATGATGAGCGGGATCAGCAGGAAGGCCTTCGCCGAGCCCGAGGAAATGAAGAAATTCATCACCAGGCAGATCAGATAAATAAAGAGTATCAGCAGCGGCTTGGAGAGCGAGCCCGCCGCGCCGACCGCCGCATGGATCAGGCTGTCTAGAAGCTTGCCCTCCGTCATGATGTACTTGATGGAGGAAGCCATCAGGATCATCAGGATGGACGGCGCGATGGTGACGAGCCCCTTTCCGAAGGCCGCCGCCAGCTCTTTTAAGCTCATGCCGGAGGCAAGCGTCGCTGCAATGCCGGCCGCCAGGAACATCACCGCCACGATGATCATCGTGAAATCTCTTAAGAACGGCAGGAAGCCGGAACTGATGACCAGCAGGATGCCGGCGCCGAGGATGATCGCAAAAAGCTTTAAGCCCCTGTCCATCTTCGGATCCGCCACATGCGTCTTTGCCGCCGCCGGGACCGACGCGCCGCCGGGCAGCTTCCTGACGTACAGCCGCAGGAAGCCCATCAGCAAGAAATAAATGCAGACGAAGGACAGAAGCCGCAGCCAGATGCCGCTGAACATGGGCAGCCCCGCCAGCGTCTGCGCCACGCCGATGGTAAAGGGGTTCGCCACGCCCGCCGCGAAGCCGCAGCCCACCGCGAGCAGGCTCATCGCCACGCCGGTGACCGCGTCCCAGCCCAGGCCGATGGCCAGGCTCACCACGATCGGCACCAGCGGTATGACCTCCTCAAAAGAGCCCACGAGCGACCCCATCGCCATAAAGAAGAAAACCAGAACGGCCATCAGCTTATCGCGCACCGCGCCGAAACGGGCGACCAGCCTGTCCAGCATGTAGTTCATGAGCCCGGAGACCGCCAGCGCGTTGAAGATCCCGCCGATCACCAGCAGGAAGATCAGGACCGCGATCAGGGTGCCGGAACCTTCCGCGCCGAGCACCAGGAAGGGCGAAAGCAGCCATTTCCAGAAAGGAAGGCCGCCCTGCACCTCTTTAAAGCCGGCCGCCGTATCGATCACCGTATGCCCCTCCGCGTCCACGGTCCGGGCGTATTCGCCGCCCGGGATCAGGAAGGTCAGGACGTAGGTCACGACCATGAGCGCGAAAATGATCGCGATCGCCGTGATAAAGCTCTTCGCGCTGATATCCAGTCCTTTGTTTTTCTGTTCCATAAGCCGCCTCCGTCCTGCGGATCTTCCCTGCCGGCCGCAAAAACCTTCGCCGGCATGCAAAAAGGCGGGACAATTCCCGCCTTTATCATATCACAGGCCTCTGTTTTACTCAACCGTGAATTCCGCGTACACCGAGCAGAACTCCCGTCCGGTCCCGTCCTCCGTTTCGCTGTGAATACTCTTCCCGATCCGGTATTTTCCCGCCGGCAGCGGCTCGAAAACCTCCAGTGAAGCGCTCATCTTCACGCTCCCGCCGGCGGACAGGGTGTAGCCTTCCAGCGTAAAGGCCAGGCCCAGGGCCGAATTGACCGGCACGCTGTACCAGACGCCGTCCAGATTCACCTCCACCCAGTAGTCCCTTCCGTACATCCAGGTCCTGTTTCCGCTGTTTTTCAGCTCCAGCTTCAGGCTTTCGCCCTCCCGGCCGGTGACGGACAGCTTCACGTCCGCCGGCTGAGCCTGCGGCTCGTTTTTATACATCCGCTCCGGGATCCACCGCCCCGCCGAATCTTTTAACAGCTGCCAGCCGCCCGGGATCTGCGCCGCACAAATAACCGGAGTTTCAGCCGTCATCTCCTTCTTCGTCAGCGGCTCAAAGTCGTAGTCGAAGCGGTACGCCGTCCCGTCGTTCGCGATCAGATAGCCGTTCGTCCAGAAAAACGAGATCCCGAACCCGTCCCTGGAACCCATTTCCAGGCCGTAGACCGGGTAGGTCATCTTTTCCGGCGTAAAATCGTCGGCCGGATAGGCGGGCGTGCTCTTAAGTGTTTTTAAGATCTCGAAGCGGTCCTGGTGGAAGAAGCCCTGACGGCCTTCTTTCCCGTCAAAATACGCGAACGTCAGCACGCTGTTTTTCAGGCTTTCGTTTTCCCACACGTCGACGGCGCCTTCCGGGAGAGGCTCCTGCGCCGCCGGCTCCGCTTCCGCCGCCGGACAGACCGTCTTAAAGCCGTAATAAGCGCTTCCGGACGCGTGCGGTCCCTGCGTTTCCGCGGGATCTTCCGCCGTCCAGCGGGCTTCGACCAGATAGATATAGGATCTCCCGGCCGGAACGTCAAAGAAGCCGTACTCGGAAACGTCTATTTCCTGCGCGTGAGCCTCAACAGCCGTCTCATCGCCCTGATACCGGCTGTCCCAGCAGAGGATCCGGACTTCATCCGGCTTCTCGTCAAAGAGAAGCGTCATTTCGGCCTCTTCCTCCACCGTGACGGTCACAAGGTTTTCCTGCATCAGCGGATGCGGCCCGTCGGCCTCCCTGCCCTGGCCTTTGCCGTCTGCATCGACCCAGTACCAGGAGCTGGTGCCCGCCGCGATCCAGTACCGCGCGTTTCCGTACAGGACGTACAGAAGCGGAACAGTTTTCCGCACCTCCTCTCCGGATCCGCTCCCCAGCCCGAACTCCGCCGTGAGCCGGTAGCTCTCCCAGCGGCCGTTCTCTGACTTCATGATCCCCTTGCAGATCCGGTAGCGGCCGGCCGGCAGATCCCCGAAAGGCGTGAGCGAGCAGCTGATCTTCCGGCTTTCGCCCGGCTCCAGCCCGTAGCCGATGGCGGTAAACGCCAGGATCCCGTTGGCCGGGACGTTGTACCAGGTACCGTTCAGAAAGACCTGCAGGGCATAGTCCTCCCCGTACATCCAGCTGGCCCGTCCCTCGTTTTTCAGTTCCAGGACGATATTCGGCACGAGCCGGGAGGAGACCGTCAGCGTCACGTCCTCCGGCTCCCTGACCTCTTGATCCGCCGTCAGACGGGAGGGATCCCACTTTTCCTGGACCCGCGTCAGGTAGTAGCCGTTCGGCAGCTCCGAAAGGCTTGCAATGCGGCCCACCCCCGCGCTGGAATCAAAATCCTTCGCCTTCAGCCTGGAAAAATCATAATTGTAATAGTAGGCCGATCCGTCCTTCGTGATCAGATAGCCGTTCGTCCACAGGTAAGACCTCTCAAAGCCGTCCTTCCCGCCGATCTGCAGCGCATAGACCGGATAGCTCATCTTTTCCGCGGTAAAATCCGAAGCCGGGACGGCCGGAACGCTTTTCAGCTCTTCCAGGATCGTATAGCGGGACTGATGATAGTAACCGAAGCGGCCTTCGCTGCCGTCAAACCAGCCGAAGCCGAGCAGGCTGGTCTCCGGACTTGCGTCCTTCCAGACGTCTTTTTCCGTACCGGCCGCAAAAGCGCCTGTCAGAGACATGCCTTTCTCCTCCGTTTTATTTTTTCCGTAAACCGCCGCCGAAACCATCAGCGCGGCCAGTATGACAAATACGATCACTCTTTTCACGGCTGCTCTCCTTTCTTTTTCCGTCCGTCCCGACGGAACGGCGCCGTCTCTAAAAATTGCCTTCTCTGAATATAATACAACCCGTATCCGAAAAATGTTGCGCGTTCGTTCCGTCTGTGCTACTATTACCTCACCCGCAACGAAAAAATCTGATTTCCACCGGTTGACCCTGTTTTTTTATTCTACTACAGGAGGCGCGTATGAACAAGCTGTCCGTTTATGACGACAAATCCGTGCGTATTTTTTTCGAAAACGGCGACGTCTTTGAAGGCGAAGTCCTTTTTAACGATGCGGAATTTATGGAATCTGAATTCGGCCTCACGGACGATATGCTTCAGATGGAAGAATGGCTCTTCCGCGAAGAGGAGATCGCCGCTGTCGAACTGCTGCCGGAGGATCATAAACCGGTGAGCTTTTTCCATGTGCCTGCCTGTGATTTCCGCACCACCGCCTGGTCCGGCGGCTTCACGACCCAGTACCTGATCTGGCCCCGTGAGGCGGAATATCCGGACCGCAATTTCCTCTGGCGCATCAGCTCCGCCACTGTGGAGAACGAGGAATCCGACTTCACGGCCCTGCCGGATTATTACCGCTTCATCGCGACCTTAAAAGGTGAGATGCATATCGCCCACAGCGGCGGCCCGGAGATCCATCTGCCCCCTTACCGGGTCCACTGCTTCGACGGCGCCGACGCCACCATTTCCCGCGGCTGCTGCACGGATTTCAACCTGATGCTGCGCAAAGGGAAGGCCTTCGGCCGTCTGGAAACGCTTTCGATCGGACTAACGCCCGAACTGATCCTGCCGGAGCGGGGCATACGCGATACGCTGCTGTACGTGGCGGAGGGTTCCGCCCTGCTTTCCGCGCAGATCGGCCCGCACCGGCGTGAATTCCTCTTAAAAGAGGGTGAGCCCTTCCTGATCGAAGGCGAAAACCGCCGGCCCTTCACGCTCTGCTCGGCTTCCGGCGTCCCCGACGCGCCCGTCCGCCTCATCATCGCCCGCATGGGCGAGATGGAGCCGGAAGAATCAATCTGACCCGATTTCCCCTGCTTTAATAAAGTGCAGCGTTGAGGCGACCTGATTCCGATACGCCTCTTCCGCGCGGGCGCATCTGAGCGAGAAAAAGTATCCGTCGACGATCCCGTAATACATTTCTATCGAATACTGCTGTGCCGGGCGGCAGTAATACAGCGCTTCTACGTTCGGGTTTTCCACGGCTTCCAGCTGATATCCGTTCCGATCCGCCGCTTCTTTCAGCTTTTCCTGCGGATCGCTTCCCGAAAGATCGATTCCGACCCAGAAAACAGAGCCTCTGCCGGCGTCAAAGCCGAAAAACGCGTATTCCCGGCCCCGATCCGGGTAGATATACATGTTCCAGGTCAGCCACTCTTCGCTTTCCGGCAGCGGCATTTCCTTCAGCCAGGCATACACCTTTTCGTAAGAATCACGATCCACACCCCGACCCGGAGAAGCGTTGTACTGCTGCGCTTCCTCCTCGGACAGCTCCGGTCCGAAGGACAAAAGCAGCCTGATATCGTCCCGGCTTTCAAATTTCACACTGATCGGCGGAACCCCCGGAGAGGCGGACGTTTGCCCGGATTCTTCCAGCACTTCCAACGGATTTTGTTCATTCCCCTGCTGCGTCGGCGGCGCCTGCAGCGTCGGCTCATCCGTCATTTTCGCCTCAGAGGCGGTGAGGACCGTCGTGTAGTAGCTCAGGGCGGTTTCCGGCGTTTTGGTCTGCGCTTCCGTCGTCTGCGCCGTTTCCTTTCTGCTCGGAAACGTCTGCGGGCCGAGGACCAGGCCGCCCAGTGCCAGCAGCAGGCAGGCCGCCGGGATCGCCCACCGCAAGAAGGGGGACCCCTTCCCCCTTGCGGGTTTCCGGACTTCCGCCGGCTCTTTCGCCGTCCAGGTTTCCAGAAGCGCCGCCGCCTTTTCCGCCACCCGGCCGGAGAAGGCCTTTTCCGGGGCTTTTTCTTTTATCGGTTCCAGAAGCTCTGCCATTTCCTCTTCGGAAAGCAGCTCCCAGATCTCTTTTCTTTCTTCACTCATTTTCCTCTTCCCCCAGTCTGGCCTTCAGGATCCGCACGGCGCGGTGCGCCTTGACGTCCACCGTTCCGGGCTTCAATCCCAGCTTTTCGGCGATCTCCTTCGAGCTCTGCCCCAGATAGTACTTCCGCAGAAGGATCTCCCGCTCCGGCTCCGGCAGCGCCTTTACCGCTGCCAGGACTCTTTCGCGCAGATCCTCTTCAGCGAAGCGCTCCTCCAGAGACAGCCCGTCCGGCCGCTCCGGAAGCGATTCCAGCGGGACGCTCTCCCGGCGGCTGCGGAGCTTATCCAGTGCCTTGTGCCGCGCGATACTGCAGAAAAGCGCCTTCAGGCTCCCTTTTTCCGGATCCAGCCCGTCCCGTTTCCGGTACAGTTCGACCAGGCTTTCCGCCAGGCAGTCCTCCACGTCCGCCTCATCCAATCCGGCCGGAAGCAGAAGGCCCCGCGCCACGGAAGCCGCCAGCTCGCCGTACTCACGCATCAGCTTTTCAAAGCCGCTGTTCGGGTCTTGCCGTATCAGGTTAAAGAGCTCCTGCTCCCGCATAGCGCCCTCCGAAAAAAGGATCCTTTCTGTTTATAATTCGTTGGAAAGAGGAAAAATCTTACAACAATTTTATTTATCTCTGAAAACTCGCCGTTTCTCCGGTCTCCGTCTGGCCGGTCAGGCCGCCCTCCGCATTAAAGGTGTAGCGGAACACGCTGCAGCTGCCGCCGATGGAAAACGCGCTGGTCGCCGGCGAATAGAACGCGTAAACGATGCTCTCCACGTCCCATTCCAACTGCCCGCCGTCGCTTGCGGCCAGCTTTCCGCCCCGGGACCCGTTCACGGACCAGAAGGTCTGCGGCGCGCCGCCCTCCGGATCGCAGATCAGAAGGACCGCCGTATAGTTGTCCCGGACGCGGCGGATCAGTTCTTCGTCGGAAAACATTAACGCGTCGTTGGGTTCCCATCCTTCCTGCATCCTGTTAAAAGCATACTCCAGAATATCCGCGATCTCCTCGCGTCCGAAGCCGGGCGCGTTCTGCTCCGGCACCGCATAGGTGGAAAGATACACCTGTCCACCGAACTCCGCCATATCCACGATATGATACGTGCAGCCGTCGCCCTCATAGAAGAAATTTTCGGTCAGATTCCCCTCCCGGTCCATCCGGTACAGGTGCGCGTAATCTCCTTCAATATAGCTGCCCAGATGCAGGATATACCCGTCCCCGAACCGCGCCGCGTTCCAGATCCCGAGATTGCCCACTTCCGTCTTTCGGAAGCTCAGCTCTTTCCCGTTCCGGTCCACGGTAACGAGGCACACGAATTTCAGATCGCCCCGGCTGATGACGGCCCAGGTCCCGTCGTCGTTTTCCAGCACGGCTGCCGCATACTCGTCCGTAAAAGCGTGATCGTAGCACTGCTGCCAGAGGATCTTCCCGCTCTCATCCACGAAAGCGAGCCACAAAAGTCTTTTCTGCGCGGAAGACAAAGGGGGCGTCTGTCCCCAGACCACGGTCCCTTCCGAAAGATGCTCGCAGCCGGTCACCCAGAAAAACGTAAATTCCGCCGTCCAGACGAGCTGCCGGTCCCGGTAGCATTTCAGGATGCTCTTTTCAAAGCTGCCGGTCTGTTCATTCCAGGTCTCCCGGTGCACTTCCTCCCGTATATAGCGGATGCCGGGCCCCAGGCGGGGATCGACGGCGGGATCGAACCCGTCGACGATCTGCGTCTTCTGCTGCCATGCGAGGGCCAGCTCCTCGGGCGTCGGCTCCTTCTGCGCGATCTCAAAGCCGGGAACCGCCTGCTTTATCACCTCGGCCGTTTTGCCGTAAGTAAAGCTCTTCGTGGTGATATCCCGGTAGACCGCCTTGATCTCGGCGCGCGAAAGGCCTTCCGCGGACAGGCCGTTTTCCTCAAAAAACAGGATGGCTGCATGATATTCCTTCGCTTCGGCGCGGATGGCGAAGGCGCCTGTCCCGATCAGCAGCACCGCCGCCAGACAGGCCGCCGCCAGTCCGAAACGGAAGCGAAGCGGCTTTTTCCCGGCCGCATTTTCCTGCGCCGCACGCACGCCGGATGCCTCCTGCCCGCCCGCAAAGGCGGCCGCCTCCGCAATATATTTATCATCGATCTGCGAGATGACTTCGGATACTTTTTCTTTCTTCATAAGGATACTCCCTCCTTTTCCAGGTACTTCTTCAGGGCCTTCCGGATGCGGGACAGCCGCACCGAAACGTTGTGCCGGCTCGTCTGAAACAGCGCGGCCAGCGCCTCTATCGACTCGGAATACCACCAGCGCCGCACGAACAGGACCCGGCCCGCCTCGTCCAGCGTCTCCAGGAAAGCGTTGATGAGGGCCGCCGTCTCCTTCGCCTCCAGCGCCTCCTCCACGGAAGCGGCGGCAGGGAAGCAGTCCGCGATCTCCTCCAGCGCCACGTCGTACGTGCTGTTCCGCTTTTTCGCGGTGTTTGCGTGGTACTTTTTGAGGGCCAGATTGCGGACGATGCGGCACACGTAGCTGACGAGCGGGTCCGGCCGCTTCGGCGGCACCGTGTTCCAGACGGCCAGATACGTGTCGTTCACGCACTCCTCGGCGTCCTGCCGGCTGCCCAGGATGTTTTCGGCGATTCTGTTCAGGAGGGGGCCGTATTTTTCCGACAGTTCGGCGATCCCCTGCTCCGAGCGCTCAAAGAACAGGTCTACGATTTTCTTATCTTCCAAGCGTCTGCCCTCCTTTCCGGGTCTTTTACCCTTATATTACGGATTTAGAAGAGAATATCTCAATGCAGTTCAAAATATTCCATCCAGGCCCGGAAGCGGTCCTGCGCCGCCAGACAGGTCTCCCGCAGAAAACCGCGCTCCTTTTCCCATTCGCGCAGTCCGCGGTAATAATACCATTTCATCTCGTCTTCTATGATAAACGGAACGATCCCGTTTTTCAGGCATTCTTTCAACAGGATCAGCCGCCCGATCCGGCCGTTTCCGTCCTGGAAGGGGTGGATCCGTTCAAAGCGGTAATGAAACTCCAGCAGATCATCCAGTTCCGGCTTATGCAGAGACCGATAGTCTGCCATCAGCGCCTTCATTCTTGCCGGCACCTCCCTGGGCGAAACCGTAGGCAGGCCGCCGACCTCGTTCACTACCCGTTTGTATTCTCCAACGGCGAACCATTTTTTCCGGCTGTCCGCCGTTTCGGTTTTTAGCATCCGGTGCAGCTGTTTGAGCATATTTTCAGAAAGCGGACGCTCCGCCCACCCGATCACGGCGTCGATACAGCGAAAATGGTTTACCGTCTCTATGATATCGTCCACACGGACGTCCCCGTCCGTTACTCCGACCGTATTTGTTTCAAAGATGAACCGTGTCTGCTCGTGTGTCAGGCAGCTGCCTTCCATATGATTTGAATTATAAGTCATCTCGATCTGGATCTTATGATAGATCCCGCCGGATATTCCCTGCTCCTTTTCCAGCCGCAGCCGACCGAGAAGATCTGCCGGGATCAGCCGCTGCCTTTCTTTTCGGGCCGGTTTCTCTGCATTTTCCGGGATATTCCAGGTTTTTCCCTTCAGATAGGCCCCCTCGATCCTTCCGTCTGCGCAGTATCCACGGACGACCCGTTCCGTGATCCCCCATTTTTCTGCTGTTTCTCTGACCGACGTGTAATCCATGATGCAACTCCTTTTCCTTTACAGGATAAGTATAACGCCTTATCGGCTGTTTATCAAGGTGTTTTTCTCACGCAAACTCGTTTTTATTCAGCCGATAGCGGCCGTCTGCCTCCGCCGAATAAAAAAGTGCAAAACATCACAATGCTTTGCACTCGCGCCTTTATTTTCTTATATTCTGAACCCTTTTTATCCCCTCTTTAACCCCATAATCATTGTTCTCTTCCCCTTTATTTCAGCATAAATTCCTGCCCATAATAGGTACACTTATACGGGTATTTTCCTCGCAGGGTTGGCACCCACCCGATCGGCTTATTACAGCAGGGGCAGCGCCATAAACAGATTTTGACGATATTGGCCGCCAGTAATAAATTCAGCCCTGCAAGAGCCAGCCACTTGTTCCATAACAGAGACCCTAACAAAAACACAATAACGCCCGGTGATGCAATATAGAACCTCCATTTAAGCCAAATTCTGTATTTTTCTATTTTTTGCATAGCATCCCCCTGCAATATGGGGGAAGTCTTTTCCACAGTATGTTCTGTAATCGCATTATATCCCCCTTGTCTTGATATTTCTTTTCTGTATAAGCGCATTCATCTGCAAATTTGGTCCTTTATGTTCTCTTTCTGTGATATGAGACCGTTCTTTTTTTCATTCTAAATACGCTTATCTTACGGATCGGGGACCGTTGTCCCGGATTCAGATGCTGTATATTCTTCTGCCTGTGCATACAGCTCCGCAATAGCAGCATTCTCTGCGATTTCTTCCAGAGAAAAGACCGCGTTTTCTCTGGCTGCCAGGGCATAAATTTTTGAACTTTCCGAGACTTCTGCCAGAAGAATCAGGTATTCTTCGCCGATTTGAACAGTATTGTCAAAAAGCGTTATCAGGATTTTGCCTCCGTTGTTCGGTGTGTTGCGAACGGTCTTTGTAACCGTACATCTGTATACTGTTGTCGGGCTAATGTAACCTTCTGTAAAGACAGAATCTATCCTTACTACAAAAACAGCGGTGGCATAATCTGCTATTTCTTTCACATTTTGGGACTCTGTATAGGGCGTACCATAATAATCTGGCGTACTATTTGTGTCTTTTGAAATCACTAATGCTTTATTTTGATAATCATTCCAGTCCTCATCCTTTTCTGAAACCGTCCATTTGCTCAACTGACAATATTTGTTATATTCACTATAAACCCCTTTGTGTTTCTCAAGGCAGAGTAAATATAGAGTACCGGGTTCAAACGGGTCCTGTTTATCAATATTATTGTCATCAATCGTTTCCATGATTGGAACAACAATTATCTTTTTTCTGTCACTCTCTTCCAGCGTCCCTTTAATAATACTTACCGGCTCAAAAACATAGTAATACCCTTGATATCCGTGCCACCCGTATATTTCTTTTTTTTCGTACCTCGCATTAATAATATGCGTGGCATTTGCCATAGCCTCTTCCGGGGTATACCGTATATACGACATCGTAATGATCGGTGAATCGGACTGCGGCAGAGATTCGCTCGGTGTTTGTGTTGTTTTTGCTTCCCTTTCATCCGGGAGCGAATTTGCATCGTCTGAAGAGACCCGATGCGCCTCTGTGCTTTCCGGAACACTCTCCGCCGGGATTTGTTCCCCTTCATTTCCTTTGGGATTCGTCAGTGCGCCTGCCGAAACAACGATCATCCCCACCGCCAGCAGACAGACCAGCCAGAAGGACGGCTTCCGATAATTCAGGACCGCCCGGATGCGGCTCATCACACTGAGTCCGCCGAAAGCCAGGGGGCAGGCACGCAGACTCCGTGAGAACGCGCCGACAGACAAAAGCGTGGCGGAATACGTCTTCCGGTATTCCAGAGATGCGTTCCGGATCACCCGCTCGTCGCAGGCTCTTTCGATATCCCGGCTGAACAGGGCAAAGGAAAGCCAGAGGATCGGATTAAACCAGTGCAGCGCAAGCAGCAGGAAGCCCAGCAGCTTCCAGAACGGATCCATCCGCCTGATGTGTGCCTTTTCATGCGCCAGCACGCACTCCCGCGCCTCTTCCTTCATCCCGAAGGGGAGGTATATTCTGGGCCTGAACAGCCCGAAAAGGAAAGGCGAGGCTGCCGCGTCGCAAAGGAAGACGTTTTCGCCCTGCCAGACGGCGGTTCTTGTCTGTTTCCAGATGTGCAGATAGCTGAACACCGTATACAGCAGCATCAGCCCCGCGCCGACCAGCCACACTGCTGACAGAGCCGTCAGGATTTCCACCTTTGTTTTTCCCGGCTCTGTCACGGGATTTTGAGCCGCCGGCTGCTTTTCTGCGGAAGAAACCTGGCCTGGCTGTTCCGGCAGGGGATCCGTCCTGTTTCCCGACGCATTGTACTGCGTCCAAAACGGTTCCTGATACGGGCTGTTCTGCGAAACGACCATCTGATCAGGTTTTTCTGCGGTTTCACCGCTTATTTCCCGGACGATGCTGCCGTCGCCCAGCTGCTTCGGAATCAGCGAGAAGCTGCTCTCCGGAAACACCGGAATCAACAGCCGAAGCGCCACCAGCAGCCACAGGCCGCAAATCAGACTGCGCGGCGCCTTCCGGAAGACGGCGCGCAGCAAGATAACGAAAAGCGCCACGACCGAGGCGGAAAGGCTGATGTTTAAAAGTATCAGAAACAGATTTTTCATGATCGGCCTCCTTTCGGCGACTCCTCTCCGGCGTCTTCTATCATCCGCCGGATCTGCTCGATTTCCTCCTGACTCAATTTTTTACGCGCGGTAAAAGCCGCAATAAAAGCCGGCAGGGATCCGCGGAAGCTCTCCGCTACCACCAGTTCGCTCTGCGCCTCCTGAAAAGCTTCCCGGCTGATCAGTACGGCAACCATCCCGTCTTCATTGCGGAAGATCCCTTTTTCGCACAGGCGCCGCAGGACCGTATAGGTGGTTGATTTTGCCCAGAGCAGCCTTTCTTTACATATTTTTACCAGCTCTCCCGAACTGACCGGCGCATGATCCCAAACGATCTGAGCAAAGGCGTTTTCTGCCGGTCCGATCCGTAACGTATCATTGACAGGACTCATCTTTCGTTCTCCTTGAATCTTTTGAGATTTTTGTATCTTTTTCTGCCCTTTTTTGCCGTTTACAAAAGGGCTACAGCTATAAACCACCTTCAGTTTACAACTGTAACCCTGATATGTCAAGAGGTTTTTTATAAAAATTTGGTTGTATAATAAAGGTTTTATAAATAAATGTTGGGGTGGGTATTTCTCCCAACATTTTTGCGTTAGAATAAGAAAAACCTCCAGGCGCCAATGGTCCGCCAACCAACCTGGAGGTGCAAAAAAGATACATAGTTATCTTATTAAAGATTTGTTGAATCTCTTTGCCTTGTTTTTGTCATTCTTTTTTCGTTGTTGCAACCATTTACTGCAGTCCGGGTGCTGATGTGATCCCGGCAGATCGTTTTAAGCGCCCGTCGTCTTTGAATATAATATTATACCATGGATCGTTATTCCGGAGAAGTGCCTGTGCCACACAAAAAACGCATGCCTGCTGCGGGAAGATCCCGCCGGCAGGCATGCGCCGTTAGGTATTTCAGTATATACACTTTATTGTCGGCTATTGGCGGTCTTTTATTCCCTTCATTACACGCTCTGCTTCTTCCGCGCTATAGAGGTGAATACTGTTACGAGAGGAAACAATATAGAACACCGATGTCTCGGAAGGCTTATCCAGCATCAAAATATACCTGCCTCCCGTCTTTACGCTTCCTTTCGGCACCACGACTTCAAAGCTGCCGGCCATCTCCCCTTTCAGCGCATTGACCAGGAGCACGTCAGCTCTGTCCCTGTCATCTGCGAGCCCCTCCCTGACTGATGTTATCAGGACTTCTGCTACGTAAGGGGATTCTTTCACGATCGTCTCAACATCATCGGAATGAATGTAGGCACCGATCACCGCCTGTCCCGAGAAGGAATGCGTTTTCATTCCCTGTTCTATTTCCTGTACTAACAGCTGTTCGTTATAGCCCTCAATGCCGTCTACATATTTTGAACTGTATCCCTGCGTACCTTCCACCAACGGGATACCGGTAAAGGATTCTTCTCCTGTAAAAACGGATTCCCACTTCTGAGCGAAAAGGAACAACCTTTTCCCTTCCGGAAAAGCATCATATGTACTTTTGTAAAAAATCACCTTTTCGGACAGTTCCCCCTGATAGATTCTTTCCACTTCAATTTTTGCCGTAAAGGCAGATTGCTCCTTATCCCAATTCTTTTCCAGACAGGTCCCCTCAATCACAAACGGGTAGGTTTCTAAAAGTTCGTTGAGAGTGCGAACAATTATCTGCACATCTACATGTGTTTTTGTGTCATAAAGAGATACCGTCTTTTCTGTTTGTGAAGTACAGGCAGATAAAACGCAGATAAGCATTATGAGTACCGCAATTATTTTTTTCATCACTCGTTAACCTCCGTATTTTTCTGATATAATATATCTCCATTTACTTAGTAGATCTGATTAATATGATCTTTATCTTTATATGACAACTCTGTAAGCATACTTGAATAAGCGTACATAATACAACCGGACGATGCATGTCCAAACCAGCCAAGCGCATGGCCCAACTCGTGCATCATGGTATTCTTATATCGGTCTGTTGCCTCCGTTGAACTATAATTATGTTCTGCAAAATATATCCGTACCCCAGATTGAATCGTGCGGAGTTCTTTTGTTGCTCCGTTATAATCCAGATATGAAAGGAAATAAGACGTATAAGCAGTTGCCGCCGTGCTACCTGGATCCAACTGATAATTTGTTTGAGCATATATTTCAGTATAGGTTCCTCCAATGCAGTGTATATCGCCTGTTCCTCCAGTGGAACCATTATACGTAGTATTCTTCCCGCCCTGTTTCCATTTTAACCAGGCATGGGAATAAGCCGTGGAAAGGTAATTGGAAAAGGTGCTTGCTGGTGCACTTAACGTTTCATATGAGAAGGAGGGCGTATTCATCCACATGCCGACTTTATACCCGTCAGAATACCAGCAGGTCAATAAATCAGGATCGTAGGCAGCTACCTTACAGGGCATACATATACTCATTACAATAGCAATGATCAACTAAAACACTTATTTGGGTTATCACTTTTTTCATTGTATCTACTTCTCCTCCATGTTTTATAGTGTTTGTTGTAAACCACATTGCCTTTGATTGAGACCGTTCACAAACAGGTTCATGAATAGAATAACACACGCGGCCGCCTTTTTCAAGAACTATTCTTGTAACATAATAGTTGACTTCAAAAAAATATTGTGTTATTTTAATTTAACAATCACAAGGAGTGACCTACATGGGGGATTTTGAACCGATTAATTACAAACGCGGCTTTCTGCAGCTGATTATCCTTTCTCTCCTTTCACAGAAAGATATGTACGGATATCAGCTGGTTCAGGAAACAGCAAAACAGAGTGCAGGGAAGTATATAACGCAGGAAGGGTCTTTATATCCCATACTTTATAAACTGCTCGAAGGCGGATTTATTACTTCCTATGAACAATATGCCACGTCACGCCTTCGTCATATTTACTACCACCTTGAAGAAAAGGGGTTTCTGTATCTGGAATTCCTTCAGAAGCAGTTTGACGAAGTCATACAAGGCATTCGCCTGATTCTAAAGGAGGATATTCAAGAAAATGAATGACCTGACCAAATATCTCAGGAAGGTATCCACATATCTGCCCGGAACAAAAAAACAAACACAGGGCATTATTAAGTTGCTGAAAGAAGACGTGCTGTCAGATGCCGCCAATCTGAGCTTCAATCAAATTGTCGAGCGCTTCGGAACACCGGCGGCTATGGCTGCTACCCAGATTGAAATCATGCCTGCGCTTGAAATTGCAGAAAAAGTGCGCTTTCAGAAGTGGCTTAAAAAGATTATTGTCATTGTGGCTGCCGCGCTGATCATGCTGTTTGCCGGATTATGCATCGCAGAGTTTATTGATGCACACCATTCGGCGGAAGGGGAATCTATAAAAGGTAATATAGAGATAGAACAAACTTGGGAAGATAACTCCCATAATTTAAACAAAGGAGAAAAATGATCTTATGAAAAAAATAGCTGACAGACTTTAGCTTCTGCATTTTCATCGTAATATCCATCAGCATTTGCCTTCTGTATCATTTCTTTGATTGTTGGCATCAGAACACCTCCGCATCCAAAGCTTCACTAATCATTTTATGTCGGGGAAAGCTGGCTGCATATTTCTGTATTCGTTCAATATCAAGTTCATAAACCAAGTCTCTGTAGTTGCTGAGAATCTCTTTATAGTAATCGAATGGCAGCTTTTTTTTATAACGCAATAATTCAATCAGCATTCTTTCCCTGTCGTAGATCCTGAATGTTGCATCACGGCGTGTCATCGTCGTCACGCCAACTTCAAAAATATCCGATTGAATGTAATACTGCCGGATACGCTTATCACTGAGATGCATGGAATGCCTGTCGGTTGCGATATGATATTCATCCGGGATCACATCTGTCAGTCCATGATAGTAAAAAGCACTGTCCATAGTAAAAACCGCTTTAGGATATTTAGAGGAAAGGAGCGCCAGTGTTGACACATCCGGGGTGTCTGCATATACGCCCTTCTCGATTTGGTACAGTTTTCCGTCTGCTATTTGTTTTTTTATCTGGTAATCTGACTTCCACCTTTCAAGACAGTCAGAATAAGTTATGACCATAATGGATTCCCCTTTTTAAGTAATTATAGGCTAAAACTATATTTTGACCTGTAATTGGTATAATTATTTAACAAAATATAGGTCGTTTTGTATTTTTTGCCTATGTTTACTGTAATAATAGCAGGTATTCCGTTATGTTTCAAGATTTGAAGAAAGTAAGTACATTATTATTCAGAGTTTTTTACAGCACGATCCGTATCCTTGTCCCGATCTCCTCCCGCGAGGTGATCTCGAAGTAGCCGCCGTGCTTGTCCACGATCCACTTGGCGATGGACAGGCCCAGACCCGTGCCCTCGAAGCTGCGGGCCTCGTCCGCGCGGTAAAAGCGCTCAAACATGTGCGGCACGTCCGCCTCCGCCATGCCGATGCCGGTATCCTGCACCTGCAGATAGGGGCGGCCGTCCTTTAGCCCTGTGCTGAGGAGGATCTCGTCGCCCTCCTTCGTATATTTGGCGGCGTTGTCCAGCAGGATCCGCACCGCCTGCTTTAAGAGCCCGGGGTCTGCCTCAAGCGTCGTCTCCGGCAGGCCCGGCGAGAAGCGGTAGATATGCTTTTCGTCGATCATGACGGATTCTTCGTAGGCTTCGCGCATCAGCTCGTCCGGCTTTACGGGCTCCTTCGCGAGCTGCGTCCTGCCGGCGTCGCCGCGCGCTAAAAACAGCAGCTGCTCCACCAGGTGCTTCATGCGGGCGGATTCGGTGCGGATGGCCGAAATAGCCTCGTCCAGCACCTTTTCGTCATCCTTGCCCCAGCGCGCCAGCATGTCCGCGTAGCCGCTGATGACCGCGATGGGCGTCCTAAGCTCGTGCGAGGCGTCATTCACGAAGCGCGCCTGCTGGCGGTTGCTCTCACGGATGCGCACCAGCAGGTTGTTGATGGCCGCCTCGATGCCGAGCAGGTCCCGGTCACCCAGGGACAGGCGCGAGGATTCGTCCGCCTCCAGCTGCGAGATGGCGTTTTCGATGCGCTGATACTTGTTTTCCCCGAATTCGAGGCGCGAAAGCTCGTCCGCCTTCTTCGCAAGCTCGTCCAGCGGCTTTAAGATCTCCTTTAAGTCCGCGTTGTACGACGGCAGGGCAAGGGCGAAAAGCAGGATCAGGCGCAGCAGGAAAAGGCCGCCGACCGCGATCAGAAAGACGCTCATCTCCGGCAGCAGCCCGACCGTTATCGTCTGCTCCGATTCCGGCAGCTTCGCCGTATAGTTGAGCTGCGTGATCTTCCCGTCCGTATTCCGCTCCGCCTCGATGCGGCGCTCCGTTTTCAGGCGCACGGTGCCGAGCTCCCGCCATTCGAGGGTCCCGAGGATCAAAACCGGGACCAGAAGCAGCAAAAAAAGCGTTCTTCCGAACAGACCTCCCAGCCGGTGCCTCAGCCAGGCGCCGGAAAGCCGCCGCCGGATGGAACTCATGCGGCGGGCCTGTGTACTGCCCGCCGCCGCCGAATTAGTATTCTGATCGGATGACATAGCCTGCCCCCCGTACCGTCTGGATCATTTTGACGCCGAAGCTCTCGTCGATCTTGGCGCGCAGATGCCGCACGTACACGTCGACGATATTCGTTTCGCCGTAATAGTCGTAGCCGCAGACCTTTTCGAGCAGCGTTTCCCGCGAAAGAACGATGTCCCGGTTCTGAAGGAGCGTGCCGAGCATCAGGAATTCGCGGTTCGAGAGCTCGATCTCCTGCCCCGCGTAGGTGACGCGGCGGCGCTTTTCGTCAAAACGCAGCGCCTCCCAGGTCATCACGCCTTCCTCGGGCGCGCTTTCCTTCGCCAGCGCGGCCGCTTTTTCGGCCTCGCGGGCCAGTTTCTGCATGCCGGAGAGCTTCATGGCCACGCGGATCCGCGCCAGCAGCTCTTCTATCGCAAAAGGCTTGGTGATATAGTCCACGGCGCCGGCGTCCAGGCCGGCGACCTTGTCCATGACCGCGTCGCGGGCCGTTAAGAGGATCACCGGGACCTTCTTTTCCTGCTGCAGGCGCCGCAGGACCTCCATGCCGTTTAACTGCGGCAGCATCACGTCCAGAAGGATCAGATCAAAGTCCTCTTCCAGGGCCAGCGCGAGCGCGCTGCGGCCGTCGAAGGCTTTTTCGACTTCGTAGCCCTCATGCATCAGCTCCAGTTCGATAAAGCGCGCCAGCTTTTCTTCGTCTTCTACGACTAATATCCGTGCGGACATGGGATCATCACTCCTCTTGTAATATCTCAAATCGCCCTCCCCCGCGTCAGGCGGGGGAGGGCAAGCGATTTATTTCTTGATCTCTTCCTTCACCTTCTCGGCAACGTCCGACGCCTTCGACATCACCCGGTTCGCCGCCTCCATGTCCGCCTCACCCTGGAACTGATAGGTGAAGCCGAAGAACAGGGACACGATCAGCAGCACCAGCCCGATGTGCCAGAACACCAGGATCAGCAGGATCATCGCCCAGATCGGCAGCTTCGCGAAAAGCTCGCCGCGATGCTTGATGATCAGGAAATTCGTCGACAGTTCGTGCCAGACCTTTTTGCAGAAATCCTTGAATTTTCCGTTCGCAGAACCGCTCCCGTCGCCGATCGCCTTCGCCGTGTCCACCGGAACGTATTCCGCCTGATCCTCGTACTGCGTGGAATAGCTGCTCTTCTTCGGAGGCTCGGTCTTGCCGATCCGCTCCAGAAGGATCAGCGCGTCCAGCATATCGCCGTTCGCCTCATCCAGGGCCCATCTCGCATCCTCGTAGGAAACCCCCGCCTTGACCGCTAACTTTTCGACCTTTTCAAACTTATCCATTTTATCTTCCTTTCCCGCCGGATCATCCGCCGTTTGCTTTTGATGATCCGAGTATACCCCCCGTTGATTAACGGGTCTTTGAGGAAAGATTAACGTTTCATTAACGTTTTCCGCGATTTTTAACGTTTTCTTACAGCGACAAGAGGTTCTGCTCTTCTTTTTCGTGCGTCGCGATGTACTTCCGCCACTTAATATACCCGTAGGTGGAGTTGGTCAGGTACCCAGCTTTTAAGACCAGCAGCACGTACTGGCCGGAAAGGACGTTGATGACGCCTTCCAGCAGGGCCTCCGCGATCCATGCGAGCCACTGCTCCTGGTAGCGCAGGAAGATCAGCACGCCGTTCACGACGCCCACCGCCGAAGCGCAGGCATCCAGGTAGCAGACGACGGCCGCCAGCGTCGTGTTGCCGCCGAAAAAGTCCGTCGAAATATTGAGGCCGGAAAGCAGATATCCCACGCCCACGGTCCAGAGCGCGATGCCGAGCAGGATCAGCGCCTTCGTCAAGCCGCTCAGGCGGCGGACTTTGGTCAGATCCTCCTCTTCCCGGTCCGGATGCTTATGCCAGTTGATGAAGCTGACGATATCGATCGGCAGCCAGAAGAACAAGGTCGTAGCCAGCGTCGCGAAGCGGTAGGCCAGCACCAGGCAGATCACGATTTCGGTGATCTCCACGAAGATCGAAACGACGAAATTCCACTTGCTCTGCTTGGAGATCAGCAGCTCGCAGAGGATATTCAGGAAGGTATCAGCGAGGTACAGCGCCATGATGACGACGCCCTTTACGCCGTTGACGTCCTCCTCGGGGAACAGAATGGAGATGATCCCGGCCAGGATCATGATCGACAGGAACCAGATTTGTTCATAATCCGTGAAAAAACGCCCCCAGACTGCCATGACCAGCAGGCTGACGGCCATAAGAGCTATCGCGAGGGCCGCGCCGAGGGCTTCCCGGCTCTCGTCCGCGTTCAGATCCCTTAGCGCGGCGGCGAGCTCCGCCTCCGAAGCCGCGTGGTCGAAGGCTGCGTAGCGGCCGTCTTCAAAAAGATAGACCGTGCCTTCGAAGCTGTGATCCGCCGGCAGACTCTCCCACTCTTCAAAATCGTAGTTTACGACGCATTCGTACGCGCCGTCCGCGGATCCGTACGTGACGGGGCAGACCGTTTCGTCCTCAAATTCATCCTCCAGAGAAGCCTCCGCGCGGATAAAAAGAATGCTCTTCTCTCCCGTTACCGGCACTTTCTGAAGGATCCGCGCGGCCGCGGTCCCGATCAGCGCCAGCGCCGCCAAAAACAAAGCGGCCGTCAGCAGCTTTTTGATCTTCACGGCCGGCACGCTTTGCATAACTCCCGTCTTTTTTTCATCCCTGTTCATGGTCAGTCACCTGTTTCTTTTTTGTCGGCCGTCTTTCACGGCATTTTATATCGTTTCAGCTTTCCAGGACCTCTTCATCGTTGTCGTAGAAGCGGTCGCGCTTGCGCATAGCCTGCATCAGGGCGGACTTTTCCTCCGCGCCGAGCGCCACCTCGCAGCTGCCGTTCTTGATCTCCTTTAAATACGTATAGCAGCTGCTGCGGCTATGGATCACGTTGATGATATAGCCGTTATTGTTAAGGTCCAGCAGCGCCAGGGCGAAGCTCGCCATGCCGCCCATGCCCTCGAAGGCGTTGTACTTCGTGATGCCGGTCTTCTGGTAGCTGTTTACCAGGTTCCGGTTGATCACGCGCAGCATGTCCTTGTTCGCCATATCCTGATTCTGCAGGTTGTCGATCTTGAAGGTCAGCTGCGCCAGAAGGTCCTCCAGCGAGGCCGCGTCCTTGCCGCGCATGAAAACTTCATATCGCTGGAACATTTTCCCGGAACGGATGAGCCAGTAGATCATCAGCACCGTATAGATTACGACTAAAAACAGAAGGATCAGCAGGAGCAGCCCGCTGTCGATCCCGATCTCATTTAAGATTTTACTTCCCATAGTACCGTCCTCAGAAGGGTAAATATTTACAATATATTTCCAATAATATAACGCAATATTGTCGTTTTCTTGCCTATATTAACCTTATTTCTTCAGCAGGGCCGCGATGCGCTCCAGCTCTTCCACCGAATAGTAATCGATCACAAGCTGGCCCTTTTCCTGTTCGGTCCGTCGGATGGAAACCTTGGTGCCCAGCGAACGCCTGAGCGACATCACCAGCTCGTCGTAAGCGGTCTGGTCGCGCCAGGCCGGTGCGGGTTCCTTCTTTTCGGCCTCTTTGGCGGCCAGCCGCCGGATCAGCCGCTCCGTCTCACGGACGCTCAGCGCTTTGTCCCGGATCTCCTGCGCCAGATCGTTCTGCTGCTTCTTATCGTTTAAGGCAAGCAGCGTACGGGCGTGGCCTTCGCTTAAGGATCCGTCCATCAGCATGGCCTGGACCCGCTCGTCCAGCTTTAACAGACGCAGGCTGTTCGTGACCGCGGTCCGGCTCTTGGCGATCCGCCGCGCCAGCTCGTCCTGCTTTAAGCCGTATTCGTCGATCAGCTGCTTATAGGCAAGCGCTTCTTCGATCGGATTTAAGTCTTCGCGCTGGATATTTTCGATAAGAGCCAGCTCGTTGGCCTTTTTTTCGTCAAAACTGCCCAGGATCGCCGGAATCTTGGTCAGACCGGCCAGCTTGGCCGCCCGCCAGCGTCTCTCTCCTGCCACGATCTCGTAATGATCGCCCTTTTCGCAGACCAGGATCGGCTGCAGGACGCCGTGCTGCCGGATGGATTCCGCCAGCTCCGTCAGGGCTCCTTCGTCAAAAATAAAGCGCGGCTGCTTCTGCCGGGGTTCTACTTTGGAGAGCGGCAGCTGCAAAACTTTGTTCGAATTGTCCACCGATTTATCCACTTTTTCCTTTGAAGATGTGGATAACTTTTTAGGTTCCGTGAAATTTTCCGGAACCTTTTCCACTTTTTCCTCCCCGTAAGAGGGAATTAAGGCCGATAAGCCCTTTCCGAGCGCGTTTTTCCTGTTCATTTTCCTTGTTTTTCCTATCTTCTTCCGTCTTTATGGGAAAATTACTTTTTTCCGTTGTAAGCGAGCACTTCTTTGGCCAGTTTCCGGTAACTCTCCGCCCCTGCGGAGCGCGGATCGTACAGAATGATCGGCAGGCCGTGACTCGGCGCCTCCGCCAGCCTGACGTTCCGCGGAATGATCGTTTTATAGATTTTCTGCTTCAGATACTGCTTGACGTTGTCCACGACCTGCAGCGACAGATTGGTCCGGGCATCGTACATCGTAAAGACCACGCCCTCGATCGCCAGGCCCGGATTTAAGCTCTTCTGCACCAGCCCGATGGTATACAAAAGCTGCGAGAGCCCCTCCAGCGCGTAATATTCACACTGGATCGGGACCAGAACCGAATCGGCAGCCGTCATGGCGTTGATGGTCAGCAGATTCAGGGACGGCGGGCAGTCGATCAGGACGAAATCGTAGCCGTCCCGGACCCGGTCCAGCTCTCTTTTGAGGATATACTGGCTTCCCTGCTCCCCGATCAGCTCCACCTCGGCGCCGGCCAGATGGACCGTAGCGGGCAGAACGTCCACGTTTTTCATGCTGGAACGGCAGATGCAGTCACGTACCGCGCATTCCCCGATCATCAGCTGATATACGGTGTTCTCCAGCCGGTCCTTGTCCAGGCCGAGTCCGCTGGTGCTGTTTCCCTGCGGATCCATGTCCACCGTCAGCACCCGTTTCCCCGCCTCCGCCAGGCAGGCCGAAAGGTTGATGACCGTCGTCGTTTTGCCGACGCCGCCTTTTTGATTGGCAATTGCTATAATTCGACTCATTTTTCACCTGATTGAATTCGTTTTTGCCGTATTTTTCTTCAGATCCTTCTGCGGATCCCGGATCAGCGGCTTTTTGGCGGCCGTTCCGGCCTTTCTCGGGAAGCTTTTCGGGGTTTCCCTGCGTTTTTCTATGATCACGACGCTGCGCCGATAGTCCGAATCCGGCAGCAGGTACTCGCGGATCTTCGGACGGCCGCCGCCCAGCACGCGGATCCCCGCGGACGCCTGTTCCGCCTCTTCGCGGGCGCCGGCGGATTTATACGCCAGAAAAAGTCCGCCCGTTTTGACAAACGGCAGGCAGTATTCCGAAAGGACCGGCAGCGAAGCCACCGCGCGGGCCGTAACGTAATCGAACTGCTCGCGGAATTCCATGGCGCGGGCCAGATCCTCCGCGCGGCCGTGCACGGCGCAGATGTTTTTGAGCGACAGCGCCTCGATAACGGTTTCCAGGAAACCGACTCGTTTTTTGAGGGAATCCATCAGAACGACCGTCAGATCCGGACACAGGATTTTGAGCGGTATTCCGGGAAATCCGGCGCCGCTGCCGATATCCGCCAGAAGGCCTTCGCCGCCCGTGATCTCATGGCCGACGGTCCCGCAGCTGTCCGCGAAATGCTTGATCACGATATCCTTCGGATTCGTGATCGCCGTGAGGTTAAATTTCTCATTCCATTCCAGAAGCAGCTGCATATACAGTTCAAACGCCTGAATCTGCCCGGGATCCAGACGGATCCCGAGCCCGGCAAAGGCGTTTTCCAGATATTCACGGTTTTGATCCATAATCCTCCGAATGTTTCACGTGAAACATCTGCATTGTAAAATATTTTCGGTGTTTTGTAAAGAAGCGAATCGGAAAATCATGTTTCACGTGAAACATTCTTATGTTTTTCCAGATAGACCTGCAGGACCGCCACGTCGGCCGGGGAAACGCCCGCGATCCGGGACGCCTGTCCAAGTGTTTCGGGGCGGAACTTTTCAAGCTTCTGGCGGGCTTCGATCCGTAAGGAGCCGACGTCGTTATAATCCAGCTCCGCGGGGATGCGCCGGCGCTCCAGCTTCAGGAAATGCTCCACCTGGGCGGCCTGTCTGGCGATGTAGCCTTCGTATTTCAGCGAGATCTCGACCTGCTCGCAGATATCCTCCGAAAGGTCCGGCCGTTCGGGATCAACGGGCGCCAGGATCTGATAGCCCAGCTCCGGGCGGCGGATCAGTTCCGCCAGCGTGATCCCGGACTTTAAGGGCGTGCTGAAGTGTGAGGAGAGCAGCGCCTGTACATTTTCCATCGGCGCGATCACCGTATGCTCCGTGCGGCGGATCTCCGCCGCGATCGCGTCCTTTTTCGCCAGAAGCTTCCGGTAGCGTTCCTCGCTGATCAGGCCGATCTCGTGGCCCAGTTCCGTCAGGCGCAGATCCGCGTTGTCCTGGCGCAGCAGAAGACGGTATTCGGCCCGGGATGTCATCATCCGGTAGGGTTCCGTGCTTTCCTTGGTCACCAGGTCATCGATCAGCACGCCGATATAGGCTTCCGAGCGCTTTAAGA
>JAEEGF010614310.1_pt1 | contig 46131 bp, 37 predicted proteins | sample 9134171 | NCBI WGS metagenome assembly JAEEGF01 (sample SAMN16246542, study PRJNA631951) | gut metagenome | biome: gut microbiome; feature: rumen; material: AP-attached | host: Bos | place: Iran: Karaj | collected 2018-10
TCAAACTCAACAGCCTGGCCTGCTTCTGCACCCTCGATGTGGTGTACGAAGAGCTTCTTACCAGCTTCAGCCTTGAACTGCTGACCGTTAATCTCTACGATTGCGTACATTGTTTTTTGTTTTATAACGGGTTTGACCGGGAGGCGAAGTCAATCGTTGACTCACTTTTTTGAGCCCCGTCGGCATAAATCGGCTGCAAAATTATAATAATTCTCTGTATTGGGCAAATATTTCTGAGAAAATCTTTCTTTTGGTTACAAATTTATATCTTGCAAAATGCTGTCTATCAGCTCTTCGCGTAATAGACTATCTGCAATATGTTCTGCAAGAGCTCTCTCTTCTGCCATCAGTTGTTGGATATCTTCCTCTGCTTCTTTTGTCTGTCTTTCCCTGTTTCCCCACGTGAGTTCGTAGTACCCCTTATTGATTTCTTTTCTGTTAGGGTCATAGACGAAGATAAAGGTATAAAGATGTCCGTTCTGCTTGTCTCCGTCAAACTCGGAGAATTGATCGGTGGGACAGACAACAGCATAGGAGGGCTCGCCCTTTTGTGCGTGCTGGTTGATGCGGACAAAGAAGTACTCCTGCTGCTGGTTGGCATAAGCATTCAGAATGATGATGGTACTGTCTTGCTTGTTAACCTTGAAGCACAGGTCGCAGCCTTCCTCTCCGAACCAGTTCTTTGCCACATAGCTGCTGTCATCAAGGGCAACCAGTTCTATGGGCATAGGATCATCGTTGATACATGTCCAGCCTGTTGTCTGCACACTCCATACGGGCGATGGCTGGAACAAGGCGGAAAGATATATGATGGTTGCATAGAGCCAATGCGCAATGATGCCTGCACCGATACCTCCGATAATCTGACTGATAAAGTCCTGAACCAGCAGCTTACGGTAGCCCATGGAATCTAGCATGGCGGTATGGGTGGAGAGGAATCCGCTCCAGCACATACCCATGGCGGTAAACACGGCTACCGCATTGTCGTTGATGATACCTTTAGCTGTAAACTCAGGGATAAGGCTCAATGCTGCACCTACAGCTCCCAAAGCGGTGATGGGGAAGGCTATAAGCTCGGGGGCATTAAAGCCAAAGAGCCATTCGAAGATGAAATTCAGTTTGCTGGCAATCAGGGGTAAAAGTCCGCATCCCTGGTATGCCTCGCCAGTATAAACCATTATCTCGTTGCCCGCTGCGTCCAGTCCTTCGACACTGCCTCTGAAGGTGAACATCATTACCATTGTACAGATGATGATAACACCGGGGATGATGGCAAGACCGATTTCCACACCGGACTTTCCTCCGTCGAGGAGTGCATTCAGGACACGGATGAAGGTGTTGGGTTTCTCCTCCTCGTCGGCCTTCTGCATGCTTTCTTTCTCTATGAGTTCTATTTCCTGAGCAGATAAGGCGTCCTTTGTACGGTATTCAGGATACTTCTTGCAGATGAAGTACTGCATGAGACGGGTAGCTATGATACCACCGCTGGCTGCACCAATCAGCCCTATGAAGGGGGCGGCAAAGTACCCTTGGCCAATCATGAAGACAATAACCAGCAGACCCATGCCGAATGCAGTGCCGAAGTTGGCTAGGGAGATATACTGATACACCTTGAAATACTTGGCGAACTGCTTGTTCTTGCTTAGGGTTATAATTGCAGGGTTGTCGCTGAGGAAGGTCATTATGCTTGCCACAACAGCCACGCCTGGCATGTTATACAAGGGGCGCATAACATGTCTGAGCATCTTCTGCAACAGGTCAACAACGCCGAATTCCGTCAGTATCTTACCAAGTGCACCGGTAAGTACACACATGCTCATCAGATAGAATACAGTATTCAGAAGCAGCCCGTGAGCTGTCTTCATGATTGTATTCAGCATGTTGGTCATTCCCATCACACTGCCCAGATAACCAAAGAGGGCAATAATGACTAGAAGACATATAATTCCTTTGGGTATTCTCTTCATCAAAAATTGTGTCTATTTCCTATTATTTAGATTCAAAGTTTCTTGAGATGCTTTATTTCTAACGTTTACAAGCTTTGTACCATTAGAAAATTTTTCCGCAGATACGGATGTTTAAAACGGGATATACTTTGATTTTGCTGATGACCTTAATTACACCACCATCCTTGCCGTTCAAGTCCTGATTTGAAAGTGAGACACCATTATGGTCTATAACTTCGGGCGTGCCCCAGAACATAGCGCCAAGATCAAATTTAACACCAACGCGTCTTCCTGGAACTGCTCTTCCAAAGCCAATGCCGACATACGGCTTAAAGGATTTGGTCTTTAAAGTTGCTTTGACATTACCTTGTGCATCTGGGGTGAGCAGATAATCTCCTAATTCTAGTCCAAGTTGGTAAGGTATATTATTAGTCTTCATGAATTCGTTTGCACGATTGACAGCCATCAATTGCTCGTCAGTATTGTAAACTTCTATAACGTCCTCTCCACCAAAATATGCGCCTGCAGTAATATGAAAACTGCTTATGGGGATAGGATAGAAGTTAACAAGTGCTTTACCGTTTAACATGACTAATTTACCTTGGATAGGTACTTTGTCGATGTTAATTGGTTCAGGAAGATACTGATTTATGATGCTTGTAGGTAAATTAAAATGCAAATCAGTATTATATTTGAATCTTGGCATGACGGATATGCCTGCCTCGATATCAAAGAACCTAGTTACGGGCATTGCTAAGTCAGCTCCTACACCTGTTGTTCCAACGTTTGCACCTACAGATAGGTGATTAAACAACTTTAATCCAACTGCGTTACTTTCCAGCGCAAAAGCCATAGCTGCGAAAGCAATAAATAAAGTTTTTCTCATATTACAAGGTTTTGTGTATATGTTTAATTTAGTCTGTTACTTGAAAATAGTCCTCGAGTTCTCTCTGAGCCTGACCGTCGCTATTGTCGATGTCCCTGATTATCACGCCATGTTCCAAGAGTGCTATCCTAGGACAGATATCAACGGTGTGTTGCAGGTTGTGGCTACTAACCAGGATTGTGGCCTTGGTCTCCTCGTTGTATTTCTTGAGCAGATGTTTAATGGCGCTCTGACTGCTGGGATCAAGGAAGTTGAATGGCTCGTCCAGAATCAGGATCTGTGGCTGAAGCAACATAGCTGCCATGATGCCCACTTTCTGCTTGTTACCAGCTGATAGATTTCTTATGAACTTCTTCTGTCCCAGAATCTCGTCTGCCATGAAGTGTTGGAACTTATCAAGGAATTGCTGCAACTCTTCTGGGCTTTTTCCGCTAATGCGTGCAATGAACTGGAAATACTCGTCAGGTGTGAGATAGTCAATCAGGAAACTGTCATCAACAAAGGCACCTGTCCAGTCTTTCCATTCCTCAGTCTCTGCTACATTGATATCTTTAAAGGCATCAGCCATTCTTACTGTTCCCTCGTCTGCCTTTATAAGGTCAAGGATTAGGCGGAAGAGTGTACTTTTGCCGGCACCGTTGTTGCCTACAAGTCCTAATATCTCGCCACTATGAATTCTGAAGTTGTCGATGTTGACGGCAACTTTTTCTCCAAAATTCTTTTTTAAGTTCTGTATGATGATGTCCATATTTACCTATTATATATATTATGAGTTTCTTGAGGCCCTGAAGCCTTCCATGTTAGTGTACCTGCGGGCCATAAAACGCTGGTATATGTTCATAAGCCATATCTTATGGGTTGCTATACCTATACTTCCCAGGAATATCAGGAAGACGTAGCCCCAGATGTCGCCCAAAAGTAGGACAGATAATCTTTCTATAGCTATAGGTAAGAGTAATATGGCTATTGAAACAATCTGTTGGGTAGCATTCCCTTGTTTGCCTGTAAGTTTCTGATTCAATGGAAGCGTATCTTTATTATAAACAGCCATTTGGAACAATATGGGGTAGATTACACCTACAGTGAAGAATAAATATCCAAGGTTCATCCAAATAGACAATTTTCCGACTACCATTAATGGGATAAAGAAGATAGGAGGGATAATCAACAAGAAGGAATTAAAGTAGTATTTGGCACGTAGCAACTGGTAGATACTCTCGCGTCTGCTCATCAGTCCGTCTATGTAGTTTCCTTCGTGACACATGATGCTGATGAGTGTCATTGTTCCCAATACTGCATAGTTATACAGACAGACAAAACTTTTCCCTAGTCCGCTGCTATAGGCATTGCTAAAGTACATCATAAAGCAGAACATCAACATCAAGCCAATTCCTGTAGCAAACTGCATCTTAACGGTCTTGTTGCGTGTCTTCATCCTGACTTCTAGTTTCAGGTACTCGCCCAAACGGCCGTATCGGTCCAGGAAAGACATCTTGGCAGTTTTCTTAACCTCTACTTCTTCTTTCTTGCTTATCTCGTTGTAAACCATAGCGTTTTGCAAGAGAAAGTTGGCGTAATATAGCAGTCCTACGACAGCAAAAATAGCCAAGAGGTATAGTATCTTCCATTTTGCAACGGCATCGAGTAGTATGGTGCATGGCATGTCTAACCAGTTGTGTTCAGGAACAAACATTGCGGCAATGACAACTCCGTGTACAACAATTGGCAATAGGAGCCATGCCATATGTTTGCTTAATAGTGTACGCACAAAAAGGTAACAGAAACCGTTGGCGATACATAATAGCCACCAGCCCAATAGCCAACCTATAAACGCCATCCAACCGAAGTGAATGGCTATGGCAATTAGTCCGAATGGGACAAGCATGAATCCCCAATACAGGTTGCCAAGGCTGAAGCCTGAACGGGTCAGGTAAACGTGCATGAGGAATGACCTGCGTATGGGCAGAAGGGTATATGGCTTAGCCTGGTTGGCGGGCGTGTCCTGTAAAATGAATCGTACCCAGAAGTCAATCAGAAGTACTATTGGGAACCATCCGTCTAATACATGATATGCAGCTACACCATTATAGGCCCCTTTCATGCCAATGGCCATTGTTACTCCTATAAAAAGAAGAATGGCAGCGTTATACAACCAATAGAATATGAGAAGAAACTTCATGAAACGGTTCTTCTCGAACATGGGATGACGCCTATCCTTTAGGTTCTCGTTTTTGCGGAGTAACTTGTATAGCTGGTATTTATTCATTCTCCTTTATGAATTTCTCAGCCTCCATAGCCGCCTTCGCTCCTGATGCAGCAGCAACGATTGCCTGACGGTAATGTGGGTCGGCAACATCACCTGCAGCATAGATGCCGGGGATGCCTGTGCGTGGAGAATATCCTTCGGTGATGATATAGCCTTGCTCGTCGATTTTTACCCAGGGAAGGAATAATTCACTATTAGGATGGTGACCTATGGCAAGGAAGAATCCGTCGATGGGTAAGTCGTATCTGCGTTCTTCCGGTTCACCTTTCTTATATATAAGGTGTGCGCCTTCCACTCCATCTTCTCCGTAAAGACCCAAGGTGTTTGTCTCAAAGAGAATCTCTATCTTCTCGTTGTTCATTACCTTTTCCTGCATAATCTGACTGGCACGAAGGAAAGGCTTTCTGACTATCAGATAAACCTTGCTTGCCAAGCCTGCCAGATAGGTAGCCTCTTCGCAGGCAGTATCACCTCCACCAACAACAGCCACAACTTTCTTTCTGTAGAAGAAACCATCGCAAGTGGCGCAGGCACTGACGCCTTGACCCATATATTTCTGTTCATCGCTTAATCCCAGATATTTTGCACTGGCACCTGTGGCAATGATAATGCTCTTAGCCTGAATCTCCTGTCCATCGTCAAGCCATACTTTATAAGGCTGTGAGCTAAGATCAGTCTTTGTGACGATATTGCTTAGAATCTGTGCGCCGAACCGTTCGGTCTGCTGGCGCATATTCTCCATGAGCTCGTTGGCATCTATACCTTCGGGGAACCCGGGGAAATTCTCAACTTCTGTTGTGATTGTTAACTGTCCGCCTGGCTGAATTCCTTCTATAAGGAGGGGAGCCAAACCTGCGCGACCAGCATAAATGCCTGCAGTATAACCAGCAGGGCCGCTTCCGATAATAAGTAGCTTAGTCTGTATCATTTTGTTTTGTGTTTGTTATCTTAGATCTATGATTTCTATATTGGGGTATTCGCTCTTGGGGAATTCGAAATCAGCATCATTAAAATGCCTATTCCCCTGTATGGATTGAATACTTATACGGTTCCAGGTGTTGTCCTGGCGAACTCTGATGCAAAGTGGGGAATAATCACTTTTTGCAACGTCAACGTATATTTCCTGAGCATTGGCGTTCGAGGAACGGGCTGTCAAGTGTATCTCGTAAACATCCTTTCCGCGTAGTTTGGTCTGACGGGCCTTCATCTTATATCCCTTTTTGTATAGGTTCAGAAAAGAGTAGGGGTTCATGCTTGTCATCTCCCTCTCTGTTGGAGTGCTTACGTTTACTTCTCCACTCTCTGGCATCAGGCTCCACTGCGTCTTGCCATTGTACCACATCTTCATATCATCTGTGGATAGTTGCATCTTCTTGCCCTGTAACAATATGGTACCATTTGTTTTGGCCTGTTCTGTTGTTCCACTGAATGATGTTGCTGTAAAATTGACCTTGACATCTCCCATTTGCTTGATTTTTGTGGCGGTGTCATCTAATATCTGGCGCGCATTCTGTGCAGATGCTGCCATTGAAAGCAGGCACATAATGCAGGTAAATATCTTCTTCATTATTCTTGTTATGTGTTGATTATCCTATGTTATCCAATCTGAACTGCAGGTCTTCTTCGCTGACGCAGAGAACCTCGCGTGGCTTGCTACCCTTTGCAGGGCCTACAATGCCGACTTTTTCCAACTGGTCCATTAAACGTCCGGCTCTGTTATATCCGATGCTGAATTTACGCTGGATCATGCTGGTACTGCCACTTTGTTCAAGAACAACCATACGAGCCACTTCATTGAACATGGGGTCAAGATGATTCAGGTCGACATCAGGTCCGTCTCCGTCCTCACAGCCCTCCATTGGAACTTCAGGCAGCGGGAACGGTGCATTGTAACTTTGCTGACATGCAATATATGATGTGATATCCTCCACCTCGGGCGTATCGACGAAAGCACACTGCACACGAACGGGGTCGTTGCCAGAGAGGAACAGCATATCACCTTTTCCTATCAATTGGTTGGCTCCAGTTCGGTCAAGGATGGTCTTACTATCGATAGAGCTGGCTACCTTGAATGCCAATCGGGCTGGGAAGTTAGCCTTGATAGTACCTGTAATGATGTTTGTGGTCGGGCGCTGTGTGGCAATTATCATGTGAATACCTACGGCACGAGCCAACTGGGCGATACGTGCTATTGGTAACTCGATTTCCTTGCCTGCCGTCATAATCAGATCGCCGAACTCATCGATAATAACCACAATGTAAGGCATGAACTTATGTCCGTTCTCCGGGTTCAGTTGACGGTCCTTGAATTTCTGGTTATATTCCTTTACGTTTCTGGCTCGGGCCTTTTTCAATAGGTCATAGCGAGTATCCATTTCCACACAAAGGCTCTTTAGTGTCTGAATAACCTTATTGACATCTGTGATGATGGGTTCTTCCGTACCTTCGTTGCCTTCAACCTGTGCCAGGAAGTGGTTGACTATAGGGTTATAAACGCTGAACTCCACCTTCTTGGGGTCAACCATTACAAACTTCAGCTCAGCAGGGTGCTTCTTATAGAGCAAAGATGTAATAATAGCGTTCAAACCAACAGATTTACCCTGACCCGTTGCACCTGCAACCAACAGGTGGGGCATCTTAGCCAAGTCGACCATAAAGACCTCGTTGGTAATGGTCTTTCCGAGTGCCATTGGCAATTCGTAGTCAGTTTCCTGAAATTTGCGGCTGTTGATGACGCTCTCCATGGATACCATCTGTGGCTTGGCGTTAGGTACCTCTATACCAATGGTTCCCTTACCGGGGATGGGAGCAATGATACGTATTCCCAAGGCACTAAGGCTTAGGGCAATATCATCTTCCAATCCACGTATTCTGCTGATTCGAATACCTGGCGCAGGTGTAATTTCATATAGAGTGATGGTAGGTCCAATTGTAGCTTTGATACTTGAAATCTCTACCCCGAAGTATGAGAGAACCTTGATGATCTTATTCTTGTTTGCCTGCTGCTCCTCCATATCCACATTTGACTGGATGTTGTCATAGTGCTTCAGCAAGTCAAGGGTGGGGTATTTGTAATGCTCCAGATCCAACTTCGGGTCGTATGGCTCAAGAGCACCTTCCTTGGTGGTGTCGGCCTTTTCGGGGTCTTCTCCCACAACAACCTTCATATCATCGGCAGGGTTGGCAAATTCCAGGGGTAGTGCCTGTTCTCCAACCTTTAAGGGAATCTCCATTTCACCACTGGTGTTGCCGAAGTCTATGGTTGTGGCAGTCTTTGAGGGCTCGTCCTCGAAGGGGATGGTGTTTTCCAACTTCATTTCTACCTCCTCGCTTGTTGAGAGCGTTTCTTCCTCTTCGTCAAGCATGTCTTCCTCATCGCCGTCTTCCAATTCTTTCTCTTCACCTGCTAAGGTAGCCAGTTTATTCTTTTCGTTTCTGTTAACAACCTTGCGGATGGCCGTGATTGCTTCGTCGCTCAGGTAGAAGACGTACAGAAGGGCTGTGATTGCCAGTGTTATTAATGCTCCAAAACTACCGACTTTTTCTGTAAGCAAGGTAATCTCATTGTTGCCTATCATTCCCCCCCAGTTAATGAAACTTTTTTGCATTGTTTCAAAATGAGTCTGCAAAAAAGCCATGAAGGCAGAAATCCATATCATAAGAATCATGCAGTTTAGGAACCATTTATGCAAACGCACCTTTATTGTTCCCATAATGCGTATGCCTGTGGCAACAAGCAACACGGGGATGATAATTGATGCTATTCCGAAGGTGTTTTCCATAAACCAGTAGGCAATCCAGAATCCCATCTTACCAACCCAGTTTGTAGCAGGTAAATCAGGATTACTCAATAACCTCTGGTCTTCAGCTCCTGTAAAAAGGTGAGAGAATAGAGCCAGGAAGACACACAAGGATATGCTTGCAAGGACAAACCCCCATACAAATTTGATGTTGTCGCTGTGGTCGGTGTTCTTCTCTGCATCGATATCCGAATCGTTCTTAATGCTCTTTCTGAACCAGCTCATGGCATTCGAATAGAAATTGCCGTTTTTGCCTTTTGTATTATTTCTATATTTTTTATCGCTCTTCTTGGAGGCCATATTTGTATCTTTATAAAATAAAACGTTTGCAAATTTAGTGTAAATTCTTCAATTATTTCTGAATTTAAACGTTTTTTTATAACTTTGCAATAAAAGTCGCTAAGATACTCTGTCTCGGCAAAAAAAATGAAACATTTCTTTTGTTCTGCTCTTGACTTTTCGTAACTTTGCCGACCAAATAGAATATGTAAATGAAGAATAAAACAGAAAATCCCATATATTCGCATAATACATTGGAATTTGTTACGGTTTCAGCGGAATATTGTGCGTATCTTGAGCAGTTGGAGGGAAAAAATAGGAGCGAGTTCATCGCTACCATGCAGAAGCTGCTGCCTTTGCTTTATCTGAAGGCGCAGATGCTTCCCGAGGTTGAAAGCGAAGGCGATTTCCTGCCAGACGACCAGGTTACAGAGGCAGATTACAACTGGATACGTAATGGCATCTACGAGATTATGAAGGATGCCGACGAGTATGAAGATCTTGTTTATGACGAGGGTATGCAGACCGAGGAAAGCCAATGGAAAACCGTTAGCGAGGGATTGGCTGATATCTATCAGGCACTCAGGAACTTTGTTTCTGCCTATCAGCAGCGTGTTGAGGATTGCATGCTTGACGCATTATGGTGTGTAAAGGATAATTTCGAGTTATATTGGGGACAGAATCTTGTGGATACACTCAAGCAGTTACACAAGGTTCGTTATGTACTGAACAGCGGTTCTGATGAAGAAGATTTATAGTAAATTTGACAAACTGTGTATTCCAAAGCTTCCACAGGCTCTTTTTAAGGGAAGGATAGAGACCATACTTAGTGAGTCGGAAGCAGAGAAAGCTGTCGATTATTTGTTGCGACAGGATATTATCGGATTTGATACGGAAACAAAGCCCATGTTCAAAGCAGGCAGACAGAACGATGTTGCTCTTTTGCAGGTGAGCAGTAGGGATATTTGTTTCCTTTTTCGTTTGAATCATATAGGTATGCCAGCCTGCATTATCCGTTTGCTTTCAGACAGCAGTAATGTAAAAGTCGGTCTATCTTGGCATGATGATTTAAGGATGTTGCAGAGAAGGACCGAGTTTGTTCCTGGTAAGTTTGTTGAATTGCAAGAGATGGCATGTGATTACGGCATTAAGGATCTTAGCCTGCAGAAACTCTATGCCAATATCTTTGGCGAGAAGATCAGTAAGTCGCAGCGTCTCTCCAATTGGGAGGCCGACATCCTCTCCGAACCTCAGAAACTCTATGCCGCCACCGATGCATGGGCTTGTGTTATGTTATATCAGGAACTGATTAGGCTTAAAGAGGAAGGTTACGAATTAGAGATTGTTCCTGAACCGGAGGTTGTAGCTCCCAAAGAAGGGGAATCCAAGAAGAAAAAACCTGCTAAGGAGAAACCGAAGAAAGAGCCTAAAGCAAAAGAAAAGAATAAGAAAAGTTCTTCTTGGAAACACAGGAAGGTTAAGAAAAAAAGTACTGAAAATAAAGACAAAGACATAAAACCAAATGAGCAAGTTGATAATACTCCGTAAAGGCAAAGAGGAGAGTCTCAAACGTTTCCATCCATGGATATTCTCTGGGGCTGTTCATCATATCGAGGGCGACCCTGCAGAGGGTGACATTGTTGAGGTTCTGAACAGTGAAGGTCGTTTTATTGCGCTTGGTCATTGGCAGATAGGCAGTATTGCTGTTCGCGTACTGACCTTCAACCGCCAGAAGATTGATGCAGAGTTTTGGAAGAAACGTCTGTCTTCGGCACTTGATGTGCGCCGTAGTATTGGTGTGGCCGGAACATCATATAATAATATGTATCGTCTTGTTCATGGCGAGGGCGACAATCTGCCAGGTTTGATTATCGATATCTATGGCAAGAACGCTGTCATGCAGGCTCATAGTGTAGGTATGCATGTATGCAGGATGGAGATTGCCCAGGCCTTGAAGGCTGTTATGGGCGATGATCTGAAAGCCGTTTACTACAAGAGTGAGACCACGCTTCCTTTCAAGGCTTCTTTAGGTCAGGAGAATGGTTTTATTTTAGGAGATAGCGATGATAATGTAGCAATAGAGAATGGACTGAAGTTCTATATCGACTGGCTGAAAGGTCAGAAAACAGGATTCTTTGTTGATCAACGTGAGAATCGTGCCCTTGTTGAAAGATATGCTCATGGCCGCAAGGTGCTGAATATGTTCTGTTACACAGGTGGATTTAGCGTCTATGCCATGAGGGGTGGGGCAGAACTTGTTCACTCTGTAGATAGTAGTGCTAAAGCAGTTGATTTGGTAAATGCCAATATAGAACTGAATTTCCCTGGAGATAAACGCCATGAGGCATTTGCTGAGGATGCTTTCCGTTTCTTGGACGAAATGGATGGTAACTATGACCTTGTAATTCTGGATCCTCCTGCTTTCGCTAAGCATAAGGATGCATTGAAGAATGCTCTGCGCGGATATACCAAGCTTAATGCCAAGGCACTCGAGAAGATGCCTTCTGGAAGTATCCTCTTTACTTTCAGTTGTTCGCAGGCCGTCAATAAGGATCAGTTCCGTATGGCGGTATTCACAGCAGCAGCTATGGCCAAGCGTAAGGTTCGTATCCTGCATCAGCTTCATCAGCCTGCAGATCATCCCATTAACATCTATCATCCAGAGGGCGAATATCTAAAAGGACTTGTCCTATTCGTAGAATAACCTAAAACTCATTACATATGAACATCAAATTTAGACTAACATTGCTGAACTTCTTGGAGTTCGCTGTTTGGGGAGCCTATCTGACATCTATGGGTACTTATCTTGCAGGTGTGGGACTTGGTTCTCATATAGGATGGTTTTATTCGGTGCAAGGTATTGTCAGTATCTTTATGCCTGCCCTGATGGGTATTCTGGCTGACCGTTGGATGGAAGGACAGCGAGTGTTGAGCCTTTGCCACGCTTTGGCGGGCATATTCATGATAGCAGCTTCTAGCTATGGCTATCAGGCTGGTTCTAATCCCGATTTTGGGACTTTGTTCTCACTTTATACACTCTCTGTGGCATTCTTTATGCCAACCATCGCCCTCAGTTATTCCGTTGCTTATTCAGCATTAGAGAAGGCAGGGTTAGATACCGTAAAGGCTTTTCCGCCTATTCGCGTTTGGGGAACCGTTGGTTTCATTGTTACCATGTGGGTTGTTGACCTTTGCGGCTTACAGTCAACTCCTGGGCAATGGATGGTGAGCGGATGTTTGAGCCTTGTTATGTCAGCCTACTCCCTGACGATGCCTCGCATGCCAATCAATAAAGATGAGAGCAAGCAAAAGACGTTCGTTGAGGCACTGGGGCTGAATGCTTTCCGTCTTTTCTTAAATCCTCGCATAGCTGTGTTCTTACTGTTTGCCATGCTGCTAGGTTTCTGTCTGCAGATTTCCAACGGATATGCTAATCCCTTCATCACCAGTTTTGGCGGTATTACCGAGTATCAGTCAACTTTTGGCGTTCAGCATGCCAATATCCTTATATCCCTTTCTCAGGTGAGCGAGACACTTTGCATTCTGCTTATTCCTTTCTTCCTCTCTAAGTTTGGTATCAAGAAGGTAGTTCTTATAGCTTTACTAGGATGGGTTCTGCGTTTTGCCTTCTTCGGATTGGGCAATCCTGGTAGTGGCGTGTGGCTCTTCCTACTCTCTATGGTTGTTTATGGTGTTGCCTTTGATTTCTTCAATATCTCTGGTTCGCTGTTTATCAATCAAGAGACTGATGAGAGTATCCGTAGCAGTGCTCAGGGTTTGTTTATGATGATGACCAACGGGCTGGGAGCTTTTATTGGAACTCTTGTTGCTCAGGCTGTCATTAACAATTATGTCTTTACTCCACAGGCTGCTGGTGCATCAGGCGCAGAGGTTATTGCCGGTTGGCAGACTTGTTGGTACATCTTTGCGGCATACGCACTTGTTGTAGCAATCTTGTTCGCGATTCTATTCAAAAATAATAAATGAAAGAAGAACGCTTTTTTTATAATCCGCAGGTAAATGGTGAACTTCCTCAGGAGGAAGCTCGTCATGCAGTAAAGGTCCTTCGTCTCACAGCGGGGGATGAGTTGTTGCTGATGGATGGTAAGGGCAGTTTCTTCCGTGCCGAGATTACCATTGCAGACAACCATCGTTGTCTTTATCGGATTATAGAGGAGAAGCCTCAAGAGCCAGCATGGGAGGGCCGAATCCATTTGGCTATGGCGCCAACCAAGTTGAATGACCGTGTGGAGTGGTTTGTCGAGAAAGCGACAGAGATAGGCATGGACGAACTATCCTTTTTGGACTGTAAGTTCAGCGAAAGGCGTGTTATCAAGTGTGAGCGCATAGATAAGATTCTTATTTCTGCCGTCAAACAAAGTCATAAGGCATGGAAGCCTGTTCTGAATGAGATGACTCCTTTTGAGCATTTTATAAAGCAGGAGCGCAAGGGCGATAAGTTTATCTGTCATTGTTATAATCAAGAGGATATTGAGGACGGAGGTTCTAAACCTTTCCTGATGGATGTTCTCCAGCGTGGTGTAGAAAGCACTGTGCTGATTGGTCCAGAGGGCGATTTTAGTGTTGATGAGGTGAGGCTTGCCCTTCAGAACGGATATCGAAGTGTTTCTTTGGGAACCAGTCGTTTGAGAACTGAAACTGCAGCTCTGGTGGCTGTTCACATGATGCAATTGATAAATCAGAAACGATAATATATTATGAAGAAATATCTGATTATTATATCCCTGCTTATTGCCGTTGCAATAGGTGCTTATTTCTTTCTTTTCGGCAAGAAGGACGTCTGTAAGAATGTCATCCCAGAGGATGCAAAGGCTGTTCTTGTTATAGATGCTAAGCAAGCGCTGAAGCAGATGGATTTCAGCATCTCTGACATTTTCAAAGCTCTGAAACATCGTCAGCAGCAAAAGGAGGAGGACAAAGCTGGTTGGGGAATAGATATGCTTGCGCCTATGTATGGATTTGTCTCTGCCGACAACTATGTGTGTGGCGTTTTTGCGTTAAGTAATGCCGAAGATTTTGAGGAGAAACTGAAGGTCGAGGATATCGCTGTTGAGTCCCAGCGTGGCTTCAAGTGGGCCAGTAAGGGCGAAATCCTGCTTTGTTTCGACTCTAAGAAAGCCTTGGCAATGGGCCCTGTAATCAGGGGCGGAGCTGACGCGATGCGTGGCAAGATGGTAGAATGGATGAAGCAAGGTTCTCATGATGTTCCTGTTTTATCTTCTCTAAAGAAGGACGATGGTGTTATAAGCCTGCGTTCCAGTCTTGCTGTAGTGCCTCAGGCTCTCACTAGTCAGATTACAGATAATATTAAGGATATCAACCTGAACGATATCTTCCTGAACGCTTCTCTCAAGGTAAAGGAGAAATCTTTCCTGCTCTCTACGGAGTTGGAAAGCGAGGACGAGAAATTTGCTAACTATGCGTCGGAATGTGATAAACTTTTTCGTCCTATAGATGGTAAGAAGTTGCCTGTTTGCATGGAAGATCCTGTTTTTAGGGTAATTTTAAATGTTAATGGCGAGGATGTTCTACCCAAACTCAGGGAGAATATTGTTGTCAGGACAATGCTTGTCGGACTTAACCTCTGTATAGATTTAGACATGATGATTAAGTCCATCGAAGGTGACGTCTTGTTTGAGTATGGTGGTCGCTCTGCCTCTTCTTCAACTGTAGTTGCAAGTGCCCAAATCAAGAACCAAGATTTCCTGAAGAATGCCAAGGACTGGTGTTCTGGTTCTCCATCTTTTGGCTATAGTTGTCATGCTTTGGGAGATAAGGATTTTGTCCTGCAGAATGCTCGCGACAAGTATTTCTTTGGCGTTCATGATGATTTCCTGTATGTTTCAACTGACAATGGTAAAACCCTTCATTTTTCTGCTCCCCAGTTAGAGAAAAATATTTCCCTAGTTAGGGAACAATCTCAGGGTAAGAGGATATATGTATCCTTGGATTTCGCAAAAGTACTGCATTATGTCTATGGAGCACCAATGCAACTTGATAAGGGTATCACCAGCTTGGATCATATAAATGTAGGTGTTACGGATTTAAGACACATACAGTACGAATTAACGACAAAAGAGAAAACGACAGACTTTATAAAAGGATTGTTGAAGTAAATGGATAAAATAGAATTACATAACACTTTACCCTGCGTCTTTGAGGGTAGGGATGTGCAGAGCGAAGTCTGGCTACAGGATGTCACCTTCCAAAAGGGCGAGACATATCTGGTAGAGGCCAATTCAGGAACGGGTAAAAGTTCGCTCTGTAGCTATATTATAGGATACAGAAAAGATTATTTGGGTAACATACTTTTTGATGATAAGGATATCCGTCAGCATCGAGTATCAGATTGGACGTCTATTCGTCAGCACAGTCTTAGCTTACTTTTCCAGGAGTTACGACTCTTTCCTGAACTCTCTGCTCTGGAGAATGTTCAGATTAAGAACGGCCTTACCAACCATAAGAGTCTCAAGGAGATAGAGGAGTGGTTCCAGCGTTTGGGTATAGCCGATAAGATGTCTGCCAAAGTGGGGCGTATGAGTTTTGGTCAACAGCAGCGTGTAGCTATGATCCGTGCTTTGGTACAGCCTTTTGATTTTCTGATGGTGGATGAGCCTATCAGCCACCTCGATGATGTGAATAGTGCAATCATGTGTGATATTATGATGGAAGAGGCTCATCGCCAAGGGGCTGGAGTCATAGTTACCAGCATTGGCAAACACATGGATATGTCTTACGATAAAACATTCCGCTTATGATGTCGTTGGTTTGGAAATTGCTGCGTCAGCATATTAGCATAGCTCAGTTTGCAGGCTTCTTCTTTGCCAACCTCTTTGGCATGTTCATTGTTTTGCTGGGACTTCAGTTCTATAATGACGTTAAACCCCTCTTCAGTCAGGAAGATGGTTTTCTGAAGCCAGAGTACCTCATTGTCAGCAAGCGCATCTCGGGTATGAGTGTGCTTGGGGCAGGGGAGAGTTGTGGTTTCTCTGAGAAGGATGTTAATGATATTACTAGTCAGCCTTTCTGCAAGAGTGTTGGTGCCTTTACTGCTAGTCAATACCGTGTGGTATGTAGTTTGGGTGTGAATGGAGTGGCTCAGATGGGTACCGATATGTTCTTCGAGAGTGTACCTGACAGGTATGTTGATACAGACCTTAGTAAATGGAAGTTCAATCCAGAAGAGGGTGTTGTTCCTATTGTTTTGCCTCGTACATATTTGGCTATTTATAACTTCGGATTCGCACAGAGTCAGTCGTTGCCAAAGATATCAGAAGGCCTCGTGGGCATGATAGATATGGTTGTAGTGCTTCGTGGCAATGGTCAGGAGCAACACCTTCAGGGCAAGGTCATCGGTTTCAGTAGTCGTTTGAATACCATCTTGGTGCCCGAGTCGTTCATCAAGTGGAGTAATGCCAAGTTTGCTCCTGAGGCTGACCTTACGCCAAATCGTCTGATTGTTGAGGTGAAAAATCCCACAGACGATGCCATCGTCAAGTATATCAATCAGCATAACCTGGAATTGGAGAACGACAAACTGGATGCCGGCAAGGCTACCTATTTCCTTAGGGTGGTTACTGTGTTGGTTATGTGTATAGGCATGCTTATCAGCATCCTTTCGTTCTATATCCTCATGCTCAGCATCTATCTGTTGGTACAGAAGAATACCGAGAAATTACGAAACCTCCTGCTCATAGGTTACAGTCCCGTCAGGGTTTCTTTGCCTTATCAACTTCTGACGGTTGGAATGAATGCAGTGGTGCTGCTTCTCTCATTTATTATATTATATATGGTACGCGGATATTATATGAACACCCTCTGGGCTATGTTCCCACAGATGCAGGATGGCAGTCTCTTGCCTGCCTTCTGCCTGGGCTTCTGTCTCTTTGCTGTGGTTAGCATCATCAATATCTTAGCTGTACGTAACAGAGTAATGAAAATCTGGAATCGCAAGGAATAATATGGAAGAACTAAGGAAACTATATACCCAACATACGGGCCAAGAAGCTGTGTCGTGCGATGAGATAGCAGGCTCGGGTAGCAATCGCAAGTATTATCGTTTGCACGGATCCGATGGAAGCACACTTATTGGTGTTGTCGGTACAAGCCTCGATGAGAATCACGCCTTCTGCTATCTGGCTCAGCATTTTACAGAGCGCCAGTTGCCCGTTCCTGCCGTTGTGGCTAAGAGTGCCGACGGTCTCAGGTATCTGCAGGACGATTTGGGCGACCTTTCCCTTTTTGATGCGATCAAGGGCGGACGTGATGCAGGAGGCCGTTATACACAATCCGAGAAGGAATTGCTTCGCCGTACTATTGCCCTGCTGCCCAAGATTCAGATTAAGGGCTCGCGCGACTTGGACTTCAAGAACTGCTATCCTCAGGAGGCGCTCGACGAGACCAATGTGCTCTTCGACCTCAACTACTTCAAGTATTGCTTCCTGAAGACCACGGGACTCGACTTCCACGAACTGAAGCTCGAGGCTACCTTCCAGCTGATGGCCAAGGATATTGTTGCCATACCGGGCGATACCTTCATGTATCGCGACTTCCAAGCTCGTAATATTATGCTCGACAAAGAGGGCAATCCCTATTTTATCGATTTCCAGGGCGGTCGTCGTGGCCCTGTACAGTATGATGTGGCTAGTTTTCTTTGGCAGGCATCGGCTCATTATAGCCCTGCATTACGTCAGGAACTTATTAACACATATATCATCAGCCTAAAACAATATGTAGAGGTGAACGAACTACAGTTCCGTCAGAATCTCAAACTTTGCGTTCTCTTCCGCTTGTTGCAGGTGTTGGGTGCCTATGGTTTCCGTGGTTATTTCGAACGCAAGAAACATTTCCTTGAGAGCATACCGCCAGCCATCCAGAATCTACGCGAACTGCTCGAGGAGGGCGGTTGTCCTTATCCTTATTTGCGTGAAGTTCTCAGCCAGTTGGTGGAACTGCCTCAGTTTGCTGCTAAGCCTGAGGAGCCCATTCAGCGAGCCGACGGTTATAAGACTACAGACAATAATCCATACGTCTCGCATCCTAAGGATGGACCTGCCACCTTCAGCCGTTATGACGGAAAAGGACCCTTAGTGGTTCGTGTCTTCAGTTTCTCATATGGCAAGGGTATCCCTGCTGATACCAGTGGCAATGGTGGAGGTTACGTCTTTGACTGTCGCAGCACGCATAACCCTGGCCGTTACGAGCCCTACAAGGAGCTTACCGGCATCGACGAGCCTGTTATCCGTTTCCTTGAGGATGACGGCGAGATACTTACTTTCCTCGAGAGCGTTTATAAGTTGGCCGACGCTCATGTGCAGCGTTATCTGCAGCGTGGCTTCACTGATCTTATGTTCAGTTTTGGCTGTACCGGTGGTCAGCACCGTAGCGTATATAGTGCTCAGCATCTGGCCGAGCATATTCATCAAAAATTCGGCATAGAGGTACGTCTTTGTCATCGTGAACAAGGTATCTCGCAGACTTTTGAAAATAAAGCCGAAACATAATCGAAACAACAAATTATTAAACCTTTTACAAACATGAAAAAAATCTATTTTCTACTGATGGGCATTATTGCCCTGATGTTTTCCTCTTGTGAGGATGAAGATAAGAAAGTTCGTGAATTCACGAATGAATTTGTTGACAAGGTGATGAATGAGGATGCTCGCTCTTTGCATCGGATGATTCCGGGCTTAATGAATTGCGAGACCTTCGGCTTGGACGATTACGTGCCAGGCAAGGTGGTCTTCGAGAAGCTACCCGACGGCTATCACATCCAGTTGTCCGAGCACAGTTCTATGGTCGTTAAGGTAAGCTCACATGGCAAGCTTAGCGTGGTATCTACGCATGGCGTGGCGGTTTTCGACCCCGACCTCTACGACTTTGCCATCCGTACCGGCTGGGTTGATTCGACCATGAATGATGCCATCGTCGATAGCCTACTCTCCGAGAGTGAATTCAGGGACTATATGATAGAACACATCATTCACGAACTGCGTAACAAGATTACTGTCACGGGTGGCGAAACAGGTGGTGTCACGCAGCGAGATATTGCAGTTACCGTGCACAATGATACTGAGTATAATATCCCTGGTGAGGCATACAATGTTGTTTACCGAACAGAGTATGATGCATTTCCACATAACAACGAGACCATTACTTTTGACGGTGAAGACCTGCCTGCCCACAGTAACATCATCATGTGCGGCATTAAGCGCGGCGTAGGAATGGCTACACACACCGATGTTTGTCTACAGTTCGACGAGGAGTGCCTACATAACCTGTGTATGCTCCTCTACAAGGCCAACGGTCACGAATACCAGGATTGGAAGAATGGAAAGTTGAATTAAATAGATAAGTATGAGACAAACAGCTATGATTTTTGCAGCCGGACTGGGCACACGCCTCAAGCCGCTTACTGATACAATGCCCAAGGCACTGGTTCCTGTTGCAGGAAAGCCTCTTCTGCAGCACACACTCCAGAAACTGCAAGGAGCCGGCATAACAGATGTGGTGATAAACGTTCATCATTTTGCCGATATGATAGAACAATGGTGTCAGCAGCATCCCATGGGATTGAATATTCGATTCTCTGACGAGCGACAAGAACTCCTTGAGACAGGCGGTGGTATCAAGCATGCTGCACACTTGCTCTCCGATGCGCAGGACGGCTTCTTGATTCATAATGTCGATATTCTCAGCAATGCCGATCTTGGCGCATTCATTACCTTTGGTAAGGGTAAGACTGCGACTCTGATGGTCTCCGACCGTAAAACCAGCCGCTATCTGCTCTTCGATGATGATATGCGTCTCGTAGGGTGGACCAACATTCAGACGGGCGAGGTGAAGTCTCCGTACCCCGATTTGGACGTCAGTAAGTACCACCGTTACGCCTTTGCCGGCATCCATTACATGAACCCTTTACTTTTCCGCTATTTTGACGAGTGGCCCCAAAAGTTCAGCATCATTGATTTCTACCTCAGTATTTGCAATCGTGAAACTATCTATGGCTATCCTCCAAATAACCTTCGTTTAATGGACGTGGGAAAAATTGATACACTAGCAGAAGCAGAGGATTTTCTAAAATAAGAATAGAGCGGATAGTTTAACATTATCCGCTCTATTGTGTTAATCATTAATGGTAGAATAATTATATTTCGTATTATTTATCCAGTATCTCAATCTTCATGTCACCACATTCGTTGATGATTCCAACATTCTCGATAAATTCAGGTGTTTTGCTGTGAGCATCAAGTGAAGCTTGGTCTGTCCACGTTTCAATAATACAGAATACATCAGGTCGGGTAGCACTCTCAAAGGCATCATATGAGATACATCCGGGGTGTTTCTGACTTTTGGCAACTAAGGCAATGGCGGCATCCAATGCACGGTTATACTGGCCCTTCTTGGCCTGGAAGAAACAATTCAGTCTTAACATAATGATAATATTTAGGTTAGTATCTGTATTTTTGTTTTACAAAGATAGGGAATATGTCTGAATTTTACTATCTTTGCAGACACAAAATAACAAAAATTAATCTAAAATTCGCAATGAAACATTTATTAATGACCGTAAGCATGTTATTTGCTTTGGTATTATGTGCTTCGGCACAGCAATTCAACAAGAATCAGGGATATCGCCTGGAGATTGGCGATGGTCTGGCGTTGGACTGTCAGAACGGTACCATAACCTTCAGTCCTGCCAACAAAAAGGCCATGACGCAAGTATGGCAGATTCATCCAGCTTCACGTGAGGGCTTTTGTATATTAGTGAATCCATACGGACAGATTGCTTTAGATAATGGTAATCACGGAACCAACGAAGGCGAAGTTTTAACTTGGGAAACAAATGCTAACAATGCCAATCAACAGTGGAATATTCAGAAGCAGACAGATGGCCTCTATACACTGATTTGTGCAGCTGGCGGTCTGAAATTAGGCTACAACGACACTTGCCAGCCTGGTGGTCATGTTTGGCAGGTTAAAGCTCCTGACAGCAGTGTTAACGTAAAGTGGAATCTGGTTAAGACTGACCTGAAAGTAGTTGCTGAAGCTGAGGCACAAACCAGCAAACATGAATGGGAGAATCAGTTTATATATGGTATTAACAAAGAGCCTGGTCGTGCTACTATGTTGCTTTATGCCAATGAAAAGGAAATGCAGAAAGACGATGCATACCACAAACCCTGGCTCTGGCCCAATAGTAGTTTGCGTCTGATGTTGAATGGAAAGTGGCAGTTCAACTGGGTTCCTAGCCCCGAAGAACGTCCTGCAGACTTCTATAAGACAAACTATGATGCATCAGCATGGAAGACTATTCAGGTTCCCAGTTGTGTTGAGATGTTGGGTTATGGAACTCCCATCTATACAAATGTAACTTACCCTTTCAAGAACCAACCTCCTTTTATTCGCGGTCAGGAAGGTTACACTGTTGTAAAGGAACCTAATGCAGTAAGTAGCTACCGTCGCACCTTCGAAGTTCCTGCTCAATGGAACGGTCGCGAGATTTATTTACATTTCAACGGTATTTATAGTGCCGCTTATGTATGGGTGAACGGGCAAAAAGTAGGTTACACACAAGGACCTAACAACGATGCAGAATTTAATGTAACAAAATACCTGAAGATTGGTCAGCAGAATCTTGTTTGTGTAGAGGTTTATCGGTGGAGTGACGGTTCGTACATCGAGGATCAGGATATGTTCCGTCTGAGCGGTATACACCGCGACGTGTATTTGGAAGCACGTCAAAAAGTTCAGGTACAGGATGCATATCTGACTTCCCGCTTTGGACGAAAAGGATATCGTCAGGTAACAATGAATATTGACCTAACTCTACAGAATCTGGATAAGAAAACACAGGATGCCATAGTTGAGTGCAAGTTGTATGATCCCAAGGGCCAGTTGATTCAGATATGCAAGATGACAGCTGCTAACTTACTTAAGGGCGAAAAGAGAACAATCCATCCCAATTTTATGGTTCGTCAGCCAGAGCTTTGGTCTGCCGAGACGCCTAACCTGTACACCGTTGACATAAAGGTAAATGGGGATATCAGTACTCAGAAGTATGGATTCCGTAAGATAGAGAACCGTAACGGTCAGGTATTCATCAATGGTAAGCGGGTAATGTTCAAGGGGGCCGATCGCCATGATACACATCCCGTATATGGAAAAGCTGTACCCGTTGAGAGTATGATAGAGGACATCCTGTTGATGAAACGTTACAACCTGAACACCGTGCGTACCAGTCATTATCCCAACGATCCACGTATGTATGCCCTGTATGATTATTATGGAATATACACAATGGACGAGGCTGACGTAGAATGTCATGGTAACCACAGCATATCTAAAAACCCGTCATGGGAGGGTCAGTATGTGGATCGTCAAGAGCGTATGGTGCTGCGCGATCGTAATCACGCTAGCGTTATCTTCTGGAGTATGGGTAATGAGTGCGGTGGCGGTAACAATTTTGTGGCTAGCAAGAAAGCTATTCAGGCTTTGGATAACCGCCTGATTCACTACGAAGGTATGAACGAGGTTGCCGACATGGATAGCCGTATGTATCCCAGTATTGATCATATGATGAAACTTGATAAGCAGGAGAATCTACAGGGGCGTCCTTTCTTCCTCTGCGAGTATGCTCATGCCATGGGTAACTCTATCGGTAACCTGAAGGAGTACTGGGATTATATCGAGTTTGAAAGCAAACGCATGATTGGAGGATGTATTTGGGACTGGGTTGACCAGAGTCTATGCAAATACGGAGAACCTCAGACAAATATGTACTATGGTGGTGGTTTTGGTGATTATCCAAACGATAACGACTTCTGCTGCAACGGAATCATTACCGCTGACCGCCATGTAACTCCTAAGCTATTACAAGTAAAGAAGGTTTATCAGTACGTTGACTTCCGTAAGACAGAAGAGGGTAAGATTCGCATACGTAATCGTTATTGTTTCCATGACTTAAGTGCCTATAATCTGAAGTATGAACTGCTGCGCGGAGGTCGTGTCATCAAGAGTGGCGTGACCAGCATGCCCGCTGTTCAGCCAGGTGATAGCATCGATGTTGATATGCCCGTAACGTTGCCCGAAAGTGAGGATAGATATGATACGGATGCCTATCACCTAAACCTTTCACTTGAACTGAAGGAGGCTACCATTTGGGCTCCTGCTGGGCACAGTGTTGCTTCAGAACAGATTTGCCTCATGAATAAAATGGCTAGCGACCTTGTATTCAATAACGACTCAGGAAATAAGGTTACATCATCTGAAACTGACGATGCCATTATCTTCAAAGGTAAGGACTTCAGCTTTGGTATCAGTAAAAAGACTGGCGCCATCATCGACCTCACATATAGTGGTAAACAGATGGTATCTGGTGAAGAGAACTTCCTGTTCAACGGATACAGAAGTATCAACAACGACCGTGTTGGAAACCTGAACGTAAAACGCGAGGGCATCTATGTTAAGCTGATTGAGAAGGACGGTGTTACCAAGGTCATAACTACGCAGATTGTGAAAGGTGGTAAAGATAGCCGATCTAAGGTTCCTGTTGTAACTGAATATGAGATTGCTTCTGACGGAAGGATTATCGTTACTTCTACAATTACAAATAACGAGACAAACGACGACTTCCATCGTCTGGGTTTACTGGCATTTCTTGACAAGAGTTTGGAGAATGTGGAATATCTGGGACGTGGTCCTATGGAGAATTACCCCGACCGTAAAGACTGTGCTTTTGTAGGTTGCTATACCACCACGGTAAGTGGTATGCAAGAGGAATATATAAAACCTCAGAGCATGGGTGAGCGTTGTGATGTAAACTGGGTGAAGCTGACAGATAACAAAGGACAGGGTATAAGCATCATAGCTTTAGAGAATACGTTCATGTTCAGTGCTCAGCATTATACCGATGAGGATCTTTGGCAGACAAAATACCTGCATGAACTGAACAAGATTCGCAAGTCTGAAGTGGTGCTTCATTTGGATGCTGCCATGCGCGGTTTGGGTAACGCCAGTTGCGGCCCTGGCCCTCTCAAGAAGTACGAAATAGAGAAGGGAATGCATAAACTTCATTTCTGTATTTCACCGGCAAAATAAAGGAAATAGGGGAGGGTTAAACTCCCCTTTTTCTTTTGCTTATTGATATAAGTCAAAAAATGTAGAAGCGTATTTCGTACACTCAGGAATTTGTTGTAACTTTGCGCCAGGTAAACAAGACCTTAAGATATTAATTTAATGGCAGATAAGATAATCAGTCCCGACTTCATTTTCGAAAGCAGTTGGGAAGTATGTAACAAAATCGGTGGTATATACACCGTTCTCAGTACCAGAGCAAAGACACTTCAGGATTCATTTAAAGACAAGATCGTCTTTATTGGTCCTGACGTATGGAAGAATCGTGAAAATCCTCTTTTCATAGAAGATAAGAAACTGTGGGCTTCTTGGGTTAAGAAAGCCACAGGTGAAGGATTACTTATTCGCGTAGGACGTTGGAATATTCCAGGCGAGCCTTGTGTAGTCCTTGTTGACTTTACCCCCTATTTTGAGAAAAAGAATGAAATCTACGGTCAGGCTTGGAATGATTTTCAGGTTGACAGCCTGCATGCTTACGGTGACTATGACGAGGCAAGCATGTTTGCCTATGCCGCAGCCAAGGTAGTCGAAAGCTTCTACAACCATTCGCTGACCAGGAAAAAGAACGTGGTTTATCAGGTTCATGAATGGATGACCTGCTTGGGAGCGCTTTACATAAAGAAATATGTTCCTCAGATTGCAACTGTCTTTACTACTCATGCTACAAGCATTGGCCGCAGTATTGCAGGAAACCACAAACCCCTGTACGATTATCTGTGGGCTTACAACGGCTGTCAGATGGCACAGGAGTTGAATATGGAATCAAAGCACAGTATCGAACGTCAGACTGCTCACAATGTTGATTGCTTTACCACTGTTAGTGATGTTACTGCCAACGAGTGCAAAGAGTTATTAGACAAAGAATGTGATGCTGTACTGATGAATGGCTTTGAGCAGGATTTTGTTCCTAAGGGAGCAAAGTTTACTGCTGCACGTAACAAAGCCCGCAAGCAAATCTTCCGTGTTGCAAATGCACTTACAGGCACGGAGTTTACGGACGATACACTGGTGGTTGCAATAAGCGGCCGATATGAATATAAGAACAAGGGTATTGACGTCTTTCTGGAAGCCATGTACCGTGGCCTTTACGAGCAAAACCTGAAGCGCCCTGTTCTTGCTTTGATTCAGGTTCCCGGATGGATGGATGCTCCACGTGTTGACCTGCAGGACCGTCTGAAGTACGACACGGTTTACGATACTCCGCTGATTGACCCATTGTTCACACATACCCTGCATAATCAGGAGAGTGATAATGTGTTGAACTATCTGCATTCGCATGGAATACGCAACAACAAGGAAAGCCAGGTTAAGGTTATCTTTGTTCCTTGTTATCTGGATGGTAAAGACGGTATCTTTAATATGCCATACTATGACCTGCTTATAGGTGATGATTTGGCTGTCTATCCTTCATATTATGAACCATGGGGATATACGCCATTAGAGGCAACGGCTTTCCGTGTACCCTGTATTACGACCTCACTTTCAGGATTTGGTTTATGGGCAAATAAGGAGATAGGACGTCAGAGTAAGATTTTGGATGGTGTTGAAGTAATTACACGTAACGACTATAACTTTAATGAAGTTGTTGACAATATCGTCAGCACTATTACAACATATTCTGCATTAGACAGCAAAAAACAGAATGCAGTTAGAAAGAAAGCAGAAAGTCTATCAGAAAAAGCCCTTTGGAAACACTTCATTCAGTATTATTATGAGGCATATAACATTGCATTAAGAAATAGAAATAAGAGATTAGGATAATAACATTTTAAGGATAAAGAAAATATGAAAATCAAGGCAAGTAATGCAAATAACCCCTGTTGGAAACCAATTACTGTTAAGAGTAATATGCCAGCAGAATTGAGACAGTTGGAAGAACTCGCTCATAACATGTGGTGGTCTTGGAGTCACAGTGCAAGAAGTTTGTTCCGTAGTCTTGATGAACCATTATATGAAGCATGCGATGGTAACCCCGTTCTACTCTTAGAGCGTCTTAGCTTTGAGAAGATGGAAAAGTTGGCAAAGGATAAGGCCGTTATTAAGAAGATGAACGATGTTTATACAGAGTTCAGAAACTACATGGATGTTGAACCTGACAAGAATCGTGCAAGTGTAGCATACCTGTGTATGGAGTACGGTTTGAATCAGGTGCTTAAGATTTATTCTGGCGGTCTGGGAATTCTGGCCGGCGACTATCTGAAGGAAGCCAGTGACTCTAACGTTGATATGTGTGCAGTTGGTTTCTTGTATCGCTATGGTTATTTCACTCAGACTCTGAGCATGGATGGTCAGCAGATTGCTAACTATGAGGCTCAGAACTTTGGCACACTGCCTATTGAACAGCAAATGAACGAGGACGGATCACCAATGGTTATTGATGTTCCTTATATGAACTACCATGTTCATGCTTATGTCTGGCGTGTCAATGTTGGTAGAATTAAGCTTTATCTGCTTGATACAGACAACGAGATGAACTCCGAGTTTGATCGCAGCATCACTCACTCACTGTATGGTGGTGACTGGGAAAACCGTCTGAAGCAGGAAATTCTGCTTGGTATCGGTGGTGTTTTGACACTGAAGAAACTGGGTATCAAGAAGGATGTATACCATTGCAACGAGGGTCATGCAGCACTGTGTAATGTTCAGCGTCTGGTTGACTACGTGAACGAGGGTATGAGTTTCACTACTGCTCTTGAGTTGGTTCGAGCTTCTTCACTCTATACCGTTCATACTCCAGTACCTGCAGGTCACGACTACTTTGACGAAGGGCTCTTCAGTAAATACATGAGCGGCTATCCTCAGATGCTGGGTATCAGCTGGGATGAATTCATCGGTATGGGACGAATGAATCCTGATGATCATTCAGAGCGCTTCTGTATGTCAACCTTCGCTTGCAACACTTCACAGGAAGTTAATGGTGTAAGCTGGTTGCATGGCGAGGTCAGCAAGAAGATGTTTGCTGGAATATGGAAGGGTTACTATCCCGAGGAAAGCCATGTAGGTTATGTAACCAATGGAGTTCACTTCCCAACATGGTGTGCCAACGAGTGGCGTAAGCTTTATGCAAAGCACTTCGACAGCAATCACCTGAATGATCAGAGCAACCAAAGTATTTGGGAGGCTATATATAACGTAAGCGACGAAGAGGTTTGGAAGACCCGTATGGCTCTGAAGACCAAGTTGGTAGATTATATCCGCGAACAGTTCCGCGACAGCTGGCTCAAGAATCAGGGTGATCCTTCAAGGGTGGTAAACCTGATGGAAATGATTAACCCCAATGCCTTGTTGATTGGCTTTGGTCGTCGTTTTGCTACCTACAAGCGTGCTCACCTTTTGTTCACAGACTTGGATCGTTTGGCTAAGATTGTCAACAATCCTGATTATCCTGTACAGTTCCTTTACACAGGTAAGGCACATCCTGCTGATGGTGCAGGTCAGGGTTTGATCAAGAAGATTTATGAAATCAGTCAGCGTCCTGAATTCCTTGGCAAGATTATCTTCCTTGAGAACTATGATATGCAGTTGGCTCGTCGTTTGGTTAGCGGTGTAGATATTTGGATGAACACGCCAACCCGTCCTCTTGAAGCATCTGGTACATCAGGTGAGAAGGCCGAGATGAATGGTGTTGTAAACCTGTCAGTCCTGGATGGCTGGTGGCTGGAAGGTTATCGCGAAGGAGCAGGATGGGCTCTTACTGAGAAACGCACCTATCAGAACCAGGATTATCAGGACCAGTTGGATGCAGCAACCATCTATTCTCTGTTAGAGAACGAGATTATGCCTCTTTACTATGCTCGTAACTCAAAGGGCTATAGTCCTGAATGGATTAAGGTAATCAAGAACTCTATTGCACAGATTGCTCCTCATTACACGATGAAGCGTCAGTTGGACGATTACTATAACAAGTTCTACAACAAACTTCGTGACCGTTCAAATGCATTGAATGCTAACGATCGTAAACTTGCAAAGGATATTGCACTTTGGAAAGAAACAGTTGCTGAGCGTTGGGATGCCATCAATGTACTTGAGATCAGAAAGTCTGAGGAAGTAATAAATGGCAACATCGAGGCTGGTAAGAAGTATAATGTAGAGGTTGTTGTTGACGAGGCAGGTCTGGATAATGCTATCGGTATAGAATTGGTAACTTTGCAAACAGATATTCATGGAGAGGATCATATTTACCATGTAAATGATTTTGAATTGGTAAATGTTGAAGGCAACCGTTACACCTTCCGTGCTTCACACAGCGTGGATAATGCCGGAAGCTTCAAGATTTGCTATCGTATGTATCCCAAAAACGAGAACATTCCTCATCGTCAGGACTTCTGTTACGTTAAGTGGTTTGTATGATGCATCATCCCGGCAATATGCCTTTTGATACAGCAAACATAAAGTTTGCAGTCATAGACAGCAATGTACTTACGTGCATAGGCCTTCAGCATTTGCTGAGTCGATTGTTGCCAATGGCTGAGATACAAGTATTTTCAAATACCAAGGAATTGATGGAACTCGGTGATTTATCCGGGTTCCTCCATTTCTTTGTCTCTTCTAATATTTATTTCCAACAGACCATTTTCTTCAGACAATTTCCCAAGAAGACAATTGTTTTGGTAAATGGCGACATGCAGATTAAGGATATTCATACACTTAATATTTGCCAAAGCGAGAAGGAACTGGTTAGTGATTTTATGTCTTTGCAGCACATGGGACATGACCATGCTATAAATATGGCTCGTCAAGTAGAAGAAAAGCAGGTGCTTTCCTCACGCGAGATTGAAGTCGCCATACTTCTATGCAAAGGTTATATTAATAAGGAAATTGCCGAACAACTCTCTTTAGCAACAACAACTGTTATTTCTCATCGCAAGAATATAATGGAGAAGATTCATGCTCGTTCTCTTGCTGATGTTATAATTTATTGCGTTGTTAAGGGAATCGTCAGTATCGAAGAGTTATAAATAGAAAAGTCCGTAACGTGCGGACTCCGATTCCGTAAGGTGCGGACTGTTAGTCCGTAAGCTTCGGACTCTCTGTCCGAACACATCGTTCAAAACACAAGTAAGCCCTCAATAGTTATTAACCTTTGAGGGCTTACTGTTTATCAATTATGGAATATAAATCTTAAACTTCCTCATTAGCGTAAAGGAATCGTTTGATACTCTTCTTTGGAGTCTTCTCAAATTCCTGTTTCATAATCTTGATTCCAGTCAACTGGGCATAAGAGGGGAGGAGAGGATTAACATCCTTACGGTTCTGTTCCATAAGTGCAACAAGGTCCTCTTCGCTAAGCTTCTCTGCCTGAACCTGATCCTGATCGGGATAAACAAGTCCTACAAGTTTGTCACCCTTTTGGATTACAACACACTCGGCAACCATCTTCATATTGCTGAGCTTGTCTTCAATCTCCTCAGGATAGATATTCTGGCCGTTAGCGCCAAGCAACATGTTTTTGCTTCTTCCCTTAATAAAGACATTTCCCTTCTTATCCATTACGCCCAAGTCACCGGTATGATACCATCCTTCTTTATCAAGCGTAGCTTCTGTAGCTTCTTCATTCTTGTAATAGCCAAGCATTACATTCAGACCACGTGTCAGAATTTCACCTGGAATCTTTTGTGGGTCGGGACTTAGAATCTTCAACTCCTGATGTATGACGTTTTTACCACAGCTACCAGGAACCATCTTCTTGTAATCTTCGTATGTTATAATTGGAGCACATTCTGTTGCACCATAACCAACGGTATAACGGAATCCTATATCGTGCAGCAACTTCTCTATCTCCTGATTCAGTGCAGCTCCACCAATGATAACCTCGTAGAAGTTACCGCCTAAGGCTTTGGTCAGTCCATCACAGATCTTACGTTTGATAATTCTGTTGATGATAGGTGTTTTCATCAAAATACGCATCTTGGGCGTCTGAATCTTTGGAAGGACAGCTTTGCGTACTACCTTTTCTATAATAAGAGGTACAACAATAAGAATAACAGGCTTAACCTCTGCCAATGCCTGCATCAGAACTGTAGGAGATGCCATCCTTGTCAAGAAGTTTATGTGAACGCAGGAGAGAAACTCAAAAGAGAACTCAAAGGCCATTCCATACATATGGGCCATTGGTAGCATAGACAGAATACTATCTCCTGGCTTGATGACATCTCCAAGTACATGGACGGCAAAATCATAATTGCTCCACAAAGCACGATAGGGTAGCATTACACCTTTGCTGTTGCTGGTTGTGCCACTGGTATAGTTGATGATGGCCAACTCTTCAGCCTCATCCTTATGATAATTCAGGTCAGAAGGCTGGATGCCATTGGGATATTTCTGAGCATATATTTCCTTGATAGAATCATATGCCTGAGTAAACTTCTCTGTATTGCTGCTCAGGATACTATAATCAGCCAATGAGATTATACCTTCCAAGTCAGGCATTTCACTGGCAGTAAGACCAGGCCAAACTTTATCGCCAACAAGAAGCAGTTTTGACTCGCTATGATTTACTATGTCATGAATCTGAGAAGGGTGGAACTCGTGCAAAATGGGAACAGCTATAGCACCATAGGTAATAATACTGAAAAATGCGGCACCCCAACGACTTAGGTTACGGCCGCATATTGCAATTTTATCTCCTTTCTGAATGCCTAGCTCAGCATAAAGGATATGAAATTTTTCAATTATTTCAGCTACATCTTTATATTTAAAAGTGAAAAGTCCATAATCTGACATGGAATCCTTTTCCCAATATTTCTGGATACTTTCTTGAACAATTTGATTATATGAGGGTATTGTTATATTCTCCATTTGCACAAAATCTTTAAATTTGTGCACAAAGGTACTCTATTTTATGGATTTTTGCAAGAAATCAAATTGATTTTTGCACAAAATCAGAGAAAATGTGAAATTAATATACTCTTGGACCAAATATCTTACTACCAACACGAATCATATTGCTTCCATATTCTATAGCAATAGGATAGTCGTCGCTCATACCCCATGAGCGAATGGCAAAACAATCCTCGTTGTTAAAGTATTCACTTTTCAGTTTGTTGAATATAGTATTGGCTTGTTCGAACTCACTTGCAATTTGCTTTTTGTCATCCACATTGCTTGCCATGCACATCAGGCCGCAAAGCCTTACATTCTTTAATGCACGCCATTCTCCTTGTTCAACATAATCAAGCAGTTCCTGTGGTGTAAAGCCGAACTTGGTTTCTTCCTGGGCAACGTGTAGTTGCAATAGACAGTCAATAACTCTGTTGTGTTTTTCTGCTTGTTTGTTTATCTCCATCAGAAGTTTATGCGTATCAACGGCATGAATCAAATGCACATACTCAGCAATGTATTTTACTTTATTGGTCTGCAGATGTCCAATGAAGTGCCACTCAATATCCTTGGGTAGCACCTCATGTTTTTGCTGAAGTTCCTGCACATGATTCTCTCCAAATAATCTTTGTCCGCCGGCATAGGCATCTTCTATCATGCTGGCAGGATGAAACTTGCTTACAGCAACAAGTTTAATATCGGGTGGGAGAGTCTGCTTGATCTCACTGATTATCTCCTTGGGGCTCTTCATCTGGCTGAGATTTGAAAATATCCATAATCTTTGTTTCCGTGATTGAAACTATTGCCCAGTCACCAAGTGTTCCATGCATACCTTTATCCAGGTTCTTCAATGATGTGCGGAAGTCTTTTGCCTGAATCAGAATAGACTGTACGGTACGTTTTTCTGTTCCCTTCTTCTCGTCAATTGTAATATATGCCACTCTGGCCTTGAACCATTTGTCGTCTGTTAGGTCTTCGCTTTCCATTACCTCAGAGAGTCGGGCTCTCTTGATATCTGTTACAACAAACTCACCTGCCATGAAAGGCTCTATCTCTTCAATAAATCGTTTTTCTGCTTCTGTAAAACTAATGGCATCAACCAGATAAGTCTCTGTTGTACTCTTGATGAGACCATCCTCCATTGTCTTGTCATATTTTACCTTACATTCAAACCATTCTGTCATAGTTGTATTCTTTATATGTTTTTATTGTTTATATTAATGAAATAATCGTTTCAGTAAATCCAGCCTTTTAATCTGCTTTAGATAGTTTTCAATATTTCTGCGCTCTTCTTTCTTATACCAGAAGAAGAACATTCTCTGCTGTTGCTTGTCTTTAGGCGTCTTAGCAGAGAAAATAGGTTCTAACGTATATGGATGATACCCTGTTGCCCAGCATGTAGTCGCTACAGTCAATGGGGTTGGAGTAAAGTCCTGAACCTGTTCCAGCTGGAAATCCATATTCTTGGTTTCAATAGCTAATTCGGCCATATCCTGTGCATGGCATCCTGGGTGACTACTTATAAAATAGGGTATAATCTGCTGGCGCAGATGTTCTTTCCTGCATATGTCATCAAACACCTTCTTGAATTGATGGAATAGACGGAAGGAGGGCTTGCGCATTATATACAACACCTGGTCGGATGTATGTTCGGGCGCAACCTTAAGTCTTCCGCTCACATGGTTTTTAATCAGTTCATGTGTGTATTCTCTTGCCGCCTTATTTAGCGTCTCGTCTTTCCAGTCGTGTAGTAAGAGGTCGTATCTGACTCCACTTCCAATAAAACTCTTCTTGATATTGGGAATCTTATCTACTTCTCTGTATATTTCAAGCAACGGCCTGTGGTCACCATTCAGATTAGGACAAATCTGAGGATGAATGCATGAAGGACGTTTGCATACAGCGCATGCCTTGGGGTTCTTGCCATGCATCATATACATATTGGCACTGGGGCCGCCCAAATCGCTTAGATAACCTTTGAAATCGGGTTGTTTGGCAATCTGTCTGACTTCCCGAAGGATACTCTCCTTGGAGCGACTCATAATGAACTTACCCTGATGGGCACTAATCGTACAGAATGCACATCCGCCAAAACATCCACGATGCATATTCACACTGAACTTAATCATGTCATATGCAGGAATGCGTTTCCCGTTATACTTTGGATGTGGCAAACGGGTATAAGGCAGGTCGAAACTATGGTCCAACTCTTCCTGTGTCAAAGGGGGGAATGGCGGATTCACCACAACCCATTTTCCTCTGGTTTCCTGCAATAGTCGTTGTGCTTTCAGTTTATTGCTTTCTTCCTCTACATGACGGAAGTTGTCTGCATGCAATTTCAAATCAGAAAGACAATCCTCATAGCTGTGCAGAACAATATCATCCTTTTGAATTCCACCGGGAATCTCATGCTTGTCATAAATTGAAACAGTCTGAGGTACATTGTTCTGTTTCTGTATGACATCCCTGAATGTATCCCGTGTTATATACGGCTCTCCATTCTCATCATAATATAGCGATGGATGATAGTCGTTTAATGTCTCTGACAAAAGATCAGAAAGCATCAGTGTGGGCTTTTCGCCCATACCGTAGGTGATAATGTCTGCGTCACTATCCATCAGGATGCTTGGCATGAACTTCTCCTTCCAGTAGTCGTAATGCATAACACGGCGCAGACTGGCTTCAATGCCACCAAGCACGATGGGAACATCAGGATAAAGTTGTCTCAGAATCTTGGAATAGACAATGGTAGGATATTCAGGTCTAAGATCATGCCTGCCATCCGGACTATAGGCATCCTCACTTCTGAGTCTTCTGGCAGCAGTATATTTGTTCACCATACTGTCCATACACCCAGGTGCAATACCGAACCAGAGCCTTGGTCTTCCCAGTTTTTTGAAATCGCGGAAGTCTCCGTGCCAGTCAGGCTGTGGCACAATGCAGACGCGTAGGCCTTCTGCTTCAAGAAGCCTGCCAATAACAGCAGCTCCGAAAGAAGGATGGTCTACATAGGCATCAGCGCTGAATAGAATAACATCAGCACAATCCCACCCACGAAGTTGCATTTCCTTTCGGGTGGTAGGTAGCCAATCTGACAATTTGTGCTCCATTCGCCAGATTATTCTTCAGCTATATCTTCTTTGAGAATAGGTTTCAGTGCGTCCAGCTGTTTCTTTTCCCAATCAATATACAGTAATATCAACTGGTGTAATCCGAAACATTTCATGTTGTCATGGAAAAGAACATTCTGACAGAAATCCAACAAATCAGGGTCTGATGAGTTTGATTCCAGTAAAGAACGCACATTCAGTCTTAGCTTCTCCAGTACACTTTCGTCAACTATGCCGTTGCTGTCCAGCAGTTCGTTGAAAAGCGAATACTTCTCAATCGTATGTAGTTGCTCCTCGGTAATATCCATAGATCGGGAAGCTTTCATGTTACAGATAATCTTATACATATATAATTTACTTTTAGTTGTTACTTAACAAAAACTGGACGGATGCAGCGATGATATTTCTTCGTACCGTTTCATCCATGATGCATTCTAAGGGGAAACCGAAGGAGAGCGACCTTCTGTCGGCACCCTGATAGGCAATAGCAGAGGGTAGGGCAGTCTGCTTATATAGCATTGTGCAGAACGATCCTTCTGTACCACGTAGTACGTCAGCCGTCCTAACCCAGTAATGCTGTTCGTTGGGCGTGTGATATACTTGCACACTAGTGTTCATTCCTTCCATACCGGAGATACTGTCCAACTGCAATGATTGCTCGTAATTATACTTGAAAACCGTCCTTGTAAAATCCTGTTCTTCCGGAGTCTGCATGTCTGTTCCGATAAAGGAGCCGCTGAGCAGCAGGTTTCCTCCTTTTGTGGCATAAGAAGAAATAGCTTGCATCAATGCCGGAGTGAATGTTTTGTAGTTTTGTAGCGAATACCCGTCTTGCTTTTGCGCTCCAAAAATCAAATTTATCAGTTGGAATCCTGATGTGTCAAGAGTTGGCAGAGATGAGGAAACGCAGGCACTGATGTTGTAATCCATTCCACTGGATATGATATCCTTGGTATACAATGTGCAATAATCATGTGTATTACCGGCAAGTATCATTCCTTCTAATTCAGCTCCACTTTCGCCTATTGTATCCCAGGAATTTTTACTGAACAGATATTGTTTGCCACAATACACGGGTGATTTTACGTCTATAACACCAGGATCCACATCCAGGCGGAAACCACGTATTGAGTCATTATCAACAGGAAGTGGCCCAGCTAAGCGCTGAAAGCCATCCACCATAAGTATGTTCTTGCTGAAAGGCGAAGCCAAGTATGCGCAGACCTCCTGATTAGACATACTCTTGCCACCTGCATTAACGGCACATACTTTGTACCTGTATAGTACTTTTGGCTGAATGGATAGCGTAACTGATGTTTCGTTGGCTGATACTACTATACCATTGTCATATCCTTTGTCACCTGCACTGGTATAAATAACATAATGAGTAGGTTGTGCAGTTGGTTCCAACTTGTCCTCTGTAGGATTCCAGCTTAGCCTTACCTCATTACTGCTTGCATTAACAATGGCAGAAAGGTCTTTTACAGGAAGGGGTTGGACACAAAAGTCTGTATTCTGATGTACATGATTCAGGTACTTCAGGATACCTTTATAGATGGCACGTGCCATTGTAAACTTAAAGGTGGGATCGTGTGCCATGCGCATATCCTGCCAGTTCTGATGACTCAGCATCTCAAGTATCATGGCAGGCACTTGCGGATCACGTGTCTCTCCGTAGTTTTTGTCGTATAGTTGTCTACGGTTCCATCTTCCATAGGTATTGGTCAGGTCGTTTGTAACCTGTGTCATAACAATATCCGCAAAGTCTCTGCTTGTCAGCCTTGAGAGTCCTGCACCGGTTATATTGTCATAATAACCTGTGGTGTATATGCCAAGGGTTCCGATATACGAAGCATCTTTCTTGTATCCTGCATCACTATGAACTGCCAGACTCAACTCAATAGGAACACAAAGTCCGCTGTCTCCTGGCAGATAGGAACTGCCGCGAGCCAGATAGTTCTGAACATAGGAACGGACTCTGATGTCATCGGAATAGTCATCGGCACCTGTTCTCGAATAAACTTCATATGGGAAGCCAGCCCATTGGGCAGTATAGCGTGCACCTTCCAGACAACGGGGCAAACCACTCTGAATGCATGGGTTTTGCATTAGTGTGTCGCTTCTGGCTATATTGCTGATTCCACCGCCTAATCTTACAGCGTCTGCAGTTACAATACCACGATAGGAACTCAGATTAGAAAGATAGATGTAATTCTGGTCGTTCTTTCCTTTCTCAAAGTGGAAGGTTCCTAGATAGACCCACGTTCCACCACCCATCTGTTGGTTAACCTTGTAGCTTGTAGTAACTCCTTGATGAACAATAGTATAACAAGCGTCACTTATACTGTTGGGTAAACTCTTGTACGAGACATAAACGGCATAGTCACCACTTTCCTTAATCTCTGGTACCCATACGGCAGTACTCTGTGTTCGTTTATTGTTGGTGGCTTCAATCTGACGGTATGTTCCTTCCGTAAAAGGATTCTGCTTGTCTGTATAAATGTCATGTGTTTTGCAATAACCGTTAGGACCGCTTTCCCATTCAAATTTGGAGTTGTTTTCGCCATAGACACCATATCTGTTGCCCATGTCGTTATCAACAATTATCTCGTTCTTTTGCCAGTCTCTTTCACGGGGTGTATAAACAACTGCTCCGGCATTCTCCAGCATAGGTATCAGATAAGGCACCACAATACTTTGTGTGAACAGGTCTTCTGTTGTACAATAAAGGTATGGACGCTGGAAAATCCACTCTCCAGTCCTTACATTATAGTATTTACCATGACTGGCCCATACACATAGATGTTTGCCCTTTAGTCCTTTTTCAATAGAGTAGGGTACACTAATAGGACTCACCCAAGCATTTCCCTTGTAGGGATTCTTCATATATACCCTCAGACTATCTCGTTCTGTAAGTTGGTCTATAGAGATCAATTGCTCTATAGGAACATCTTGAGCATAAATGATAATGTCGTAGGTGTTGTATGGAGGTTCTAAAGTCCGACGCACATCTTCATATATACGTTTAACCAGTGTGGGGGTAAACGGTTGTGATTTGAATGCATCGTTCAGGTAGATTGTATAGCGTTTCTGCTCGTTGTTGATGTCTAGGTCTTCTATCCTTATCTTATCTGCAGACGTATAGTTGGGGTTCTTGTAGTTCTCAAAGTATAATGCCAAAGGTGTCTTCTCGTTACGTTTGCGCTGTGCATTGCAATCAGCAAACGCCGCAAGAAGAAAAGACAGAACTACAATTAACCTGAAAAACATATCCGTAAACTATAATTATATGGGATTATAACGCAAACTGCCTAGGGTGTTTACCGGTATAATTCCGAAAGTAATCCTTGATTTCCTGTATCTGACTATCAACGTCACCGTTTGGGATGATTTTCTTTGTACATTCTATGGTTTTTGTCTTGAAATCCAGACCATAAAGCAGAATAGGGATATCTGCTTTTAAGGCAATATAATAGAATCCCATTTTCCAGTCGGCATTGGCCTTACGTGTTCCCTCAGGTGTTACGCAAATCCTGAATATGTCAGCTTTTCTGGCTTGTTCTGCAACAGAATCTGTTATTTTGGTTTTCTTGTTTCTGTACACAGGTATTCCTCCCATACGTCTCATGATAATTCCCAGGGGCCAGAAGAACCACTCCTTTTTCATCAAGAACATATTTGATTCTCCAATTGCGGAAGTGTATAACTTCCCAATGATGAAATCCCAGTTGCTTGTATGGGGCGCTAATGCTATGACACACTTGTCCGGCAAGGGCTCCGTAACGTTTTCCCTGAACCCCAACCAGTCAAACAGTATCTTTCTGCTTAGACTTTGTAGCATATCTTTTTTAAGCCAATGCTTTTATCTGTTCTACAATATCTCCTGTACGGGCTAACAAATCCTCACGCATTTTCTTGAAGAAAAGCTTGGTGCTACCTGGCTCTACATGAGATAGCCTGCTTATCATGTCGTTCTGCATTTGCAAAATGGTAAGCATGACGTTCTCAACGTCCTTTTTTTCAATGTTCTCCTTGTATTGAAGCAAAGCTACACACTCGGCGAACAAATCGCCACACAACGAATTAATGTCCTTCTTTATCTCTCTTCTTTTCATAATGTGGAATTGTTTAAAGGGTGACTAACAAAGCAAAGATAAGAAGAAAAGCTCAAACACGCTTAATCAAACGTTTATTTTTAATAAAAAAAATGAATTTTTATGGTTTCTTTCTTTATTTACCCCACATTTTTGTAATTTTGCGCTGCGAAAATAGTTTATAAATATTTTAATAAGATTCAAAATTATGGAAAAAAGTGCATTGCAGGTAGCTCGTGCTGCCTATCAGCCTAAGCTTCCCAAGGCTCTGCAAGGTCCTGTAGTTGCTGTTGAGGGTGCAGCTACACAGAGTGTTGGTAATCAGGAAGAAATAAAGGCTATGTTCCCAAATACTTATGGCATGCCTGTTATTACTTTCAAGGCTGGCGAGCAGAAGGCTCTTGAGCCCTTTAATGTGGGTATCATCCTGAGCGGTGGTCAGGCTCCTGGTGGACACAATGTTATCAGTGGTCTTTATGACGGTGTTAAGTCACTCAACCCCAACTGCAAGTTGTATGGTTTCCTTATGGGACCTGGTGGTTTGGTTGATCACAAGTATGTTGAGTTTACTGACGCATTTATCGATGAATATCGTAACACTGGTGGTTTTGATATCATCGGTTCTGGTCGTACTAAACTCGAGAAGGAGTCTCAGTTCGAGAGCGGTATCGAGATCCTGCGTAAGCTTGGCATCAAGGCATTGGTAATTATCGGTGGTGACGACTCTAACACCAACGCTTGTGTATTGGCTGAGTACTATGCTGCTAAGAAGTATGGTGTTCAGGTAATCGGTTGCCCCAAGACTATTGACGGTGACTTGAAGAACGAGCAGATCGAGACCAGCTTCGGTTTTGATACAGCTTGTAAGACATACAGCGAGTTGATCGGTAACATCCAGCGAGACTGTAACTCTGCCCGTAAGTACTGGCACTTCATCAAGTTGATGGGTCGTTCTGCTTCTCACATCGCACTTGAGTGTGCTTTGCAGACTCAGCCCAACGCTTGCTTGATCTCTGAGGAAGTTGAGAAGAAGGAGATGTCTTTGGACGATGTTGTAACATACTTGGCTAAGATTGTAGCTGACCGTGCTGCAGAAGGCAACAACTTCGGTACTGTTCTTATTCCTGAAGGTCTTATCGAGTTCATCCCTGCTATCAAGAAGTTGATTGCTGAGTTGAACGAGGTTCTGACAGACCCAGCAACAGGCGAGAGCCGTGAGTTTGCTTCTAAGGACGAGCAGGTTGCTTTCGTTAAGAGTCACATCGCTCCTGAGAACTTGGCTGTTCTGGAGTCTCTTCCCAAGGATGTAGAGCGTCAGTTGTGCCTCGACCGTGATCCTCACGGAAACGTACAGGTATCTCTCATCGAGACAGAGAAGTTGCTCTCTGCTATGGTAGCTACCAAGTTGGCTGCTTGGAAGGCAGAAGGCAAGTACAATGGTAAGTTCAGCGCTCAGCACCACTTCTTCGGTTACGAGGGACGTTGTGCAGCTCCTTCTAACTACGATGCTGACTACTGCTACAGCCTTGGTTTCAATGCCAGCCGTCTGATTGCTAATGGCAAGACTGGTTATATGAGTATCATCAAGAACACTACCGCTCCTGCTTCTGAGTGGATTGCCGGTGGTGTGCCCATCACAATGATGATGAACATGGAGCGTCGTAACGGTGCTATGAAGCCTGTTATCCGCAAGGCTCTTGTTGAGCTTGACGGTGCTCCCTTCAAGTTCTTCGCCAGCAAGCGTGAGGAGTGGGCTAAGAATACATGCTATGTATATCCCGGTCCAATCCAGTACTGGGGCCCATCTGAGGTATGCGACCAGTGTACCAAGACTCTGGCTTTAGAGCAGAAATAAATTAGATATTCAATTCCCCTCTTCTGCTTACATAGAGTAGGAGAGGGGATTTTAATTTTAAAGGCATTGGCAAACAATTATAACCCACGTAAAGTACGAAGCGGTTCTTCTACATACAAGAAATCGTCTTCTGGCAGAAAAGGCAGAAAACCCAAAGGGAAAAAAGGTGTTTTCGGTCGTTTCGGTGCTGCTATATGGGTTGGTATTGTGCTTGTTGCCATTGCATATATAGGACTTTTTTACTATTTCTTTGTCAGTCCATACAGTTTCAGGTGGAAGGCCATATATGGCGAACCGGAATATCCTGAAGGTTACAATGTGAGAGGTATTGACATCAGTCATTATCAGACAAATATTAAATGGGAAAAACTTAGAAACGCATCTATCAATAATGATCCTGTGCGTTTCGTCATCATAAAGGCTACAGAAGGTCAGGATCTCTATGACGATGATTTCAACGACAACTTCTTCCAAGCCAAGGAAAATGATTTCATACGAGGGGCTTACCATTTCTTTGTTCCAGGCGTAGATCCTGTAAAACAGGCCAATTTCTATTTACATCAAGTTCATCTAGTTCCTGGAGATTTACCTCCAGTACTTGATATCGAGAAAGACGGAAAGTTGTCAAAGAAACAACTTCAGAAGGACGTAAAGAAGTGGCTTGACATTGTAGAGGAAAAATACGGCGTAAAGCCAATATTATATACAAGCTATAAATTCAAGAAAGATGTTCTTGATGATCCGGTTTTCAACGAGTATCCGTATTGGATTGCACATTATTATATAAATAAACTCGCATACAAAGGAGACTGGGTAATGTGGCAACATACAGACTGTGGTAAAGTAGAAGGCATCAAAGGATTTGTTGATTGCAACATATTCAATGGTACAGTTCAGGATTTGGAAGCCTTCACTATACAAGACAAGGATGAGGAAATTCATAAGGAGGAGATAGAAGAGTTATAAAGGAATATTATTTTCTAAACATAATCACGATTACGATTTAGATGGGAAGAAACATAACAGGAGAAGAATATTCGGCACAGAAATACATTGAATTACCAGTCAGGGAACCTCAGGAACTGATGGAATTCTTGATGAAGCAGATGTCAGGTATCAGCAGAAACCGCGCCAAGGATTTGCTGGCAGGACATGCCGTAACTGTTGATCGCAAACTGGTAACACAATACAATCATATGCTTAATGTTGGCGAGGTCGTTCGCGTAACACGTCACAAGCGCAGTACCGAGCTGATAAATAAGCACATAAAGATTATCTATGAGGATAAGGACATTGTTGTTATAGAAAAGCAGCCTGGTATTCTCAGTATGGCTTCTTCTCCCAATCAATTTTGCGTGAAATCCATTCTCGACGATTATTTCCATAAACGTCATTTCAAGTGCAGGGCTCACGTCGTGCACCGTTTGGATCGTGAGACTTCTGGATTAATGATTTATGCCAAGAGTATCGAGATGGAACAGATTCTCGAGAATAATTGGCATGACATAGTATATGACCGTCGTTACGTTGCTGTTCTTTGCGGCAGTATGGAACAGGAAGGCGGAACCGTACATTCCTGGTTAAAAGATAACAAGGCATTCTTTACTTATAGCAGTCCCACTGACAATGGCGGCAAGGAAGCCATTACACATTATCATTGTCTGGACAAGAATCAGGACTACAGCCTGGTTGAGATGCGTTTGGAAACTGGCCGTAAGAACCAGATTCGTGTTCACATGAACGATCTTGGCTTCCCTGTTGCAGGAGACACCAAATACGGCAATGGCAGGAATCCCATTGGTCGTTTGGCCCTGCATGCCTATCGTCTGAATTTCTACCATCCTCGTACGGGTGAGCCTATGAATTTTGAGACCCCCTTCCCTATTTCTTTTAGAAAACTTTTCGAAACTACTAAAAAATAACATCACATGAAAAAGAATTTTTTCGCCTTATCAGCTCTCGTGTTATGCGTTGGTCTGTCATCTTGTAAATGCTTTAATTATCAGAAAGATACAAAGACAGACGCATCTTCTCTTCTTGACAATGCAATAGCAGGAAATACATCCCAGACTACAACAGACCTCTTGGGTCGTGTACTCTCATATCTCCTCGGAAATACCACCAGCAAGGAAAGTATCATTGGAACTTGGAAGTATTCATCTCCAAAGGTAATTTTCGAGAGCGAGAATATTCTGGCAAAAGTCGGTTCTGATATCGCGTCAGAGAAAGTCGAGAAGACCTTGGGCGACCAGTTGGAACGTGTAGGTTTTTCTTTAGGTAAGACTGCACTTACCTTCAACGAAGACAATACTTGTAGCTTTACTTTCGGCTCTCGCACATATCCCGGCACATACAAGTATGACAGTTCTACTAACCGTCTTACCATTACAGATGCCTTTGGTGTTGGAACAGTCAAGTGCACAGCTTGTAAGAATGGCAACGAGCTGTATTTGCTCTTTGATTCAGACAAGATTCTGACGCTTATCAACGCTCTTGGAAAATCAACCATCAGCAACACATCAGCAGCTTCTATACTCAACAGTTACAAGGGTCTTAAGTTGGGTTGGTCTATGACTAAGTAATTTTCTTACAGAAAATAAATATAACTTTTGGATGTGTGTCGAATAATTTGTAATTTTGCACCTCGAAAAAAATAACTCTTTTTTTTAACAATGAATATATCTTATAAATGGCTTCGTGAATACGTCGAGACTGACCTCTCTGCCCAGCAGGTGGCAGATGCCCTTACCAGTGCCGGTTTGGAGGTTGATGGCGTAGAGGAAGTTCAGAGCATAAAGGGAGGTCTTGAAGGCCTTTGGATTGGTAAAGTACTGACTTGTGAGGCACACCCCAATAGTGACCACATGCACATCTGTACAGTTGATGTTGCACAGGGCGAGCCCCTTCAGATTGTCTGCGGTGCTCCTAATGTAGCTGCCGGTCAGAAGGTTATTGTAGCTGTTGTAGGCACTAAGCTGTACGATGGCGATGAATGCTTTACCATCAAGCGTAGCAAACTACGTGGTGTGGAGAGTTTTGGTATGATCTGTGCCGAGGACGAAATCGGTATCGGCAATGACCATAACGGAATCATTGTTCTTCCTGACGACGCTGTTGTTGGTACTCCCGCAGCCAAATATTACAACATAGAGAGCGACTATGTTATCGAGGTGGATATTACCCCCAACCGTGCAGATGCCTGCAGCCACTATGGTGTGGCACGCGACCTCTATGCATGGCTCATCCAGAACGGTTACAAGACCAGCCTGAAGCGTCCTTCTTGCGACGACTTCAAGGTTGATGACGAGGCTCTGCCCATCGCTATCGATGTTCAGAACGCTGAGGCTTGTCCCCGTTACTGTGCTGTTTCACTCACCGGATGCCAGGTTAAGGAGAGTCCAGAGTGGTTGCAGAACAAGTTGCGTGTCATAGGTCTGCGTCCTATCAACAATATTGTAGATATCACCAACTACATCATGATGGCATACGGCCAGCCCCTTCACTGCTTTGATGCAGATATGATTCTGGGCAAGAAAGTAGTTGTAAAGACCATGCCCGAGGGTACTCCCGTCATCACTCTCGATGGTGAGGAACACAAGCTCTCAGACCGCGACCTGGCTATCTGCAATGCAGAAGAGCCTATGTGTATTGCCGGTGTCTTCGGTGGTAAGGGAAGCGGTACTTATGACAGCACCGTTAATGTGTTGCTGGAGAGTGCTTACTTCAACCCCACATGGATTCGTAAGAGTGCACGTCGTCATGGCCTTAGCACAGATGCCAGCTTCCGTTTCGAGCGTGGTATCGATCCCAACGGTCAGATCTACGCCCTCAAGCAGGCTGCTATCCTTGCCAAGGAATTAGCTGGTGCCAAGGTAAGCATGCAGATTGTGGATGTATATCCCAATCCCCTACCCGACTTCAATGTTTCTCTGAAATATGACTATGTAGATTCTTTGATTGGCAAGCATATTCCTGCCGAGACCATCAAGAGCATTGTCACCAGCCTTGAGATGAAGATTCAGAACGAGACCGCTGAAGGTCTTGACCTGATTGTTCCTGCCTACCGTGTGGATGTTCAGCGTCCCTGTGACGTTGTAGAGGATATCCTGCGTATCTACGGCTATAACAATATAGAGATTCCTACTACTCTCAAGAGCAGCCTTTCTGTCAAGGGCGATCCGGACAAGAGTCACAAACTGCAGAACTTTGTTGGCGAGCAGTTGGTAGGTGCCGGTTTCCGTGAGATTCTCAACAACAGCCTCCAGCGTGGTGCTTACTATGATGGTTTAGAGAGCTATAAGAGCGAGAATCTTGTCAAGCTTCTCAATCCCCTCAGCCAAGATCTGAACTCTTTGCGTCAGACCCTTCTCTTTGGCGGTTTGGAGAGCATTGCACGTAACACCAACTACAGAAATGCCGACCTCAAGTTCTTCGAGTTCGGTAACTGCTATAAGTTCCAGGCCGAGAAGCGTTGTGCCGATATCATTCCCGGTGTCAGCAGCAGTCGTGACCCAGAGGTTATCAAGCACGTTCTGGATGCATACTCCGAGGATTATCACCTGGGTCTCTGGGTAACCGGTAAGCGTGTAAGCGGTAGCTGGGCTCATGCCGACGAGGACAGCTCATTCTACGAACTGAAGGCATACGTCCTGAATATCATCAGCCGTCTTGGTGTTCCCATGGGCATGTTGGTATTTGCAGAAGGCAATTCTGATATCTACGATAAGAGCATTCAGATTCAGAACCGTGGTGGTAAGGTGCTCATTGAGATGGGTATCGTCAGCCACAAGATTCTGAAGGGCTTTGGTATCTCTGCTCCTGTTTACTTCGCAGACTTGCGTTGGAAGCAGCTCATGAAGACCATCAAGAATCAGGCTGTTACCTATACAGAAATCAGCAAGTTCCCTGCTGTTAGTCGTGACTTGGCTCTTCTGCTTGATGAGAGCGTTGAGTTCGAGCAGATCGAGAAGATTGCCTACCAGACTGAGAAGAAGCTCCTCAAGGGTGTTAAGCTCTTTGATGTCTACGAGGGCGACAAGCTGCCTCAGGGTAAGAAGTCATATGCTGTCAACTTCATCCTTCAGGATAACGAGAAGACCCTCAACGACAAGCAGATTGATGCCATCATGCAGAAACTGATTCAGAACCTTACCACTCAGCTCAAAGCAGAACTAAGATAAAGGCGTCGTTTAATTAAGAATTAAGAGAGAAGAATTAAGAATTATGCCAAATGCTGTTCAAGATAAAAGTGAAGCATTGGCTGTTCGTATAGTAAATCTGTGGAAATATCTTCTAAAACATCAAGAGTATGACATAAGTCGTCAGATTAAGCGCTCTGGAACAAGTGTCGGAGCGAACGTCTGTGAATCACTCCATGCTTCAAGTAAGAAGGATTTTCTCAATAAAATGTATATTGCCTATAAGGAGTTAGGTGAGACAAAATATTGGTTAAGGATTCTAAACAAGACGGAGCTTATAACACAAGATTCTTTTTCTTCTCTATATTCTGATTGTGAAGAGCTCGATCGTATAATAGCAAGTATCATAAAGACTACAAAAGAGAACATAAATAATAATAGTATAAACGCGGAATGAGAAAAAGAATATAATTCCTAATTCTTCTTTCTTAATTCTCAATTCAATTAAACAATGGGAAGAGCATTTGAATATCGTAAAGCTACAAAGCTTAAGAGATGGGGCCACATGGCCAAGACATTTACTCGTCTGGGCAAGCAGATTGCCATTGCTGTTAAGGCTGGTGGTCCAGAGCCCGAGAACAACCCCTCACTGCGTTCTATCATCGCAGTCTGCAAGCGCGAGAACATGCCGAAGGACAATATCGAGCGTGCTATCAAGAACGCTATGGGTAAGGACCAGAGCGACTACAAGTCTGTAACATACGAAGGATATGGCCCTCACG
>JAEEGF012317164.1_pt1 | contig 46124 bp, 40 predicted proteins | sample 9134171 | NCBI WGS metagenome assembly JAEEGF01 (sample SAMN16246542, study PRJNA631951) | gut metagenome | biome: gut microbiome; feature: rumen; material: AP-attached | host: Bos | place: Iran: Karaj | collected 2018-10
TCTTAAACCCTATTCTGAAACTATCTTTTTTCCTGTAACATATTCATAAATTATAGATTTTCTATACTTAGCAATTAATTCAAGCTGTTCTTGCTTTTGTTCGATTATGGAATCTATTTCTTTACATTTTTCATCAAGGTATTCCGCTATTTTCTTTTGTTCCTCAATTGGCGGGAGTGGTATCTTGATTTTTTTGAACTCCGTGGAATAAGTTCTCCATCTCATCATCATGATTCCACGACCATATTTGTAGCATTCTCCAGCCATAGCAGGAGAGCGCAGTATATAGTGGCAATAATGTGGATAAATCTTATCAATATTTATCTTGTAAACATCGTAGGCGGGGCTTGTAACCCCATCATAATCGGATATGCCCATTGCGCCCATCCACGCTAAGATAATGTTAACGACAATATCATTCTTATGGACTATCTTGTATCCATCCGCATTTTGAGCGATATTACCTGATGTTTTCTCTAAATCAGCGTGCTGAACTACACCTCTATCTGTATATAAAGAAATGAGATTTACCTCTTCTAAAGGTTTATAGTTTCTTTCATTTCGGAGAGTTAATACATTTCCCAGTTTTGATACACTCCAATTTGATGGGATATCTCCTATCCAATCTGATCCACTATCCTTCATCGGAGCATTCTTATCTAACCCTTTTGTTACAGCTTCTGTGATAACAGACCGCTTATATTTTTGAAGTGTATTAATCTCTTCCTGAATATCAGCAGAAAGTGTGTCTATCTCGGTACATTTGGCGTCAAGAAATTGGGCTATACGGTTTTGCTCTTCAAAAGAAGGCTTTGCCAACTTTATTGTTCCTAAGACGGTGGCAGATATTTCTTTAAATGTAGTTCCTGAACCAAACAGATTAAGAACCTCTTCATAAATACTCAAGGAATAATAGAAGAATTTCTCACTTATTCCTTGATTGCATATAAGACCTAAACACCCTTGATTTGTACACAAAGGAACAGCTGTTAACGCTACAGAGCCAATCGGCGCCCTTTTAGATACAACAATAGTTCCCTTTGGTAGCATATGAGTACTACAAGATTTATACCCTAATGAAGAAATATTTCTTGCCCCGTTAGAAACATATATCTCTTTTGTTTTGTAATCCGCAGGTGTAATCCACAGAACATCACCATCCCACAACTCACTATTTGAACTGTCAGGCGTTGCTCCTGATATTATTGAAAAATTATATTTCAAGGGATGGACACTCCATTTTTGAGGAACATCCCCAATCCACGAAATTCCACTATCTTTTACTTCTCTCATAACATTTACCATCAGCCCCTTCCGAACAGAGTACGGATACGGTCATTCACGCTATTCTCCAATGCAGTAAAACGTTCTGCTAATACTTCACTTGCTTCGGGCTGTTGATACTTATAGAAGTATCTTGTAAAAGGTATTTCTGCACCGGTCTTGATAACAGGCTTCTTTGCACCAAGGTCTTCTTCCCAAAACCATTTAGCATCCGGGATATGCGGTAAGACTTCCCTTGCCATATAATCCTCGATAGTTTCATCCCAACGGACAAGCTCCACATCCTTCGAGTCCTTGTCGTAGATAATCTCTCCCTTTTTCTTACCTTTTTGCTCGGTCTGTATCTCAGCTTCCTTATCCATCACGGATAAACCATTGGCAATCTTCTCCAACAGTTTTTTATCCATATTCACATCAGCAAGAACCTTTTCAAGTACCGGAGCAAACGCACTCGGACTTAACCATTTTTCATCAGAAACAGCACCATTCAGTTTTGCAAGAATGGCTTCATAAACAGGTTTGGTTTCATAATAGTCAGAAAGAGCCTTCTGTTCCTTTGCATTAGCAGTAGTTCCCTTTTCTTCGAGTTCTGCCACTTTTGCATCATCCCATAAGGATTTCAAGGCTCCCGATTGAAGCATATTCTGAATACGATCTTCTGTGAAACCATAACTACGCTGTAATGGTTGCATTACAGCATATTCCTTGTAGATAAACTCGGTGTTGTCGTATATCTTACATACTTCGCTATCTTTGAACTCAGCATAAATCCGCGTAATTTCAGCACGGTCTTCAGGAGAAAACTCATTCTTCTTATTGCCGAGAGGCTTACGGAGCTTATGATAAATCTGCGAAGCATCGATAAGTTGTATCTTACCTTTACGTTCAGGTCTTTTGTTCTTTGATAAAATCCATACATAAGTGGCAATACCCGTGTTGTAGAACAAATCCGTAGGCATAGCCACGATTGCTTCAATAAGGTCATTCTCCAACATCCAACGGCGTATCTGCGACTCTCCTGAAGCCGTACTACCTGTAAAAAGGGGGGAGCCATTCTCGATAATCGCTGCACGTCCAAGTTTGTCATCCATCTTTGCGATGGCAGACTGCATAAAGAGAAGCTGAGAATCTCCACCCGAAGGAAGACCTGCACCCCAACGGCCTGCAAGTCCTTTTTTCGTATATTCTTCCTTAACAGCATCCTCCTGTCCAGTCTTGGCATCGGCTCCTGACCAAGGAGTACCGAAAGGCGGATTTTCTATAAGGAATCTCATTTTGGTATCGGAGAAACAATCCTCTTTTAATGTGTCGGCATGACGGAAGTTATCTGCATCCTGTCCTTTTATAAGCATCTCAGCAAGACCCACTGCATAGGTCTGCCCCATATATTCCTGTCCGAACAGGCGGACATCTGCAGAAGGATTAAAATGCCTGATATAGCTATATGCCGTGGAAAGCATACCACCGGTTCCGCACGCCTGGTCGCATACGGTAATAACTTTTCCTTCATCAAAAATATCATCACATCCTTCGGCGGTAAGAAGTGATACAAGGAGTTTTATTATATCTCGGCCTGTGTAAAACTGTCCGGCATCTACATTCTGATAGAAGCGACCGATCAGATTTTCGAAGATATAGCCCATTTTTATGCTGTCAAATGTTTCTATGGATAAGTCCAGTTCCGAAAAAGCCTTCACAACATTGTATAAACATCCGTCTTTATCCATCTTCTTAATATGGTCATCCATATTAAGCTCGCGGAAAATGTCCTGCACATTTGCTGAAAAACCATTAAGGTATTCTCTGAAGTTCGCTGCTATATGGTCAGGGTCGTTACACAGCTCCTTCAAGTTAAATTCACTTGTGTTATAGAACTGATATCCTGATATTTTCTGCATCGCTTTTGCCGGATGAGTGGGCGTTGTCTTATATTTAGCAACAACTTCGCCTTTGGTCTTTTCCAAAGCGCACTCAAAGCGGCGAATAATTGTCATCGGAATCACTACATCCCCATACTTATCGGGCATGTAAGAGCCACGAAGTTTATTCGCTATACTCCATATAAAGTTTGCTTCCGCAGTAATATCAACAGGATTATCATCCCATAACACACCTATCTGTTTAGCCATATTCCTTCTCCCTATTCTCTAATCATTATCATTTTTCCTTGCTTCTAACGATTCCTGTAGTAAATGAGCCACCCGCTCTTTCTTTGCTCTTTCCGATTTTGATAAAGGCTTTTCATCCATCGAATAAGGGAAGTTCCATTCCCACATGTGATATTCGTGCATTATCTGCTTCTTTTCTTCTTCGGTTGAAGCATTAAAGATGTCGACTTCCATCTGCTTTCTACGGTCATACCAAGCCTTCAGGTTCTTATTCATCGTGCTGACCTTTATATCATTCTGACTTTCTCCAAATGATATGCAGATTTGGCCATTGACCTCTTGTAATCTTAAATCGTACAAGGTCTCCATTTCAAAGAAGGAGAACATAGCGCCTAAATAGCTTGCTGTCTGAGGATCTAATATAGCGCTTGTTTCAACCTCTAACGCTTCTGCTATCTGTTTACAAAGGTCAAATTTCGGGTTTCTGGCGCCATTCTCATATTGCTGTATTCTGTTAGCATTTAATGCAGTACTGTTTTCTGCGTAGTTTTCTGCTATCTCATTTACCTTTTCAGCAAGTTCACTTTGCGATATCCCCTGTTCCTGCCTTATAGCACGGATTCTTCTACCGATACGGCTTCCCGCTGTTTCCTTATCAAAGTCTTCCGGAGCAGTTCCAAACGGATTGTAAACATACATATAATTATCTCCTTTTTTTTATCTACCTTTTCATCCTAAACAGGTCCTTACAAACCTTATTCTAACACATCAACAACATAATAGATATAGCAAAATGCAAATTTGTTGTTAAAATAAAATATTAAAAAAATATAAAAAACAATTTTGTTATTGACAAAAGCTTTTTTGTGAGGCATTATGAAAGTAACATATTTGTTGTTTGCAATAACTTTTTGTTAAAGGAGTGCCATATGAATGAGATTATAAATGACTGTCCAATGATAATGAATATCCCTGATGCAGCGAAAATCCTTGGCGTACATCCTAACACAATCAGAAGCCTGATTAAGAGCAAAAGCCTACGCGCAGTTAGAGTCGGAAAACGATACAAAATCACAAAGAACAGTCTTTTACACTACCTCGGCGATACCGAGGCAAATTAACCGAAAGGAGAACCAACCCATGGAAGAAAAACACACAACCATTTCTTTAGAAATCTTAGTCTTAAACGACCTGCTTCGTATAGACGCGATTGACAAAACCATTTATGACAAGGTTGTTCAAAGAATCTCGTCCAAAGAAAAAGATAAGCAAGCTGCTTAAGACCTACACAATGTAATTACAAGGAGTATAGCGAGTCTAATGAAAAATACAGCGATATATCATTTTACAGACCAAAGCAACAAAAGACCTAAGATTTACAAAGACCAAATTAAAAAGCTTGAAAACTATGCGGTTTCTGTAGATCTTGAAGTCTCTGACATTTATTGTGATAAGAGTTTGAAACGATGTGAACATACCGAATTTGAACGCTTTCTCGCTAACTCTGCACAATATGATGCTCTTGTAACAAAAGATTTTTACCACATATCCAAAAACACCGGCAAATGCATAAACATTTTGCAACAGCTCCGGGATAAGGGAATACAAACATACACAGTAGAAAACGGTATCTTCACCTGGGAAGATGCACCTCTGGATGAGCCTCTCCGTGTTGCAACATACACCTGCCACTTCGGTCCACCAAACGAAATGAAGGAAGTCGTCCCCGTTAAAAATGATACTCTCAAACTTTTTACGACTAAGAAAACGAATTGGACTGTTGTTGACCAATATTACGATGAAAGCCCTTGCCAAAGCGACGGCGAACAGATACAGATGATGGAACTGATAGCAAACAGTGATAAATATGATCTACTCCTCGTCCATAACCTGAATGATGTTCATTGGAGAACGGCGAACTTTTGCAAAATCCGGGAACAGCTCCAATTAGACATATATTCGCTTCAAGAAGGTTTTTTGAAATACAGAAAGGAACTCACAGTATGACCTATGCAGATAAACTGAAATTACAAATTGATGATAAAACCGGTGCAGAACCCGTTGTTTCAGCAATATATGCACGTGTTTCCACACGTAACGAATCACAGAAGGACTCTTGCGACAATCAGATTAAATCTGCACGAGAATATCTTTCTAATTATAAAAATGTTTCGTTAACACAGAACCATGTATACAAGGATGATGGTGTGTCAGGAAAAAGTGTTGTTGGACGAATCGCTTATCAGCAACTCATGGATGGGGTACGTTCCGGAGAAATAAAACTGATTGTAGCCAAAACATGCTCACGATTGTTTAGGGATGTTACAGAGTCTCAGGATTTTCTTAGAACTTTACTCAAAAACAACGCTGTTTTAGTCACATTAGAAGACAATCACTTTTGGGATTTCAGCATTCATTCTGAAGAATTGATGTTTACGCTTATTTCTGTGTTTACCTCGGGTACGAGTCGAACACAGAGTGATGCAGGTCATGCAGCACAGACACGACGAATCAGAGATAAAAAACTGTTTCCAAAGGATCTAATACAAGGATTCAAATGGGATTCACAGGAAAAGGACATTATCATCGACAAGGAAACCGCACCTATTATTGTGGATATTTTTGAGGATTACGTTTACAGAAACGGAACACCAGCTTCCATTTGTGAATCGCTCAGACAAAAGGGAATCAAGTTTCCAAAGCACAAAAGAGATGCAGATACCAGGGAACCCTACATTGCTTATGAATATATCTGCGAACGAACCGTATCGAACATGATACAAAACAGCAAATACCTTGGACTTTTCACTGTAAATACAAGAACCAGCACTTTTATTCCCGGTGAAGAATCCATGCGGTATAAGACTAAATCTGAAGAGCAGGTTACGGTAGAGCGTCCTGATCTTCAGATAGTCGATACAGACCTCTTTGAAATGGCGCAGAGGATACATCATTCAAGAATAACAGTGTATGAGAAACCCGACCAAAAGACTGTTCAGGCACGTTTTCAAGGTTTGCATCTTTATGCCGGCAAAATTTTTTGCCCTGTCTGTGGCAAGCCATACCAATTTGGATACGCAGATAGGAAAAAGACAGTACCGGTATACCGCATTAAAAGCCATTCTGACTGCCCGAACCCTATCAGAAGCATTTACGAACATGACCTTGAAGAGATTACAAAGAAGGCTCTGAAGCAGACTATAGACCAGCAGGAAGAAGTCTGCATTACTTTGGAGAAGATTTTAACGGAGATCGTGGAAGCATCACAGAACAATGGTGACGAGATAGACAGACTGAAGAAACAAAGGGCATCGAGGGAAAAAAAGCTTGAAAACCTCATTGATCAGCTTTCCGATGACAACTTTACAGATGCAGCAAAGAAACACATTCAGACTAAGATTAACAATATTACGGAAGAGACGGACAGACTGACAGAGGCTATTAACGATAAGGAAAACAACAAACTTGATGACTCCTATGTTACGGCGAAGCTTGCAAGTATCCGGGCAGCTATTGCAGACCTTCGGAACTTCACCAGCATCGACCGTGATAGGATCCTCAACTATATCGAAAGAATTGATATGCCCCCTAACGGAGATATCGAGATACTCCTTAAATCTGGGCAGGTAATTGTAGCAAACGTAAACAACAACAGTGATTTCTCCGATGGAAATAGTGTAGGCAAGAAGGGAATCCAAGATGTCCTGTATTCATGGCCTGCAGCATGTCGATAACCTCCGGGCCTCTCACTTCTCCGACTATTATCCGGTCAGGTCGCATCCTGAGAGCCGCCTTTATGAGGTCTCTTATCGTGACTTCGGTGCATTCTTTGGAATTTTTGTTCCTGACCTCGAGGCGCACCAGATTTTTGATATTGTTGATCTTAAGTTCCGCTGAGTCCTCGATGGTGATTATACGTTCGTCCTGTGGGATGAAATCGGAGAGAGCGTTCAGAAATGTGGTCTTGCCGCTTCCGGTGCCGCCGCAGACAAAGATGTTGTATCCTGCGATCACAAACCTGCGGAGTGAGTCCGCAGCCTCTTCACTTATCGCTCCGAGACCTATGAGTTTTTCCATCGTAAAAGGATCTTTGGCGAATTTACGGATGGTGACTATCGGACCGTTCAGTGCAACAGGCGGAAGTATCACATTCACTCGGGAGCCGTCCTTAAGGCGGGCATCCACTATGGGACTCGCCTCGTTCACGACTCTGTTTGCATCGGCTACGATCTGCTGGATTATATCGTTCAGTTTGTTTCCGGATTCAAAGGCTTTGTCCCACTTTTTGAGCGTGCCGCCGCTCTCCAGAAAAATGTCGTTCTCACCGTTCACCATGATCTCCGTGACATCCTCACGGCAAAGTAATTCTTCAAGTATGTCCAGCCCTCTGATTGAATTGTAGACCGAATTTCTCAGTTCTTCGCGCTCCTCCACAGGAAGGAAAGTCGTTCTGGCCTCCACCGAGACCACCCTGTCTATCTCCTCGAGCAAAGCTTCGTCCGAGATCTTTTCGGAATAGTCAAAACCCTGCAGCACCTTGTCCCTTACCTGTTTTTTCATTTCAGTCCTCATAAACACACCTCTTTGATCCTTGTGAGTATTGCTTGTTTCCCCGCATATTTCATCTGCCTGATAAATTCATTGCTCCTGACGTCACGACCTTCAGGCCCGGTCGAGACAAGATAGATTACATCGCTGCATTCAAGCAGCGCTTCCACTCCCGGCGAGAAAAAACCGCACAGGAAGACTATGTTCTCATAGCCGCCATATTGCTTGCATTCTCTTATCAGACGTTCCATTTCACCCGGAGAATACTGCCAGAGATCGGCATAATATTCCGTTCCGGCAAAATAGTCCCATCCGTCCCTCGAAGGCAGTCCCGACATCAGTTTTCGCATACCCGTCTCATTTTTGCGCGCAGTAAACAAAAGGTCGCTGATTGTCCTCTGTTCCTGGGTCGCTTTTTCACGCCCCATGGCACCGAACAGCTCCCACGAAAGAAAAAGAGTGCGCCCTTCCCCGGACAGGCGTGTGCACAGCGCATACGCGTATCTGCATGCCGTCTCGTTGGAAGCGGGTGAAAAAACGGTATAAATGTGATTGAATGAAACTGATGTTTCGGGATTGAGTGAAAGAACAGATCTCACTATGGCCGAAGCCGATCGGAACTTGAAGATGACATCCGGCATATCGCCCGAAGGCTCTGCTTCGGGATCGTCCGACAAATAGCAAAACCTGCATTTGTCTGCCGTGATCTCCCTGTTTGAGATGTCGTCCGAAAGAAGAAGAGTAAGACTCTTTGTAGAAAGATACCCCTTGAGCTCATCGGTCGTTCTGAACGTGACCGCCCGTAGCCCAACGTCCCTGCGGGTATTAAAATAATCCGCAAGCCGTTTTGCGTAACCCGGCGAGCTGACGAGGATCCCCAATGTAGGATCCAATAAACCACCCCTTTTTAAATTGTTCAACCCCTTGTGTCCGGGGTCTCCCCCCGACGTGGCACAATACTAAACCCGTCCCTCCGTTTTTGTCAACGAAATCTTGTGATTTTACTACCATTTCGTCATTTTCCACAAAACTGAGGGGTCATATTATACATGTTGCACAAAAAATCAGGGGCGTTTTTCACACCCCTGAAATAAATGCAACTTGTTGCACATCCGAAAAAAACATTTCAATCTTCTTTTGCAAGACGCCGCCCCATCAGCACTCCCATGGCGGAAGCCATCATGAGTCCTCTGGTCCAGCCGCTGGAATCGCCCAGGCAGTACAGTCCCCTGACGTTGGTCGTAAGGTCAGGCTCCATCTTGACTTTGTTTGAATAGAACTTGAGTTCCGGAGAATAGAGCAGTGTCTCTGTGGCGGCAAAGCCGGGCACTACATAGTCCATTGCCTGAATGAAGTTCACTATGTTCGTCATGGCTCTGTAAGGCATCGCCGCAGTAATGTCTCCCGCAACCGCATCCGGAAGAGTGGGACGGACGTTCGAGAACGCCAGTTCCTTTTCCCATGTGCGTTTTCCATCGAGGATGTCACCATAACGCTGTACAAGTATATGCCCGTTTGCAAGCATGTTAGTGAGCTCTCCCACCTTTTGAGCATATTCTATAGGCTGGTTGAAGGGTACGGAAAAATTGTGCGAGCACAGTATCGAAAGGTTTGTATTGTTTGATTTAAGCTCCTTGTAGGAGTGCCCGTTTACCACGGCGAGGTTGTTGTCATAGTTTTCCTGGCTCACAAATCCGCCGGGATTCTGGCAGAACGTGCGGACTTTGTTTTTGAACGGCAACGGGTAGCCTACGAGTTTTGACTCGTAGAGCACTTCGTTCACCTCTTCCATGATCTCGTTCCTGACCTCAACGCGCACGCCGATGTCAACGGTTCCCGACTTATGGGCGATGTCATATTTTGCGCAGAGTTTTTCGAGCCACTCTGCTCCGCGGCGTCCTGTCGCTATGACAGTGTTCTCCGCAGTGTATTCCCTGTTTTCTCCGCCTTCGTTTAGCACAACGCCCTTGCAGCATCCGTCGTCAATGATGATATCTTCGCACGCCTGATCGAAGATCATGTCAACGCCGTGATCCTGAAGGAAATGCTCAATATCAGTATAAAGCTGTTGTGCTTTTTCCGTTCCGAGATGGCGTATGGGACAGTCGACGAGCTTCAGTCCAGCACGTATCGCGCGGCGCCTGATCTCTTTTACTTTGTCCGGATTTGAAACGCCCTCAACATGAGGATCCGCGCCAAATTCAAGATAGATCGTGTCTGTGTAGTCTATGAGTTCCTGACATTCATTCGGCCCGATAAGTGTGGGGAAATCTCCTCCGACTTCATAGGAAAGCGAGAGTTTTCCGTCGGAAAACGCACCCGCTCCGGAAAAGCCGGTGGTTATCGCGCACGGCTTGCAATTCAGGCAGTGGCCTGTCTGGTCTTTGGGACATTTTCTTTTTTCGATCGGATGACCTTTTTCGATCATGAGGATCTTTTTTGAAGACCCGTTCTTTATCATCTCGTAGGCCGTAAATATTCCCGCGGGCCCCGCTCCGACGATTATCACGTCATAATGCATAAAAATACCTCCTCCGCCGTAAGGTATCTGCCATATACAGGCGCCTTGCGGCTTTGGAGATATTATAACTTGATTTCGGAGATATTGCAATAATGGTCATTCGGCTCTTGCGGCAAGCTTTCCGTCAACCGCGTCTATCACGATGGTCCCGCCTTCGCCGACCTGTCCGGAAAGGATAAGCCTTGCCGACAGTGTCTCTACGCTCCTCTGCAGGTAACGCTTAAGAGGACGCGCGCCGTAGGCAGGATCGTAGCTTTCCGCGATCGCGAGTTCCTTCGCACCGTCCGTCATGGTGATGGTTATCTGCTTTTCTTCAAGACGCTTGTTGAGGTCTTTTATGAGAAGTTCCATGATGCCTGTGATGCATTCCTTTGTGAGAGGATTGAACCTGATGATCTCGTCGAGACGGTTCAAAAACTCGGGCCTGAACCTGCTCTTCAGCTCGTTCATGACCATCTCGGTGACCTCTTCGGAAACACTGCCGTGCTCTTTCAGATCATCGAGGATAAGGTTTGCGCCGATGTTTGATGTCATAATGAGGATCGTGTTCTTGAAATCGACCGTACGCCCCTGAGAATCGGTAACACGCCCGTCGTCAAGTATCTGGAGCATGACATTGAAAACATCGGGGTGTGCCTTTTCGATCTCGTCGAACAGGATAACGGAATAAGGTTTTCTCCTTACGGCCTCGGTAAGCTGTCCACCTTCCTCATAGCCGACATATCCGGGCGGCGCTCCGAGAAGTCTCGACACGGAGAATTTCTCCATGTATTCACTCATATCGATACGCACCATATTTGCTTCGTTGTCGAAAAGCGCCGCAGCAAGGGACTTCGCGAGTTCTGTCTTTCCGACACCTGTAGGTCCGAGGAAAAGGAATGAGCCTATCGGCTTTGAGGGGTCCTTTATCCCTGCTTTTGACCTGAGTATGGAATCGCTGACCTTCTGCACTGCTTCATCCTGGCCTATGACACGTTTTTTCAGTTCTTCGTCGAGGTGCAGTGTTTTTGCTTTTTCGCCCTCGGTGAGCTTTGATACGGGGATCCCTGTCCATCTGGACACGATCTCCGCTATTTCATCCTCATCGACCGCTTCATGGACAAGCTCGTTTTCGCGTATCTTGTTCTGTTCTTCTATCTCTTCAAGTGCTTTCTGGAGTGAAGGGAGGGTACCGTATTTAAGTTCCGCGGCTTTGTTCAGATCGTAATTTCTTTCTGCGGACGCGATGTCATTGTTTACCTGCTCTATCTGTTCGCGAAGCTTTGTGACCTTGTCAACGGAAGCCTTTTCGTTGTCCCATTTTACCTTGAGTCCTTCAAATTCCTCGCGAAGGTCGGCAAGCTCCTTCTGGAGTTCAGTGAGTCTTTCAGCACTCTGGCGGTCAGTTTCCTTCTTGAGGGCCGCTTCCTCGATCTCCATCTGCATTATCCTTCGCCTGATCTCGTCAAGCTCTGTGGGCATCGAGTCAAGTTCCGTCTTTATCGAAGCGCATGCCTCATCCACAAGGTCGATGGCCTTGTCGGGAAGAAAACGGTCGGAAATGTATCTGTTTGAAAGAACTGCCGCGGAAACCAAAGCGCCGTCGGTGATCTTTACTCCGTGAAAGACCTCGTACCGCTCTTTCAGGCCTCTTAAGATCGAAATGGTATCCTCGACGGTAGGTTCATCTACCATTACAGGCTGGAAACGACGTTCGAGGGCCGCGTCCTTTTCGACATATTTCCTGTATTCATCGAGTGTGGTGGCGCCTATGCAATGCAGTTCACCTCTTGCGAGCATAGGTTTCAGCATGTTCCCGGCATCCATCGAGCCTTCTGTTGCGCCCGCTCCGACGATGGTATGAAGCTCATCGATGAAAAGGATGATCTTGCCGTCGGAGTTTTTGACCTCTTCGAGCACTGCTTTAAGCCTTTCCTCAAATTCGCCTCTGTACTTGGCTCCGGCTACAAGAGAGCCCATGTCGAGCGCAAATAGTGTCTTGTTTTTCAGGCCTTCCGGGACATCGCCGGCAACGATACGCTGTGCAAGGCCTTCGACGACCGCCGTCTTACCGACACCAGGCTCACCTATCAGCACAGGATTGTTCTTTGTCTTTCTCGAAAGGATCCTTATCACGTTCCTGATCTCGTTATCCCTGCCTATTACAGGATCGAGCTTTTGTTTTCTTGCGCGTTCTACCAGGTCGTAACCGTATTTTTCAAGTGAATCGTAAGTCCCTTCGGGGTTGTCGGTCGTAACACGCTGATTTCCTCTGACTTCCTGCAGTGCCTTTAAGAATCTCTCACGGGTTATCCCGAATTCTCCGAAAAGGTCTTTAAGCTCGGATGTGGGATATTTCATCATGCACAAAAAGATGTGCTCCACCGAAACATAGGAATCGCCCATGCGTTTTGCTTCGTCCTCGGCATAGATCAGCACCTTATTGAGCTTGTCACCTATATAAGCGTTCCCTCCTATGACCTTGGGACGCTTTTTAAGAAGGCCCTCAAGCTGTGCCGTAAATACTTCGGGCGAAATATCCATTTTTTCAAAAAGCCTCGCCATAAGGCTGTCTTCCGACGTCAAAAGGCAATAGAGCAGATGTTCGGGCACTATCTCCTGATGACCGTAGTCATATGCGAGCTTTTCACAGCCGTTCACGGCTTCAAGTGATTTTTGTGTAAATTTGCCTATATTCATGAGATTACCTCCTTGTCTGCAAATATTACGGATCCTTCCCCTCTTTCAGGATCCGTAAAGAAGTATAATACAAAAATTAGCACTCGTCAAGAGAGAGTGCTAACAATTGTGAAAATGTTTATTTTTTCTTTATTCCGTCCGGGTCCCGTCCTCATCCTCATTCTTCACGTAAATATGGCGGAATTCGCGTTTTGCGTTGACAAACGCCCGTCCGAGTTCGGGATCGAACTGAGTGCCGAGATGTGCTTCGATGATCTTTATCGCATCGTCATAACTGTGATTGGGGCCGTAGTTCTTTTTGGTGCAAAGCGCGTCAAGTGAATCGACGAGTGCCATGATACGGGCTTCCACAGGGATCTCCTCGCCTTTCAGGCCATCCGGATACCCCTTTCCGTCCCAGCGTTCATGATGAAAATTTGCTATGTTTGCGGCGATCTCGCAGAACTGTTTTTCGTCGCTTTCCGCAAGGATCTTTCTTACGACTCTTGCACCTTCCGCCGCATGCTTTTTGATCTCTTCGAAATCGGACGGATCGTACTTTTCCGTCTTTCTGAGAACTCTGTCCTCAATGGCGATCTTTCCCAGATCGTGCATAGGTACGGCGCGGACCACCTTCTCAAGAAAATCGTCGTCAAATCTTTCAGGCTCGTTGTAGCGCAGATAATCGGCAAAAAGCCCGGCAACCTTCTGAGCCCTTCCTATATGCTCACCCGAAGTGTTGTCGCGCGACTCGACGATGGTCGCAAGCCCGAGGACAAGCTGCTCCTGAAGCTTTGAGATGTCCTTTTTCTTTTCGTCGATCTTTGCTTCAAGCTCGTGATTGTAATTGTTGAGTTCCTTGAGGTAGCTGTTGGTCGCGGTAACATCCTCGATGACCACGAGGTAGCCCAGTTTCTGTCTTGAGCCGTAGCCCTTGTAGATGACATCTTTTCTGAGATTGTAATATTCTTCCTGGACTTGAACGAGCTTTTCCTCCGAACCGCCGTTCGTCTCATCGTTCAAAAGTCCCATGACATCATTGTAAAACTGGGAATCCGTGGGCTTTACGGTCTTACCGCTGGTGATCTTTCTGAGCCTCGGGAATATCTTCTTTGCGGCTTCAGTGGCGTTGATATATCGTTTTCTCATATCGAACACGATAAACGCCTCTCTCTCGAGATTCTGGGCGGAGCTCGTGATACAGCTCGAAAGATCGTGAAGTTCTATGTCGTTTACGAGGTACAGCGTGATGAACGCCGCATAGAGGTATCCAAAGGACGTGAGCGCGACAGAAAGTTTTAATATCCTGTCAAGGAAATAGAAAAGCACTATCACAAAAGCCACGCCCATGATGTTGACCACGATGATCTTTGGTATGTTTTTTCGCACCTTCAGGGCATATCCGATAAGAAAAGCAAAGAGTATTCCGTAGATGATGACTATCGCGGTATAAAGGCTGTGAGCCGGGCCGTACTCTTTTGTGAGTATGGCATATCCGTTCTTTCTGACCAGTTGCACATTTTTGTAATAGATGTCACTGCGCCCGATAGTCAGCGCAAACCCCATTACGACAGCGGAATAGGCAAGAAGGAAGGCTTCAAGCCACTTTGGAAACCTGATCTTGCACAAGCGGGCTGCGGTGAGAAGAAGTATGAGAGGCAGAAAAATGCTGCCGAAGTAGATTATCCTCTGGCCTTCAAGCGCAGCCGATACAGACTCGGAGCTTGCCAAAACAAGCCTTCCGAAGTTGTGCGACACAAGTGTCGCAGTGAAGACGAAATACAGACCCGAAATATACTCTTTTTGTCTTACCATCACGAGGAACGCCGCAAGGGACGCCGCAAAAACGATAAGATAGATGATCACAACGGTCAAGTTATCATACCTCTGTATCAGGAGTTCTGCTTGTCGTAATACTCTTCAAGTTCTTTTCTGCATTCAAGGAAAAACTTTACAAGTGTCGGATCGAAATGAGACCCGTCGGAGCGCTTGATTATCTTGAACGCTTGTTCGTAGGAATATGCATCTTTATAGCATCTGCGGCTCACAAGGGCGTCAAATACGTCTGCGAGCGCCATTATACGGGCTTCTATCGGGATCTCGGTCCCTTTCAGGCCGTCGGGATAGCCGCGGCCGTCCCATTTTTCATGGTGATAATGTGCCACATTTTCAGCAACGTTCGACAGATCCGCATCTCCGTATCCCGCGAGTACCTTTCTTACAAGTCTGGCGCCCTCTGCGGGATGTGTTTTCATCTTTTCAAACTCTTCGGTGGTATATTTGCCCTGTTTTCTAAGCACTGCATCGTCCACCATTATCTTACCGATGTCGTGCATGGGGGCGGCGATCTCTATATCGTGCAGGAGTTTCTTTGTGAGCGTGATGTTCTCTTTTTCAAGATGTACACCCTCCAGCCTCTTTGCCATGATGTGCACGACCGCACTGGTACGCTCGATATGTCCGCCGGTGCTCTGGTCTCTGCTCTCGATCATGCTTCCCATTCCGGAAACGATACTCTTTCTGATGCTCTCCGCACGGTCGGTGTTTGCCTGAACGTCCTGGCTCAGCCTTTCCTTGGAGTTTTCCATGATCTCACGTGTTTTCTTTTCGTAGGTGAGATCCCTTATCTCCACAAGATGCCCGCGCACCTGGTGCGAACGCATGTTCTCGACATTTCTCACTCTTGCGGAAACGGTGTAATCTCCGATATCGAACGGAGGCGTCTCAGCATGTTTCTGTTCAAAAATGGGCTCATATACATTGGTGTAAAGGCTTGTGCCTTCATATTCCGAAGGCTTTGCGTCCACACGTATGTCCTTAAGTTCCGGGAATATCTCCAGAGCTTTTTCGTTGTAAGCGGTAAGCCTGTTCCTCAGATCAAACATTATGAACGGTGTGTTTCTCAAACGTCCTTTGGTATTTATGAGGCCCATGTTCATGTCATACAGGTCGATCTCCCTGAATATCCTGAGAAAATAGAGAAGGCTCAAAGTGTAGCCGATGGGCACAAGGTCGTAATCCAGCTTTGCGGTGCGCACTCCGAAATACAGTCCCACAACGCTCACCCAGACAAGCAGAAGCGGCCAGACGAGCCCGTAGGAAAACCTGTCTCTGTCCTCAAAGGCGCTCATCGCGATTACTATGATAGCAATGAGATAAAATACGAGAAGGAAAGAAAAGGTGTTGTGAAGAGGTCCGTATTCCTTTATGAGCACTCCTATGCCATTCCTTTTTTCAAATTCGACGGTTTTGTAATATATGGGGAATATTCCCTGAGTCCACGCACAAAAGAGCGTGAAAGTGGAAACTGCTGCAAAGATCGCTGTGAGGGACTTTGACATCTTGCTGTCGCAGATCTGCGACCAGACAATGACAAGCGCCAGCGGAAGGAAACACCCGCTGAGATATGTCAGACGGTTTCCGAGCAGCGCTGTTTCGAGATTGTCGGAGATGATGATGATGAGATAGCCGAGATTTCCGACCGCGATCAGCAGAGCTATGCACAAATGATTGATATTGTGCTGTTCGCCGCCGAAGATAAGCGAAACGACATATCCGACGGATATCAGAAGGGCAATGACGTATATGATTGTAACGGTTTCCGCAGTCATATTCCGATCCCAAAGGTAAATTATTACAATTTTGAAATATAACATAATTGTAACATTTTATCATTTTAGCACCCCTCCTCGCGTTAGTCAACGCTTTGAGGCCTTTTTTCTGCCATTGTTAAAAGGTTGTCAGGCCTTTTTGGGAACGGTTTGAATTGACTTTGAAAAATACATATTATAAAATGTTGAGATAGGGTCGTATGAGTTTCAATACTCCGGGAGCGAGAGAGCTCTTTGATAAAACCGTCAAGAGGTCCAAAATGGGAAAGAAATCCACAAAAGAAAACAAAAATATCTATCAGGAAGTCCGTGAATCCCGCAATCTGACACGTGAGCACGCCGGCGACCTCATGGGATTCGTTTCAGCCGACCGCATCGAAAAGATCGAGAGCGAACGTTCCCCCGCACGTCCGGATGAAGTTCTCGCAATGTCCGAGTGCTACAATTTTCCTGAACTCTGCAACTACTACTGCACTCACGAATGCAGTATAGGAAAGAAATACCAGAAAGAGGTCCGTCCCAAGGAACTCTCACAGATCGTGCTTGAGACGCTTGCATTTTTTGACAAGTTTGACAATCTTAAAAACCGTTTTGTTGAGATCACGGTGGACGGAAGGATCACTGACGACGAATTAAAAGACTTCCGCGAGATACAGAATAATCTCGAAAGGCTCTCAAGCGCCGTGGATTCTCTGAAATTCTGGATGGAAAAGGCAACCAGGAAGATGGAGGACTAACTTCATGAAAAGATCCATTTCAATATTCTGTATAGTCAACCTGTCTCTTTTCCTCGTGGGCTTTCTGGCAATCCAGATCACAAGGTTCTATGTGGACAAGCTGTCAAAAGAGGACCGGTACAGTATCATAAACGTCAATGCCATAAACAACGCCTCCTCTTATGATTACCCCGAGACCGATGTGGGACAGCTTCCGGACATCGGCTCCGTCCCTACCGCGAATGTCTGCACGGCCGACTGCATCACCGAAAAAATGTGGCTGGACAATGACAAAGCCGGACACAGCATGATAGGCGCGCAGTACCTCATAGAGTTCAAAAACATCACGGACAAGGCCTTTACGGACTGGAAGCTCACATTTGTCGTTCCCGAAGGGTATGTCATCGATTTTGACAAGGATGTATGGGACGGTAAATTCACCGCAAACAACAACCTTCTCATGATCTCTTCCATCGGTTACAACAGCAGGATCGAGCCCGGCACGATGCGCTCTGTGGGTTTTGTAATGCTCACGAACGGCAGGGCGTACAAGCTCAAAGAGATGATCATCATGTATCATCAGGAATTCCTTCTCAAGGACACTCTTTCCTATCATCTCTGCCTTTGGGGACTTGCCGCTCTTGTCCTTTTTGACATCATCTGGATAATCGCCACCGCATACTACTGGCAGTACAGAAAAAAAGCCGAGCACGACCGCGAGATCATTGCCCAGGCTCTGAATGCCTTTGCCTCCATCATCGATGCAAAGGACGAATATACAAAAGGCCACTCCACAAGAGTCGCCGCTTACGCAAAAGAGATAGCAAGGCGTATGGGAATGAACGAGGACGACCAGCGAAGGCTCTGCTACATCGGTCTTCTACACGACATAGGAAAAGTCGGCATACCGGATGGTATACTCGGAAAGCCCGGGCCGCTCACTCCCGAGGAGCGCGAGCTTGTTAAGCGCCACGTTGTCATAGGCGGAGACATCCTGAAGGATTTCACCTCCGTAAAAGGAATAGAGCTCGGCGCAAGATATCACCATGAGCGCTACGACGGAAAAGGATATTGCGAAGGCATCGCCGGCGAGTCGATCCCCATCGAGGCCCGCATCATCTGCGTGGCAGATTCCTTTGACGCCATGAGTTCAGCAAGATGCTACCGTCCCAAGGCTTCATTGCAGTACACCATCATGGAGCTCAGGAACAACCTTGAGAGGCAGTTTGATCCCGTTGTCGCACAGCACATGCTCGACATGATCGACGACGGATTTGCGCCCATAAAATCGCTTGACGACATAGATCTCGATCTGTAAAAAAGCAAAAAAGCACCGGCCGCAGTGAAATCTCATTGCAGCCGGTTTTTTTATTGTTCACTGTCCATGTCGCGAAGCAGCGCTTCTTTGTCAAGGTCCCAGTCTGACAGGAGCTTTTCGAGAGAATTGTACCCAAAGGTAAACTCAATGGTCGGAACCGACACTATCCATCTCTCGCCCTCGTCACCGGGTCTCGGATACCTTCTCACATAGATCGTGTAAAGAGTGTCCTTACACTTGCTCTCCCCGAGATACTTAACATTCTCGTAGGCCGCGCCCGCTTCGGTCTTTATGCCGTTTTTTACGCCCGAAAATGAATCCGGAAGGAAGAAGTCCTTTGGCTTCTCCACTCCCGGGAGCAGATCGAATATGCTCATCTGTTCCGGAGTAGTTTCACGCATTTATTCACATAAGCTTTCTGAACATCTCAATAACCTGTTCTTTTGTCGCTTCACGAGGATTTCCGGGATAGCATGCATCGGCAAGAGCGTCATCGGCAAGCTGTGAAAGATCCTCTTCGCGGATCTTTTCGTTCTTTGCGGGGATGCCGACATCGGCGGAAAGCTGCTTAACGGCGTTGATTGCTGCGTCCTTTGCTTCCTCAGAGCTCAATGCATCAACATTCTTTACGCCCATAGCGCGCGCGATCTCTCTGTAACGGTCGCCGCAGCAGTCACGGTTGAATTCCATGGAAAGAGGCAGGAACATTGCGCAGGCAACACCGTGAGGTGTGTCATAGTGAGCGCTGAGTGTATGAGCCATAGCGTGGTCGATTCCGAGACCTACGTTTGAGAAGCCCATACCTGCAATGTACTGGGCAAGAGCCATGCCCTTACGTCCTTCGGGCTCATTTGCAACAGCGCCGCGAAGATTCTGACTTATGAGCTTGATGGCCTCAAGGTGGAACATATCAGGGATCTCCCATGCCGCTCGTGTGGTATAGCCCTCGATCGCGTGAGTGAGCGCATCCATACCGGTAGCTGCCGTAAGTCCCTTGGGCATCGAAGACATCATGTCGGGATCGACTACCGCGGTGTCGGGGATATCGTTTGTGTCAACGCATACGAACTTACGCTGTTTCTCAACGTCTGTGATAACGTAGTTGATGGTGACTTCCGCCGCGGTACCTGCAGTCGTGGGAACAGCGATCGTGGGAACAGCGTGGTTCTTTGTGGGAGCAACGCCCTCAAGCGATCTTACATCCGCAAACTCAGGGTTTGTGATGATGATGCCGATAGCCTTTGCGGTATCCATGGATGAGCCGCCGCCCACAGCGATGATGGAATCGGCGCCGCAATCCTTGAATGCCTTTACACCGGACTGAACGTTCTCTATTGTAGGATTGGGTTTGATATTAGAATAAACGGTATAAGGAATCTTTGCTTCGTCAAGAAGCGCGGTAACCTTTGTGGTAACTCCGAATTTAACGAGGTCGGGATCTGTTGCCACAAATACATGCTTAAAGCCTTTTTCCTTGGCTATTCCGGGAATCTCCTTGATCGCGCCGGCGCCATGATAAGAAACTGTGTTGAGTACGATACGAGCTGCCATTTCAATATTCCTCCGTCATATTTTGTTTTTTTGTTTGGTCCGAACGGACAACACATATATTATACTAAATTCCCTTGCGTTTTAAAAGAAAAAAAAGTAAAATCAACTGAAACGACGCCCGCTGTTCAGAAATGCCCCTAACCAAGGAGACTCACATGAAAACACTCTGGAAGCTGACAAAGGAAGCCGCCCGATACAAGGGGCTCTACATCATCGCGATACTCTCGACTTTTGGCCTTACCGTGGTAAATCTTTCCGCTCCGAAGGTACTCTCTTCAATGACGGGCATTGTCGAAAAAGGCGTTGACGACGCGGCGCTCACAAGGATCAAACAGCTGGCCCTGATACTTCTGGGGCTATATCTCCTCAGAGTTTTGTTCAGATTCCTCAGCAACTACCTTGCCCACAGGGCCGCATGGTATCTTGTGGGCGATCTCAGGAGCCGCCTCTACAACAAGCTCCAGAGCCTCGATCTCGGCTTTTTCCATGACAAGCAGACGGGCGACCTCATGAGTCGTGTGGTAAACGACACGAGGGACTTTGAGCTTCTTTACGCACATATGATCCCCGATATCATCACAAATCTTGTGACCTTTGTCGGTGTTCTCGTCATCCTCCTCACCGTAAATCCAAAGCTTGCACTTATAACCTGCGCTCCCATCCCGCTGATCCTCATATCGGGCGTGATCTTTGCAAAAGTGGTGCGCCCTTTCTTCAAGGAATCCCAGAAGGTAATGGGAGAACTGAACGCCCAACTTCAGGACAGCCTGTCGGGCCTTCATGAGATACAGGCATTCGGGCAGGAAGAGTACGAAGGCGAACGGGTAAAGAAAAAGAGCTTCGATCAGGTTGTCGCAATGCTCCGCGCTCTCCGCGCAAGCGCGATCTTCCACCCTTGTGTTGAGCTTTTGTCATCTGCCGGGACCGTGCTCGTGGTATTTTTCGGTGGTTTCCTTGCATACCGCGGACAGCTTTCCGTTGCCGATATAGTCGCTTTTGTGCTTTATCTTTCACTCTTTTATGCGCCTGTGTCCGGCCTTGCAAATCTCCTTGAAAACCTTCAGCAGTCGCTTGCGGGCGCAGAACGTGTGACGCTCATCCTTGACACTCCGTCCGCGATCGAAAACGCTCCCGACGCAAAGCCCCTTGAAAACGTAAAGGGCGCGGTCACTTTTGAAAATGTATCGTTCCACTATGAAAACGAGATCCCGGTCTTAAAGAACATCTCATTTTCCTGCGAACCCGGAATGATGGTAGCTCTCGTAGGTCCCACCGGAGTGGGAAAGACTACGGCAACGCAGCTCATCTCACGCTTTTACGATCCGGTCGAAGGCCGCATCCTTATCGACGGCCATGACATAAAGCACGTAACGCTTGAAAGTCTGAGGCACAACATCTCCCCTGTTTTACAGGACACTTTCCTTTTTAACGGCACAATAGCGGAAAACATAGGCTATGCTCGTCCCGACGCCACGGAAGCAGAGATAGAACAAGCCGCAAAAGCCGCAAACATCCATGAAGACATCCTTCACATGCCGGACGGCTATAAAACCCAGGTCGGTGAACGTGGCCTTCGTCTTTCCGGAGGACAAAAACAGCGCGTGGCCATTGCACGCGCGATACTAAGAAACAGTCCGATAATAATACTTGATGAGGCAACGGCTTCCGTCGACGTACAGACCGAGCGGCAGATCCAGCAGGCCATTGCCGAACTCACCGGAAAGCGCACGATCATCGCTATAGCGCACCGCCTTTCCACCATCATGAACGCAGATCTTATCCTTGTCATACATGAGGGCGAGATCGTTGAGCACGGTACACATGCCGAGCTTATGGAGAGAAAGGGTTACTATTACAGAATGCAGGAAGCAGGGCAGTGAGTCAATGGGGACGGTTCTTTCCGACTCATCATTTCATGATGAGTCGGAAAGAACCGTCCCCATTGACTCACCTTATGTCTATTCCAGATACCACTCGTCCTTTTTGGGGCCGTCCCCCTCTTCTCCGGACTCGCCGTTGCCCGCGTTTTCATCAGGCTTGTTGATATATTTCTTAAGTACCTTCTCCATCATGCCGGCACCGAGCACCATCGCTATCCCGACAACAAGGAAAAGGAGCATGCCTCTCGTGAGCCATGAGAGCAGCGCCACAGCCGCCCACAAAACAAACGACAGTATAGAGCACCAGAAATGCTTGAGCGTAAGCCCGAACGACATCTTGAAAGCAGACTTGAGATCCATGGTGAATCTTGAAAGCAACGGGCACAGATAGATAAATATCCCGGATACAAAAAACGTGATGACAAGGAATACCAGAAGGTATGTAAGGCCTTTTCCGTCCTGAGCGACTATGAGGTCGTAGGAATACTTGAAATCCACTGCCAGAAGGCCCCCTGCCGCAAGGAAGACCACGGAAGCGACAGCGCCCTGTTTGAAGTTTGCCTTAAAGCTTCTGAAAAATTCTTTTACAGGATAGCTCCTCGAATGGATTATCGATTTTGCGACCGCATAATACATGGCGATCATGGAGGGCACAAAAATTATAAGTGAAGCGATCGCAGGTATCAGAAAGATCAGCGCGCGCGTCATGGCAAAAAGTATCGCAAACACCGCAAACGGCACGTAAAGCACGAGCCATACCAGATCGAGCACGATAAGATCGAAAAACTTCCCCATAAATGTAAAAAAAGCATTGTCAGGATTAAAAAAACCACTCATGGCCTCTCTCCTTTGAATATGTCTTACAGTATTATACCGCAAATATAAAAAATAGCCATACAGACTTAAGTCCGCATGGCTATTATTTTGTATTACATTTACAGGAGTTTCTTATCAGTCAAGATTTTCCTTGTTGCCGTAGGTCTTCTCCCATGCAGCCTTACGCTCATTGATGATGGCCTGTCCGCCGGCATTTAAGTATTCCTTCATGCCTTCGTCCCAAACCTTGTCAAAGTCTGCAACAGAGCAAACAACAGCGTTATCATAGGTCTTGTCTCTCTTACCTGTCAGGTCTGTTCCTTCTGCTTCGGAAGCGATCTCACCAACGTTAACGTTCTTGGGTGAAACGGCATCCTGCTCTGCAACTACCATTGCATTCGCAACATCCTTGGGATCTACTTCCGCATAGGTGTAAGCAAGAGACTTCTGGGTAAGCTCAACAGTGGAAAGTCTTAGACCGTTACAGGTCATTGTAAGGTCGATGTTCTGACCGGAGTTCTGGTTGTAAGCGATATGTGCTTCGTCAACAGCCTTGATCTGGATAGCGCCGTCTGCGAGCTTATCATGGTTGATGCCCTCTTCACCGATCTGGAGATACTGAATGACCTCAGGAGAAGAGATGAAGTTCAGGTACAGAAGGGATGCAAGGGGTTCCTTGTTTGTAAGAGGGAAGAATGCCTTGCGGTCGCCTGCTGCGGAGTATGAGAAGTGTGTATACTTGCCGTTCTTGTCGTTGAAGCAGTTGATCGCTACGAACTTAGCCTCAGGACCATAGGTCTTTGCGAGCATTGCGTTGAAGCTGTCAGGACCGTTACGGAAAGGATAATCATAGTTCTGGATGAATGCGCCTACATAACCTGCTTTGCAGAGGTCGTCGGACATTGTGTCACCGCTTGAATACAGTGCAAAATCTTTCCAGATGAGACCGTTGTTGTACCACTTGTTGAGAAGTCTGATGGCTTCCTTGGTCCCGTTCTCGGTGAACTTTCTGTCATCATAACCGTTGATATAGAGTTCCTTGTCGGTGATCTTGGGATCCATGAAGGACTCGATGATGGGAGCTGCAGTCCAGCCCACGTCAAATGTGAGCATCATAGGGATCATCTGTGCTGCGTCCTTGCCAAGGAGTTTGTCAGCGTTGTCCTTGAAAGCAACAAGCATCTTCTCAAACTCTTCGGTGGTCGTGGGTGCCTTCATTCCGAGCTTGTCAAGCCAGTCCTGACGAACGAAAGTGTTGATACGGTAGGTGTTGTTTCTTCTTCCCTCAACGCACCATACAGTCTTTGTTGTAGGATCCTGATCGTAGTAGATGTTCTCGTCACCGAGCCAGTTCCAGAGCTCAGGAAGGAGATCCTTGTACTGAGTGAGAAGGGGATTGAGGTCTGTCACACCACCCATGTTTGCATAGGTGAGAATGGTGGGATAGCTGTAGGTGTAGCAGATATCGGGTGCTTCACCGGCAGCAAGGAGGTTGTTGATCTGGTCAACCTCTGTCCAACGGGGAACAGCCTTGAAAGTAACCTCTACATTGTATCTCTCGAGCATTTGTTTCTTGATCCAGTCGGTCCACACGTTGTTGTCAGCGGGTGTCTTGCCGTCACGGTCATAGACCTCAACGGTGATGGATCTTGTTGTCGTAAACTTTCCGTCAACAAGTTCCCCGTTCGAAGGATCCTTTGCATTTTTCTTGCCGCATGCCGTAAGTGCGAGAAGCATGGATACCGCAAGAAGTAAAGCCACTAACTTTCTTTTCATTTTTTTCCTCCCTGTAAGTTGTTATATTGAATCAACGACAGCCGCTGCGGCATGCCGGTCATTCCTTTACCGCGCCGAGAGTGGTCCCGGCAATGAAATACTTCTGGAGCCAAGGATAAACGAGGAGGATGGGGATGGTAGAGAACATTACCACCGCATCCTTAAGCGACTCAGTGAGTCCCGGTGTCGAGAAGCCTTCCTGTGTCTGTACCTCGACACTGTTGATATTGTTCAGGATGTTGTACAGAAGGAGCTGCAGAGGATACATTTCTCTGTCAGTGATATACATAAGAGCATCGGTATATCCGTTCCATCTTCCCACCGCATAGAAAAGCGCCAGAGTCGCAAAAACAGGCTTTGAAAGCGGAAGGTAAACGCTCAGGAATATCTTGAAATGCGAAGCTCCGTCTATCTCCGCCGATTCCCTGAGGCTGTCCGGAATGCCGTAGAAAAAGCTTCTCATGATGATCATGTTGTAAATGCTGAGACAGCTCGGGATAATGAGTACCAAAGGGGTGTTCAGAAGGCCGAGGGACTGCATCAGCAGGTAATTCGGGATAAGTCCGGCGTTGAAGAACATCGTGATGGTTATCAGGATGTTGATCACGTTCTTGCCCTTAAGCTTGTCATAGATAAGAGGATAAGCGCAGAGCGATGTCATGGTGAGCGACACAAAGGTGCACACTACTGTCAGGAAAACCGTCCAGAAGAAAGATTTGATATACTTGGCATCTCCCAGTACGGTCGAATATGCATTGACATTTATGCCCTTGGGAAGGAGATATACCTCATGGCGCACCAGATATTCAGACGCGCTGAGGGATTTTGCGGCAAGGTTTATCATGGGAAGTATGCACATAAGTCCCACGATCACGCAGAATATCACGAAGAGCCAGTCTCCGAGCACTGTTTTGAATGATTTTACTCTCATGTTCCGCTCCCTCCGTTACCAGATACCTCTTTCGCCGAGTTTTCGCGAAAGAGTGTTAGCTCCGAGCAGGAAGAACAATCCGACTACCGACTGGAAAAGGCCCACAGCGGTGGAAAGAGAGAACCTGAGCTGTTTTACACCGTTTTTGTAAACGAAGGTGGCGATGGTCTCCGCAACGTCCAGGACAAGGTTGTTCTGCATTGCGAATACACGGTCGAAGGATCCGCCTATGATACCGCCGAGGTTCATGATGAGCAGCACCACGATGGTGGATTTGATGCCCGGCAGTGTCACATGCCACATTTTGCTGAAGCGCCCCGCTCCGTCCACGGAAGCCGCCTCATATAATTCCGGATTGATGCCCGCGATGGCTGCAAGATAGATGATGGAACCCCATCCGAAGCTCTGCCAAATGCCCATTCCGACATAGGTCACTATCCAGTGTTTTGATTCGTTGAGGAAAGGCACGGCCTCATGTCCTGTGAGCATGATCAGCTGATTTACAAGACCGCCGGTAGGAGCAAAAAGCTGTAAGGAAAGACCATAGATGATGACCCATGAAAGGAAATGAGGCATGTATGCGATGGTCTGGACTGTCTTTTTAAAGAACTTGAAAGGAAGCTCGTTCAATATGAGCGCAAAGATGATGGGTGCGGGGAATCCGAAAAAGAGATCCAAAAGGTTTAGCACCACGTTATTTCTCAAGGCATTGTAAAAATCGACGTTCATAGCCTTTTTGAAATATTTGAAGATATCCACCTGCCCGGCGGTGGAAGCCCACGGCATGTCAAGGAGCTTGGTGTTGAGCTTGTAGTCCTTGAACGCGATCAGTATATATCTCATTGGAGCGTATTTAAAGATCAATAGATAGATGATAGGCAGAGCAAGCATAAGATAAAGCTGCCAGTACCTTTTCATATAGACACTGAATTTGACTTTTTTGCCGGTCTTTTCGAGTCCGGCATTCTTTGCGACCTTCTTCATCACTGTCCGTCCCCCATTCATACTTTGGATTATATCATCGATTTGGCATTTTTCTTCCTATACAGTACCAATGTATTCTCAAATAATATCACGAAATATTTAGTCAAAGATTGCTATCAAGCCCAATGATTGCCAAAAATTTGACAGGGTATGTTGATATTAGATAAATATTTTTGAACAACGAATTGAAATTTGTGCATTGTTACAGTATAATATTAAGTATTCGTAAACAGGAAAGGGAATTTTCGAGAACTTGTGATTATGAAATAATCGCATAAAATCTGATTTCCGACATGATCACGGAGTATCAACAATGATTGAAGAACTGCACGGAACAAAAGAAATAGTCCATCACGACCAATTTGAGGGCTTCAAGATCCACATGAACGCAAAGCACGAGGATTACCCAGCGCACTGGCATTCCGATATCGAGATCATAATGCCCTTAAAGAGCACGTACAATGTCATGATTGACAATGTAACGCATATCCTGAACGAGGGCGACATCATCATCATCCCGAGCGGAGAGATGCACACGCTTACCTCCCCGCCCGTCGGCGAAAGGCTCATCCTTCAGGTAGAGCACTTTATACTACGTGAGGTAAACGGCTTTGACGCGGCCTACAGCCGTTTCTTTCCGTGCGCCATTTTCAAGAAAGACGAAGAAAACGACGAATACAAGAGCCTCCGCTCTCTCCTTCACAAGATCATCAGAGAGCAGGAAAACATGAACATCCTTTGCGGTGCGAGCATACATGCGCTTGCGCTCTCCTTCTTTGTCGAAGCCGGGCGCATCTGTCTCATGCAGAATTCCGGAAACACCGGCTCAAATCACCAGCGCCAGCAGAGCTATATAGACACGTTTTTCAACATTTGCAAATACATAAACGAGCACTGCTCCGAGGATCTTTCCCTCGATTCGGTGGTAAAGCTCTCGGGCTTTTCAAAGTCCCATTTCTTCAGGCTTTTCAAGGATTTCACAGGTACCACCTATTATGAATATCTGCAGAAAAAACGCATGTCAAACGCAGAGCTCATGCTGATCGACACGAGCGACTCCGTTGCGAACATCGCGATGAAGAGCGGCTACAACTCTCTCGCGACCTTCAACAGAGTGTTCAAGGAAAGCCACAACTGCACACCTACGGAATACCGCAGGATGGCAACGGAGTAGACGTTTTGTCCTTGTTCTCAAAAAAACAAAAGGCCTTTACATCAGCCTTTTGTAGATATCGAGCATGCTCTCGATCTGGTATTGCAGAAGCCATGCGGCGTTGTTGTATTTAGGTTCGGCTTTTACGACCTTCAGTAACCGGGGATAATAGTCCTCGGTTTCTTTTATCATCCTGTATATCCTGTCACGGCTGAGTCCCCATGACATGGTGGTAAGGTTATTGCAGCGGTCGATGCATTTTATGAGCGCGGCCTTGGGATTTGCGGCTATAGCGTCATAGTATTTTTCCATCATCTTATCACGGTTTGCATCGGTGGTGTCTTCATGAGTGAGAAGCCGCACAAGTTCCCGTGTTTCATCGTTCACCGGGAGGTCTCCCACTTTCTTTCCGCAGTCTTCGACAACATCGTGAAGCATGCAGGCAGCTATGATCTCATCTTCGAGAATACCCATGGAAAGCGCGTGGCAGGCAAGGTTAAGCGGATGATAGATATAGGGCACGGAAGACCTTTTTCTTTTCTGCCCGTCGTGAGCCTCCACCGCGTAATCGACGGCCTTGTAGGCATTTTTCATCCCGTGTGTTCCGGCCGCGGTCTTTACATAAGTCTTCATGTGTTCCCAGTTGTAGATGGCCTGCTTTGTCTTAAAAACATTTGCGCGCTCCTCGACCACCCTGGAGACCGAAACGTCAAACAGCTCGGCAAGTTTTAAGAGCTTGTCCGTATCGGGCTTGTATTCATCGCGTTCCCATGACGATACGGCCTGAAAGCTTACGCCTACGCTTTCGGCCACCTGCTCCTGTGTGAGCTTCCGCTCTTCTCTCAAGGTCTTGATGTTTGTACCCATGCTCATATCGGCACCTCCTGCAATCTCTGATACGTGAACTTTTCCGTTCGCCTCCGTTGCAAGTACATCATAAGGGAAATCCTGTGTTTATTGTAGCGAGTGCAGGTTTATTTTGCAAGAAAAAACTCAAGCAAGGCTTGAGTTTTTTAAAGGTTATTTTTTAAGCAGGGCTTGATCTATGCCCACTTATCCTGAGAAGCAGGTAAGCGGATGTCGGTCAGGCACTGGATGTCGTTTATGAACCACTGGCCTGTGGAAGGTTTTTTCCTGAGCTTGATAGGGCTCGGCTTGTCGTCTCCGCCGCTCTGAACATAGAGTGTTGCCCAGTTCTCATCATCAAAGGAATAAGGATTCTCGATGACTTCGAGAGTGTAAGGAACGGTGGGAGTATAGTTGTTTGCGGGGGTTGCGCCCTTAAAGAATGCAAATACCTTGTACATCTTTTCATTCAGGCGCTCCTGGATGAACTGTCTGAGGCTCGGATTTACATCCTCGGGACCGTTTAAAAACTCGATCATTTCCCATGTGGCATCGGGGTTTTTCTCATAGTTTGTGAGTGCCGCGATGCAAAGAGCCGCTGTCTTGAACGCGGTGTTGAGGGAAGCCTCGGGAAGAGCCTTGAGTTCCTCAAGATTTTCCGGCAGTTTCTGGAACTTGAACTTCTCGGTATGGTTCCTGCCCTTACCGATGCCTTCTTTTACGTTCTTTGCAAGATTGTTCACGCCTTTGTTCACTGCGCTTCTTGCTGCCTGTCCTGCCTGTGATACAAGTGTGTTCTTGATCTGATCGAATAAACCCATAACATTTTATAGGACCCGGTCTGGCCTTTCCTTTGACCGGATCTCTCCTTTCTCCCGGTTTTCCGGGCAAATAATGCTCTTAACTTTTCTTTACGCTCACGGTGCCTGCTTCGCTATTGAAGACGCCACCTGCTCGCATTTCTGCACCATGCCCCACGCTATATCCACATATCTGGTGCCGTTCGTTACCGGATCCTTGAGTGACATAAAGCTTTCTGCCACTTTTTTCGCGTAAGGAGTATAGTGCATGAGCGAATACGGGAATTCCTGCGTGTTGTAGCGATAGTTGTTCAATATGTCCCTGGCCTCGCGGAGGGTGGAACGGATGTAGTCGAGAACATTGTGGACCACCTCACCGAGTGTTACCGTAAGACTTCCGCACGATTTAAAATATGCCGTGACTTCGTTGTCAAGCGTCGCTATCCGCGCTATCTCATCCGCAAACTTTGATATCTCGGGAAGTTTTGTCAGCCTCTTCGTGTCACAGTCCAAAACGGTAAAATAGTTGAACCAGTAAGCATCGATATAGCTTATCGTGTCGTGGATGATGCAGCCTATGTGACTTTGTTTATTGAACTCGGCAAGCATATGGTCTACGACCAGTTTGTGGTTCACCTCGTAGGAATTTGCTTTTTTTACGGGGATCTCGCTAAATATCGCCGGCGCCTTATACCTGTTCAATGTCTTGTAAAACTCTTCAAAAGCAAAATCCAGCATGTCGTAAAGGTCGGAATATTGCCCGCTCCTGATGATATAATCCTCCCTGAGCACTACATAGACCTGTCTCAGAAAGCCGCTCGAGATCATTCCCTCAAGGTACTGATAAACATTGTTCAGCTGCTCTCCGCCTTTGCCGTTTATGACGCGCCACATCTCCATGGCGGCCGTAAGGTCTTCGGGAGTCTGGCCGCTCTCTGCGTTCACCAGCTTGTCTATGTCTTCATAGCCTATGTTTTTCAGCCACTGGTTCTTTTCGTGGAAATCATACAGTGTGCCGAAAAGTATCTCGTCCGCAAAAGCATGCACGGCATCCTCCGCCGCCGAATATCCGTCGCCGCAAAGAAGCGTCGCCAGGCCGTCGAGTGTCTTATTTGACAGATCGGAAGCCTTGTTTGTAAGCGCCTTTACATCGGCCTTCGTCATGGACATCGCGTCCAGATTTTTGCCCTTGCCCTGCTTTTCGTTTTGTTTTTCGTTGTTTTCTTCGCCCATCGGTATCTCCTCCATTTGCCGTTCCGGTCATTGTCCTCCCGCCTGTGGATCAGGCAGTCCGTTCCCGATCAGAATCTGGTCTCATACGTATCGATATACCATCTTCCGTTTCCGATACGCCGTAAAATGTGACTTGTGGGAGATCCTATCTGCTTTCCGTTCTTGTCGAAAGCCGAGGTCTGCACAATAGCCTCTTCTTCCTTTTCTCCGTACGCCTGCTTTATCTTTTCCTGCTCTTCTTCATCCAGGAAAAAGCTGTCGATGCCCTTGTCGTCATAGCCGCGGACAACACGTGTCACCGTCTTTTCGGGATTGATGTTCGCATGGACATATTCACCGTGGAAACGCTCCTGGTGAAGATCCCAGTGATAGTTCAAAAGGCTCTGCTGTACGGGATTCGTCTTTCTCTGCGGGCTGATGCAGTCCAGATAGAGATTGAAGTTTTTCTCTTTTATGGCAGTCATAAAGATCTCCACAAGGCGCTCGGGAGTAACATCGTCCGGGACGGCCTTTACAGTGTAGAAATCTTCCTTGAGCTTTGAAAGCTTGTCTTCGTCAATGAATCTTCCGGTATGCTCTCCGGCCTCATCATATACCGCCATGATGTGCCCCGGAACATACAGAGCTATCGGATCTACCACCCATGCCATGACAGGGCCGGAAACCTTGCTCTCGTTGGCATCCGGGATATCGCAGGTGATACCCGATATTTTTCCGATCACGGACCATTCCCTTACTTCCGAAAGATCCGTATCCACCTGGCGGCGATAGCGCTTTACCGCCTCGTAAGGCCCGAGCCACTCTCTGCCGTCGATCTTTAAGAAATACATGCCGTCCGAGCGCGTTCCGCTCCAGATGTATTCCGCGTCGGTGCCGTCAAACTGGTTGTCGGGATATCTTATGTTGTCAAGGACGACGATCTTGTCTTTCATGTCGTCTATCGTGTGCTTTTTAAAATCGGGAACAGGGAAATTCTTTTCAAGTCTGTTTTCCGAATTTGCGGAAAGGAACTCATTCCACGCCTTCTCACTGGCTTCCGCGAAATGCTTTTTAAGATTGTCCTCGTTTGCGAGGTAGCGAAGAAACTCTTCGTCAACGGTGACGAGCTTACCCGCTCCGCCCTTGACACAGGCTTTGGCGCGCGCAAAAAGTTCTTTTACGCGCTCATCATCAGGCGCAAACTCCACCAGAAGCTTGATGCGTCCCAATGCGTCATCCTTGCTCCTGAAAATCTGATCCGCGGCACCCTGTGCACGGGCAACTTCTTTCTCGTACTCTTCCAGATAATGTGCGGCCTGGGAGATGCGAGTGCTCAAGTTGGTACTGTCAATGTTAAAAACGGAACTGTCAAACATTCTCACATTTCCTTTCTCCAAATGTAATCGTCGCAAATCATGCGACTACTTTTCTATTATACATAACAGTACCGCTTTTTCAAGTTAAGAATTCATAATCAATCAGCGTCATCCGCTCATTTACCACATGTTCCTCACCCACACGCCTGAAGCCGCATTTTTCGTAAAGATGGCAGTTTAAGGGCTCCTGCAGTATGGTCTCCAGTTTCCATACCTTCACATCGGGATACATCTCAAACGCTTTGTTTATAGCGACATAACCTATCCCCTGATTCTGAAACTCGGGAAGGATAAAGATCGGGCTTATGAACGAGACCGTTTTTTCATCGGGATCGTTGTGTCCCAGGTTTACCGCGCCCACTCTCGCGCCGTCTTTCACGATAAAATAATATTTCCGGTTAGGTCTTTTGGCGCGACCCTGAACCCGTTCAAAAGACTCGATCGCCGGCGATCCTGCATCGTGATACTTTTCATAGAGCGGCATAAAACTTTCTATCTGCATTTTGTAGAGCTGCGGAAGCTCGTCTTCCCTCACTTCCTCAAGCTTTATCCTGCTCCTTAATTCCGTGTCCTTTGGACCTTCAAGCCCAAACTGCTCTTTTATCATACGCGCGACCGCATCCGGGGAAAGGTTTGTGTTGTCGATCTTTATATAGTTTTTGAAAGGCATCTCGCCGTCTTTGCTCACAGTGCGGTATTTCGTCTCTTCCCTCAGCATCCTTGCCTCGGAGATCACGATATCACGCTTTGAAGCCTTGTTCTTAAGGCGGTTTTCCGTTTTGTTGCGTTCGATCCTTACCGCCCGGTCGGCAACAAGTTCAACATAGTAAACAGTACCGCCGGTCGCTTCAAACTTATCGGTGATGCGCTTTATATAATCCCAGTCGTCCTGTATGTCAAAAGCCCACATATAGGTAAAGATCATGCCCGTGTAGTCGGTCTTGAGGAAGGCGTCAAAAATATCCTCGCGGAGTTTACTGATCACCGCGCCGTCAAACTTTCCAAATATCTCGATCACGGGCTCTATCATCATGTGATTGTGAAAGAGCCTGTAATCGGTTATCTTCATGAGTTCCTGGCCGACCGTCATCTTTCCGACGGCGCCGCTCCCGATAAGTATGATGAGATTCATTTTGTTCCTTTCATTTTACGGGTGTGATGCCGTCATCCGTATAAAGATCATAGGAACCCGGATCGGCATCAAAGCAAATGTATGTAAGATCGTTTTTAAGTTCAGCAGTTGTATTTGCAGGCTTTGCGAGAGGAAGGGCATGACCTTTTCTGAGGAAGACCACCACTTCTTTAAGGGAAACATCGATATAGTGATCTCCCTTTTCAAGCACCTTTTCCTCTTTGAGCACATCGCCCTCAAAGCGAAGCATTTTCATGTCTTCCGGGAGATATACGTACCTTCCCTTGGCATTCTGCGTGTAAACAGGCGCGATCATGATGCTCTCTCCCACAAGGAGCTGATCCTCAGTGCAGCACGCTCTGTCATCTTCCGGATATGCAAAGGACAGCGGCTGTATGTACATGTCTTCGTTAAGCGCCGCCTTCATAAACTCGGAGTACAGATACGGGATAAGCGCATAACGGAGGCGTACCATCCCGCGCATCCAGTCTTTATGCGGGAATCTGTACAGTTCCTGATCCCTTGTGCCAAGCGCGGAATGATTTCTGAAAAGCGGTGTGAAAATACTGACCGTGAGCCATCTGAGCATCAGGTCCTCGGTGGTGTTTGCGCTGAACCCGCCTGTATCCGCTCCGCAGTAAAGGAATCCGCACATATTGAGCGCCGGGAGCTGCTGTATGTTTAAAAGAATATGGCTCCACCAGGAATCGTTGTCGCCTGTCCAGACTCCGCCGTACCTGTGCATGCCTATGTATGACGAGCGTGAGAACATGAGTATGCGCTTGTCGGGAGACAACTTTTCAAAAGCCTCTCCGGCCGCCCTTGTCATCATATAGCCATAGAGATTGTGAAGCTTGTCATGACGGAATCTCTTTCCCATATACTCATGATAAAAGCTTGCATAATCATTCGGGTTGTTGTTTATGGTCTCGACCACGTTCGTAAACTGGAAAAACGTGCCAATGTCGAGATTCTGCCCTTCAAAGCTCCTGATCTTTTTAAACGCCTCTTTCAGTCCGTCCTCGGAATAAAAGATCGCAGGCTCGTTCATGTCGTTCCAGAAGCCGTCAATGCCCTTATCCAGCAGAAAACTGTACTTTTCTCCAAACCACTCTCTGGTCTCTTTTTTCAAAAGATCCGGGAAATGCACTCTACCGGGCCACACCGCGGCCACAAAGGGCGTACCGTCCTCTTTCTTGCAGAAATGGTCCTGCTCTATGCCTTCCTCATAAACCTCGTATCCCTTTTCGATCTTTACTCCCGCGTCGATTATTGGCACGAGATGGATATTCTTGTCTTTTACTTCCTTGACGAAACCCGGAAAATCCGGGTATGTCTTTTCGTTTATGGTAAAGTCCTTAAAGGCATCCATGTAATCGATGTCAAGATAAACACTGTCGAGCGGTATGTCCGCTTCTTTGTATCCCTTTATGACATTCTCGATGTCCTCACGGGATTTGTATCCCCAGCGGCTCTGCCCGTATCCGAAGGCCCAGCGCGGCGGGATATAGCTTCGTCCGATGATGTGCCTGAACTGGCGCACTACTCTGCGGCAAGGGGTGTCAGCTTCAGATGCCTTTGACTCATTTTCCGCAAGATCCGGCGTTATCTCATACACATACGCGTCGGGAGTCTCAAGCCTCACCACAAGCTCATCGTATCTTTCATATCCTACGTCAAATTCAACTTTGCATGGCGTATCAAAATAATACCCCACAGCATCGTCCGCATCCCACACGAGAATGAAGTTCTGTGCAGCATAGAGTGAATGTTTCGTCTCGGTATGCACGGGATCGTCCGTGCAATTGCTGATATATTTCCATCCGCGTTTGTTTATGCCGCGGACCGTCTCTCCAAGTCCGTAAACCCTTGTGTTCTCCGTGAGTACCTTTTTAAAACACCCTTCGGAAACATATAAAAGCCCTTCCGGCAGCCCTTCCGTTACAGGCATCGGACATACCACCGATTCCGTTTCAATGGGGTCTCCAAGTCTGTATTTTCTGATCATATGTCAGCTTTCCTTTCTTTGATCTCGTTTTTGTGATCGCTTTGTGAGCCTATTCCACTATCTCTCCCGCAAACATGACAGCCGTGGTATCGTTGCAGGTCGTATAGATGAAGAACGAAAACGGCCTGTCCGCTGTGAACACCTTGGGTTCTTTTGGTATGGCGGCCGCTCCATCATTCATCATTATCGCGGTGACCGCCGCTGCCTCAACGCCGTCCTCGTCAAGCTTTATACGTGTCTTCTGGATTATATCACTTACAAAGATCTGATGATCGATCATTCCGGAAAAATCAGCTCTGTCAGCGTCAAAAGCAAGCTTCACGCCGTTTTCCTTAAGAAAATCCACAAGTTCTCCGCACGCAAATTCCGTTTCAAGGTCGAGCTTCGGTATGGTGACCTTCACCTGTTCATTTTTCGCGTTGGAAAGCTTCCCTGAGAGATCCTTTGTGGAACCCAGCACAAATGCCATGTAGACACCGCCGTCCATCGGGAGGACCACAAGCTTTGTCTCCTCGTCCTCATAGTAGGAAAACAGTTCCGACGTGGACATAAACTCCTTTTTTACCGTGTTCCCGTCTTTTTTGTAAAAATCGCCTTCCCGTGTCAGTCCCTTTTCAAAGCTGTTCACCCATGAATCCTTAAAATACAGCGCGTTCATCAGCACCACCGCCAGATCCTCGGTGGGATAATTGTCAGGAAGGAGGCGCGGTATCATATGTTCTGTCTTTATGTCAGCCCATTCGTTGATACGCTGTATTGCGTTTTCTTCGGTAAACGACCGATATTCCGCCGAATAGTTCTTTTCTATATTTTCACGGTATGCTTCTTTAAAATCTTCCTTTACACGCTCAGCTTTCCAGACTGAGTTTGCGACACGCAAGGCGCGGAACGGCTCCTTGGTGCCTTCAGGTATCCAGCCCTGCTTTTTTTCGCTCTTGAATCTCTCTATGTCGCGCTCAAGTCCCTCTGCAAAATGTTCCACAAAGCCGTTAAAATCAAGGCAAAACGCTATCCATTCCTCTTCCGACTCCACTCCGAACGCCTTTAACAGTTCTGCCTTTGTTTCCCCTTCGGCTCCCGCCAGCAGCAGGCCCAGCGCATAGCGGAAAGACAGCGGCGAGACCATATAGTTTCCGCTCGTGTGCTCAGAAACGAATGAAAGCAGCTTTTCATCGAACGATGTTTCGGTCATCGTGCTTTTTATGCTCTTTGTCTCTATGATGTTCAGCTCTTTCGCCCAGACATCATCATTCTTTTCTTTTCCCGGATCCTCCCCCGTACTCTCTTTCGCACCACATGACGCAAGTCCGGCGACAAGCATTACCGCAGAAAGCATCAGAGCGATCGTTTTTGCACATTTCTCAAACAATTTGCCATTACCCTTTTTCATAATCGTACCCTCCGTTAAATGTGGCCTTTATGCTGATATAGACGAAAAAATGCCCATTTCGTCACGGAAATGTATAATTTTTTCATAAACTCTATGTTAATCGTCGGGTTATTGTGGTATATTAAACGATGAAATATTATTGGGTCGCACCGGGACCCTGTCAAAAGCAAAGGGGGAAAATGTATGCTCGCCACACTGATCCCGTTATTCGACAATCAGATGAACGTACTCGCGTACTCGATCTTCGCCCAGAGGGAAAACCTTCTCGCAAGGCCAAACCTTCTGGGTACCGGAAGCCTTGATATGGCTACCAGAGTGCTCGGGCTTGAGATCGTAAACAACATGGGGCTCGATTCCGTATCCGAAGACCGCACCGTATTTATCGAGGTCAACGAGATCTCGATCTTTATGGATCTCGAAAATGAATGCCGCGTCGATCATTCAAAAGTGGTCCTTCTCGGCAACAGCAGCATAAAGCCCACGGAACAGTATGTAAAGAGGATTGCCGCACTTAAAAAGAGCGGATTCTCGTTTGCGATAAAAGGGCTTATCTATACTCAGTTTGACGAATACAAGCCCATCCTCGATCTCACCGACTATATCCTGCTGAACCACAAGCGCATCAATATCGCAGTCGCAAGATCGTATTTTTCCAAGCACTATCCTGCGCTGAAGCTTGTCGCAGTCAATGTGAATACCCGTGAAGAGTATGAGGCGCTTGCCGACAAAGACGCTTACTATCTGTATGAGGGAGAATTTTTCCGCGTTCCCATTTCCACAGGAGGAAAGGAGCTCGCACCGTTAAAGGTAAACTACATTGAACTACTCAACGTCGTAAACGCTCCCGACTTTGATCTTACAAAAGCCGCAGACACGATATCCCGCGATACCGCTCTTGTCATCTCGATGCTGAAGCTGGTAAATAAGCTCTCCAGAAACTCCGAGATCACATCCGTAAGGCATGCTGCCGCGATGCTTGGTCAGAAGGAGCTGAAAAAATGGATCAACACCGCTGTCACCAAGGAGCTCTGCGCAGACAGACCGAACGAGATCACGAGGCTTTCCCTTCTCAGAGCGAAATTCGCCGAGAATCTTGCGCCTGTATTTGAAAAGGCAGGGCTTTCGAGCGAGCTTTTCCTCACAGGACTTTTCTCGGTGCTTGATATCATTCTTGAAAAGCCCATGGAAGAAGCGCTCACGCTTGTAAATGTAAGCCAGCAGATTCAAAAGGCGCTCCTTAAGCATGAAGGCGAGCTCGCAACGGTGCTCGATTTCATGACTGCTTACGAAAATGCCTCTTTCCAGGAGGTCTCACGGCAGCTCCTCTTAAAGGACATAGACGATGACGTCATCTATGACGCATATATAAAGTCTCTGATCTGGTACAAGGAATTGTTTGCTTCATAAAAGAAATACGGGAGGCGGTGATCATCCGCCTCCTTTTTTTGACGGTTTCTAATAAAACTTCATGGTATATCCGCCTTCAAAGGTCTCGCCGGCCTTGAGGACATTTGTATATTCCCTTTGACTCAGGTCCCCTTTGAAGTCGACCGCATCGCATCTTCCGTACCAAGGCTCGATGCAGATAAAGGGGGCATTTTTCTTTTCGGGGGACCAGATCGCAAACAGGGGCGCGTCAAAGCAGACATCCACGATATGCCTTTTTTCTTCGTCAGCTATGCCGACACAGCCTGTCTGTTTTCCTTCGACCATATAAGTACAGCGGTCAAAAAAACCTGTTGTGATCGTCGCATACCCGTTTTCAAGGGGGAGCCTTATGTCCTCTTCTACGGAAAGCCCCGTCACAGTATCGTTTCCGTGGTGATGTATCTCATCCGCCCCTTCAAAATAGAGCTTGTATCCGTCCTTGCAGCCTGCCTTGTCCTTGTCAAAACCATGAACGGGGCACAAAAACGCGGGATGAGCACCAATGGAAAAAAACATGGTATCATCTGCGGGATTTTTCACGCGCCACATGACGACAACATTCTCAGTCCCGTTTCCGTGCTCTATCCTGTATCCGATCTCCAGGATGAAGCAGAAAGGGTATATCTCAAGAGTTTCCTCATCCTCTTTCAGGCTGAACCAGATCTCGTTTTCGGAAGCGCTCACAAACTCAAACTCTTTGTCTCTTGCAAAGCCATGCTGCGGCACGCTGTACTCTTTTCCCTTCCAGCTGTATTTCTTTTCCTTTAAGCTTCCCACAAACGGAAACAGAACAGGTGATGTGCGTCCCCAGTATTTGGGATTTCCGTACCACATGTACTCCTGCATTCCGTTCTTTTTGATGACCGACTTGACCTCAGCACCAAAAGAATCTATCTCCACTTTTATCCTGTCATTTTCCAGAAAGTATCTCATTTTCCCCTCCGCGAAACGTCATTTTACAGTATTATATCCTTTTCAAATCTTAAAATAAACTAAAATCGTATTTTCACAACAAATACTCATTTTCAAATGACCGATTCCATGATATGATGACATTGACAGGGTTGCGGGAAATGTTGCATCAGGGGAAAACATTCACGGAGAACGGTATGGCTGACACAAGGATCACCGAAGTAGCAAAGGAAAGACTGGATTCCATCTTCGAGAGCTATTCAATAATCGCAGATGATCTGGATGTTTTCGTGTGCGACATGCAGTTCAATTATTCCAGGTGGGCAAAAGAGCTGGTCGATACCTTCGGCCTGCCGTCTGAATATATGTACGATGCAGGTCTCATCTGGGAGGAGCATATACACCCGGATGACAGGGCGGAATACCGCAAAGGGATAGACGCTATCTTTCTTGGTTCTCAGCCGACTCACGACATGCAATACCGCGCAAGGCGTCCCGACGGTGAATACGATGTCTGCACCTGCCGCGGTATAGTGATCCTCGACGGATACGGCAAGCCTGCATATTTTGCGGGCGCGATCAGGAACCACAGCAAGCTCAGTTATATAGATTCGATAACAGGCCTGCGCAACCAGTATGCTTTCTTTTCAGATCTGAAATCTTACATCAAAAAAAAGATCCCTGTAAGAATAGGTATGGCGGGCATCGGAAAACTCGCCGAGATCAATGCTGTTTACGGATATGACGCCGGAAACCAGATGCTCCAGCATTTTGGAAGATACCTTATGGACAACGTGACAAGCCGTGAGGGCACATACCGTTTGGACGGTTCACGCTTTGCCATCATCTCCGAAACACGAACCGAACAGGAACTCATAGACCTGTATGAGCTTCTGCGCTCTTTTTTCCGCAAAGGAGTAAGACTCGACGACAACGTGTTTGTGCTCGAGTGCAACGCGGGACTGCTTTCTCTGAACGACTTCAATATTGACGACCAGACAGTTTATGCCTGCCTCAATCTTGCTTATCAGGAGTCAAAGCTCATAAGACACGGAGATCTGGTGACCTTCCGCACGGATCTGACCGCCGACAGCAAAAAAAACAGTGAAAAGCTTTATGCCATCCACTCTTCCATCTCACAAGGTTTTGAGGGCTTTTATCTCCTGTACCAGCCGGTCGTGGATGCCTCTACGGAACGCGTGATCGGTGCGGAGGCGCTTTTACGTTGGAAAAACGAAGAATACGGCGTCGTCCCTCCGGATGTATTCATCTCATTCCTTGAAGGGGATCCTTTGTTCCCCGAGCTTGGAAAATGGATACTGAACACAGCGATCGAGGATGCTAAAAAAATAACGGAATATGTGCCGGATTTTGTGATAAATGTCAATCTGTCCTATGTGCAGCTTGAAAAGGGGAACTTCCCTGAGATCGTGCGGGAAGCAATAAAAAAGAACGGGTTTTCGGCAGATCAGGTCTGCCTTGAGATGACTGAGCGCTGCCGCCTTCTTGACATGGAACTCTTAAGAAACGTGATCGCCACGCTGCATTCGGGAGGCGTCAAGGTCGCTCTCGACGACTTCGGAACAGGCTTCTCGTCCATCGGTCTCATGAAAAACCTGCCGTTTAACACCATAAAGATAGACAAGAGCTTTGTACAGCAGATAGAAAAAGATGAGAGAGAAAAACGCCTTCTGTGCAATTTTACGGACATGGCAGGTATTTTCGGCGCCGACGTCTGCGTTGAAGGAATAGAGACCCCCGGCATGCGGGATATCATCAAGGACTACGGGATCCACAGCTTCCAGGGGTATTTCTATTCAAAACCTATAGCGATAGACGAATTGCTGAACATGGTGAAAAGCGGCTCGGACTGCTTTGCACGGCAGTGATCTTTACTATTACTTCCGGTATTTTTTCTCTATGCACAAAGTATAGATTATCATGGCAGCTATGCTCTCCACCATCACGCCTACCATTGACAGCAGGATATACGGGGTATTCTGCCCCATGAGCATTGGCGTACCCAATGCGATAAAGATCAGGCCGTAAGCGATAAACAGCATGCCGACGGCATGATTATAACGTTTTATGTCCTTTACAGCGATCGGCTTTGCGTTTGCCCAAAAGCCGATCGTTTTCTTTGAAAAGAAGGCAAATATGCCGATCCCCATGATAAGGACGCCCACGATAGCCCAAATGACAAATCCCATAACATTTCCTTTCATCTGCGATAGGGGTACAACATAGGAACGAGTCTGGCGTAGTAACGATACAAAAACGGGAAGATGGCCAGCACAACATTTGCACCCTTGTGCCTAACACTGATCGTTTTATCTTTCAGCATACATTTTACCAGACTTCGAAGCAGTGCATTTGTATGCACGATCAATTCCCGGTTGCCCTGCTGTTTTGCCTGATAACGGCAGTTCAAAACCGTCTCGATCGAATGAAACAGCAGGAGTTCACTCCACTCGCCGCTATTCTCATGGTGCGGATCCTGTTCATTTTTTACATACCAGTCTGCAATCTGGATCATCTCTGCATAAGAACGCCTTTTGAACAGGGAGCCGGGGCGTTTTAAATAGTAATACATCGGATCATCGATCATGTAGACCTTAGGATGCTTAATGTGCGCGATCAGTTTGAGATTATACAGTGAATCCTGGTGGGCATCAACCTCCGGAGGAAAGCGAAGGTTATGAGTATCCCTCTTCCTTAAAAGCCTTCCCCATATCATACGTCTGGCAAATAAATGCCTGTAGAATTCATTTTCTGACAGTTCATGGCTCTTATACTCTGAAATATCAGCGACTTCAACAGATTCATCGGGCTTAAACTCCCGCACTTCACTAACGACCATGTCGGCATCGGTTTTCTCCATGCAGTCAAGCATAGCCTGAAAATAATTTGGATGCACCCAATCATCAGAGTCTATGAAAGCGGTGTAATCTCCCGTCATGACCTCGAGCCCGCTGTTTCGTGCTTCCGGAAGCCCGCGATTCTCTTGATCTACAACTATGATGCGAGAGTCCCGTTCTTTCCATTTCTGCAGGATTTCCGGACTTCCGTCTGTAGATCCGTCATTTACACAAATAACTTCCAAGTCCTTGTATGTATTTGTCAGAACCGACTCTATACATTTATCAAGGTATTCTTCTACGTTATAAACAGGAATGATTACTGAGATCATTTTCCCTCCAGCATCTATTATTATTTCCTTCTGCTATTCGGTGATGTTTCACAGTTCAAGCCACTGAATATCATACATCTCCCCCAAAACAGAGTCAATGTGTGTATCTCATTTTTTTACTTTATTGAGGATTTGTCAAAAGTCCTTAAGATATGATCTCCTCCATCACTTCCATCGGTTCGTCCGCTGTCGGAAACCCTTCCAATGACGCGCGTTTCACAGGATGCCGATTTGTGTACCATTTTGCCTGAACAGCCTTTATCCCGGCATTTTTCGCTCCCTCGAGTTCCCGACTTCCGCCGTCCCCTACGAAGACACATTCATCCGGCGAGATGCTCAAGCGCCGCAATGCCTCATCATATATGCAGGCGTCAGGTTTCTTCATGCCAACCTCAAAGGATAAGATCACTTCATCGAAGTACTTATAGATTTCGGATTCACGAATGACCGTCACCTCTTCGGAAGAGCAGTTGCTGAGTATAGCCGTCTTTAAGCCCATATCCCGTAACGCTCTGATCAATTGAAGCACCTCAGGTTGAACGAACTTGAAACATTCAGCCTTCGTTCTCACCCGCTCTGCGGTAACCATTTTCAGAGTCTCCGGATCAGGCCTTATTTCGCACTTCTCACATGCATAAAGGATAGAATCCTCAAAGCCGATCTTTCCGATATACCGGTCCTCTTCCTTTTCTTCCCAGAACGGATCAAACGCATCCTTATCGACGCCGAGGTCCGCGCACATTTCCCGTTTGGTGTATTTCTTATGGCCCCACTCGGTGATCAGTGTTTCAAAAAGATCGAAAACAACCGCCTTGTATTTCATAAAGCCCCCTAAACTTTCAGCTTGCCATTGAGGTAAAATTCATTCACTATGAGCACCTCCCCGAGCAAGTTCTTTTACCATGATGATCTCACCCTCATCTTCTTCGCCGGTCGGCTTAAAACCCAGTTTCTCATACATGTGGCGGGCTGCATCATTTCCGTCGATATAACAAAGATACACTTTATCATATCTGCCGTCCGTTTTCATCATATCCAGTATCATTTTTGCCGCTGTTATGCCGTATCCACGTCTCTGATATCTGCCGTCAATAAAGAACTGGCTGAAATCATAGGCCTTGTAGTCATCAATATCATAATACAAAGCCATGCCGACAGGAGTATCATCCGCATAGATCACAAAAGCTCTGCTGCGCTGGTTTCTGTAGGCAAACGCTCTTGCCAGCAATACGGCGGAATTGGAAACATAGTGTTTCTGCTCCTCCAAAAGATAGAAAGGGATGCGCCAGTTGCCGGGATCCACTTCTTCCAACCGGATCCTGCGGTCTTTCCCGAGGTTTGTTATCCTCACGAAAAAATGCCCCTCATCTTCGCCAACGACCTTTCCTCCGTTTTTCTGCATAACACGAAGCGACGCGGGATTATCTTTGTTTACGCGCAGGTAAAACTCCTCCTCCGGAACTATGTCCCTCGCAACATCAAGCGTCAGCCTAAGTCCTTCCGTAGCATAGCCTTTGCCGCGGTATTCCTTCTTGATGAAATAGCCTATATGTCCGGCTCCCTGCCTAAGCGCTTCCGTCAGGTAATGACGTATCCTGAACTGTCCGACGATAACATCATCGTTCCATAGATAGAGGATGGTTTCGGGCACCATCCAGTCCGGCATATCTTCGCCCTTCTCATGCTTTACCATATCGGGAATGGCTTTTTCTTCAAAATCAGCTTTGGAAATCCCATGCAGCGAATTGGTCAATCCGTTTTCGTCCTCGGGCATATCACGCACAAAAGCCCATTCTTTCTCTTTATCTGTGTTGTATTTTTTTAAAAGAAGCATCTCCTGCCACTCTCCGTTCTTGTGTTTTCGGTTTTCAGTGTTTCGGCAACATCGGATTCACACCCATCTGTATACTTTTTCTATCGTCTTTTCATCCTTCATCTTGATAACATAATTATCGCCGCGGATCAACTGTTTCTCGCCGTTCACCAAAAACATCAAAAAGAATCTGGAAGTAAGATAGCCGTTATAGCATCTGGCGTCGTAGATATTGACACTGCCCATTGTAACAGGACCGGTCAGCACGACCTCATTGGCTGCAACTGATGACTCAACGATCTTCTTTGACTCTGCCATGAACGATGCAAGTGCTTCAGATACTTTTGCTTGTTCATCTTTCGTTCCGGCATTTACGGCGCTGACCGAATCCGGTGCCTCAAGCCGCTGTTTGATCACAGGACGGTTTTCCGGCCCATAATTATATCCCCCCGCCCGGATCATGGCATTTATCAGGAGCGTGCCTGTGTAGTAACCGGATTTTCTTATAGGGAAAAAATACTCCGGCTGCAACATAGTCTTACGCATATCTGCGATCATTTTCTCAGCTTCATTTTCATCGAGCTGCCTAAGGACCTGCCACTCAACATAGTTCGCGCTTCCTTCGATCTCTTCGCCGCAGCTTTCATATGAAAACTCATACGGGAATTTCTCGGAACGATATTTTCTGCATGAGAGCAGTTCCCTGTATTTTTCCTGATCAAAAACTTCAAGCAATTCCAAAAGAAGCTTATTCTCATGACGCTTGATACTCAGGTTTTCTTCACTGTATCTGTATTTGTAAAGCGCCTCCATTTCATTAGGGAAACAGTTCCATCCCTGTTTCTCCTGAAAGCCGTGAAACATCTCGTGAACTATACAGGAAGTGAATTTGGGGATATCCATTTCCGTCTTGGCATACCATATAGCAATCATTTCACCTTTATATTCAATTGAGGTATTTGCGCAAAAGTCTGCGGTTTTTTCTATATAGTGACCGTCAAAAAAGCACTCCGTGTCATTATATAAAGCAAACTTGAGCGGCCTGAAGCCCTTCCAGACAGCATCGAAATCCAGAGTTTTGATCGCTTCGCAGATCTGACCATACCGTTTTTCCAGATCAATATCCATGTTTACAGCCCCCCGGCGCTATTCTTCTTTGTTCCAATTGCTCTTGGCATACGATTCGTCATACATATCACTGATACCGGCCAAGAGCATAATGATCCCCTGCACCTTATACGGCTGCACCACATAAATCCCCTTGGAATCCTCAGTGATAAGATCCGCCGCCAAAAGAGGCTTCATGTGATGATAAGCCTGTCCCGTGGAATTCAGATGGCATTCCGTGATCAATTCAGCAACGCTCATTGGCTTTTTCAAAAGAGCCAGCAAAATATTCAGACGGTCCGAATTACCCAGGCAGGAAAGGACTTTTTCTGCCACATTGTCACTGATAAGTTTCAGCAGATCATCGGTATTGACGCAATACTTTGCCCATGTTGACTGTCTTCCGCTCGAGGAAAAAACGCCAACATATGTGATCGCACCGGTCTGTCCGTTCTCCCCCGTAACATTCTCAACTTCGTCGAGACAAGCGCTTACATGTGCATTCGGGTGCATATCTGTCATCTTTTGCACATGACCCACCTTTTTATTCTTACCCGCTTTATGAGCTTCTGCATTTGATCCAATAGCCTTTTGTAACGATTCGATCTGATTCCTGAGCGCATCGATTTCCGCACCATAATCTCTGGACATAGACAAATCCTCCCACAAACATTTCATGTTACGTAATTACGTATTCATAAAATAACATATGGCACTTCTTTTGTCAATATGTAGTTACGTAATTACGTATTTTTAATATATAGAAAATGAGACACTCTGTATTATATTATCGCAAATATCTACAGCGAAATCGCCGGATCTGCTCCAAACCACGTTTGTGCATCCCTATCATTTTCTTGATCTACCGGATCATCGAATCCTACATCATCTATCCAAGCAATTCCGAATTTATAGATTTCGGTTTTGGTATCAGGACCGATAATGAATTCCATTCCGTTATCCAAATAATCAGCATCATAATCATAATCGCCTGAAGGGTGTTTCCCATCAAAAAGAGCTATATCACATTCGAGTCCTATAGACATCTTGAATCT
>JAEEGF010417456.1_pt1 | contig 46068 bp, 31 predicted proteins | sample 9134171 | NCBI WGS metagenome assembly JAEEGF01 (sample SAMN16246542, study PRJNA631951) | gut metagenome | biome: gut microbiome; feature: rumen; material: AP-attached | host: Bos | place: Iran: Karaj | collected 2018-10
TTTGGGCGAAAATACAACCGCTTGCCCCTTGATGCTGTTCATAATTCATCCTGTTCTACTAGTCAGCAAGCGTGCTTGCTGGCCTGGCTCCGCCGAGGACGGGTCTGGGCAGAGCCCAGAAATTAAGCTTGGGCGTGAGGATGCCTTAGCGGCGGAGATGCCCTTCTCGAAGGGCAGTCTCCAAGAGCGGTTCTTTGTTTATTGCTGAAGAAGAACAATTATAATCATTTGTTCTTCGTTATCTTCTTTTATTGTATAAAAATTATACTTTTATTCTCTTTATATCTGCTAATCCGTTGAAATGCACAAACAATATTATGGATTTATAAAAAAATGATTAAAAAAGTAAAAAAAATGCTTGAAGATGTCAAAGAATTACATTAATTATTGTGCTGATTTTTTTTATATTGATATTAGTTAATAACGATATTTCATTAGTAATTTCATCGGGGAGGTACATATGAGAAAAAAGTACAGATTGTCGATGATCATGTTTCTCGTAACGGTATCTGTTATGTGTCAGGTTCTTACAGGTTGTGGCAATAAAGCAGAGAAATGGGCTTATAACCATGATCCGGGTAAAGAAATCATTTCCTTTTATGACAATGGAAAATCAGTATATAAGGGCAATAGTTACACTTTCACCAGAGATGGAAAGTTCATTAACCTTACAGATATCTGGGGTAAGGAGTTGAAACTCAGATATACCATGGAAGATGGCAACATGTTGCTTTATGAGAAATCCACATACAAGTATGACGGTGTGAAAAGCGGCGATGGTATAACCGGAGTGTGGAAGCAGTCCAATGGATGGTCTTATCAGTTTACTGAGGATGGACGCTTTAGCGAGGAGAATATTTTCTTCGGACACTACAGCATTGATGAGGCTAACTCCTGCATAAAGCTTATGTACGACGATCCGCTGGAGGATGCATATCTTTATTACACACTGGATGGTGATGAGCTTACTATTGATTATCCCTGGCCTATGGTTAAGATGTGAAGCAAAAGTTTTGATTTTAGGCGCATAAGCGCTTGAGATAGGAACAGGCAGCCGCGTGCTGTCAAAACATTTTATTTTAAAGGAGAGGTGTGTTATGAAAATGAAAAAGTTATTTTCAGCGCTGATGGCAGGCTTGATGGTTCTGTCAGTTGCCGGATGCGGAAGCAGTAACTCAGCTTCAAGTGATGGTGGTTCTGCTGTCAAGAGTGGATCAGGGGACAAGGTTTCACTCAACATGTGGTGTATCGCTACAGAGAGCGATTCCAACAGACATTCTTATGAAGCAGCTATCGCTGACATGCAGCAGAAGTATCCTGAAGTAACATTTACTTGGGAAGCATTTGAGAACCAGTCTTACAAGACAAAGATCAAGGCTGCTGTATCAGCTAACGAGATGCCTGATATCTTCTTCACATGGTCATGTGCATTCCTTGGTGACTTCGTAGAAGCAGGAAAGGTTTATTGTCTTGACAGTGCTTATGAGAAGTATAAGAGTGAGCTTCCTGAGGTTATGCTTGGTAACTCAACTTATGATGGCAAGCACTACGGTGTGCCGCTTACTATGAACATTGTTGGTCTTTTCGCTAACATGGATCTCTTAAAAGAGGTTGGTTATGATGAAATTCCCGGAACTTATGATGAGTTCATCGCTTGCTGCGACGCTCTTAAGGCTAAGGGAATCATTCCTTTCGGATGTGCAGGAAAAGAGACATGGTGTGTAACTGAGTATCTTGAGTCAGTTATCGAGAAGAGCGCAGGCGCTGACACTCTTAACGATATCTTCCTTGGCAAGTCAACATGGAACAACAAAGACGTTGCTGATGCTGTTGATACTTTCCAGGCACTTGTAAACAACGGTTACTTCGATCCTTCAGGAATCGGCCTTACAAACGACGAAGTTAAGAACAACTTCATGGCAGGCAAGTATGCATTCTACATGAACGGTACATGGAACTGCGCAGACTTCGCAGCAAATGCAGAGTTCTTCCCTAAGGTAAAAGTTGGTGAGTTCCCTGTTATCAACGCTGACAAGTCAAAGCTTGGCCAGCTCATCGGTGGACCTTCAGATACACTTGCTGTAGCAGCTTCTTCACCTAACGCTGAGAGAGCAGCTGATTATGCATTCGAGCTTGGTAAGCTCATTTGCCACTATGGTTACCTTGATGGATGCGGACTTCCTGCATGGACACCTTACGGCGACACAAGTTCTGTAAATGCACTTACACAGACTGTAGCTGATATCGTATCTAAGGCTGACTCAATGGTTCTTTTCGGAGATACAGCTATGAACGCTGATTCAGCTAACACATATCTTTCATATGTAGATCAGGTTTATGGATGCCTCCTCGACGGAACACAGTTCATCGAAGGTCTTGCAAAAGATATCCAGTAATTAAAAACTAGAAAAACAACGGGGACGGTTCTGTCTGACTCCCTTTTTTGAAAAAAGTGAGTAGGCAGGACCGTTCTTTATAAAGAGGTTGTGTGTATGGATAGTAATAAAATAAGCCAAAAGCGCAAGCAAGGCATCGCCAAGGCTCTTACGATCATTTTTTTCCTTCTCCCGGGTCTGCTTTTGTTTGTGAGCATACTTATCGCACCTATCGCGGTTTCTGTCTACAGAAGTATGTATGACTGGAATGGCTTTTCCGAGGGAACATTTATAGGATTTAACAATTATGTTGAGCTTTTTACCAACGGGTCCATCAAGTTTATGACAGCTCTCAAGAACTCCATGTGGCTTGCGTTCTTTTCAGTTTTTGTTCAGCTTCCTATTTCTCTGGGTCTGGCTCTTTTGCTGGGAAGAAGGCCAAAAGGTGAGAGAACATTTCTTTCAATATTTTTCATGCCGGTGCTTATTTCTACAGTAGTTATAGGTCAGCTCTGGCTGAAGATCTATAATCCGGATTACGGTGTTTTAAACAGATTTTTGGATATGGTGCATCTTTCCAATTTGAAGCATGTCTGGGTTGGAGATGTAAAGACAGCGCTGGGAAGCGTTATTGTTCCCACAGTCTGGCAGTATGTTGGCTACCATATGCTTCTGATGTATGCGGGTGTGAAGGGAGTTTCCACGGACCTTCGAGAGGCTGCCATGCTGGATGGTGCTACCAAGGGGCAGGTTGACAGATATATTGTCATCCCAAATATTAAACCTATTATCAGAGTAAGCGTCATCTTCGCGGTTACAGGTTCACTGAAAACCTACGACCTTGTCCGCATCCTCACAGAGGGCGGACCATTCCAGTCCACAGAGGTGCCAAGTACACTTCTTGAAAATATGCTGTTCCTTCGAAACAGATACGGAATGGGCAGTACTATTTCAGTTATGCTGATAATACTATGCTTTGCGTTTGCACTTCTCATAAGCGCAGCATTTAAAGATAGGGATTATTGATTATGGAAAAAAGTAAAAAGAATTTACAAGCTAATGCCGTAGACGAATATAGTTTAAAGACAGTTAATCCGGCAGTGAAAGTTTTTTTGTACGCTCTTTTGGTCATATGGGCACTTATAAATCTGTTCCCCATATACTTCATGTTTACCTTCTCCCTGAAGTCCAATGAGGAGATATTTGGTTCTAACATCATAGGTCTGCCAAAAGAGTGGCTCTTTAGTAACTATACTTCTGCTCTCAGTACAGGAAATATGGCACTGTACTTTTTGAACAGCTTACTGGTTACAACTTTGGCTATTGCTATATCCATGATGGCTGCCATGATGGCAACTTATGCACTTACCAGAATCAGGTGGAAGTTCAGGTCTCTTACCAATGCATTCTTTATGCTGGGACTGACTATTCCGATCCAGGCTTCCATCGTGCCTGTATACGTAGTGCTTTCCAAGCTTCACTGGTTAAATAAGTACTCAACGCTGATAATTCCTTATTCAGCTTTTGCTCTGTCCATGGCTATACTGATCTGCACAGGCTTTATGGTGGAGATTCCTGATGCTCTGGATGAAGCAGCCAGAATTGACGGCTGTGGACTTATCGGGACATTTTTCAGGATTATACTTCCTCTTATGAAACCGGCGGTTTCAACAGTGGGAGTGTACTCATACCTTCAGTGCTGGAACGAGTTCATGTTTGCAAATGTGTTTATTTCGGATTCAGTGCACAGGACCCTTCCTGTTGGTATCAAGGCTCTTTCAGGTCAGCATACCACAGACTGGGGGCCCATCGGTGCGGCGCTGGTAATTGCAACTTTCCCGACACTTATTGTGTATATTTTTCTCAGTAGGAGAATCCAGGAAAGCTTCATTGCCGGAGCGGTTAAGGGGTAAGTTATTGCAGAAAGTCCGAATAGCTCTTTCCGGTATACTTCTTGAAACATCGACTGAAATAGTTGGGGTCGGGGATTCCGACCTCAGCTGCAGTCTGATACATCTTGGCGTTTGTCTTAACAAGCTGAATGGCCTTCTTCATGCGAAGGTCTGTCAGATATTCTACAAAATTTTTCCCTGTATCCTGTTTGAATTTTCTTGAGAAATAACTTGGACTGAAACCAAAGTGCTGAGAAATAAAGGCGAGGTTTAGCTTGGAATCAGTGAAGTTTTCCTCAAGATATTTTTTTATCATGTCCATGGAACCGGCGTCATCCATGGCGAGGGCGCCTGCTTCAGGTTTTGCTTCCTCCCAGGCGTCTTTGGAACTGTCCAGTTTCTTTTTGGCTTTTTCAAGCACCGGGGTGACTTCGGAGCGCACCATGGGCTTTAGCATGTAATCAAAGACAGGGAGACTGACGCATTTCCTGGCGTATTCAAATTTGTCGATGGCTGTCATGATGATGATTATAAGGTTGGGATAGCGCTCTGTGGCGGTTTCTGTAAATTCGATGCCGTCCATGAAGGGCATCGAAATATCCACAAAGGCAATGTCCGGCTTCAGGCCGTCGATTACGTTTATGGCTTCGATTCCACTGGCTGCTTCTCCAACAACCTCCATATTCAGATCTTCCCATTTGATGGCAGCCCGCATGAGCTTTCGGGCTGATTCTTCATCATCGATGATCATAACGCGATATTTTCTGTTCATTGTAACCTCCCTAGGCAATCAGTCTTGGATTTGGGCCATGGGGTCGGAGGTGTGGGTCCATTTTTCAGAAAAATGGACCCACACCTCCGACCCCATGGCCCAAACCCTGATTGATTGCCTTTAAATGATAAATTCTACTTCCGTATATTCCCCAATTTCACTCGTTATCTTCACAACGTCGTCTCTGCCGCAGTAGAAGCGGACTCTCTGAATGGTTCCCCATAAACCAAAGCTGTCGTCCACGTTTTCCGGATTTTCGTTGCCGGCGGCAATGATGCGCTGTATCTGGTCACTGCTCATGCCGACACCGGTATCTCTGACCTTAAGATGTAAAAGATCTCCTGATATTCTGGCAGATATCTCAATGGTTCCGGGTTCGCCCTTAAGACGGATTCCGTGGTAGATACAGTTCTCTACCAAAGGCTGAAGTATCAGCTTTGGAACTACGTAATTTTCTGTGTCAGGATCTATATCATAAGAATCTTGAATGATATCGCCGTAGCGAAGCTTTTGCAGGGCGAGATAGTCTTTTACTATACATACTTCTTTGGAAAGAGGAATCTCTCTGTCGCCTTTACTAAGGAAGTTGCGGTAAAAGCTTCCAAGAGTTTCCAGGGCTTCATGAACGTTGTCTGCGCCGGCTTCAAGAGCAAGGAAACCGATGGTCTCGATGGAATTGTAGAGAAAATGAGGCTTGATCTGTTCCTGAAGCACTCGCATTTCTGCTCTTTGAAGAGTCTTTTCTTTTTCCAGAATGGTCTCGATAAGGGTATTAACATGGTCGATCATGTTGTTGTAATCGCCTTTTAACAGCTCGTATTCACTGTAAGGAGTCTGAATCTCCAGCTTCTTAAGATTGCCGGATTGTCTGTTTTCTTCCATTGAAGCTGAAAGTGACAAAACCGGAGTAGTGATATTTTTATTAAGGAAGAAACCAACGTAGGTTGTGATCATAATAAAAACAATCAGCATGAATAAAAGAACGTAAATGATCCTGGAAGGAATTCCGTGTCCCGCCATGGAAGCTGCTCTTATTATTACGATGGGATAGTCATTTACTCTGCAGCCGGACAGCATTTTCTTGCCCTGTTCTGTTCGAATGTTTCTGTAGACTATTTTCTGTGTACTTAAATCTTCTCTGAAATACTGTGTATAATTTGGATTTCCTGCAAGAAAGGTTCCGTCGGTGCCCATAATGCAGATGTCGTTATAGCCAAGCTGTCCCAGCATATTTTCAAAAACAGTGGCTGAGATGTTCATCAGCATAAGGCCTGTGCGCTTCTGGGTGTCGATGTCATAGATGGATCTTCCTATGGTGACCATGGGCTTATTGTCGGCTTTCATTGCCACATTGTTGCTGTTAAGGGAAATGACGGCTTTTCCCTTTCCATCATAGATATCGCCTCTCCAGGAATCCTGAACCATGAGGTCGTAGTCGTATTTGTAAGTGAAGCGGTTTGTGGCCACCATGATCATATCCTCTCTGAATATCATCACGCAGTCCACACCTTCTGTAACATTGAGAATATCCATTATTCCGTATCTGGCATCGTTTATCATACCGATGTCTACAGCATCGGAAGTGGCTCGAAGGAACTTCACCAGACGGCCTTCAGTCATTATCAGGCGCGACAACTCGGCATATTTTTCTATATCAGCATCTATGTTGCTGGAAAGGGTCTTGATAATGCTCTCAGATTCGCGGAGGGTATAATCCTCACGCTCTTTTTGAGAAACGAAAGAAGCAGAAAGTAAAAAAGACAAAACTACCACTAGCACAATTAGCCATATCAGCCTTTGTACACTGGATGAAAGAGAAGAGTCAGATTTGCTCTTCCCAAGTAGTTTTTTCGAATTAGAAATAGTACCCATAACTCCCCGATAAATAGTAAAAAATCTTTCCCCAAAAAAATATTACCATATTTTATAGTTTTTTAATAATTTTAATTCACTTTTTTGCGCAGTTATTCGTATATCATAGTATATGAGTTTTCAAACTACGAGGAGGGGAATTATGAATAACAGTCTTTTTATCAAAGTATGCTCAGTAATGCTGGTTATTTCACTTATTTTGTCAGGCATTACCAGCGCCCAGATCATCAGGGCCTACGCTGAGGATGTTGAATTTACTAATGAAACCGGATTTGACGGGGGCGATATGGATACCTTGCCGGATGATGGTGATGATGAAGGCAATATAGATATAGAACCGGAGCCTGAACCTGAACCGGAGCCGGAGCCAGATATAGATATTGAACCTACACCGGAGCCGGATCCATTTGATTACAATCTTTCCTGCTACACTCCAAACATTGATTTTGGAAGAGTATATCAGGGATCAGTAGCAGATGAAAAACAGTTTACCATCGTAAACACAGGTTCCAATGCATTCCCGCTTACATGGGATACTTTTGATGCAGGAAATGCCTTTGTTATTGATGCGCCTATGGTTCTGGACCTGAATCCCGGCGATTCAGCTACATTCTTTGTAACACCGGGAAGAAGTCTCTCTCCGGGAACATACACAGCAAGCCTGGTATTTTATTCAGCCAACGACATCAGACAGCATCACACTACAAAGGTGAACTTCTCAGTCAAGGTTGAGAGTGCTGCACCATACATCAGCGGAGTTGAGATCTCACCCGGATCAGTTACACTTCCTGCAGGCAAGCAGTATCAGTTCAATGTAACTGTTTATGGCGGAAATAATTATGATTCTTCTGTAACATGGTCAATTCTTGGCAACACAAGTAAAGAGACAAAGATCTCCAATGGAGTAGTAAGCATTGCTAAAAATGAGCAGGCATCTACTATCACAGTAATTGCTACATCCAATCAGGACACCTCCAAGATTGACACAGCAACTGTTTCCATAACCCAGGTTGACCACGTGGTCAGCGTAAAGGCAGAGCCTTCCAAGGGAGGAGCTGTTGCAGGAAATACTTCTGTAAGAGACGGCAGCAATGCTACAGTATCTGCTTCACCCAATAACAATTACCGCTTCAAGGGCTGGTATGAGAACGGCAAGATTGTAGCAGATAGTAAGCAGTACACTCTGTACAACATTACAGAGGACAGAAACCTTACTGCAAAGTTTGAACGCGTTACCTGCTATGTAAGGACTAGCGTGAACAACACCAACGCCGGAACGGTAACAGAGAGCAGTTCCGTAAACTACAATGGCAATTACACTATAACAGCCAAGGCTAAATCAGGATACATTTTTGAGGGCTTTGTAGAGGATGGACAGACCATATCAACTGCAAATTCTCTGCAGCTCAATAACATTACTTATGACAGAGATATTCAGGCAGTCTTCCGCAAAAACAGATATTCTGTAAATGTAAGCGTATATCCTGCAGATACAGGTAAGTACGAAGGCGCCGGACAGTATGACAGAGATGCAAGTGTTCTTTTGAAGGCAACTTCCTATGAGGGCTATGTATTCAGTGGATGGACCATAAATGGCCAGGTTGTCAGCAAGGACAGAGAATACTACATTGATCATATTAAGAATGATGTGAACATAGTAGCTAACTTCATGAAGAAGGAAGCAAAGACCTACAAGCTGGTTTCAGGAATTGCCAACGAGGGCGGCGCCATTGTTCCAAGTGGTGACTACATCGCAGCTGAGGGCAGCAGTGTTACCTACAACATGGTTCCTCAGGCAGGCTACAGAGTTCTTGCGGTAGCAGTTGACGGAAACAATATCGGAGCAGTTTCAAGCTACACCTTTAACAATATCCGCGACAAGCACTCAATAGCGGTTGCCTTTGAGAAGATACCTATCGTACCCGCTACAACAACACCGGGCACCAGCTCCAAGACAACAGTTAAAAAGAAAACTGAAGAAGAAACTACAAAGGTTGTAGAATACACAGAGGAAACAGCAACAAAGGGTGCTATTCCTGATCAGGTAATCGTTGAGGAGAGCGAGAAGCCTACAGCAGAAGTTGTAGAGCTTGATGATGAAAAATATGAGGACGACACCTACACAGTTGAGGATATGTCCGTTGTATCTGTAAAAACTGAATCATCAGGTGTCATCGGAAAATATGGCCTGGATGAGGACACAGTTGCAAAGCTTATCCATGACAGAGCTGCAAAGCCCATGCTCAGAGAAGCATTTGAGGAAGGATACCTTCAGGTTACCATCAACAACAGCTTTGCACAGGATGAGCAGGAGACTTCAGTAGAGCTTTATCACAAGAATCCTACACTGGCTAACTTTGAGGATGTTGTAACAGAGACTCTTACAGAGGATGAGCAGATGGAAGTTCTGAAGGGAACAACAATTTCCTTCAATGTGGACATTTCCGAGAATACTGCTTCTGTGTCACAGGATGTTAAGGCTCAGATCCAGAAAAAGATAGGCTATAAGCCAGTAAGCTACTTCGATTTCCAGATCATCAAGACCACCGATGGAACCAGTGAGATCATTTCCAACACCGACACAGAACTTGAGGTTTCTATTCCTATTCCTGAGAAGTTCATAAAGAAGGGAAGAAAGTTCTTTGTAATGAGAGAGCACAACGGAAACGTTGAGGTGCTTCAGGATATAAGCAGTAATCCAAATGTCATCACTTTCAGAACAGACAAGTTCTCTGAGTATGCAATAGCTTATGAAGCAGTTAATGTGAACAGGCTTCTGATGCAGTTCACCCTCATTACTCTCATAGCTTTACTGCTGGCGCTGATCTGCTTTGTGGCACTTATAAGACACAGAAGAATGCAGCGCAGGGCTCGCAAGTTCTAAAATAGCAAACATAAAAATTGTTATTAGCACTCATCAAAGATGAGTGCTAATTTTTTATTGACTTTTACATTTTCGAGTTTTAAACTTGTTCTTGTACGGTTATATACGTACATATTTTTATCTTAGATTAATGACAAAAGGAGTGAGAATTATGGCTTCAAAAAAGGGTAATCTTTCAATTAACAGCGAGAACATGTTTCCTATAATCAAGAAGTGGTTATATTCGGATCATGATATTTTTTACAGAGAAGTAATTTCAAATGCCTGCGATGCTATCACCAAGATCCGCAAGATGGATATGATGGGAGAGTACACACTGCCCGATGGTTTCAAACCACGCGTAGACATCGTACTTAACGACAAGGAGAAGACCATCAAGATCATTGATAACGGTATTGGTATGACTTCCGAGGAGGTTGAGGAGTACATCAACCAGGTGGCTTTTTCAGGAGCTACAGACTTCCTCAACAAGTACAAGGACAAGGCCAATGCAGATCAGATCATTGGACATTTCGGACTTGGCTTTTACTCAACCTTCATGGTTTCAGATTATGTAGATATTGACACTCTTTCCTACAAGTCAGATGCAGCATCTGTTCACTGGACCTGCGACGGCGGCTCTGATTTCGAGATGTCAGACGGAGACAAGAAAGAGGTTGGTACAACCATCACACTTCACCTCTCTGAGGACTGCCTTGAGTTCTGCAACGAGTACAAGGCAAGAGAAGTTATCGAGAAATACTGCTCCTTCATGCCTTATGAGATCTACCTCTCAAGAGAGAACGAAGAGGGAACAGAGACAATAAACGAGTCAGAAAAGCGTGACGACGATATTGTTATCGAGGTTATCGAACCTAAGAAAGAAGATAAGAAAGACGGCGAAGAGGCAAAAGAAGAGGAGAAGAAGCTCAAGATCAAGAGAAGACCTCAGCTTCTCAATGATATTCATCCTCTCTGGGCTAAAACTCCTAAGGATTGCACAGACGAGGAGTACAAGGAGTTCTACAGAAAAGTATTCCGTGATTACAAGGAGCCTCTTTTCTGGATTCACCTCAACATGGACTATCCTTTCAACTTAAAGGGTATTCTTTACTTCCCTAAGATCAACATGGAATTTGAGTCCATTGAGGGAACAATCAAGCTCTACAACAACCAGGTATTTATTGCCGACAATATCAAGGAAGTTATTCCTGAGTACCTGATGCTCCTTAAGGGTGTGATTGACTGTCCTGACCTTCCTCTTAACGTATCAAGAAGTGCTCTTCAGAACGACGGCTTTGTTAAGAAGATTTCTGAGTATATCTCCAAGAAGGTTGCTGAGAAGCTTGCCGGCCTTTGCAAGACAGACAAAGAGAACTACGACAAGTACTGGGATGACATCAGCCCATTCATCAAATATGGTTGCCTTCGCGATGACAAGTTCTGCGAGAAGATGACAGATTACATCCTGTTCAAGAATCTTGAGGGCAAGTACCTCACTACACCTGAGGCTCTCCAGATCAACAAGGAAGCTGAGGAAGAGGCTGCCAAGGCTGAGGCTGTTGATGAGAACGGTGAGAAGATCGAGGCAGAAGTAGTAGATGAAGCTAAGAGCGGTGCTGGCGATGATAAGAAGGAAGAAGAGGAAAAGGAACCTCGCACCATCTATTACGTAACCGATGAGCAGCAGCAGAGTCAGTACATCAACATGTTCAAGGCTCAGAAGATGGAAGCTTTCATCATGAACCACAACATCGATGTACCATTCATGCAGCAGCTTGAGGCTAAGAATGAGAACAAGATCCGCTTCGCAAGAATCGATGCAGACCTTACAGATACCTTTAAGGCTAAGACTTCCAAGAAGGCTCAGGCTGAGCTTGAGGAAAAAGAGAAGGAATTATCCGAGAAGATAAAGAAAGCTCTTAAGAATGACAGACTTACAGTAAAGCTTGAGAAGCTCAAGGATAAGAAGATGTCCTCGATGCTTACAGTTTCAGAGGAATCAAGACGTATGGCTGAGATGATGAAGATGTATGCCATGAATGGTATGAGCATGGGTGACTTCGGAAATGAGGGCCAGACACTTATCCTCAATGCAAATCATCCTCTTGTTCAGTATGTAATGGAGCATGAGGAGAGCAACAACACAAAGATGATCTGCGAGCAGCTCTATGATCTTGCACGCATTCAGAATGCACCTCTTGAGGGCGAGGCCATGACTAAGTTCATTGCCCGCAGCAATGAGATCATGATGATCCTTACAAAATAATACATTTAATGAATAAGGGCGGTCCCATTTAGGAACCGCCCTATTATTATGCCTGTTTATTTAACCAATATACCATTTTCATCAAAGGTGTATTTCTTGAACCATCTTGTGATAGTAGTATCTTTTGCCATATGTCCTTCGCTGTCAAAGAAGCGTGTTCCATCTTCAAAGTCAACAAATGAACTGATTACCAGCTTACCTTTTGCATTGAGGTAATAGGTGTATCCATCTACATCTACCATGGTATCAAACTGCTGCACGCCTTCTTCGTTGAAGTAGTAAGTTGTGCCCCACTTTGTCATGAATCCGGTCACCATATGACCTTCCTTGTCGAAGTAGTAGGTTTTGCCGTCAAGAGTTAAGTAATCGGAAACAATCATGATGCCGTTTGCCTTGAAGTAGTATTTGTTTCCGTCAACTGTGAGCATTCCTGTGTAATAGGTTCCGTCCTCGAGAACATAGTAGGTTGATAACCACTTGTTTACGAAGCTTCCGGCTGGAACTTCAGGTACTTCAGGCTCGGGTTCTTCAGGAGTAACGGGCTCTTCAGGCTCTACAGGAGTAACAGGGGTTACAGGTGTAGGATCAAAGATGCCTTCGTCCACATCATCATCGTTATCAGATGATCCACCGCCGCTTCCTTCTTTTACCAGAGTCATGGACACATTCTTAAAGAAGAATGTCATATCGCCGGTTGCGCCGCTGTCACCAAAACCATAGTTGAGATGGCAGTCATCCATGGAAGCGCCTGCGGTAAATACTGTTTCGTAGTGATAGAAGCCTTCCTCATCAGCAGTAAGGTTCTTGGAATCTACCTGAACAATATCCTGAACAACGATCCAGCTGCCGCCGTTTTCCTGAACGATGTATTTGAAGGTGCCGTTGCTGTTTCCAGTGATCTTGTAGTCAAAGGAAAGCTTGTACTTAAGGCCTGCCAGAACTGAGAAGTTGCTGCTTCCGATCTGAGGTGAGTACCAGGTAGAACCGCTGGCAATACCTGTCATGCTGTGTACGCCGTTTTCATCAGTAGCGATGGCGATGGAAGATCCGGCTCCGCTGTCTCCTGACCAGGTTGTTGCTTCGTCGATAGGAGTCTCATCTGTAGTTGAAGCCTGATTCTCACCGTGCATTGTTACGTTGTCAATCTGAACGCCGGTGCCCTTTGCAAATGTAAGTACCACTGCGCCGTTTGCTGTATCTTCTGTGGTTGTGATGTTAAGTGTGTATCTCTTTACGCCGTTTGCTGCGCTGTAAGAAGCCTTTGCACTTCCAAGTTCTTTTCCCAGAACCATATTTCCGTTCTCGTCGGCATTCATGGTGTGAATAGAAGCCTTAACAGCAGAATCGGAATCTGAGTACAGATCAAAAGAAAGAGAGTAGGTATCAGCAGTCATCTTGATGCCGCTCTGATAGATAGTAGGAGAAGCATCGCCCTGAGCAGAAACCTGTCCGCGTCTTTCGTAGTACTTAAAGCCATCAGGAATGTTCTCGTAGTTTGTCATAGATGCGATATCTTTGACTCTTACATCACTGTCCTTAAGGGCTGAAAGAGTATATCTGGGAATATTTAATGTGGTGCCGTTTGCTGCAGTCCAATATCCGGTGTGGTTATTGCCCTGATCAAAGGTTCCGTTAAAGATCATGTTTCCATCAGCGAGAACGCCGTGAACACCGTTGGAATCAGTGGTTCCAAGAGATGCAGGATCTACGATCTCAACCTTTACGTTAGAGACATAAACGGTACCTGAGCTCTGACCACCGATATTGAATTCGATACGGCAGTTGTCAAAATCCTCTGTCTGCTCAAAAATGTATGAGTTGTGAGCAGGAGAATCTGTGAGGCTGAATGCCTGTATTCCATAAGTACTCCAGCCGGCATATTCCTTGGAATCGCAGTTTACCTGCTTGCCCACAAGGCCGCCCTCAGCGTAGGAATCATAGGATACCTTATATACGTATCCGGCTTTGGCATTGTAGTGACCGATGAGCTGAACGCCGTAGTCCTGGCTTCCCTGGCCGGTAACATTGATCTTAGCCCAGGTATTGCCCTCTGAATCCACAATGGTTTCAGCATTAGCTGAAGCGTCGGACTGGTATGAGAGATACCATTTTCCTGAACCTGCTGCAGCGTTGTCGTCGTGACCGCCACCTGTTACATCGAGGTTGGACTCGGTGATATCAGCTATCTGATTGATGCCCTGATAGTCAGCCCAGTCTGATCGGCTTCCGTCTTCAGTGGTCTTTGTTACTGAAGCAGGATATCCATCGGATTTCTGGAAGCAGCGGATATAGTCAACATACATGTTGATGTCATCAGTGAAGTCTGCCTTGTTGGCTGATCCACCGAACTGACCGCTGTCTACTGCAAGATTCAGTATCATGTAAAATGGTGCGTCAAAAGGAGCATCGAAACCAAGAGCATCTGAAGCACCTGATAATCCGCTGGCCCAGTTAGAAGAGGAGTAGATTTCCTTGTCATCATAGTAGAAGGTCATTTTGCCGGGTTCCCAATCAACGGCATAGGTGTGGAAATATCTGATGTCAGAATCAAGTGGTCTGTAGCCGCTTCCCTTATATACATGGCTTGGAACACCCCAGTGAATGGTTGAGCAGGCCTGATTGGTCTGAGTTCCTGTTGTTTCCAAAATATCTATTTCACCGGAAACCGGCCATCCGCCGTAGATGGAAGTGCTCTGTGGCAGCATCCAGAACGCAGGCCATGCGCCCTTGGTCTGAGGAAGTGAGATTCTTCCTTCTATATAACCGTAGGTGCTGTTAAAGAGTTCCTGTGTGGCTGTTGTTGTGCGGATTCTGGCAGAAGTATAATTCTTTCTGCTTTCTCCTGCGTAGTTGTAGCCATCTTCTTCATAGGCTGCAGTAATTCTGAGGAGACCGTCAGCTATTCCGTCTCCGTCAAGGTCTTCATTTACGGAAATGTTTCTTGGATTTGCTGTATAGCATTCCAGCTCGTTGTTACCCCAGCCGTAGTTGCCACAGTCTGTGCTTCCGTCGCCAAGCTGATAGCCCCAGTTATCAAGGTTAAGTCCTGTTGCAGAATCAACATTGGAGGTTGCATAGTTTCCGTCGAATTCATCTGCCCAGATGAGGTCGTAGCCGTCTTTTGCTGCACCCTGATCGGCGTAGTCGTAGAGATAATTGTCGCTTGCTGAGAAATCATATTCAGGGCCCTTGGAACCTGTTGCACTTCCGCCGGAAAGAGTTATGTAATTTCCATTTGAATCGCAGATTCTGAGGTTCTCAATTGTGAGAGTACCTGAAAGATTTGCGGGTTCACCCAACATCTGGCCCAGAGCAAAGAACAGGTAGTCGTTTGCAATCTGAGTAATGGTGGTCTCGGCTTTATAATGATATGTTTTTCCCGCTGCAAGATCTATGAAATCATAGATCTGACCGGAGTCATCAAGTTTTATGTTGACTTTTTTATCTATGGAAGAGGTGAGATCTGCAGAGAGAGTATAGGTTTCACCTATCTGAAGACCAAGGTTCTTAATGATATACTGAAGTCCCCACTCGCCGTTCCAGCCATAGCTGCCTACGTTGAACTCAGCCTTTGTGCCTGTCTCTTTTACGCTGGCATTGCAGCCTGCCCAGTCGCTTCCTACATAGAGCTCTGTCTCAGCGTCTGCAAGGCTGATGGAACCTTCCTTGACTTCGTTGTCGTCTTCTTCCTGCTCCTCTTCGGAATCACCGATACCGGGCTCATCTTCGCCTGAATCACCGATGCCTGGCTCGTCCTCACCGGAATCACCGATACCGGGCTCATCTTCGCCTGAATCTCCGATGCCTGGCTCATCTTCGCCTGAATCTCCAATACCCGGTTCGTCGGGTTCATCAGTAGCGTTGCCTATGGTAACAGTGGCTGTTACAGCGCCGGTATACTCGCCATCAAGCTGTCCCTGGAGCTCAATAAGATATTCTCCATTCTTGTAGTCGTCCGGATACCAGTGGTAGCCCAGAGCCTGATCGGTATAAACCTTTTCATAGCCGTTGGCTTCACAGGAAATGGTAACAGTATATTTGTCATATCCTGCTGCTCCCCAGACAAAACCAATTCCCTGTTCCGGATTGTACTCGGCCAACTGACCGAAGGGCAGAGCTAATGATTCATTGACGGGGCCCTGGAAAGCAAAGGCCTGAAGCCCTGCTGTGGAAAGGGACGACAATGACAGGGCAAAAGCTACCGCAATGGCGAGCCTGCCCTTATGGTTCCTCTTTTTCATACAAAAAAACACCTCCTTTAAACTTTTGGATAAACTCCACAATACAAGTTCTAGTTTAAAGGAAGTGTTCAATAAATTGTAGTGATATTTTTTTATTTAGGTATGTTTTTTCAGATAAATTACATAATACATGGCGCCTACACAGACACCTCCACCAATAATATTACCAATTGTCACAGGAATCAGATTTGTGACGAAGTAACCAAACAGTGAAAGTCCCTCTGCGGGAATGCCGTAAATGGCACTGGTGAGCATGCCTGCCGGGATGAAGTACATATTGGCAACGCAGTGCTCAAAACCGCAGATGATAAAGAGCATTACGGGAAGCCAAAGAGCCAGTACCTTGCCGGCAAGTTCATCGGCAGCAAAGGAGCACCATACAGCCATGCATACCAGTACATTACACAGAATACCTCTTAGTAAACCGTCGCTAAAAGAGATGCCCGCTTTTGTAACAGCAGTGGCTACAACGTTTTCTGCCAGAGCATTTCCTGCAAAAGAGTAAATGTGACTGGTGGAAGCTATAAGAGCGATAAGAAAACCGCCCACCATGTTGCCAAGATAAACAACTATCCAGTTCCTCAGCATGCCTGAGAGCTTGGCCTTCCCGGATAAAACGGGGATTGTAATAAGGCAGTTTCCTGTGAACAGCTCGGCGCCTCCCACAAGAACCATAAAAAGACCTATTGGAAATACCACAGAGCTGATGAGTCTTGCTGAAGAAGGATCAGCAGCAGTACAACTGGCAATCTGACTTCCAAGGCCTCCAAGAGCAATGAAAGCTCCCGCCAGGATACCCAAAAGGAAAGTTTTACCTGCAGGTGCACTTGCCTTTCCGCTTCCAACTCCTTCATATTTGACTGCTATTTCAGCCGGTGATTTCATACAGTTTCCTCCTTGCATGTAAACAAATTAACCTATACATAATATAGTAAACTCAGGCGAGGGAAAACGCAATATATGGTATATTGATAACATCAACTGCGGCCATGCTGAGGGATTTGTTCACAGAATTTTTATTTTTTTATTCTTTGTTAATACTTTACTTTAACGTTTAAATGGCATAAATTAAAAATGATTGTATTCAATTTGTAAGACCTTTGAAACTAAGAATTTGGAGTGAGTAATGAAGAAGTTAGTAGAGATAAAGGATGTATGCAAGATATACAATCCTGGGGAGAATGAAGTCAGGGCTCTTGATCATGTGAGTCTTGTTATCGGCGAAGGGGAATTCGTAGCCATTATCGGCCAATCCGGTTCGGGTAAATCCACACTTATGAATATGCTTGGTTGCCTAGATACACCAACCAGTGGCAAATATTTTTTGCATGGACAGGACGTTTCGCATATGACGGATGACGAGCAGTCCGATGTCAGGAACAGAGAGATAGGCTTTATCTTTCAGGGCTTTAACCTGATACCGTCACTGACAGCTTTGGAAAATGTAGAATTGCCACTTATATATAGGGGCGTTGGTAAAAGAGAGAGAAGCAGATTATCTTTTGCTGCTCTGGAGAAAGTTGGACTGGGAAACAGAACTACCCATAAGCCCAATGAAATGTCCGGTGGTCAGCAGCAGAGAGTTGCCATTGCCAGAGCTATTGCACAGGCACCGCCTATTTTGCTGGCAGATGAGCCTACAGGTAACCTGGATTCGGGTTCCAGTAAAGAAATAATAAGTATTATTAAGAAACTTTACGAGGAGGGACGTACGGTAATAATCATTACCCATGACCCCGGAATCGCTAAACAGGCAAAGAGAATCATAACAATTTCTGACGGAAAGATTGTCAGTGATATCATGAATCCGGATTATAAAGCTTAATGTTTGAATAATAAGAAGAGATTTACTTTTTGGGAGGAACTATGTCAGATAACAATGTTAAAACAACTGAAAATGAAGTAACAACTGTTCAACCGGAAGTTAAGAATGAGGTTCAGCAGAATACTGAGACCAACACAGCTCCGGTTTACGAGGAGTATGATTCCCATGAGGTGGCCAAAAAGCCAAGAAAGAAATTCAAGAAAAGATATATAGCTTTGGCATTGGTGGTTTTACTAATTGGCTATATGGTCGTAAAATCAGTATTTTTCCCTGTAAAGAAGGAAGTCTTTGTAACTACTGAGGAAGTAACCTCAGGTTCAATCGAGAATATCCTTTCTATTTCAGGAACAGTGCAGAGCGCTGAATCCAAGACCTATTTCTCAGATGTCACAGGTCCTGTGGCAGAGGTTAACTTTAAGGTTGGAGACAAGGTAAAAGCGGGAGATGTTCTTTGCACCTATGATGCAGATGCACTTAATTTGAGCAAACAGAGCGCAGAACTTGGCATTAAGCAGGCTCAGGGGACCTACAGCTCATATTTTTCCGGAACTGCAGCTGCTGACAGAAAATACACCGAGGGAATGACACCGGCTCAGATCAATGAAAGACTTGATGCCATCACAGCTCAGATAGATGCCCTCAACAACCAGATCACAGAGAAGACCTCCAGAGTTAATCAGACCATCAAGGATATCCAGAACACCATGCAGGATATCAACCAGAATGGTATCGGAGACAGCTACGAAGCTTATTTCGACAGAGGAAATAACGAATATATCACCAGAACAGAGTCCGGAGCAAAAGAGGACGGCTCATACAAGGAACCAACAGAGCAGGACAGACAGATGGCTCTTGCCCTTCAGCAGACGCTGACAGATACACAGTATGCTCTTAATAACGATGAGGAGATTAAGGCCTGGAAGGACCAGATCACCGCTCTTCAGGAGGAGCAGCAACACCTTCAGTCAGGAAAGGCTGCCCAGTTAAATCCCGGATCCACTTCTGCAGCCAAGGCTCAGAAAGAGAGCACCGAGCTTACCAACAATGATACTATTGCCAAGATTGATGAGGCTCTTCAGGGAATCAAAGCTGATTTCAACGGAGTGGTAACTAATGTTTCCGTAGTTGAAGGAGGCACTGTAGCAGCAGGTGCTCAGATGATAACCTTAGCAAACACAGACGATGTGGAGGTTGCCATATCTGTTTCCAAGAGTGACCTTGCCAAGATTTCTGAGGGTATGGATGTTGACATAACCATCAATAACAATCCATACAAGGGCAAGATCAGCAAGATTTCAGGAAATGCCACCAAAAATAACAACGGTGTTGCAGTTGTTGAAACTATCATTGAGATCACTAACCCCGACTCAAATATCATTCTCGGAGTTGAAGCTAACAACAAGATTCACGCTCAGAAAGCAGATGACACCATTGTACTTCCTTACGAATATATTATGACTGATTCTGATGGCGATTATGTATATGTTGTTGAGAATGGTCTTGTAACAAGGAGGAATGTAACTGTAGGTATTTCCTCCAGTACTCAGGCGCAGATTGTAGATGGATTATCTATAGGAGAAAAAGTTATATCTGCCGATTTTGACAGCCTGATGGATGGAATGGCAGTATCTATAGCACAGTAATATGGGAAGATTCGGAGAGTATTTTAAAAGCGCAATTAAACAGATTATCAGTAATGGCTACAGGACTCTCATGACCATGCTGGGAATTATCATAGGAATTGCTGCTGTTATAGCAGTAGTTTCTCTTGGTAACGGCATGAGCAAATTTGTGCAGGATGAGATCAATGGCATAGCAGGAAACTATGGATCCATATCCATGGACTCTTCCAAGACCTCAGAGACCATTACCAGGGATGATATATCCCTGATTGAGTCAACACTCACGGATATAAAGGGTGTATCTCCCCAACTTTCGGCTTATGGTAAGGTAACAGGTACGAGAGGAACCTTTGAAGCCAGTATTTCAGGTGTTGCGGAGAGCTATGTCTATGCTATGGGCAATGGAATCGTCAGTGGCAAGTATTTTAACAGGCAGATGGTGGATAGTGAGCAGAGAGTCTGCGTAATGCTCAGGGACGATGCCAAAAAGCTTTTTGGTACTGAAAACGTCATAGGCATGGATGTGGAGCTCACCGTCTGGGGAAAAACTGCTACTTATAAGATAATTGGCCTTAGAGACAGCATGAACAGAATGTATTCTTTTCTGATGGAAGGAATGGATTATAATGCCACCATAGAAGTGCCCTACACATCCTTCGGGTCAGATTTTGATTATACAGTTGATGAGTTCTGGTCTTTAATGCTTTTTGCGGATCAGGCTATTCTCTCTGACAGAGTTACCGAGGCCAAGGACATTCTGACAAACGTGCATAATCTCAGAGGAACAAAGGCCATAAATGGTTACAGTATGGCGGATTTCTCAGATCAGCTGGATTCTATTCTGGGATATGCTTCAGATTTCCTTTTGTTGGTATCTATTATTTCGCTGATAGTAGGCGGAATAGGTGTTATGAATATTATGCTGGTTTCTGTTACTGAGAGAACCAGGGAAATTGGAATCAGAAAATCCATAGGAGCCAAGACAGGTGCCATAATGACTCAGTTCCTGGCAGAAGCGGCCATTCTTACTCTTCTTGGAGGAATTGTTGGCATTATTGTGGGAATAATTGCGGCACATATCATATGTACAACCATAGGCTTTGACGTAATAGTTACTCCTACCTCTGTATTGGGAGCTGCACTGTTTTCGATTCTGATTGGTCTGTTCTTTGGTCTTTATCCTGCCAGAAAGGCAGCTAAGATGAAGCCTATAGACGCTTTGAGACTGTAATAATTGATCGGGTGGGATTATGTATTTAGAGTATATAAAAAGTGCAATTGCCAGCATAAGAAGTAATAAGGGACGATCCTTTCTTACAATGCTGGGAATCATAATAGGTATATCTGCCGTACTTACCGTTCTTATTATTGGTGATGGCATGAAAGAAACCGTCAATGGAGAAATTGATTCCATGGGGGCTTCATCAATAAATGTTTCGTTGGACAACACCAAGACAGATAAGTCCTTTACAATGGAGCAACTGGATATTATTGATGAAAGTCTTACCAATATCATAGGCGTTTCGGCACAGCTGAGCGGCTATGGTACGGTTTCAAACGGCAGGAATGAGTTTGACCTGATGCTTGAGGGTAAAAGTGAAGTAGAGCCCGCTGCTGATATGGTAAAAATGGTGCATGGAAGGTACTTTAACAAAACAGATGTCACCGAGGGAAAGTATTACGTTGTTCTAAGTCAGACTGCAGCTAAAACACTCTTTGGCTATGAAGAAGCCATGGGCAATTTCATAGATGTTGATCTCTATGGAAACATGGCGACCCTGGCTGTTATCGGAGTCAGAGAGGATACTTCCCTGGACAAGGCCTATGCCATGTTTGGAGACACTCCGACCCTTTCATGTGATCTGCCCTTCACTACTTTGGCGGATATAGAGGAAATTGATCTTGAAAAATATTTGACGTCTTTTACTATATATGCAGACAGCGAAGAAAAGGACGCAGTGCTTTCCAAGGCAAAGGCTGTAGTTGAGAATGTTGCGGGTCTTAGAGGCGAAAATGCTGTTAAGGTTTCCTCAGGATACGGATTTGATGCCACCACAGATACGATTTTGAACATCATAACTTCTGTTGTTGCGATTATAGCGGCCATTTCTCTTTTAGTAGGAGGAATCGGAGTTATGAATATTATGACTGTTTCTGTTACAGAGAGAACAAGGGAGATAGGCATAAGAAAGTCTCTGGGAGCAAGGACTTCTTCCATTCTCACACAGTTTTTGGCAGAGGCAGCGATACTTACCTTTACCGGAGGCGTAATAGGTATTATTTTCGGACTGACGGTTTCCTTTATTATCTGTAAAGTCATAGACTTTACATTTACGGTAAATCCTGTGCTGGTGGCAGTGGTAGTATTAATTTCTACGGCCATTGGACTTTTCTTTGGAATTTATCCTGCCAAAAGGGCAGCAAATCTGGATCCTATTGAAGCACTCAGAACTGAATAACCATCGCATTTCATACCCAAAATGTGGTATACTATTAAATATGTTTTGATGCTATAAAGGGGATTTAGGCATCTGGAATTTTGGGGTGAGTTGTGAAAGAGATTGTTGATCAGTTAGTAAAGGGTAAATACTATTCTTCCGATAGAAAGCTTGACTTTTCCACTTCAAGAGTCGAGCTGTCTCTTAGTGCGGGAGAAGTGGTTGAGGGCTCTTTTACCATATTTGGACCCGAGGGTAAGCTTGTAGTGGGCGAGATTTCATCCACAGATGTGAGGATGGAGCTTTTGAATCATGATTTTTCCGGCTCCACCTTTGAAGTAGCTTACAGATTCAATGCCAAGGGTCTTTCTAAAGGAGACGTACTCCAGGGAGATTTCAGAATCATATCCACCCAGGGAGAGTACTTCCTTCCTTTCGTAGTCACAGTTAAGCTGGATCACATTGCATCCAGTCTCGGTGACATCAAAAATCTGTTCCATTTTACAAATCTGGCAAAGAGTGACTGGAATGAGGCGGTGGACCTCTTTTATTCTCATGAGTTCATCTCTGTTTTTTCCGGAAATGACAATCAATATGAGAGTCTGTACAGAGGCTTGTCCGAGGTGCCGGGCAATGAGCAGAATGTTGAGGAATTTCTTATTTCCATCAACAAGAAGCAGCCTGTGTCCTTCATCCTTGATCAGAAGGAGATAGTGGTAGAATACAGTGGTACCGCCAGGGACAACCATATAACGATTACCAGAAACGGCTGGGGATTTACGTATCTCAAGATCACTGTTGACGGTGATTTTATTGCCATGGACAGAAATGAGATCATTGAGGATGATTTCACAGGCAGCAGCTGTCATCTGAATATGAGAATAAAGGCGGACAGGCTTCACGAGGGAAACAATTACGGCAAGATCATCTTTGAGAACGCCTTTGTAAGGACTGAGCTTCCCGTCACTGTGGCTGCCATTATTTCAGACAAACACCCCACCATTGACTACCAGGAGAAAAAGAAGCTGGTGGTTCAACTGGTGAAGATATATGAGAATTTCAGCTGTAAGAAGATAACTCCCAGAGCATGGCTCTCCGAGACCGGTAAAGTCATCGCCAAGATGAATGCCCTGGATGACAGTGATCTGGAATTTAAGCTCTATACAGCGCATTATTACATCACCGCCGGCAGGATCAACGAGGGAAAATGGATACTTGATCAGTCGGTAAAAGAGATTGAGGAGACTCAGGGAGATACTCTTTACAGCTATTATCTGTATCTTTCCACCCTCTGCAGCAGAGAAGACGGCTTTGTGAACGACGTTTCAGAGAGACTTGAGGGAATATTCAGGCGCAATCCTGATAACTGGCGCATAGCCTGGCTTTTACAGTATATTTCAGAGGAGTATACCGGCAGCAGTCCCAGAAAGTGGATGATGCTGGAGGAACAGTTTAACTACGGCTGCAGAAGTCCGATTCTCTACCTGGAGGCAATGAATCTTTTAAATGATTCACCTTCTATTTTGACAAGGCTTGATGCTTTTGAACTCTATGTTCTTGAGTATGGCGCCAAAAAGAAGACCATCAGCCTCAACCTCATCGACCAGGTGGTTTACCATGCGGCTAGAGTCAGAAGCTACGATGAGAGACTGTTCAGAATACTTAAGTCCTGCTATGAGATAAAAGAAAGCGATGAGATACTTGAAGCTATAGTATCCCTGCTTATAAAAGGCGGAAAGACCGAACGTTTTGCCTTTGAATGGTATGAGAAGGGCGTTGCCAGAGAGCTTAGGATAACAAGGCTCTACGAGTACTATATGATGGCTATCTATACAGATGATGACGGTCTTTTGCCCTGCGATATCAATAAAATGGTGCTGATGTATTTCTCATATCAGAGTAACCTTGAGTATGATAAAAACGCCATTTTGTATCGCTATGTCCACGAACACCGCGAGGATTATCCGGAGCTGTATCAGCTGTATGTGCCGCAGATAGAGCGATTCCTTATGTCACAGGTTGACAAGGGAAGGACCAGCAGAGACCTGGGATACCTCTACAAGCATTTCCTGACAAAGCAGATGGTTGATGCGGCCAATGCCTCAAAGGTTCTGAATGTTCTTTATACCTCTGAAGTCAGGACTGAAGATAAGAGGATAACAAGTGTCATAGTTGTATATGACAAGTGCGCAAGAGAGATGCGCTATCCCATGACAGACGGCTGCGCCTACGTTCCTCTCTACGGAAGCGATTATGCTATTTTGCTGGCAGATAACAACGACAACAGATATGCCGGAAGTGTTCCCTACAGCAACGTCAAGATGATGATCCCCGGAAAGCTTGCGGGATATGCTATTCCTTATATCCAGAAGGGAAAAGAGAATCTGGATCTTTTCCTGTGCGACCTTGGAAAGAATGCTTATACCATCACCATGGACAACGTGGGCAGATACAGAGATCTGGCATCTTCTGAATTTGTGCGCGATAAGTGCCGAAATGAGATACGCAATAACCTCATCAGGTTCTATTACGACAATGATTTTTCCAGACAGCTAACGGAATACCTCATGGATATTGATCCTGCTGAACTTACCAGAACAGAGAGAAATGAGATTCTTGAGATCATGGTAATGGCCGGATTGTATGACAGGGCCCTGGATTGGGTAAAGAGCTATGGAACCTATGGTGTGGATGCCAAGATCATCATGCGTCTCTGCGGAAGGCTCATTGACAGAGACCTCTATGAGGCAAAACAGCCTGAGATAGAGATTGCTTATTATTCCTTTAGCAATGGCAAGTATGATGAGCAGCTCCTCAACTACCTGGTTAAATACTTTGAAGGTACCCTTAAGGAGATGAGAACCGTTTGGAAGGCCGCAGAATCTTTTGGCCTTGATACCTATACCCTCTGCGAGAGAATCATTGTGCAGATGCTCTATTCCGGCTCCTACATAGGTGAGAAGACTGAAATCTTCAAGCACTACGTTAAGAGCGGCGCCAATACTGATGCTGAGACAGCTTTCCTCAACCAGAATGCCTACGAATACTTTGTAAATGGCAAAATTGCTGATGGATTCATATTTGAGCGCATAGAGAAGCTTACTTTGGAGAATGTTCCGCTTCAGGATTCCTGCAAGCTGGCTTATCTTAGATATTATGCCACGGAGAAGAAGGCGGACGAAGAGATCAACGAAGATGTGGCAAGGGTATTCATTAAAGAGCTCTTGAACAAGAATATCTATTTCCCGTTCTTCATGGATTACGATGATCTGCTTCCTGAGATGATACAGTTCTTTGACAAGACAATGCTTGAATATAGAACCAATCCCGGCGCGCACTGCGTAATTCACTACAGACTGGCCAATGATACGGATAACGAGTATCACAGCATTGAAATGAAGGAAATGTATCAGGGTATTTTCGTGGTAAGTTTTGTCTTGTTCTTTGGAGAACAGCTTCAGTACTATATTACCGAGACGGGAAAAGACAACGCAGAAGTTGCCACAGAGAGCGGCACTGTATCAAAGAGTGACATCGTTAAGGTGAATATTTCCGGAAGATACAGCCTTATCAACGACATTATGATTGGCGAAACTTTGCAGGACTACAATACAGTGGATAAGCTCATGGCGGAATATTACAAAAAGAAGAATATCTGCAACAGGCTTTTCTTTGCTGAGTTTAATGAAGGAAACGACGGATAATGCTATTTGGAAACTCTAATGAAAAACGCTTTGTACTGGGCTATGACCTGGGAGAAAAAGTGTCACAAATAAGCTATCTGGCTTCTGATGCCGACATGCCCGAGACCTTGTCGGTGCTGGCAGGAGCGGAGCTTTATAACATTCCTACAGTGCTGTGTAAGAGAAAAGATGTCAATCAGTGGTACTTTGGAAAAGAAGCGGTCCGTCACATGGAAGACGGAGATTCCATTCCCGTTGAAGGACTGCTGGCTGCCTCCAAGGAGGGAAAGCCGGTAAAGGTAGGGGATTCGGAGTATGACCCTATAGCACTGCTGACACTGTTTATTAAGAGAACTCTTTCTCTTTTGTCTATGGAACTTTCTATGGATAAGGTGGATGCTGTGATGTTTACCACAAAGTCACTGGATTCAAGAATGGTGCAGGTATTAAATGCTGTTACTGCAGCTCTGGAACTGAAAACTCAGAATATTTATTACCAGAGCCATGAGGAGAGCTTTTTTAACTACATGCTGTATCAGCCTGATGAGCTGATGCATCACTCCATTGTGGCCTGTGACTACAATATGGAGGAGCTGAGCGTCTACGACATGAAGCTCAATCCCAACACAACACCTGTGGTGGCAACTATAAATGTCAGTGAATACAATGATCTCAGGCTTGAGAAGGGAGAATTTCCCAAGGATGCGGCTTTATTCCACAAAGCCTGCGACAAGCTGGATGATGAGTTCCTTAATATAATGCAGAAGGTCTGTGCAGAGAAAGTGGTTTCTACAGTCTTTCTCTTAGGAGACGGCTTCCGTGAGAAATGGCCAAAGAGATCTCTTGAGTTCCTCTGCAGGACCAGGAGAGTATTTCAGGGAAACAATCTTTTCAGTAAAGGTGCCTGCATTGCAGCCAGGGAGAGGATAAATCCTTCAGAAGATGCCGGCAGATATGTATATCTTGGGGAGGACAAACTCAAATCCAATATTGGAATGGACCTTCTTAAGTGTGGGCAGGAAGCTTACCACGCACTGCTTGATGCCGGTGTGAACTGGTATGAGGCCCAGACACAGCTGGATATAATTGCAGATCCCAGCGGAGTGCTGGAAATCCTCATAACTCCTCTTACGGGCAAGATGCCGAAGTCAGTCCAGTTCTTTTTGGATGGACTTGAGAAGAGGCCTAAAGGTACCACGAGACTAAGACTTAATCTTTTTATGAATTCTGTAGATGAAGTGACCATCAAAGTGCAGGATATGGGCTTTGGAGAGCTATTTCCTGCCACCGGCAAGGTTTGGGAGCAGATCATAGAATTGTGAGGAACGTATGGGAAAACCGATTCTCTGCATAGGTTCGTATGCGGAAAAACCATATCATATAGATAAGATAGGCAGAAATGTCTACTGTATAGAAGAGCTGTGCTACTGCATCGTTCAGAACGCTTTTTTGCTGGATGAAGAGAGCTTTGACAACGAGTTGTTCGACTGGATTTCTTCCCAGTGCTCCCTGGATAAGCTGGCGGAGGAACTTCGCAAGATGACCGCCAGGAAGTGCTCCATGGCGGCTCTAGCCGGAACGATCCTTGATTATGTGGGATACAACACCCGCAAGGAAGTGGACAAGACGGAGGAAATCCTCAGGTCCAATGCAGGAATGGATGTATATACCAAGAGGCTTGCCAGAGCTGATTTCCTTATGAAAAATGAGCGATACAGCATGGCCTTTAAGGAGTATGAGTTCCTGCTTCACAACACTCCTGACATCAGCAAGAAGCTCAGAGCCAGGATTGAACACTGCGAAGGCGTTATGTATGCAAGGCTGTTTTTGTTTGACAGGGCTGAGGAGATGTTCATAAAGGCCTTTGATGACGGTCGTGATCCGGAGTCCTTTATTCAGTATCTTGCAGCGCTTCGCATGCGTCTGTCAGACAAGGAGTATGTTGCCTACATCGCAGAAAATGAGGAAGCCTACGAGGCATCACTGGAACTTGAAAAGAGAATGAACGAGGCGGCAGATTATTATTCTGCCAGTGAAGATAAGCATGTTCTTGGCACCATCGGAGTGTACAAGTCCGAGGGCAAGATGCATGAATACTATGAAAAGATAGGAACAATGACAGAGGCTCTTAAGAACGAGTACAGGAGCATTGTCAGAGATAAAGTTGGGAGTAAGTAATGGGGCTGTTTGATCGTCTTTTGGGAAAACCGCATGATAATGAATGGGAGAAGCAGCTGGAGCTACAGGACTGGAATGATATTGTCTATTCCAGGAAGGGCCTTGATATGGACGACCCTGTACAACGTAGGGACTACATAAACAGCTGCCTTCAGCAGATGGAGGATGCTGCCAGGGAACTGGATGCCCTTGAGCTGGAATACCACAATGTCACAAGTCACCTGCGGGACATAGAGGAAATCGATGCTCTTCCTCCTGAACAGAGGATGGAGATAAACGAATGCGCCCAGAAGATTCTGGAATCAGAACAGCAACAGGAGAATTTCAGCAGAAGAAAAAACAGAATGTCCGATGAGGAATTCGAGCGAATGGAAAGGCTTCAGGCCGAGGCCGCCAGCGGAGCAAAAAAGCTGGCAGAAGCTGAGAGTTATCAGAAGAAGATTAAGAACGACTTAAAGCGCCTTGACGGAGAGTATCAGGCTTATCTTTTCCGCGAGGAGGAGCTTGAAAATACTATAGATAATTCTCAGAAGCTCATCATTGTTATAGCTGTGGCTCTGGTCATAATCATTGTAGCCCTTTTTGCACTTCAGGCTGTACTGGAGCTGAACGTGGCCTACGGACTTATGCTGGTGGTAATTCTGACGGCCATAGCAGTTACGCATTTATATGTAAAAAGTACCGATGCCGGAAAAGAGATCAAATCTCTTAGAAAGTCCATGGCAAGAATTGTGATGCTGCAGAATTCAGTCAAGATAAGATATGTCAACAACACCAATCTTATAGACTATCTGTGCATCAAGTACAGAGTAAACAATTCAAAAGAACTTAATACCATGTTTGACAGATTCCTGCAGGAGCGCAGGGAGAGAGAAAAGTTTGAGGATGCTCAGAAGACCCTTGATGCCAACCAGAAGGATCTTATTTACATATTGAGACATTACAGGATAAAGGACCCCGATATCTGGATTCACCAGCCTGCAGCTCTTATTGATCACAATGAGGAGGTGGAGATCAGGCATAGTCTCAATGTTCAGAGGCAGTCCCTTAGAAAGCGCATGGAATACAACAGGGATATTGTTGCCGGCAATGCAAAGCTGGAAATAGAGGATATGGCAAGGCAGTATCCTGAATATACCCAGGAAATTCTTGATATGGTTTCACGATATGAAGAAACAATTCCATCACATATTAGTAGCTTTTAATGTATCCGCAGTTGTGTTATTATTTCTTTGTTTATGGCAGTAAGATTTTTTGACATAATGAGGAGATAATATGCGTAGCGAAGGAAGAACGGAGCCATACAAGCATTTGGGCGAGGAATGCGGCGTTTTTGGCATGTACGATTTTGACGGCGGCAACGTTGCGGAATCTATCTACTATGGGCTTGTTTCATTGCAACACAGGGGGCAGGAGAGCTGTGGTATTGCGGTAAGTGAGACCAACGGCCCGAAGGGGAAAGTTTACAGCCACAAGGAAATGGGACTTGTAAATGAAGCATTCACACCGGAAATTTTAGACACTCTTAAGGGGGATATTGGCGTAGGTCACGTACGCTATTCTACGGCTGGCAGCAGTACTCGTGAGAATGCTCAGCCTCTTGTTCTTAACTATGTAAAAGGAACCCTGGCGCTTGCGCATAATGGTAACCTTGTCAATGCACCGGAGCTTCGTCAGGAGCTGGCTTATACAGGTGCGATTTTTCAGACCACTATTGATTCAGAAGTAATTGCATATCATGTTGCCAGAGAGAGACTTGTTACCTCTTCAGTTGAGGAAGCTGTAGGAAAGGCCATGCAGAAGATTAAGGGTGCTTACAGCCTTGTTATCATGTCTCCCCGTAAACTCATTGGAGCAAGGGATCCTTACGGCTTCAAACCGCTTGTAATAGGAAGAAGAGAGAATTGTTATGTTCTTGCTTCAGAGACCTGTGCCCTTGATACCATAGGTGCAACCTTTATAAGGGATGTTGAGCCCGGTGAGATAGTTACTATTTCACCTGAACATGGCATACAGTCAGATAAGAGCATGTGCCTTTCAAGGGATAAGCATGCCAGATGTATTTTTGAATATATTTATTTTGCCAGACCCGACAGCAGCATAGACGGCATCAGCGTATATGATGCCAGAATAGCTGCAGGAAGATATCTTGCCATGGACTCCTACGTGGATGCCGATATGGTGGTGGGAGTACCGGAATCAGGAAATGTGGCCGCTCTTGGATATGCCCTGGAATCGGGAATACCCTATGGACAGGCCTTTGTGAAGAACTCATATATAGGAAGAACTTTTATCAAGCCTAAGCAGACCAACAGAGAGAGCAGCGTTCAGGTTAAACTCAATGCGCTGACCAGTGCTGTAAAGGGCAAGAAAATCATAATGATAGACGACTCCATAGTAAGAGGAACTACTTCCGACAGAATAGTTCGAATGCTAAGGGATGCAGGTGCCAAAGAGGTGCACATGAGAGTAAGCTCACCGCCATTTTTGTGGCCCTGCTATTTTGGAACCGATGTACCGGCGAGGGATCAGCTCATTGCATACAACAGGAATGTGGATGATATTTGCAAGATAATCGGAGCAGATTCACTGGCTTACCTCAAGATTGAGCGCCTGGAAGAAATGGTGGGCGGAAATCTTGGCATATGTAAAGGATGCTTTACAGGCAACTACCCTGTGGACCCGCCAACAGGAGACATAAGAGGAGAGTATGAGCGATAGGCATATGAAAGTTTACAAAATCCTGTACTTGCACAAAGGATTTTGTAAATTTGAAGATGCAACGTACATGAGGAAGTAGCACGATAGTGCGGATTCCGAATGTACGTAGGATTGCGAGAGCGCAGCGGAGCAATCCGTACTATTGCTAATAAACTAATACAAGCGCTGGGGTCAGACCCCATGAGAAATAAGAAAAGGAAGGATAACAATATGAGTACAGATCGTTACAGCAGCCCATTATCAGAGAGATATGCCAGCAAGGAGATGCAGTATATCTTTTCACAGGATATGAAGTTCAGGACCTGGAGAAAGCTTTGGATAGCTCTTGCAGAGATTGAAAAGGACCTCGGCCTTAACATTACACAGGAACAGATCGACGAGCTAAAGGCTCATCAGGACGACATCAACTACGAAGTTGCAAGAGCAAGAGAAAAAGAAGTTCGTCACGATGTTATGAGCCATGTCTATGCATATGGCCAGCAGTGCCCAAAGGCTAAGGGAATCATTCATCTTGGCGCCACAAGCTGCTACGTTGGTGATAACACAGATATCATCATCATGACAGAGGCTCTTAAGCTTGTTCGTAAAAAGCTCATAAATGTTATTGCGGAGCTTGCTAAGTTTGCTGATAAATACAAGGATCAGCCTACTCTTGGATTCACTCATTTTCAGCCTGCTCAGCCTACAACAGTAGGAAAAAGAGCAAGTCTCTGGCTTCAGGACTTTACCATTGACCTTGAGGACCTTGACTATGTGCTTGATAATATGAAGCTTCTTGGTTCCAAGGGAACAACAGGAACTCAGGCATCTTTCCTTGAGCTTTTTGACGGTGACCTCTCCAAGGTTGATAAGCTTGATCCAATGCTTGCTGAGAAAATGGGCTTTAAGGGCTGCATGGCTGTTTCCGGTCAGACCTATAGCCGTAAGATTGATATGAAGGTTGTAAATGTGCTGGCAGGAATTGCTTCTTCTGCCACAAAGATGGCTCAGGATATCAGACTTCTTCAGCATCTTAAGGAAGTAGAGGAGCCCTTTGAAAAGAGCCAGATCGGATCTTCTGCTATGGCTTATAAGAGAAATCCTATGAGAAGTGAGAGAATCTGTTCTCTTTCAAGATACGTTCTTGTGGATACATTGAATCCTGCTATTACAGAAGTTTCACAGTGGTTTGAGAGAACCCTTGATGATTCAGCCAATAAGAGATTGTCAATTCCTGAGGGATTCCTTGCAACTGACGGCGTTCTTGACCTTTGCCTCAACGTTGTAGACGGCCTTGTGGTTTACCCTAAGGTTATCGAGAAGCATATGCTGGCTGAGCTTCCATTCATGGCAACTGAGAATATCATGATGGATGCTGTTAAAGCTGGTGGCGACAGACAGGAACTCCATGAGAGAATCCGTGAGCTTTCAATGGAAGCAGGAAAGACAGTTAAGGTAGAGGGCAAGGACAACAATCTCCTTGAACTCATTGCAGCTGACCCTGCATTCCACCTTAGTCTTGAAGAGCTTCAGGCTTCCATGGATCCCAAGAAATATGTGGGCTGCAGCGCTCACCAGGTAGACAAGTTCCTGGCTGAGGTTGTAAATCCAATACTTGAAGCAAACAAGGATGATCTTGGAGTAAAGGCTGAGATCAACGTTTGATAATTTGTATCTGACGGGAGGAGTATAATGACAATTAAAGATATATTAAGCCAGAAGGAAGTAACCCTCTCTTTTGAAGTTTTTCCGCCAAAAACCGATGACGGTTATGAGGCAGTGGAGGCTGCTGCATGCAAGATTGCAGCTCTTCGCCCTGACTTTATGAGTGTTACCTATGGCGCAGGTGGCGGAACCAGCAAGAATACTGCAAACATAGCAGCCGATCTTCAGGATAAATATGGTGTAAGTGTGCTTGCACATCTTACCTGCGTTTCTTCTACCAGGGATTACGTGAAATCCATGATTTCTGTTTACAAGGAAAAGGGAATCAGGAACATCATGGCTCTTCGCGGTGATATTCCCAAGGAGGGACGTGTTTGCTTTGACTATGATCATGCCACTCAGCTGATCTACGATATTAAATCTCAGGATGACAGTTTTTGCATCGGAGGTGCCTGCTATCCGGAGGGACATATAGAGTGTGCAAGACAGTCTGAGGACATTCAGCATCTCAAGGAGAAAGTGGATGCGGGATGTGATTTCCTCACAACACAGATGTTTTTTGACAATTCTACTCTGTATCAGTTCCTTTACAGGATTCGCGAAAAGGGCATAAATGTTCCGGTACTTCCGGGTATCATGCCTATTACAAATGCGAAGCAGGTTGCAAGAAGCGTAGCTCTTTCAGGTTCCACTGTACCTCAGAAGATGAAGGTCATGGTGGACAGGTTTGCTGATGATCCTGAGAAGATGAAGGAAGCGGGAATCATATATGCCTGCGATCAGATCATTGATCTTATTTCCAACGGTGTCAGCCATATTCATGTTTATTCCATGAATAAGCCGGACATTGCTGAAGGAATCATGAGAAATTTAAGCACTATCATTAAGTGAAAGGAATTGGGGGCATACCCCAAATACAAAGGTTATGAACGAACAGAACTGTAATATTACAGAGAGCGAGTACAATTACGCCCAGAGCGTTATCAAGAAGCTCTCAGATTATTATGATGCCAAGGTGGTTGGACAGGGACAGCTGAAGTTTTCCCTGATCGGAGCAATAATTGCCGACGGACATATTCTTATTGAGTCTGTTCCGGGTCTTGCCAAGACTACAGCAGCCAAGGCTATTTCTGATGCCGTTGACGGAAAGTTTGCAAGAATTCAGTGTACACCGGATCTTTTGCCCGGTGATATCATCGGAACCCAGATCTTTAATCAGGCCAACGGAAAGTTTGAGACAATGTTAGGACCTGTATTTGCAAACTTTGTTCTTCTTGATGAGGTTAACCGTTCCAGTGCCAAGACACAGTCTGCCATGTTGGAAGCCATGCAGGAGAAGCAGGTTACAATCGGCGGTACTGCCTACAAGATGCCTGAGGACATATTCATTGTAATCGCTACTCAGAACCCTATAGAGCAGGAAGGCACATATCCTCTTTCAGAGGCTCAGACCGACAGATTCCTCATCAAGGAAGTTATAACCTATCCTCTTGCATCTGAGGAAGTTGAAATCCTTAACAGAATGGAGTCAGGGGTTATTTCCAGAGTTGATCCACCTGTTCTTACAATAAAGGATATCGATAATGTGCAGGATATTGTGGACAAGGTCTTTGTTGACGAGTCCATCAAGTGGTATATTTCCAGTATTGTGGTTGCCAGCAGAAGAGCAGGACAGATTCCTGGCTGCGATGTGGGCAAGTACGTGAGAATCGGATGTAGCCCCCGTGCTTCCATAGCATTCCTTAAGATGTCCAAGGCAGCTGCTCTTATGCAGGGCAGAACCTTTGTAACACCTGAGGATGTTAAGATGGTGAGATATCAGGTGCTCAGACACAGAATCGGTCTCAATTATTCTGCAGTTGCTGACAATGTTTCAATCGAGCAGGTAATAGACGGAATTGTTAATTCTGTAAAAACACCATAATTTTGGCGGTACAGTGATATGAAACTGGATTATGAATATTTATCGAGAATAAGAAGAGCTGTCAGCTTCTATACCAAAAGGAAGACCTCCAATATTCTTGACGGAGACTTTCATTCTATTCATCGCGGAAGAAGTATGGAATTCGATGACCTGAAGGAGTATTCCTTTGGCGATGATGTGCATGATATAGACTGGAAATCCTCTTCACGAATGGGAGATATTCTGGTCAGAAGGTACATGACAGACAGGCGTCTCTATGTGATGTTTGTCTGCGACTGCGGCAAAAAGATGGAGGGCGATACTCCTACAGGAGAGAGCAAGAAGAACCTGGCGCTTATGACCTTTGGTACTATCGCTTATATCACAGGTCGCAATGGAGCTGATTATGCCATCAGTTACCCCCATGAAGGGAAATCCAGAACCAGCATGTTCAGATCCGGAGCAGAGCATCTTGAAAAGCTTCTGTACAATTATGAGGAAGACATCTGTAAGGAGCCCGGAATCGGGATAAATGATACTCTCAAAGAAATAATGGAGACCATCAACAAAAAGATGATCATTTTCCTCCTTACGGATATTGAGGGACTGGATAATCTGGATCCCAATCTCGTTAGAACTGTTACAAGAGATCATGATCTTCTGGTCATCAATCTGGAAGATGCGATGCTTACCGGTGACTATGTTTACGACAACGAGGTTCATCTTTATGAAAAGCTCTTTTATTCCCACGACAGGAAGCTTCATCAGGAAGAAGTCCGCATTCATGAAGAGATAAAAAAGAAGGCATCGATGATATGCAAGCAGAATAAAGCCGGCCTTACATCGATTGCTTCAGAGAGTAAAATAATCGATTCTACGATTGAACTCCTGGAAAGGTACAGACATGGTTACTACGGTTAAACAACAGCCACCATTTGAGTATTCATGGTGGGTAGTAATGATTACCATTATTATTCTGGCCATTGGATTGGCACTTATACTGTATACACTTAATAAGTATTTTGAACTGGGATTGTTTTCCAGGAAAAATAAGCTGATTCAAAAGCCTCCGAGAAAGGCTCTTATTCAGCTCAAGAACGAATATGCCCAAAAGCTTCAGAAGCTGGCGCAGGAATATAATTCCGGTGAAAAGAATAAGCGTGAGGCCTACCAGAGACTCAGCCTTCTAATAAGGGGCTTTGTACATGAGGCCACAGGAATAAATGTTGAAAACTATACCAAGATAGAGATAAAAAAGCTTGGAATGCCACAGCTTGACAGGCTTATGGCAGAATACTACGTCCCTGAATTTGCTGAGGACGAGAGAGCGAAGCATAAGGATTTTATCGCTTCCTGTAATGCTGCGCTGGGAGTTATCGGATCATGGAAGTAATGTATAGATGGGTCATCTTTGCAGGCACGGCCGCTGCATTGGTGGTGCTTGGAATATGCTTTTTCTTTTTCCGGAGAAAAAAGGATGTATATTCCGGTGGATTAAAAGCCTCAAATACGACCCGTATCAAATCTACAAAACTATATAAAGAAATAACAAAACGTTTCCTGGTGCTGAGAATCGTCATGATTACCGGAATGGTGGGCAGTATTATCGCCTCACTGATGCTGGTATCAAGGCCCTATAAGACCCAGGACGTGGTCACCGGAGTAAAAAAGAGAGACATCATTATCTGCATGGACGTTTCGTATTCCCTCTACGACCTTAACTCAGAACTTACGGAGTACTTAAAGGGCGTGGTTAAGGGACTAGTGGGAGACAGAATCGGTATAAACATTTTCAATACCTCATCTGTTACCTACGTGCCGCTTACGGATGATTACGACTATGTTGTGGACAAACTGGATGAGCTCAGCGAGTACTTTATTTTGCAAAAAGAACTCTATGAAAATATCTATGACAACTACGATTATCTAAGCGAAATGCCTGATGATGTGGCTGCTAGATACAACGAGCTAATGGATAGGCTTGCTTATTTTGATGCCGGAACTTTGTACAATAATACAAAGAGAGGTTCCTCGCTGATTGGTGAAGGCCTGGGCACAGCTCTTTATTCCTTCCCATATCTGGGGGATTCCGAGAGGACCAGAGTTATTATCATGAGCACCGATAATCAGCTCAATGCCTTTAGCGGTGAAATCATGAATCTTTCAGAGGCCTCTGATTATTGTAAGAAGTACAAGGTTACAGTGTTCGGAATTTTCCCTTCTGAAGAAAACTTTTACGAACCTGCCACCCACAGCTATTCCGGATGTCTCAATGACTTTAAGAGGGCGGTGGAGAAAACCGGCGGTAAGTTCTATGTAAGAACTCAGGATCAGAGTGTATCTGATATCGTTCAGAATATTCAGAGACAGGAAGCCATGATAGTCAATATGGTCATGACCAGAGAAACTACAGATGTTCCAAGACTTCCGTTTGTTATTTTACTTATTTGCTTCGCATTTGCCTGCGGGGCAGGATTGGCGCTACAAAAATGAAGATACAACCTATTTTCCCGGCGGGGATCATGCTGATAGTATTCGCTGTTTTGTTTGGATTAACAGCGTTTGTCATCATAAAGAATAAACTGAATACGCTGGATAAGATTTTTACACTGCTTAGAATGACAGTTATTTACGTGTTGATTCTTATCATTGGGTTAAGACCTGTTAAGACCTATACCAAGTACGAATTTGCCACCAAGAACCTTGATGTTTTGTTTGTTGTGGATAGCACCATTAGTATGTGGGCCTATGACTACAACGGCAACCACCCCAGAATGGACGGCGTTAAGGCAGATGTGGACTATATTCTTGGGGAGCTTGCGGGAAGTAACTTTGGACTAGTAGTCTTTGACGATACAGCCAGGGTTCTATCTCCTTTCACACAGGATATGCAGTATATTTCAGATCTTATCAGTGTTATGACTATGCCTGACAGTTATTACGCTTCGGGCAGTGACATGGGTATAGCTTACAGAGATATTGCATCTTTGCTGGAGTCCTCTGATAAAAAAGAGAACCGAAAGACCATTATCTTTTTCATCAGTGACGGTGAGATCACCAATAACAAGAAGCTCATCAGCTATAAGGATCTGGCAGTGTACGTGGATTCCGGAGCTGTTCTTGGTTATGGATCTGCTGAAGGCGGCAAGATGAAGGATAAATACAGCTACATCTATGACTATAATAGCCATTCAGATGCCATATCCAAGATAGATGAGGACAATCTTAAGCAGATAGCAGAAGATCTTGGGGTACAGTACCTTAACCTGAATGAAGGCAATGCTTCTCTGGCAGGCCTTGTGGATCTCATCAAAGAGAGCAGTGCTACAGTGGTGGAGCAGGGCAACGGAGCTGAAAAGTATATTGATACATATTACTATTTTGCAGCTGCCTTATGTATTATGCTCCTCATAGAGGCTATAATGTTTATTAGAAGGGGGAGATTGTAATTATGAAGAAAATTCCTCTAAGATATATTTTCATGACAATTATGGCTGTGATACTGTGTGCGGTTGCAATCATTCTTTCCATCAAGCTATTGACCAACCACAGCTTTGTTAAGCAGTACAACTACGGCAATTACATGGAGGGCAAGGAAAAGACTCTTTTGACCTTAAATGTTCCCGAGAGCTATCTTCCATACTATAACCTTGGAAATGTGGCCTATAAAAGGGGCGATTACAACAGTGCCATAGGTTATTACAATCAGGCGCTTAATCTTTATCCCATGGGGGTCAAGGACTGTAAGATCAGAATCAATCTTGCTCTTTCCTACTGCTACAGTATTGATTACTACAATCTGACCAGTACGGAAAAGATTGATACTGCCATCTTCACACTGTACAAGGCAAGGGATATCCTGCTGGCCAACGGCTGCGCCAAGGATGGAGAAGAAGTTGGACACAATGAGGATGCTCAGCAGCTCAAGGAAGACATTGACAGGATGATAGAGATGCTCAAGGAGCTGAAGGAGCAGGAGAACAGCGGAAGCGGCGACGGTGATGAACAGCCTCAGTCCGGTACCGACAACGGAGATGGAGATTCCTCAGCTGACAACACACCTTCAGATAAAGAGAATCGAATGAAGGACAAGCTGGACCAGAATAAAAAGAATGCTCTTGAGGACAGAAAAGAGACTCAGGACGACTATGAGAAGTGGTCCAAAAAGGACGGAGAAGACGGCGATGGTACCTCCGGAGAAGAGGGTGGAGGTGATGGCGGCTATACAAGGCCGTGGTGATAATAATTAGGATAAGGAGGTCTTAGACCTCCTTATTATTTTGACAATATTTCCATTTTATTAAAAAAATATAACTAGCTTCACTATATATACAACATGATGTATAATTAAGAAGATTATAGGGGGATATATTGTGTTTTTTATCTCCGAAAAGTTGTTAATAATTGTTTGTTTTATAGGAGGAGTAAAGCGTGTATAGAAAGAGATTGTTGGCGGCGATTTTATGCGCTACGATGATTTTTTCTTCAGGTGCCGGAACTACTGCATTTGCCCAGGAAGACATCGCTATTGAGAGTGTTTTGGATGCAAGCGTGGAAGATGCCACAGACCTTGAAGAAAGTGAAAGTGATTCTGATGTTGTAATCGACATTCAGGATGAAGAAGATAATACCGAAGATGTTGTTGTAGAGATGTCCGAGGAATATGAGGAGGATATCTCTATTTCTGATGCTTCGGAAGAAGTGACAGATGAGATTGTTGATGCTGATTACCAGGATTCAGCCGACGATATTGATATCGTAGATGAGAATGCTGAAGCACCTGAAGATGTTTATCTGACAGCAGATGCAGCATCTCCTTGTTTTGAGGTGGACGAGGATGGCGTTCTTAAACTTAAGGAAGGCTATAGTATTCCACGAGTTGCCAATATCCCCAGTGAAGCCAAGGTCATCCCTTCAGATCTTTTCGCAGATTCATCTGTTGTTGATACTGTGAAATTCGAAGAGGACAGTGAGCTTGTTACTATCGAAAGCGGTGCATTCCTCAGCAGTAGTCTTAAGAAAATTTATGTTCCTAAGGGGATTACAGAAATTGCAGATGATACCTTCAACGGTTCAGAACTTAAGACCATTGAGTTTGAGAAGAAAGACAGCATTACATCTATTGGAAAATCTGCTTTTGCTAATACTAAAATAGTATCTTTTGCAGAACTTACAGCAGTTGAGAAGATAGATAATGGTGCTTTCAGAGGATGCTCAGAACTTACTTACCTGAACATAAGTGGTGCTAAAGAAATCGGCGACTATGCTTTTGAGAATTGTCAGAAGCTTACCAGCAGAATGGCATTTCCTAAGACTCTTGAGAAGATTGGTAAGAGTGCATTCTATAACTGCGGATTTAAATCGGTTGACCTGGAAGTTTGCTCCAAGGTTGAAATAGAAGATAATGCATTTAAGAATTGTGAGTATCTTACATCCGTTATTCTTCCTGATGAACTTGATACCATCAAGAGCGGTACATTCTATGGATGTGTAAGACTTACAGATGTGAGAATCGGTTCAAAGTCAAGAAGTAAGACTACAACAATTGGCACAAGTGCTTTTGGAAATTGTGCATCTTTAAAGAGCATCACTTTCTATAATGTTAAGAAGTTTGAGAGCAATGCCATGGATCGTTGCTCAGCCCTTGAGACCATCATTATCTGGTCAAGAAATCCTGAGATTGCTGAGGATGCCTTCCCTCGTAAAGATGGCGTCACCATGAAGGGCTACAGCGGAACCACCAAGACTTACGCCCAAAAGCGCGGCTACAAGTTTGAACTTCTGGATGAGAAGCACCCTATTTATGTCAAGGGAGCTGATAAGGATAAATGTACAGTCAGTGCTTCTGCAAACAAAGCTATTCAGGGAACCAAGATTAAAGTAACTGTAAATGATAAAGACGGTTATGTTCTTAAATCAATTTCCATAAAAGAGAATGAGCCCACAAAGCTTACTCTGGTAGAGAATACCGCGAAGAGTCAGGCCTTCACCTTCATTATGCCTGATACAGATGTTTATGTTGAAATCGAGATGGTGGATGCCAAGAGAATAATCAAGGACAACATCACCTATGATATCGAGCCTGTAGAAGGATACTCAACAACTAAGGAAGGCAGCATCGAGCACTTTGATGTTGTTGGAAGACAGTCAATGCTTATAGTTGACGCAGGGCTTCCTGAGTCAAACTGGCTCTGGACTTTCTCAAGTTCTAATTCAAGCGTTGTATCTATTTCAGAGACAGGTCTTATGACTGCTGTAGGCACCGGAGAAGCTTCAATTTCAGCAACCTTTAAGGCTGATACATCCAAAAAGCTCTCCCCTGTAAAGTTCAGAGTAGATGGAAAAGCTGATATCGGAAGCCTTGAGTTAAAGCTTGATACTCCAAGTGATGCAGGTGTTTATACAGAAGTAATAAATGATGTTCCCACTACTATAGTTCAGTATGATGCTTCTTCTCTGACTGCAGGCAGCAAGAGCTTCGATGTTGGTGTCAGAGCTTATTCAGTTGATGACCCTAATAAGAGCCAGAGCCTTATAGCTACTACAAATTGGAATAGTGCAGATTCTTCTGTTGCTGTTGTTAAGTCAACAAAGAGCACAACCAATACCAACAAGGTTACAGTAAAGAAGAATGCAAAGGGTGAATCACGTATCACTATTAAGGCATTAAATCCTGGAACTACTACTGTTGCAGCTACTGTAAGCTTCATTGTAAGAGTTGTTGATGTTACTCCTCGTCTTGAAAATTCAACAATTACTGTAAACAGTCTTTCTACAGTTGGTACAAAGATTGATCTTAAGCCGGTTTACGGAAATGAGATCATGGAAGATACACTTGAACTTAAGACTAAGGTTGTAGTTAATAAAGTAACTGAGTATGAGCCTATAAGTGAACTTGCTATCAACTATGACGGCGAGAACTATTACATTCTGAATGCCACCAAGGAAGGCTTCACAAAGACCTATAGCGGATCCAAGCAGCTCTATATCACAGGTTCAGTTATGGGCAAGAACGGAAGCAAGGAGTCTTTTATAATTCCTATCAAAAAGCTTACCGTTAATAAGAAGGCTCTCAATCCTTCTATCAGCAAGAAGGGTAAGATCAATCTCTTCTACAAGACCGGTGATGCTATGGAGCGCTATGGCGAAGTTCAGATCACACAGAGCATCAAGAATGTAGAAGTTACATCAGTTAAGTTTGTTTCAGCAGCAAACCACAAGAAGTCAGGTTCAGAGGCTGTGGATAGCTTTGCTAACAACTTTGATATTGTACAGGTTGATGACCAGCACTTCCTTGTAAGAAGAAGCAGCAACGAACTTAAGAAGGTAAACGGAAAAGTTGTTTCTTCCGGATATATCTATATCAAGTATGCTGGATTTAAGGATTACGTTAAGAAGACAATTACAATTCCTACAGAGAATAAGGCTCCAAGTCTTGTTCTTAGCCAGAAGTCAGCAACAGTTAATGCTTATGGCAGAAAGCAGGAATTCAGACTTCAGCTCCTTGATAAGAAGACCAAGGTTCCTGTAAGTCTTGAGAATGTTTCCAAGCTGGTCTACACAGCAGAGACTACAGATTATCTTTTTGAGAATCCTGTAATCGAAGAGGATGAGATTGTAATCAAGGTTTCTGATGCTCCTAAAAAAGGCAAGGCTGTATTTATTATTCAGCAGGCTGATTGGAGCTCCTCACTTAAGTTTACATTCTCTGTTAATGTAACAAATACACTTCCTACAGTTAAGTTTGCAGATTCAAAGGCACAGCTCAACAAGGCATTTAAGAGCCAGTCAGCAAGCCTTAAAGCTGTTTCAAATCAGAATGATACCAAGGTAGTAGGATTCAGTGATTTTGTTTATGCCGGAAATAAGAAATACAGCGCTGATGCTGAGAAGCTTCTTGATTGCATTACCGTTGATGAGAAGAATACCGACACAATTATTGTTAAGCTTCCTTCAGAGGACATTGCAGCAACCAATTATAAATTCAAGGCAACACCATCAGTTAAATTTACAAACAATGATAATTCCTACAAGCTTAGTAAGCAGGTTGCATTTACAGTAACTGTATCTCAGAAGAATGCCACAATTAAGCTTAAGAAGAGCCCTGTTTCATTAAATGCAACAGTAGCAGGAAAAGAAACTGTTGAGACCGGACTTGTTATCGGTAACCTTCCTACAGGTTTTGTTGATTTCGATTCAATTTCATTGGACGATTCAGCAGTAGAATATGTACCTGCAAAGAATGCACCGGCATTAAAGGACATTGCAAATGTTTCCTTCGCAGGAGATTCTGTAAAGGTAAGTACTACAGCAAACGCCATGATCTATGGTGGAAAGAGCTTTACCTACAAGGTAAGAGGACTTAAGATTAAGGCCGGTGCTGATGAGCCTTCAACAGTTGCTGACTTTAACCTTGTTCTTAAGTTCATCAATACAGATGCTACCATTAAGGTTACACAGTCTGGTTCCATTAACCCTATCGATCCTACTTCCAAGATGACTTACACAGTAGCCATCAGCAATGTTGTATCGGATGTAGCAAGTGTTAAGATTTGGGAGAAGGATGAAGAAGGCGTTTGGTATGGCTATAATCCCGATGATAGATATTCTGAGCACTTTGAAGTAGCACTTGATGAGAAGAACTCAAAGGTAACATACCTCACTGTAAAAGCAGATAAGTTTGTAGCAGATAACAAGACTTATAGCATCAAACTTATTTACACATTGGCGGTTGATGAGAAGAAGACCTATTCAGCAGACTTCAATATTATTCCCAAGCAGGTTGTTCCTTCCATCAAGACAGATCCTGAAGAGGCAACAATCTACGGTGGACAGGATGACAGAACAGTTAAGGTTAAGATTTCAATAGTTCCCGGCAAGACCGAGGCCACAACAATTCATGCTGTACTTCTTACACCTGAATTTGCAGAAGGCACTTCAGAGGCAATTAAGAAGGCCTTCAGCATCAAGAGCTTCGACAGCGAGACAGGAGTAATGACTGTTGAACTTACCGATCCTTCAAGTATTTCTACCGGTACACATACACTTAACTTCGTAACAAGATATGTGAACCAGGCTAAGGACAAAGAAACAAATACTTTCTCTTTGAAAGTAACAGTAAAAGATTGACATAATCAGGAGGCATATTTAGATGGCACAGAATCCGTTAGTAACAATTACAATGGAAAATGGAGATGTGATCAAGGCTGAGCTTTATCCCGAGATCGCACCCAACACAGTAAATAACTTCATCTCTCTGGTGAGCAAGGGCTTTTATGATGGACTAATTTTCCACAGAGTAATCAGAGGCTTTATGCTCCAGGGAGGAGACCCTGAGGGAACAGGAATGGGCGGCCCAGGATACGATATCAAGGGTGAGTTCTCATCAAACGGCTTTAAGAATGATCTTAAGCACACCGAGGGAGTTCTTTCCATGGCAAGATCCATGATGCCTGATTCAGCGGGTTCACAGTTCTTTATCATGCACAAGAATGCTCCTCACCTTGATGGTGACTACGCTGCCTTTGGTAAAGTTACAGAGGGCATGGATATCGTCAACAAGATCGCAGAGGTTGACACTGACTACAACGACAGACCTGTAACACCACAGGTTATGAAGACAGTCACTGTAGAGACTTTCGGAGTTTCTTATCCCGAGCCTGAAAAGGCATAATTTAATCCTAATGAGATAGTAAAAGAGCCGTATGCTGGTGGATAGCATACGGCTCTTTTTGAGGAGTAGGTAGTTTGGCTTCTCCTACTAATGAGGTAAGAAAAACTGTTATGGGAGTGATTGGGAGGATATATATGAAAAGGGTTATTTACAGTGATTCAAATATATCTGTTAAAACATTTTCATTTACGGTTTCTGCTGTAACTACTTTCTCATTTGAAGTTTTGGACTCAAATGCAAGAAAGCTTCCAACAAATACAAATGCCATTGCAAGAACAATACCTGTCAGGATCAATATCTCTTTTTTCATAACTGCCTCTCCTTTGATTGGGTGTTTCTGATTATTTATACGAAACAGAATTAAGGCATGGCAATAAATATTTAAAAATATATGATAAAATTATTTTTGTAGTGATTTTATGCTGCTTTTGACTATATTTTTTTTAGCCGGAGGAACTATGACTAGAGTAAATGACCCAATAACCATTAACAAGACAGCAATAAGAAACAGATTGACCATGGCGCCCACGGTAAAATTCGATTTTGCAGGGCCTGATGGATTGGCTACAAACAAGCATATAGAACATTATAAAGAAAGAGCGGAGCACGGCTGCGGGCTGATCTGTGTGGAGGCAACAGCGGTTACTCCCGGAGGAAGATTTGGCGAGAACCACATGGGCCTTTGGTCAGATGACCAGATTGCTGGCCACAAGGAGATAGCAAAGGTTTGCCACGACGCCGGTGCAGCCTGCATAATTCAGCTCAACCATGCAGGACTTAACTCAGATCCTTCCCTTGGAGAAGTTATCGCTCCGTCAGCAGTACCAACCAGAGATGAGAATGTTCTGGCAAAAGAAATGACTCTTGATGAAATCAAAGCTATGCAGGAAAGCTTTTTAAGCGCCGCTGTGCGCGCCAAGACCGCAGGCTATGATGGAATCCAGCTTCACGGCTGCCACAGTTATCTTATAAATCAGTTCGCCGCCATAAAAACAAATCATAGAAGTGATGAGTATGGCGGAAGTGTAGAGAACAGAGCCAGATTCGGCGCAGAGATCATACAGATGATTCGCGAAAGCTGCGGCAAGGATTTTCTTATTTCAATCAGAACTACAGGCATTGAGCCTGATGTGACAACAGCCATCAGCATAGCTGAAGAGTACGTGAAAGCCGGCTGCGACTACCTCCAGGTTTCCACCGGAATAGAGTGGGATGACCCTACCCTGAAAGAGGAAGGAAAGCCCTATAACCTCATATGCGAGCTTGGTGTCCGCTTCCACGAACACTTCAAGGGCAGAGTTCCTGTATCCTGTGTCAACGGCATTTACGAGCCTGAACTTGCCAGGTACTTAATTGAAAACGATCTGGTTGACACCGTAGATCTTGGCAAAGCTGTTCTTGCAGATCCTGCATTCTGTGAAGCTGTCCTTGATGGCGCACCCTTCGTTAAGTGCTTTGAATGCCCACGCTGCCAGTATGGCCCCGGCATGTCCCATAAATGCCCGGCGGAGATGAAGAGAAAGTAATCAAAGGGATGAAACTATGGAAAAGGCAGGAAGTTCTTTCATAAAGATTCCAATGGAAATCCCATTATTCAAAAAGAAGTTGTTGTAGAAGGATATCTCAATATTATATTACAGGATTATTGACGGCACCAATGAGCGGTTTTTATAAAACTATGCGCTCGCAACCAAATTTAACAAAAAATAGCAAAATATGTAAGCTTCGCTTGGTAGACAGGTGGCGCTTACTTTTTTATGATTGAGAAAAATGTTAAAATATTTTGCAAAGGTGGTAGAAATATGAGAAAGGCATATTTGGATAATATTCGCTGGATAACAGTGGTGCTGGTTGTAATCTATCATGTGATTTACATATTCAACGGTGTAACACAACATGGAATCATCGGTCCCTTCAGTGAGCATCAGCCCCAGGATACATACCAGTACATAGTTTATCCATGGTTTATGTTACTTCTGTTTGTGGTATCCGGCATGTCAGCCCGCTTTGAACTAATTAAACGAACAGAAAAGGAATTCATCAGAGTAAGGACGAGAAAGTATCTTGTACCATCAACAATCGGCCTTCTGGTTTTCG